>Ga0081540_1000018_pt1 | contig 164931 bp, 158 predicted proteins | sample TabmetS2T1R1_FD_71024 | JGI IMG/M metagenome (GOLD analysis project Ga0081540, IMG submission 71024) | Tabebuia heterophylla rhizosphere microbial communities from the University of Puerto Rico - S2T1R1 | ecosystem: Host-associated > Plants > Roots > Rhizosphere ... | reverse complement strand
CCTCACCAGCAAATTCACAGCAGCAAGCCTGCAGACACCTTACAGCCGGATTTGCTACTTCATAGCTCTCACGGGGGCAATTTCACTCTGAAGCGCACTTGCAAGACGTCTGCTAGCGCTTACGGTGGTGCGGCGCTGCTAAAACTTAAAGACGCAAACCGCATTCGTGCCAGACGCCGACAATGGCAGCCGTGGCTGACATTGCAAACTATCGGCGCACGCGCCCACTGCTTGTCTTTTAGTTGATCTGGCAAACTCAAAAAGGGAGTGAGCATGGACACACGACGCACTATGGGGGGTGGCAGCAGCGAAGCTCAACACCGCGGGCGCGGTCGAGCGGCGAAGATGCCTCCAACTAGTGGAGAACGGTTAGACGCTCTAGAGCACGTTCTTTACGAAATGGAAATGTTCGTCAACTTGCCGATTCGGTGCGACGAGCGACTGCTTGAAAGCGCTCTAACCGAATCGTATTTGATTCACGCGCGCGTGCTTTGCGATTTCTTCCAGCAGGCGCGCTCCAAGGACGAAATTGTTTGCGGTGACTACGGGTTTGAGCGTAAGCCACTTGGCGTCACCGATGAGATCGAATGGCGGTTCGACAAGTCACTCGCACATGTCACTTACTCGCGTCTCACGTTCAAAGAGGATGCGCAAAAATGGATCAGCAATAAATTTCGACCTCAGCTATTAGACCGGATTCGGAAGTTCTTACAGCATATTGTTGCCAACCCACGTCTTGGTCACGCCAAAGAAATCAAAAAGGCGCATAGCCTTCTTGCCAGTTTGCCAGAAACGGAAAGGGGGCCAAAAATTTTGATCATGCTGCCGACGCGCTTCTCTTCTGCTCAGGCAGCCCGCGCGCGCTGACAAATTTCATGTTCGACTCCGTTGCGGATCGAACAAAGAAAGCTCACTCGGCACTCGGCGGACGTCGCCTAACGTTGTATTGTGCGTCGAATGCGCGAAGTGCCGCTTCTACAGAATCGCCACGTCCAACGATTCCTTCTTCCACACTGGGACCAAACAGCGCGATCCAACGCCCGTTGCGGAACGACAAATTGGGACGACGCAGCGCTGATGGACTGTCTGGATGTGCCGCGCAATACGATTCCATTCCATCCAACGCCCTTCGTGCCAGATCGGCCCCATCGAACATAACCAAGAAAAATCAAAAAATTTTGCGTCTGCTATGAATGTCGCACAATCAGGCGCACGGTGGATTTGTGTATGGATAAAAATCCGATGCTCGCGTCCGAATCTGATTCAGTCGGCTCACGCGATGCGCGATCACACTGCGCGCCAGGCGATGCCCGACACTCAAATTCAGGCTGCGTCTGCTACACAGATTTCATACGGTATGTCCGGAGTGAACGTGGAGAGCAGTGACTGCGATAGTTGTGGAACTGGTGTCGGAGAGGCGGTCCCGAAGCAGCACCGTGCTAAGATTTCATGAACCACCGGCTGGGTTAAAGTCCCCGTCTAATTCCTAGCCATCGCAGTCGCTGCAGCTCAAAGTAAGCAGGATCAGAGTTGTGGAAGCCCCAAGGGGCAGGTGGCGCGAAATTTTTTGGCGCAGTGAAAGCATTTCCGATGTGCTGCCATTCTGTCGGCTTTTGTATGGGAACCGAATGCCGCAAGCAATGCAATGCGAGACGCGACGCATTATAGCCGGTCACGCCACGAAAAACGCGAAGAACACAAAGAATTTGCTCACACGCGGCGTTAGGGGCAGCTGTCACGCAAATTGTAACTGGCAGTGGGTCGCACTTCTCTCATAATGTGCAACCAGTGGAATTGGGCCTATGAATCCCGCGGATCTTTTTCGTCAAGATAGTGATACCGTGCAGCTCGCGGCCGGCGATTTCCTTTTTCGGGAAGGTGATAAACGTGACCTGATGTACGTGTTATTGGAAGGGGAAATGGACATCCGGCTTGGTGATTACGTGGTCGAGGCCGCACTGCCAGGCGCATTGATCGGCGAAATGGCGTTGATCGATGACAGTCCGCGCTGTGCCAACGCTGTAGCAAAGACAGCCTGCAGACTGGTGCCAATCGATAAACAGCGGTTCCATTTTCTCGTTCAGCAACACCCACAATTTGCGACACACGTGATGAAAGAGCTCGCCGACCGTCTCCGTCACATGAACGCAGCGGCGATGCGATAGAAAATCTCAACCGACCCGCGGCCGCTCTGTCACGCTGACCAAGCTGCATTTATGAATCCTGCTGACCTTTTTCGTCAAGAAACCGACGCGCTCCAGCTTGCTCCTAACGATTTTCTATTCCAGGAAGGCGAGAAGGGCGACAAGATGTACGTTTTGTTGGAAGGGGAAGTCGACATTTTCCTCGGCGATTTTGTGTTGGAGACCGCCGGCCCGGGCTCGCTCATTGGTGAGATGGCGCTGATTGACGACAGTCCACGCACGGCGAATGCCGTGGCGAAGACTCCGGCCAAATTAGCGCAAATCGACCGCCGCCGGTTTCACTTTCTGGTTCAGCAGACGCCGCACTTTGCGACGCATGTGATGAAAACGCTGGCTGATCGGCTGCGTCACATGAACGCCGTGATGGCGGTGCGATAGCGAGTCTAGACAGAGGCGCAGCGGCTCTTTTGCAACTGCGCGGGCGGCGTTATCTTTCGGGGTCAATGCGAGTCGTTGCGCAGTACGTCCTTCTTGCTGCGATCGCTACCACGGGCTGCGGCCAACAGGTCCCGACCGTTGCCGATTTTGCAGCGCAGCGGCAACGGATGGTCGAGCAACAGCTGAAGGCGCGTGGCATTAACGACGAACGCGTGCTGGCAGCGATGGCGAAGGTGCCGCGCGAAGAGTTTGTCCCCGCGGATGCACGGGTTGAAGCGTACGAAGACGGACCGTTGCCGATCGGTTACAACCAGACGATTTCGCAGCCGTACATCGTCGCGTTCATGACGGAACAATTGCGACCGAAATCGAGCGACCGCGTGTTAGAAATCGGTAGCGGTTCGGGTTATCAGGCGGCGATTCTAGCTGAGCTCGTGTCGGACGTTTACACGATCGAAATCGTCGAGCCGCTGGCGAAAGGCGCCGATGCCACAATGCAGCGTTTGGGATATGAAAACGTGCACATCAGGGTGGGCGATGGTTATAAAGGGTGGCCCGAAGAGGCGCCATTTGACGCAATCATCGTGACCTGCGCGCCGGACAAAGTTCCGCAACCGCTCGTCGATCAACTTAACGACGCGGGGCGGATGGTTATTCCTGTCGGCGTCCGATTCGCGCAGCAATTGTACCTGCTGGAAAAGAAAAATGGCCAATTGAAACAAAGTGCCACGTTGCCCGTGCGTTTTGTGCCGATGACGAGCGAAACTGACAAGAAATGATGTAGAGGCGAGTGTCATCACGCGCATGCTACACCCCGCGCGGCTTGTCATTTAATCCTCGCTAGCTTCTTCAAATCGACGCGCTTAACCCATTCCTGCAGGTCCTTCGGGTCCTGCGCCTGTAGCTCGATTTGAACAAAATAACGATTGGCGATCATGACCCAAAGAGTGGAGTGCTTGTTTTCTTTCTCGAACGCTTCAAACCCAGGGTTGCCATCGATGGTGACGGACTTGCCGTAACCTTCGCTGGTTTCGTTATTGCTGTTCCAGGCAGCTGTCGTGGCATTCACGTAATCGGGATTCGCTACGGAATCGAGTATGCTGATCGCCGTTGTCGGCGCTTTGTCGCCCTCGCCCTTGTGATAGTCGCGATGCACATTCGTGATCCTGAATCCGCCGACGTCTTCCGTCGAGCCTTCCGCCTTATCAGCAGCCCAGCCTTGCGGTGGATCCGGCAAAACGGGGAGCAGTTTCTGATAATCAACGGCGTCAGGGACGAGAATCGGTTCGTTCTGCGCACGCACGACGCCGGTCCCGAAGGTGATCAATAACGCGAGAGCGAATAAACCTGCACTGGCGACAGAGCCAAATCTCGGTCGAGGAACGAGAGCCGTCGATTTCATGCTAACCTCCTTCTCCGCAATTGAGATTCCCTACACGATTGACTTTACAGCCGCTGTCAAGACGCTTTGGACGATGCGCACACGAGAACGCCCATCCCATAGAGACATGTGCGCCGCGCGGGTTTTGATAAACATCGTTTTCGCCTCTCCCTTCGCGAAGGGAGAGGATATCGTGAGGGTTGGTAGTCACGCTATGGTGAAAACCCCTTACCTCGATCCTCTCCGTCGAGACATCTCTGTTTTTGGAAGATGACGGCCAGAGACTCCTCGGCTCCGCTTCGTTCCGCTCGGGATGACAACGGGGAGTCGTTAAAGCCGCGACGGCAGCTCGGGTTATTCGACGCCACGATGATTGTCATGGGCGGCATCGTCGGCGCGGGAATCTTCGCTAATCCATCCGAGGTCGCGCATCGCGTTCATACGCCGTTTTTGATTCTGGGTGTTTGGGTAGTCGGTGGTTTGCTGGCGATGTGCGGCGCGTTTATCTGGGCTGAATTAGCCACGCGTTTGCCGGGCACAGGTGGTCAGTATCTCTACTTACGCGAGGCGTATCATCCTTCCGTGGCCTTTGTGTATGGATGGGGACTGCTGCTGGTGACCCAGACTGGAGGTATGGCCGCCGTGGCAGTTATTTTCGCGGCCTACTTTCGCACACTTACAGGCGTTGCTTGGAACGACAGTGTAATCGCAGCCGTGGTGCTGCTTCTGCTAACTGGAATAAACTGTCTGGGAGCGCGTGCCGGCAGCAATGTGCAAAGCGTTTTCATGCTTTTACGGATCGCGGCTGTCGCGGGGCTCGTGATCTTGGGATTTGCGCTCGGCGGAAACTCGCCGAAATCCGAGCCGTTGCTCGCCCAACCGTTTTCGTTTGGGCTTTTGAAGAGCGTTGGATCTGCGATGGTCCCCGTCGCGTTTGCGTATGGCGGATGGCAGACCGCGACCTTTGTCGCAGGTGAAGTGCGTAATGCACGGCGCGATTTATCGCGAGGACTGCTGATGGGAGTCGTTGGCGTTGTGGTCCTGTATCTTGCCGTGAATGTTGTGTGTTTGCGTGTCCTGGGCCCAGCCGGTCTCGATGCAACGACGACTCCGGCGTCCGACGTAATGCAGGCGGCGTTGGGTGCGCGCGGCGCGCAATGGATTGCCATCGGAATAACGGTCTCGACGCTGGGATTCCTGAGCCAAAGCATGTTAACAGCTCCGCGCGTGTACTACGCGATGGCGCGTGATGGACTCTTCTTTGCAAGCATTGGCAAACTCTCGCAAAGCTCGCGGGCGCCGGTAGTCGCCATTGTTCTTCAGGGTCTGGCGGCCATCATCATTGCCTGTTCGGGGACGTATGGGGAGATTTTGAACTTCGAAGTGACCGTCGATTTCATTTTTTTCGCAATGACGGCGGCATCCCTTTTCATTTTGCGGCGACGCCAAATCGGATCAGGCGGGGCTGTCTATCGTACACCCGGACATCCGTTCACGACGATTCTGTTTGGTTTGTCCTGTGTTGGGATTGTGGGAAGCGCCATCGCCGCATCACCGGCCAACAGCGCAATCGCGTTGGGTATCATGCTGGCCGCACTGCCAGTTTACTGCTATTGGAGCAGATTCAGGCGAGCAGATTCATGAGACACAAGCAGTCCGATTACATGCACTGGTCCAAGACGAACAGCGTCGCACGATTCAATCTTGCAACGAGTGGCGTGGCGCCGTTTCCGCTGCGCGAACTGCCAGTTCACCTGGAGACACTCGAAATTAATGGAACCGACGACGGGTATGGGCATCCCCCTTTACAAAAAGCAATCGCCGCACATCACGGTGTTGATCCCGACTGCGTTGTGGAATCTGCAGGTACGTCCATGGCAAATCATCTTGCCATGGCTGCGATTATCGAGCCGGGCGACGAAGTCTTAATCGAGCATCCAGCGTACGGACCAATTCTTGATGTTGCCCGATATCTTCACGCTGATGTGAAACGCTTCCCACGAACGGAAGAAACAGGTTGGGCAGTGGATCCAAAGGCGGTTCGCGATTGCATCACGCCAAAGACACGGCTCATCGTGATTACCAATTTACACAATCCCACAAGCGCGCTTACACCAGATTGGGTTCTGCAGGAAATCGGCGACATCGCGCGTACCATTGGAGCTCTGGTGCTGGTGGACGAGGTTTATTTGGATGCGGTTTACGAACGAACGCCGCGCACTTCTTTCCTGCTTGGGCCCGAGTTCGTGGTAACAAGCAGTTTGACGAAAGTCTACGGCGTCAGCGGACTGCGCTGCGGCTGGATCCTGGCGCGACCGGACCTTGCGTGGAAGATGCGTCGCCTGAACGACCTCTACAGCGCAACGCCAGTTTACCCTGGGCTACTTCTGGCCGTCGCCGTGTTCAAGCACTTGAATCGGCTTCGCGAAAAGGCGCGCAGGATTGTGGAGGCGGACCGGAAACTGCTTCGGGATTTTCTCGTAAAGCAATCTGGTCTGTCAGCGGTCTGGACAGATTGGGGCACCACTTCATTCGTGCAATTGGAAGATAGCAACGCTGATGAATTCCTCGAGCGCCTGCGCACGGAATTCGACACTTCCGCGGTCCCGGGTCGCTTTTTCGAAATGCCGGATCACTTTCGCATTGGCATGGGCGTGAATACGGAAATGTTTGCCGAGGGGTTGGATCGCATCAGTCGTGCAATGACTAACCGCTAAAGCAGAAATGAAGAATCATAACGAATTTCAAATTCGGCCGGCGCACGTACAAGACGTGCCAGTTATCCTTGAATTAATTCGCGATCTGGCGACGTACGAGCGCGCGCCAAACGAGGTGACCGCGACAGAAGAACAACTTGTCGATGTTTTATTCGGGGAACGGCCGGCCGCGGAAGTTCTCCTCGCGTTTGAAGGGCAATCGCCGGTCGGGTTTGCAGTTTTCTTTTATAATTTTTCTACCTGGCTGGGGCGGCCCGGGCTTTACCTGGAAGACTTGTTCGTGAAGCCGCAAAAGCGCGGCAAAGGCTATGGACGCGCGTTGCTAGTCGAGCTTGCGAAGATCGCGCGAGAGCGGGAGTGCGGCCGAATGGAATGGGCCGTGCTCGATTGGAACGAACCCGCAATCAACTTTTATCGCGCGCTCGGTGCCAAGCCAATGCACGAATGGACTGTGTTTCGATTAACACGTGATGGGATTGCGACACTCGCGAACTCCGGGCGAGTCGACCAGGAGTAGCAGCAAGGACGAGACGAGAAGCCAAGTGGCACAAGAAAGGACAAAGATCGAGGACTATGCGTTTCTTAGCGATACGCAAACCGCTGCTTTGGTCAGTCGGGACGGATGTGTTGATTGGCTTTGTCTTCCACGGTTCGATTCGCCCGCATGTTTCGCCTCCCTTCTGGGCGAAACAAAGAACGGGCATTGGCGGTTTTTTCCAGAGGAAGAAGTCGTCGAAACGCGTCGCCGATATCGTGGTGACTCGCTGATCCTGGAAACGGAAATCGAAACCAGGAGCGGTGCTGTGCGCCTCATCGATTTCATGCCGCCGCGTGGCGAGAATCCGGACATCATCCGGATCGTAGAAGGGTTGCGCGGCAAGGTGTCGATGCAGATGGAACTCGTCATCCGGTTTGATTACGGGCAGATTGTGCCATGGGTGCGCCACCGGAATGGCGGACTGGAAGCAATCGCGGGACCGGATGGTTTGATCTTGCGAACACCGATCGAAACGCGAGGCAAAGATCTGACCACAGTTGCGAAGTTTCCGGTTCGCGAAGGTGAGAGAGTTCCGTTCGTGCTCACGTGGTTCGCCTCCCACAAGAATCCACCAAGGGCGATCCATCACGATCACGCTTTGCGCGACACGGAGAAGTATTGGCAAGAATGGTGCAATCAGTTTCAAGGCAAGGGGAAATGGCGCGATGCCGTGATGCGTTCGCTGATTGTGCTTAAAGGATTGACGTACGCGCCAACAGGTGGCCTGGTCGCCGCCGCTACGACATCGTTGCCTGAGCAAATAGGCGGACCGCGCAATTGGGATTATCGCTACTGCTGGTTGAGAGACGCCACGTTCGCCTTGGTATCGCTGTTGCTGCACGGTTTCCATGAGGAAGCCAAAGGCTGGAGGGAGTGGCTGCTTCGAGCTGTAGCCGGAAGTCCTGCGCAGATGCAGATCATGTACGGGGTTAGCGGCGAGCGTCGGCTCACTGAAGTCGAAATTCCCTGGCTCTCAGGCTACGAAAAGTCGACGCCGGTACGAATCGGAAATGCTGCTTCGAGTCAATTTCAGCTCGACGTGTACGGCGAGGTACTGGCCACGATGTTCGAAGCCGATCGCGCTGGAATCAAAATGGATGAGCCTGATTGGGCCTTGATGGTGCATTTGATCAAATTCCTGGAATCAAATTGGCAGAAGCCGGATGAAGGAATTTGGGAGGTACGCGGAGGACGAAAAAATTTCACCCATTCAAAAATGATGGCTTGGGTCGCGTTCGATTGCGCCGTGAAACTTGTTGAAGAATGCGGATGCACAGCGGTCGAGCATGTTGGCCGCTGGCGAGAAGTCAGAGAGCAAATTCACGCAGAGGTTTGCGAGCGCGGTTACAACTCAAAGAGAAAGGCATTCACGCAGTTTTACGGTTCCGACGCACTGGACGCCAGCTTGCTAACGATGCCACTCGTTGGTTTTCTGCCTGCAACCGACGAACGCGTCCGCAATACCGTCGAGGCCATCGAACGCGAGCTGATGCAAGATGGCTTGGTCTTACGTTATCGGCCGGAGGAATGCGGCGTGGACGGGTTACCGGGGCGGGAGGGTGTTTTTCTGCCGTGCTCTTTCTGGTTGGTCGCTTGCTGGCACCTGCTTGATCGAAAGAAAGAAGCGCGTGAATTGTTCGAGCGTTTGCTTGATGTGCGAAACGACCTGGGACTTCTGTCGGAGGAGTACGATCCGCGCGAGAAACGGCAGCTCGGAAATTTCCCACAGGCGTTTTCCCACGTTGCGCTCCTTGAAGCCGCGCGAATCCTTGATGACGAAACATGAAACCGCGACGTCGACATGAATCAATCCTGGTTCTGCCGGTGAAACGCGATCGCTTCGTGCGCGTTTGGCACTAACGGCGCCGTCCATCATAAAGACTGGGGCAACGCCTCGGGCAAATCGGTTTCGAAGAAAAACCCCAGAAAGCGCCAATCAAATGGCCCGAGTCTCGCTTGAAGAAACGAGACACCGAACCAAATCCTCAATTGTTACGATCCCGCAAAAATTTTTCCGTCGGTCCAGGACAGCAGCAAGACCGAGTCGAGCAGCGCGCAATTGCTGTACAACCCGATAGGCAGACTCCCCCTCGTTAGTTGTTACGATGCGCCGGATGTAATTGGCCAGCGGCTTGTTTCCATTCTGCTCGAGCAGGATATCGAGAACGTTAATCAATCCAGCAGGCTGCCCCCCAGGCGTAATCACTGGCAAACGATCAAGGCCGGAAGAGGCGCTGAGCTCCACCGCTTCTCGAGTCGACGCACCGGGCGACAGGGCGACGACTCTTGCCGAAGGCAGCATTACGTCGCGCACTTTGACACCGCGGAAATCGACAACGTTATGAATCATCGCCCGTTCTGTAGCAGTGAGGGAGCCCTCGAGCTCGCTTTGTGCCGTGATCTGTTTTAAGTCCTCGCGCCCCGCAAAAAGACGAGCGCGTTTGGCGGCGCGACTCGGTAGGATCAGCTTGCCCAGGCGCGCCCCGAGTTCGAGTAATGGTGAGAACAGAAGCGATGCTAGTTCGAGTACGCCGGCAAGTTGCGCCAGAGCCCGAAAGGGAAATCGCCGGAAAAGCGATTTGGGGAGAACAGAGAGCAGAAACAAATAAACCGGAAGCGCAATCGCCAGGGAGATAAAATAACCGGCGTAACCCCATGATAGGACTAACTCGCGCGTCAGGAGGAACAGACCGAGTATGTCCGCTGCGTTAGTGAACAGGAGGACGGTCACCAGCAATCGTTCCGGGTGCTTCAACAAGCGATTCAACCGCACGGCCGCCGGCACGCGACGTTTCACATTTTGTCGCAATCGAATTGGGTCGATCGAAAGCAGTCCGCTTTCAATGCCGTTGAACAAAAACGAAACAATCCAGCAACAAAAAATGATTAAACCGATTATCATGCCGCTGCCTCGAAAGCTTTCGGAGCTGTTTTCTCCAGTAAAATTTCCTCGATTCTTTTGTGGCTTGCGCGACGCACCGTAATGGCAAGGCGCGGGATTTCTAATTTTGTGCCAGGGGGCGGCAAATAACCCAGCCGGGTGAAGACAAATCCACCGATCGTGTCGATTCCCTCCGCGTCGATTTGAAAACCGAGATATTCGCTTACATCGTCGAGGCGCGCATTGCCGCTAACAAGGAATCTGCCATTCCCAAGTGGCTCGATATAAAGAGCGACATCGTCCCGTGGAACTAAATCGCGAAGAATTTCTTCCATAATATCCTCCATCGTGATGACGCCTTCGGTGCCGCCAAATTCGTCAACCACGAGGCCCATCCCCTGGGGATGAGTCAAAAAGAGCTTGAGCAGCTCCAGCGCTCCCATCGTTTCGGAGACGAAAGAAGGAGCAATTAACTTCTCAGTGTAATGTTCTGACGGATCGAGCATGAACAATTTCACATCGATGAGCCCAAGAATTTGATCGGGCGTGTCGGCGTAGACCGGGACCCGGCGATAGCGATTTTTCTTCAGACGCGCAATTGCTTCCTCATTCGTCAAATCATCGGGCAGCATGAAACTATCAACGCGTGGCGTCATGCAGTCCTTGGCCGTCTTATCACCAAGTTTGATGATTTCCTGAATGATTTCGGCCTCGCCTTCATACAAGGCGCCTTCCTCCTCACTCATCTCGATCAGCGTTCCCAATTCCTCGTCGCTCAAGCGCGCACGGGTGCGGAGATGCGATGGCGTCAGGAGATCGACCACATAAGCGCTCACGTTTTCAAGCCCTCGGCCGATGCGGTCAAGAACAGGCATTGATATCTGCAAGGCGAAGGCGCCGATCGTTGAGAGTCGATAGGGCGCTGAAAGCGCAAGCAACTTTGGAATTAGATCGCAAAGCAGAACGATAATCCCGAAGATCGCGAGCCCCGTTGCCCACTGCGAAATGTGCCCGGCCAACGGGCTCTCCCACAAGAAGAGCAGACACAACACCACCAGAAGCGCATTTACCAAAGCATCTCCCAGAAGCAGGACATTCAGGACACGACGCGGATTTTCCCGGAAAGATTGTACGAATTTTGTGAGCCTTGCATGATTTGTTTCCAGACGGCGTAACTGATGCGGCCTGAGTGAGAAGAGGGCGGTTTCCACTCCGGAAAAGAGAGCGGAACAGAAAATCAAAATTGAAATGACCACCAGCAAGATGGCCAGGGCCACGGCTGTCATTTCCTATGTCGACACAGCCAAGCCGGCTGCGAGAAGTCGGCCGCGCGAGGCGGGCAGTCTTGCCCCGGCGAAAAACTGGTGCACGCTGGTTTGCTCATCGTCTGAGCCACGAGCAAATTAAGCTCTTCATGAACAAAGGCGAGAGGATTTCGCGATTCGTAGGCGAGTTGGTTGTTGAAGAGGCCGATCCAGACTGGACAGACATCGTGAAACATCCATTTTATCGCGCGTTTTTCCATTGCTGGAATGAGAAACGTTATTACGAAGCACATGATGTGCTCGAGCAGCTTTGGCTCAAGACCAAATCATCCGATGCAGACTATTTCAAAGGATTGATTCAGGCGGCCGGGGCGTTTGTCCATCTTCAGAAGCGATTTGAGTACCCGCTGCACGCGAAACATAGCAAGCGCTTGTCTCCCGCAGTTCGTCTGTTCCGGCTCGCCGAAAGGAACCTGTCCCGGTTCGCTCCGCAACATCATGGACTGGATGTGGCTGCGTTGTGCCAATTGTTGCGCGCATGCGCCGATCGGATCGTTGCATCTGACTACAAGACTAATCCCTGGTCGCCGGAAACCGCGCCCAAACTGGAGCTTTTATAACCACCGGTTGTGGCCGGTTTTCAGCAATCTGCTAAGCATCGAATGGATACGAACGGCATGGGGCCGTGGCTACAGCCATGACTGGCCAAGTAGGGCTTGGCACAACGCGCTCTTACCTCGTGGAACGAGATGCGTCGTGTCCATGCTTTGTCATGTCGAGTGGAGTCGAGACATCTCGGTTTAACAAGAGCGCCGACGAGGGATCCGCCAGAAACAGCCAGGGATTCCTCGACTTCGCTCGGAATGACAAGAATCGTATCGTGATTCGTCCGTCACAGCCTTGAACCGTTACATCGGATCCACGATTTAACGGTGCCAAGAGTTAACCTGGCGCAGCCATGACAAGTCCCTTCCGCTTTGGATTTCTCGCGTTAACGTGGTTGGTGGCATCGAGCGACACTTTTGCTGAGGCCAAGTCTGCGCAGCCTGAACACGTTAACCGTCTTGCGCAGGAGAAGTCGCCGTATCTTCTTCAGCATGCACACAATCCCGTCGATTGGTATCCATGGGGGGAAGAAGCGTTTGCGAAGGCGCGCCGGGAGAACAAACCGATCTTTCTCTCAGTTGGATATTCCACCTGTCACTGGTGCCATGTCATGGCGCACGAATCGTTCGAAAACGAAGACGTGGCCGCAGTCATGAATCGCGAATTTGTGAACATCAAAGTGGATCGGGAGGAGCGCCCCGATGTCGATCGCGTTTACATGACGTTTGTGCAAGCGACTACCGGCGGTGGCGGCTGGCCTATGAGTGTCTGGTTGACGCCTGATCTGAAGCCATTTGTTGGCGGAACCTATTTTCCGCCGGAGGAACGATATGGTCAGCCCGCTTTCAAGGACGTGCTCGAACGAATCGCGACAGCTTGGAAAGGGAATCAGGACAAGATTGTCGAGCAAGGCGGCAAGATCGTTGAGGCGCTGCGTGAATCTCAATCGGCGACAACTGCCGAAGGAAAGATCGATGCAACGATCCTAGATGCAGCTTACCGGCAACTTGACCGTAATTACGACCCAAAGGAAGGCGGTTTCGGAAATGCCCCCAAATTTCCGCGACCGGCGACGCTCAACTTCCTGACGCGATTTTACGCCCGTGCTCCCAAGGGTGAATCCGGCAAACACGCGCTCGAGATGGCTTTGTTCACGCTGCGCAAAATGGCCACAGGCGGAATGCATGATCATATTGGCGGTGGGTTCCATCGTTACTCCGTCGATCGCTACTGGCACGTCCCTCACTTCGAAAAGATGCTTTACGATCAAGCGCAACTTGCTGTCGCTTATCTCGATGCATTTCAGATTACGAGGGATCGGCAATACGATTCAGTGGCGCGCGACATTCTTGATTACGTCGGCCGTGACCTGACTTCGAAGGAAGGCGGCTTCTTGTCGGCCGAAGATGCCGACAGTCCTGTAGCCGCGGGCGCCGGCCGCGGCCACGCGGAGACCAAGGAAGGCGCATTCTACATCTGGACGAAAAACGAAATCGACGACGCGCTGGGAGATATCGCCGAGATTTTCGATTTTCATTATGGGGTGCAACCGCATGGAAATGCGCCAGAAGGGAGCGATCCCCAGGATGAATTCCGTGGCCAAAATATTTTGATTGAACGCCATACGATTTCAGAGACCGCAAAGCACTTTGGGAAAACCGAGCGAGAAATTCGAAAACTCCTCGCACAGGGTCGCGAGAAATTGTTTTCCATTCGTGCCAGACGGCCGCGTCCTCACCTCGACGATAAGATTATCGCCGCCTGGAACGGCCTGATGATTTCTGCTTATGCCCGCGGCGCGCAAATACTCGACGAACCCCGCTACCTGGAAATCGCAACGCGTGCGGCGAAATTCCTGGGGACAAATCTCTATGAAGAAAAGAGCAAATTGCTCTATCGCAACTATCGCGGCGGCCGCAGCGACATCGAGGGCTTTGCCGACGATTACGCATTCATGATTCAGGGTCTTCTCGATCTTTACGAAGCTTCGCTCGACGTCGAATGGCTGAAATTCGCGATCGAATTACAAGACACGCAGGACCGCTTGTTTTTTGACCAGAAAAACGGCGGTTATTTCAGTACGAGCGGCAAAGATAAAAGCGTGTTTCTCCGAATGAAAGACGATAATGACGGGGCAGAGCCCGCTGCAAGCTCGGTCGCGGCCCTGAATCTTTTGCGACTGGCACAATTTCGCGATGACAAACAGAGGTCGGACAGCGCGCGAAAAACGATCGACGCCTTTGCGACAACTTTTTCGCATTTCCCCAGCGCCATGCCGCAAATGCTGGTGGCGCTCGACGCCGCGTTAAGCAAACCGCGCCAGATCGTGATCGCCGGGAAAAAGGACGCTCCGGAAACCAAAGCGCTCCTTAGAGAAGTGAATGGGCATTTTCTGCCGAAAACCGTTCTGGTTCTCGCCGATGGCGCGGAAGGCCAGAAATATCTTGGCGAGAAAAATGACGCGATTCGTGCCATGTCGCCGATTAGTGGCAAATCGGCCGCTTACGTTTGCGAAAATTTTACCTGTAAGGCGCCGGTGACCAATCCGGCGGAACTCGCCGAGTTGCTTTCAAAATAATTGCTTCGCTGGCCAGCGGAACCTGAGCCGCGGGCCGTGCGGGCCGTTTCGAATGTGTACCACGAAGGGACGTTCGTGACTGGCCACAGGCCAGTGGCTTCAGGTCAAGCTACTTGCTGCCGGGCTTAACGGCCGGAATTTTTGCGAGATCCGACGGGAGATTGTCAGCCGGAAAGTTTTCAACGCTCATTTCGACTAGGCTCACGAACGGACAGCCGAAATCGGGTTTCGCTTCGCTGCTGCGATCGACAATCACTCCGACTGCGGAGGCGACACCGCCATGTGCGTGGACGATATCAATTGTCTCCTGCACCCGTCCGCCACGTGTGACCACGTCTTCCACAACGACAAACTTTTCACCCGGCGAAATTTGAAAACCGCGCCGCAAGACGAGCTTGCCCTCGTCTTTTTCCACAAAGATGTGGCGTTTGCCTAAAGAGCGGCCGACTTCCTGGCCGACGACGATTCCGCCAAGGGCAGGGGAGATCACCGTATCACAATTGAACTCGCGCAGTTTATCGGCGAGCCATCCGCAAACTTTGGCTGCGATCGCGGTGTCCTGAAGAAGCAAAGCGCATTGGAAATACTCGCGGCTATGCAGACCGGACCGCAAAATGAAGTGTCCATCCAGCAGCGCACCTGTCTTGCGAAAAAGCGCGAGAATATCGTCGCTCATTGTCGGTCTCAACCAGACGTATCATATGCCGTTTGTCCTCCATCTTCATCCGCCACGGCAATAACTTCGATTTCCACATTCGCGCCCCTGGGCAGCGCTGCCACCTGGACCGTCGACCGGGCTGGAGGGTCCTGCTTGAAGTACGAACCATAAATTTCGTTAACAGTCTGGAAATCACCAAGGTTTGTAAGAAAAATCGTTGTCTTAACCACATGATCGAAAGTCAGGGCTTCAGCCTTCAAAATGCCTGCGACGTTATCGAGTACGCGCCGGGTCTGCGCTGCAATATCGCCGGGAACGATTTGGCCGGATTTGGGGTCCAGCGGAATTTGACCGCTGCAAAACAGGAAGCTCCCGCTGCGCACCGCTTGCGAATAAGGACCAATCGCCCCTGGAGCTTCGTTTGTGGAAATGATTTTCTTCATGCGTGCGAGCTTAAACGCCGATGCGCTTCGCGCAATCACGGTGATGCCGCATCTTGCTGCCTTTGCCGATCGACCTTCTGGCGAAAATCCTTCTCGCTTTCGCTCAGATAACGATTGTAACCGTCAGGATCGACAAAAGCATTTACGTCACCATTCATTAAACGTCCGTGCTTATCCACGAAATGAAAGAACCATCCGTGGGATGCGAGAAAAATATCGCACCGCAAGGTTTTTAAGACGGCAAACGATTTTACAAAGTCAGCGGCGATGCCGGGATAGCTTTCTTGTCCAACGAATTTGTAGTCGAGCGAGCTTTGGCTGCCAACGAAGACAACGTCGTACGTTCTGCCGCCTTCTCGGATTTTAGTCGTCCAGGTTGTGTTTCCTCTAGTGTGTCCCGGAGTCAAATGCGCAGTCATCACTTGATCACCGAGTTGGAGCGATTCGCCATCAAGTATGATTTTGTCTGGTTCAATCGGCGGAAAAAGCAGGGTGTCGCCGAATCGAAAGTCGCCATGCCCGCCCTTGCGCAGCAGGCCGGCGTCGCCTTCGCTCGCAACAAATTTTGCGCCGGTTAGCTTCTTGAGCTCAGCCAGGCCCCCGGCGTGGTCGCAGTGCGCGTGGCTGTTGAGCAAATATTTCACGTCGCTCAATTTGAAACCAAGCTGCACGACGTTGTGCTGAATTTGCGGGGCGGTTTCAACAAACCCGCCATCCAGGAGGAAATGGCCCTGGGGTGTGGTAATTAAATATGACGCGATTTCGATTGCCCCTACATAATAAAGATTTCCGGCAATCCGGAACGGTGCTATCGGTTTGTTCCATTCCCGGCTAGTCGCATCAGCTTGACCATTCGCGGTGCCTGTAGCAACCAGAACCAAGGCAACCATGACGTCGATCTTCCTCATGGCCGAGCTTAACGACCGGGCCTGGGAATGACAAATGACCGAATCTCGTCGATATTGGTGGTGAAATGGTTGGTTGGATTTTAAAGAAGATTCTCGGGTCGAAAAATCAACGCGAGCTGAGGCGGCTTGCGCCGATTGTGCGCCGAATCAACGAACTGGATGAACAATTCAAGAGCTTGTCGGACGAGGCGTTGCGCGCCAAGACCGCGGCTTGGAAAGAAGAGCTTTCCAAAATTCCTGATCTGCAAGACCAATGGAAAAAGCTGGATGAAATTTTGCCGGAGGCGTTCGCCGTGGTTAAAAACGCGGCGCGCCGGCTGAAAGAGCGGCAACAAGCGTTCTCCGTGTGCGATCAGCCCATGGTCTGGGACATGGTGCACTTCGACGTCCAGTTACTCGGCGGAATCGTCTTGCACCGAGGCCGGATCGCGGAGATGGCAACCGGCGAAGGTAAAACGTTAGTCGCGACTTTGCCGCTTTACCTGAACGCGCTCAGTGGTCGCGGAGCGCATTTGGTCACTGTGAACGATTACCTGGCGCGACGCGACGCGGAATGGATGGGGCAACTTTACAATTTCCTGGGGCTTACCGTTGGCTGCATTCAGCATGATCAGGAGCCGGATGAACGTCGCGAACAGTACGCGATGGACATCACCTACGGGACGAACAGCGAATTCGGTTTCGATTACTTGCGCGACAACGGCATGGCCACGACTCGCGAACAACAGGTCCAGCGCGGCTATCACTACGCCATCGTCGATGAAGTCGATTCCATTTTGATCGATGAAGCGCGCACGCCTCTGATCATTAGCGGCCCGGCTACCATTTCCACACATCAATACGATAAATGGAAACCGCTAATTGAGCAGTTGGTGCGCAAACAAAACATGCTTTGCAACCGGCTCGCCAGCGAAGCGATCGAGAAATTTGAGCAGGGCGAGGTCGAGACCGGCGGGCGTCTCATGTTCAAAGTGAAGCTGGGTCAACCGCGCAACAAACAGCTTTTGCGCATGATGGAGGATCCGGACAAACGACGGGCGGTCGATAAAGCCGAGCTTTCGTTTTTCCAGGACACGCGCAAGGAGGAACTGTTCCAGCTCAAGGAGGAACTCTTTTTCACCATTGATGAAAAATCGAACGAAGCCGACCTCTCCGAACAGGGCCGCATCTTTCTCAATCCGGATGATCCGAACGCGTTTGTGTTGCCGGATTTGATCAATGAGTTCACGGAAATTGACCTGAACCAGACACTGTCGCCCGAGGAGAAGGACAAGGGAAAAGCGGAGCGCCAGCAACATTGCGACGCTCAAGCAGAGCGCATTCACAATATCTCGCAGCTACTTCGGGCGTACTGCCTCTTCGAAAAGGATGTCCAGTATGTAATCGAGGATAACAAGGTAGTCATTGTTGATGAGTTCACTGGCCGCAAAATGCCGGGACGCCGCTGGAGCGATGGATTACATCAGGCGGTCGAAGCGAAGGAGGGAGTCCAGATCGATCGTGAAACCCAGACGCTGGCGACCATCACGATCCAAAATTATTTCAGGCTTTATCAGAAGCTCGCTGGAATGACCGGTACGGCCGAGACGGAAGCCGCCGAGTTTCACGATATATACAAGCTCGACGTGAACATGATTCCGACCAATCGGCCGGTGCGGCGCACGGACAACAATGATCGCATCTACAAAACACGTCGGGAAAAATACAACGCAGTCATCAAGGAGATCAGAGACGCTCACGCAAAAAGCCAACCCGTGCTGGTTGGAAGCGTGAGCGTGGAAGCTTCTGAGTTGCTTAGCCGGATGCTGAAACGCGAAAAGATTCCGCACAACGTGTTGAACGCGAAATTTCACATGCAGGAAGCCGAAATTGTGGCCCGCGCCGGTCAACCAGGCACGGTCACGATTTCGACCAACATGGCGGGCCGTGGCACCGATATTAAGCTTGGTCCCGGTGTAACGGAGCTGGGTGGCTTGATGGTGATCGGGACCGAGCGCCACGAGGCGCGCCGAATTGATCGACAGCTACGCGGGCGTTGTGCGCGGCAGGGCGATCCAGGCGCCTCGCGGTTTTACGTCAGTTTCGAAGACGACCTGATGCGCAACTTCGGTGCGGCCGATCGAATGACGAAAATCATGGAGCGCTTCGGGCTTGAGGAAGGCCAGGAGCTCGAGCATCGATGGCTCAATAAATCGGTCGAGACGGCACAAAAACGCGTGGAACAGCGCAACTATCTCATCCGAAAGCGCACACTTGATTTCGACGATGTGATGAACATGCAGCGTGAGGTGGTTTACACCTATCGCAACGAAGTGATCGATTCCGAGGAGCCGCGCAAACTGATCTTCGAAGTGATCGATGAAGCAGTGCCGGCGAAGGTGAAGGAATATCTCGATGTCGATGAACCGAATTACCCGGGCCTCATCCATTGGGTGAACACGACTTTCCCGCTCGGCTTGACGAAGGAAAAAGCGCAGTTCGATACGCGCACAGTTGATGAAAACGCACGGTTTTTGGTCGAGAAGATCAAGGACGCCTACCAGCGGAAATCGAGTCACGAAGAGCCGACCGCCGTTAAAAGTTTGGAGCGCTACATCATTCTGAACGCGATCGATCGCCTCTGGCAGGAGCATCTCTATGCCATGGACGCATTGCGCGAGGGCGTCTATCTGCGGGGTTACGCACAGAAGGATCCGCTCATCGAGTACAAGACCGAGGCTTACGACATGTTTGTCGAATTAATGGCAAACATTAAAAATGAAGTGCTGAACAACCTGTTCCGCAGCACTTCAAACTTGCAGGCATTCGAGAATTTCCTGGCCACGTTGCCGCAATTCTTGATGCGCGAACACGCGCCCACGGCGCCAACTGCAGGCGGCCCGGCGCGAGTACGCGAGCCTCAACCAGTCGGCGCGATGGCCGGAGTTGCCGCAGATGGCGACGGAGCAGGCGAAGTTTCAATCGACCTGCCCGTTCGTCGTTCGGTGCCAAAGGTCGGCCGCAACGAACCGTGTCCGTGCGGCAGTGGGAAGAAATATAAGAACTGTTGCGGCCGCGTTGCGTAAGTAGCGCCGCGTCACCTCAACTTGGCAATTCGTAAGTCGTAATCTCCAGCTGATGCCCATCGGGATCGCGGAAATAGATGGAGTGCGAGATTTCGTGATCCTGGAATTCGAATTTGATGCCGCGTTTTTCCAGTTCGCGCTGGGCGGTGAGAAAATTTTCTCGGTCTGCGCGAAAGGCCAGGTGAAGCATCCGAAGTTCGCGGTGACTTGATGATGTCGTTTTTGAATCCGGCTTGGCGGGAAACAGAGCAATTCCAGTATTTCCCTTACCGATGAAAGTCGGGACACCATCCCACATGCCTTCATGCAGTCGCTCGAAACCCAGAACTTCGATATACCATTTCGCCGATTGTTCGATGTCACGCACGCCAACAGCTACGTGATCAATTCCTTCAAGTTGCATGAGAAGTCTCCCGAGAACTTACAAAATTTCTCCGATCGTTCCAACGAGCTGAAATCAGGAACGGCTTTCTGCTCGGCAAGGATTAATTAGTAGGCCATGTCGCTGCATTCGCTTTCATTTCAATTCCACCTTACTGAATGCCTCAAGCATTTGTTTTTCTGATGGCGGTTGCAAGACGTTATGGGCTGCAAAATCATGGGCTTTCGGATAACTGCTGGCGCGAATGCTTTCGGCGGCTTCCGCCAGGTCGTAGGGCGTATGGCGAAGCTGAACGTCGGGTCCAAGTAAGATCCAGTACGCACCTGGTTTTCCAAACGGCATCCCCACGCTGCCAGCATTTACTACTCGAGTTCTTCCAATCATTCGGTCGAACTGCATGTGAGTATGACCGCAGACGACTACATCGACTTGAAGCGGTTCAAAGAGCGGCAGGAGGCGGTCTTCAGGTGTCAACCAAGTGAAAACCTCTGTTTCGCTGCGCGGTGTACCGTGGCAGAAAAGCACCTGGCCCAGGCTGTCAATCTCAAGCTGGAGCATCTTAGGCCAACGCGCGAGCGCCGGCTCGAATTCCGGCTGAAGCTGTGCAGCAGTCCAGCGATAGATCTCGAGGATATCCTCTGGAGGACGCGCGCCTGACGTCGTGCCCCAGTAGGTGACCGATCCGGTGCGCGCCCTGGCCATCTCGGCCAAGATGGCCAGTTCGCCATTGCCGTAAATGAAGTGCGTAGGCAGATCCAGCTCCAGCAAACGCTCCAGCGTTTCGCGTGCCATTGGACCGGGAACGACATCGCCCCCTATTACAATCTGATCAATGTCGCCTTGACGAACATCTTGAAGGACTGCCTTTAAGGCGGAGAGATTTCCGTGAATATCATAGAGTGCAGCGACACGCATCTTGACCTTTCGAGATCCAAAACCGTTTCCGGCGTCTACTTACTTCTTTCTTTCTTCCCGTGGTTGGCTGCAATGTCTCGTTAGGTTCCTTCGTGCTGTTTGGAAGCACGAAGAGAACCAACTTCGGCTTTAATGCGCCGCCACTCATTCGCAAACAGGCATTTGGCGAAGCTCACGTGGTGAAGACGCAAATGACGACGGCGAAGAATACGCTCTTCCAGCCACTGAGGATCAAAGCCAGCCCACTCTCCAGCGATGCTGAGAAGGTTAGCGCCGCAAGCTGGATAGACCTCATCAAGTAAAATGTCCTCGAGCTCATCGAGCGAGTACTCCGACGCCGCGAGAACTTGAGCACGCCGTGACCGTGTTAGAGACGTGTCGGTGTCGAGAAAGAGAGTCGAAAGCGCATCCCAGACCGGGCGACGGCGTTCGAGATCGTCAATAGGCGGTTTAAGTCTTGGCCGGTAAATCATTTAACGAGAATTCGGCCTGAAAAATCTGCAAGCAATTGCAGACAAAATCTGTCTAACTCACTGCTTCCACGCGGCGGCATGGGCGCGAACCGGGTAACCGAAGCCCTTTAGAGTGACTTCACCCAAGTCTTCGAATTGAAGACCTTTGCCGAGGCATAACTCGGCGATCGCGTTCGATACCAGGATTTGTTCCGGTTCCGCGTGAGCGCATAGGCGGGACGCCAGTTGAACTGTTGATCCAAAAAGATCGTTATGTTGCTCGACGGGTTCACCTGCTGCAGCGCCAACTCGGACCTTGAGCGCGCGTTCTGGGCTTGCGTGCCCGTGCTTGTCTAATTCGCGTTGAATCTGAATTGCGCATCGAACGGCCCCTGCTGGTGAGATGAAGCAAGCCATAATGCCGTCGCCAGTATGCTTGATCTCGCGCCCGCCGAGAGCGGATAAGGCATCCCGTACAATCGTGTCGTGCACACCGAGCAAAGCCAGCGCCGCCTCGTCCCCCAGCGACTGAGTCAACGTGGTTGAATTGACAACGTCGGTGAACAAAACCGTTCGGATCCCCGGGTCTCGCGCATCGGCTCCGCCTGGTAGCAGGACCGCACCTGTGTCATTGGTTTCGGTGCCGCCGAGAAATCCCTCTGCTACTTCGGGTTGTATTTCAATGATTTTCTCCGCCATCATCCCATGAGCTTCGCGATGAACACATTCTGCCGCTTCAGCATTGGGTGCATGGCAGAGACAAAAAAGTTTCTTTCCACCCTCATTCACCCAGTACTTGCTATACTCGACACCATATTTTCGCTGTGTTTCCATATCCTTTGCGTGAGCCTTGGCGATATCTTCAATGGTAGTTCCCTCCGGAAGACTGTGAATGTCCATGTACCACGGCATAGCGGAAGATTTTAGCGCGATATTACGCGATGCAAAACGCTGATCCTGGGCGGCTGGCTTAGCGTTTGGTAAACGACGCAGTAGCGCTCTGCCAGACGAATTAGCGTGGCGACCTGTTCGTCGGGAGCATCGGTCTCAAGATCGAAATTTAGGCGGATTTCTTTGAACCCAACTGGTACGCCTTTGGAAACGCCGAGCGTGCCGCGAAAATCAAGATCGCCTTCCGCTGAAATGGTCGCGCCGCGCAATGGAATGTTTAGAGCGGTAGCAACCGCGCTTAAAGTTACACCGGCGCAACCTACCAGAGCTTCGAGCAGCATGTCCGCTGAGCACGCGCTCTGTCCGTCGCCGCCAGTGGCTGGGTGAAGCCCGGCTTCGACACGCGTCTTTCCTGTTTCGATTTTACAGGTGACTTTTTCGCCGATCACTCCTTCTGCTCGGAGTGTGATCAGAGCTGTTTCAGGATGCTCGCGATACTGTGCCTTTACAGGCGCCTGTATCGACCGTAGTTCGTCGGCAGTCATCGGCCAGATTCCACATGGTCGAACGTCATTTCAAAAGTGAAATTAGTAACGCCTTCGTAACTATGCTAGTGGCTGGTTCATGCCGACGATCCCTTGAATTCAGCGCTCGCCGGCGAGTGCCGCTGACTAACTCGGTTTAATGTTTTGGTTCACGCGAAAGAAATTATCGGGATCGTATTTGTTTTTGATCTCGACCAGCCGCTGGTAATTATCGCCGTAGGTTTTTTTCACGCGTTCTTCGCCTTCGTCGCCCATCAAAAAGTTCACATATGCTCCACCGGCGGAATAGGGATGAAGCGCATCGTAGTAACTCTTCGTCCATGAAATAATTTTTTCCTTGTTCGCCGGATCAGGATCAACGCCAACTATTACCTGCGCCCATTTTGCGTCGCGATAATTCCACGCTGTATCGTTCCTTCCGACGCGCGATGCGGCGCCGTCGATCGGGTACATATGCATAGTGGAATGCATCGATGGAAGCGCTTCACCGAATCGAATGTGTTGGGCGATGGCGTCATCGCTTAACTCATTCACAAAATCGGCGCGCCAGTACCACTGCAACCCAGGAGGATAAAGCGCGTCGAACATGCTTTGTAGCGCCGGTTGCGGCAGAGGCCCCACAAAATCGAGCGCAGGTTCTTTGAAATCCAGGATCGGCTCGAATGTCTCCTCCGCTTTCTCCTGGGGCCCAACGTGTGCCCAGACGATGCCGCACATTTTTTTCATGTGAAGATGCTCGGGGAACGGCGGGGCGGGCGGCACGGTGAGAAAGGCAAAAAAGCCATTCAAATCATCAGGAGCCGCAGGAATAAAGTCGCGATACCACTTCATCACGTCGGCTGTTTCGCTCAATTCGTAGAGCATTGGCCCGCCATAGATCGTATCGATCGGGTGCAGCTTGAACGTGAAAGAGGTGACGACCCCGAAGTTTCCGCCACCACCGCGAAGCGCCCAGTACAAGTCCGAGTTCTCATCAGCGCTGGCCTTAACAAAGTTGCCATTGGCCAATACGACATCGGCTGAGAGGAGGTTATCGATACTCAGTCCACATTTACGTGTGAGGTGTCCCACTCCACCGCCCAGAGTCAACCCGCCAACGCCGGTTGTGGAAATGATTCCACTTGGTGTCGCAAGCCCAAATACGTGTGTTGCGTGATCGACATCGCCCCAGGTGCATCCGCCGCCGACAGTGACAGCGCGCGCCGCCGGATCGACGCGCGTATATTTTATCCGGCTGAGGTCGATGACCAATCCGTCGTCGCAAATTCCCAGGCCTCCTGCGTTATGACCGCCGCTGCGGATCGCGACGAGCAGATCGTTTTTTCGCGCGAAGTTCACGGAGTTAATGACGTCCGCCACGTCCGTACAACCGGCGATCAGTCGCGGCTTTTTGTGGATCATTCCGTTGTACACCTTGCGAGCTTCATCGTAATCCTTGTCACCTGGTGCGATCATTGTGCCGCGAAGGTTTGCTTTGAAATCGACGATAGAATTTTCGTTAAGCATAAGTCAGTTTAGTTTCTTGCTGACTTGGACGGTCACTGCACAGATTGTTTGGTCAAGACAGCGATTCCGATTGAGCAGATACCTGCGTTAGTGGGACTGTTGGTAGTCGTGCACAAGCACAGACACCATGATCATCACGCTGGAAGTTCGCGTGAGGGGAGCGCCGATAACCGACGCCCCCCACTCCAAGCGAATTGTTACGAATGGCGCCGCAGATTTTATTGTAAGGCTTGTGGTTCCCCGTATAGAAAGTCATCCATCACAACGATGTCACGTCTGGCATCATCATCCGGCCCCGGGGCAACGTCGCCGGTTTCGATCCGCACCCGGGCAATGGGCGCATCTTCAAACACGATTCCGAAGAAAGACAGGCTTCCATCGCCCGGCGAGGCCGGAACGAAACTGCTAAATATCACCCTACCGTCTTGGCCAAAATACTCGATCAGCGTGCTCGCATGGCGGTTTCCGGGCGGATGGAAGTTGACCTGGCGGTCAACGTCTGTGAAGACCGCGCCGAAGCCGCTGACAGTTGCCGGTTCAGCGCCATTGGTACCCGGTATAAAAAAGAAACCCTCGGTAACGTTGCTGCCGACCGGAGTGAACAGGCGCTCCGGGCTGAAGGTGCTGAAGATGGTAGCGTACGTCGGATTGTTGAACAGGCCGGCCAGTCCCCCAGGCGGGAACTGAATCGGATCGGCAACAGGAGGAGCCTGCGATAGACCGACCCCAGGTGTGGTGAACTGGGCGCCGCGCGTGTCCAGGAACACATTGAACGGTGTTACTGGGGCTGTAGTAGTGAAGTTGTTGCCCCCGCCGTCCCAGTTGATCTCGCGGCGACCGCTGGCGAGTGGCCCTGGGTCATTGCCGTTGTTGGGGTCTCCCAGAGCGGCACGGAACGCGTCGACCGTGCTTTGAATCGATTCAGCGGTTGGCCCGGACGCCTGGAACACAACCGGCGCAACAAATTGCCGCGGGTTATGTGGGATTCTCTGCGCGTGCGCAGTCTGGTTGACTGAGAGTAACACTGACAACAAGCCGAAGAGGCCAATTATTGAATATCTCTTTTTGAATTGGAAGGATTTTATAGGTTCAATTAGGTTTGAGGTTGAGTTGTTCATGGCTCATCAGATGAACGAGAATCTTTTTTGTTCCCGGTTAAAAAATTTAAGCTGTGATCGCTCGTGGCTTGACGATGTCGTCACCATTTTTTCTACGGCTGCGGGAACAAAAGCCACTCTGAGAACTCTTATCTAGTTGGGGTGGGTGCCGATATGGCCGTCGACCCCGAGTTTGAAAACCTAGTGAACCTTTACTATCGCGATCTTTACCGGTTCGGCTTCAGCCTCACCCGAAGTGAGGCTGATGCTTGTGATCTTACTCAGCAAACGTTTTACATCTGGGCGAACAAGGGACATCAGCTTAAAGATCTCGCCAGGGTTAAAGGTTGGCTTTTCACCACACTACACCGGGAGTTCCTGCAAACATGCCGTCGCCGGGAATGGCTCTCTGATGAACCGATCAGTGAAGAGGCGCAGGAGCTTCCTCCGGTGCCCACAGACGTCGTCGATCGGATGGATACGCAAACGATGCTTGAAGCACTCGGACAAATTGGCGAGGGTTACCGCGCTCCCCTAGTCTTGTATTATATGGAGGATTTGTCTTACAAGGAGATCGCCAACGTGCTAGAGATTCCGATTGGTACGGTGCAGTCGAGAATTGCGCGTGGTAAAATGCACCTTTGTCAGCGCTTATCCGAGACCAAATGAATTCGAGCGAGGCCAAAAAGAAATTGTTGCTTTATCGCCGCTCAATTGATGACGGCGACCCACAATTTCAAGGAGCATTGGAACATGCCCTCCGCGATCCGGACCTCGCGGAATGGCTGCGTGAGCAGCGCAGTTCTTACGACGCTATCCGATCGAAACTTTGTGAAATCGAGCCACCAAGTGGTCTTGCTGAAAGAATTATTCGCCAGCGGCCAATTCCAATTCGCCGAGGCTGGCCGCAAGTGCTACAGCTCGCAGCAGCGATAGTTATGCTGGCGGGCATAATCGCGGTTTGGCTGAATGTGTCGCACACCAAAGAGCATTCACTCGTGCAAGGGCAAGAAATCGTCGTCAAGGGCGAAGTGCTGGATATGACCTGCTATATCGCCCGCAATGCGAGCGGTCCCAAGCACGCTGAGTGCGCAAGGGAATGCATTCGGAAGGGCCTGCCGGTCGGAATAAAAAGTGAAGACGGTAGGGTCTATTTGCTGGTGGGCAAGATTAAGCCAGTGAACGGCGAACTGGCTGACTATGCCGCCAAAACTGTTACAATCAGAGGTAGGGAAACTATGCGCGACGGGTTCGTGCAGCTCCAAGTCGAAGAGATTCGGAAATTCTGACGGCGATCGCGTGCGCTTTGTGCGCGCCTCAGTGCGAATTTTTATCTGATCAAGGCGCAAAATTGGAGCTGAGCATTTTCATTGATTCGATGCTCGCCCGTTGGTTACCATTTCGCGGTTACGGAGGCTGGCGCGATGTTTCACGCAGACAAATTCTGGACTCGGCGGGAGTTTCTGAAACTCGCCGGCCAGGCGGGACTGGTTAGCGCCGTCCCGACGCTGGCGAGTGCTGCGGCTACACTCAATCCCGACACGGTTTGTATTTCGATCCTGCACACGACGGACCTGCACGGCCATATCCTGCCAACCTTCGACTACGACGGAAACCCAGATCGCGGCGGATTGGCGCGTTGCGCGACGCAAATCGGGCGCTGGCAGAGGGAAAGTCCCAACTCGATCTTGATCGACGTCGGTGACGTGTATCAGGGGACTGACATCAGCCTCCGAAACAAGGGCGCGCTGATGATCGATCTGCTCAATCATCTCAAATACGACGCCTGGGTCGTCGGCAATCATGAATTCGATTGGGGGATGGAGTGCTTCGAACACGCGTTGCAACAATCAAACATGCCCGTCCTTGCCGCGAACATGCTGATGGAACAAAAACCTGCCGGCGAATTTCCGGATGCAAATCATCCGTTTGCAAAAATTCAGCCGTTCATTTTGAAAGAGATTGCAGGGATCAAACTCGCAATCGTCGGCGTGACCACGCCGGGGATGGCGTTTTGGCTTTGGCCGGAATTTACCCAGGGACTTGATTTTCGGCATCCGGTGGAGCCCGTTCGCCGTGCGATCGCCACAGCGAAAAGCAGAGGTGCGGACGCGATCGTGTTAACGGGTCACATGGGACTTAAGGCGCGTACCGGCGGCGATGATTTTGCAAATACAGTAATGGCGCTGACGTCGGAATTTCCGGAGATAGCAGTGTTTATCGCCGGCCATACGCATCAGGATGTCCCAAGCCGGCTAACCAATGGCGTGTTGTTTAGCCAGGCCGATCATTTCGGGATTCATGTTGGGCGTGTCGATCTTCTCTTCGATCGCACTTCAAGAAAGTTGCTTCATCGGGAAGCCATCTGCGAGCTAATGGATAACCGTTTCGGTTTTGATAACGCGATTATTTCACGAGCGAAATCGCAACTTACCGAATCGGCTACTGAGCTTTCTGAGTCAATCGGTCAACTGGCAGAGACCCTACGAGGTGGAAGCCGCCCCGGCCGGCCCAGCGAGGTGGAGAGGCTGATCGGAGCGGCAATCATGGAAGCGTTGATTGAACGAAGCGTGCGTGTTGATGGCGTTATGCACGGGGCGTTTGATGATAAGGCGGACTTGGTCGCGGGTCCCAAAACGGTCAACGACGTGTGGAGCATAATTCCCTTCGAGAATTACGTTGTCACGGCGCAGCTTTCGCCGGAGGAAATAAAAACTGCGATGGAGGAAGTGTTCGCCAGCCATGAAAAGCGCAATTTGCTTGGTTTTGACGTGAACACAGAGGGTCGCGGCGACGACTGCAAAATCGTCTCGATCACACTGGCCAACCGGGAACCGCTGGATCGCAGCAAGAAATACGTCATCGCGTTTAACAGTTTTGATGCACGCAGCGGCGGCCATCATTTCATGAAACTGCGCGGGTTCCTGGCCAGGCCGGAGGCCAATTGTGTCCTGCATCCGGTGCAAACCCGCGATGCGCTCATTGGTTACTTTCAGCGTCACAAAATCGTCCATCGGATGGCCGCGATGAAGCCCCTGGTAGTCGCGGCCTAACTCCAGTTCTTCTTGCAAAAACGACGCATCCTGCTTGCCTATTCCGCCATGCGGTTCGGAACATTTTGCCTGATCGGTTTGCTGTTCACTACTGAACTTGCGTCGTCGCAAACGGTAAAAATTGCGACACCGACACCGACACCACCGCTGCCGGACGTCCGGCCTGCACTGCTGGGGGCAGGTCCGGATTCTCTCATAAACAAGATCGACACTGCGGATCTGATCAAAAAAGGTCAGAAAGACGCTGCAGTCATGTTTTCTTGTCTTGTGGCGCCGACTGGTGATGTCGTTCGGAGTGCTGCTTATCGCGGTACGCGGGGATCAGAGTTGCTGGAGCAGGAAGTACTGAAGCGCCTGGTAAACACCAAGTTTATTCCCGCGATCCACAATCACCAGCCGGTCATCGCCGTTTTCTACGGCACGGCAACGTTCGCTGTCGTGAATGGCAAACCGCGACTGCGCATCTTTTCCAATCAACAACTGGAGGAAGTAAAAAAGGAAAACGATTTTATCGATCCGCAACCCTATGTTGGTCCCGGCTCAAAATTCACTGGAATACATTATCCGGACACAGGGACTACAGTGAGGCTAACCGGCGTTGTCGAACTTGCGCTCGAGGTTGATGTCGCCGGCAATCTAAAGAACATGCGCGTCGTAACCGATGAACCGCCCTATCTCGGTTTCGGCCAGGCGGCCCTGTCCGATTTCAACGGCGCGAAATTTATTCCGGCTTTCCGCAACGGCAAACCCGTCGACAGCAAAGTTACGATTCCGGTTTATTATAAGCCATCAGGCCAGTGACTGGTCGCCCGCCGATTTGCATGGCTCGTGAATGTGTCGTTCTGGCTGCTCTATTGCTAGGCGGCTTTGTTTCCGCTCAAACCACAACTTCGAACCCACGGCCTCGCTCGTCGGATTTAGGACTAAAGGTTGGCATCCTTCTGACTGGCCGACTTAATGCGATTACAGATGTTGCTGGAGTTGAAGTCGGCCACACGACAGTTATCAGCGTAGACAAGATCCGCACCGGCGTCACAGCGGTTCTGCCACATCCCGGGAACATCTTCCGCGGAAAAGTGCCCGGCGCGATTTTCGTTGGAATCCATCTGCAACTCGTTGTTTCGAGCAACGACAATGAGTGCGAATGGCCACACGATCGAGGCACTGCCAATCGATAAGACGATGGAAATACTGAGAAAATACCAGTCCACCAAGTAAGGAGCGGCGCGGAAGTGAACAAGATTGTGCGCACGTCTTTTTTTAAACGTGATCCGCTCACTTGTGCGCGCGAGTTGATCGGCACAGAACTGATTTGGGATGACTGTTCGGGAATCGTTGTCGAGGTGGAAGCGTACGCGGCAGTTAACGACGAGGCGGCGCATACATTTACACGGCCGAGTGCACGCAGCTTTATCGAGCGAAACAATGCCGGTGCCGCTTACGTCTATTTCAACTATGGAATGCATTGGATGTTGAACGTGCTGGTCAAAGGCGACGAGAACGGTTTCGTTCTCATTCGCGCGCTAGATCCGAGAAAAGGCATCGGGAAAATGAAGAAACGTCGCGGACTCGATGATGTGAAAAGTCTTTGCTCGGGACCTGGCAAGCTCACGCAGGCGCTCGACATCACCAATCGTCATCATGAAATGGATTTGTGCTCTGACCCGCGACACTGCTTCGCTCGCAACACAACAATGCCTGTGGATGTGGTAGCCGACCAGCGCATTGGGATCACGCGTTCTGCGCATTATCCATGGCGTTTCACGCTAAGGGGAAGTGAGTTTGTAAGCCGGGCGGTGAAAACCTAGGTGGAACGTATTGTCCTCAACACGATAGCAAGCGGCTCTGCCGCCTGATGTTGTCCAGTGCCTTCGGCGTTTCTGTTGTCATCTTCTTCGGGGAAGACGATCCACCTCATTGACTCTCGCATCTCTTGATAGAAGTTCCTCGTCCGGATGAATCGAAAGAAACAACGCGTTTTACTGGGTATGAGCGGGGGAGTGGACTCCAGCGTCGCGGGATATTTGTTGCGCGAGCAGGGCTACGAAGTCATCGGCGTAACCATGAAAGTATGGCCACAGGATTGTATCTCCCGCGCGGAAGACAAATGCTGCGGACCGCAAGCGATTGCCGATGCGCGCGGCGTGGCACATTCCCTGGGAATTCCACACTACGTCGTCGACGAGGCCGACCAGTTCGAGCGGTTAGTCATTGATTATTTCTCGAGCGAATATCGGGCCGGCCGCACACCGAATCCGTGTGTCATATGCAATGAGAAGGTCAAATTCGGGAATCTCTGGAGCAAAGCGGCTGCATTGGGTTGCGACTATATCGCAACGGGGCACTACGCGATCATTGAACACCACCCTAATCACGCAATCTTGCGAAAGGGCCGCGACCCGCGCAAAGATCAGTCCTATTTCCTTTTCAGTTTGCGCCAACCGCAGCTTCGACGTGCGTTGACTCCGCTCGGCAAAATGACGAAGCCGCAAATCCGCGAAATCGCGCATTCGTTAGGCCTGAAAGTTGCAGACAAGGTGGACAGCCAGGAGATCTGCTTCGTTCCCGGTAACGATTACAAAGCCTTCTTGCGGTCGCATCTTGGCGAAAATGAGTTTCATCGCGGCGAGATTTACGATGTTGCCGGTAATTTTCTGGGCGAACACGACGGGATCGAGCTTTTCACGATTGGACAGCGCAAGGGGTTACCGGGCGGTTCGCCGCGGCCGCGCTATGTGGTTGATCTGGATCCGGCAGCAAATCGCGTGATCGTTGGAGATGCTGACGATTTGGTGACGAATGAATTCGAGCTCGACCAAGCGAATTGGCATTCTTTAACCGGCCCGCACTACGACGAGTTGGAGTGCGCGGCAAAAATTCGGTACAGCCATCCGGGCACCCTGGCTACGCTAACGCGATTCGAACATGGGCACGCTCATGTGCGTCTGCACGATCCGCAAAGGGCCGTGACGCCAGGCCAGGCAGCAGTGTTTTATGATGGTGACATTGTTCTTGGTGGTGGTTGGATTTCCCGGGTGCGTCGTCCTGAGCGGCGAGAAGTGAAGTTCAAGGATCTCGCGATGGTTCCGTAGGAGTTATGCAACGGGATTCCTCGACTCCGCTCGGAATGACCGCTACTGCCTGACCAATGGCGGACCAAATTTTGCTGGCCATCAGCACTTTTCCGGACGCGGACGCGGCCAGACGCGTTGCGCACACATTAGTTGAGGAAAAGTTTGCGGCGTGCGCAAACCTCCTTCCAGCTGTTTGCTCGATCTATCGTTGGAAAGAAAAGATCGAAACAGCGAGCGAAGTCATTGTCTTTTTCAAAACCATCCAGAATCGCCAGGCGGCGTTCGAGGAAAAGCTGCGCTCCCTTCATCCTTACGAAGTTCCGGAGCTGATATTCGTCAAGATCGACAATGGATCGCCGGATTACTTGCGCTGGGTAAGTGATAACTGCCGCTAGAAAATTCGACTGCTTAAAGCCGTCGAGTTTCAAGCAGCGCCGCGGCGTTTGTAGTTAAGCGTAAAGATAGCGACCCCGATGAGATTGGCCACGAGACTCACGGCAATAATTTTTGCGGCGAAAAGCAACGGATTAGGCACATCAATGATTGGATAGATGGTGAAGAAGATGGCCAACAAACATACGATGAGACCGCAACCGGCCGCGAGTCGCAGCCAGGAGCGCGCTCGGGACCGTATCGCGGCGGCGCCTACGATTGGGATTGCAAACATGACGGTATAAACAATTCCGTAAAAAACGTTGGCGGCGTTATCCACAATTTGAAATGCTTCTTGCAATCCCGCGCCGATCTGGCTCGAGATGGCAATCACGAGCGTGATCGCGCCGACAAACATGATTGAGTTGATTGGTGTTTTGTAACCCGGATGTAGACGCGAAAACCATACCGGCAAAAGGTGGTCCCAGCCGGCCACCATCGGCAAACGGGAGCTGCCGGTGAAATGAATACTCATTGAAGATATGGAGCGCACTGTCATGAGCAGGATCGCCACCGAAGCAATCACGCCTGCAATTCGGAACGAGTGCAGGCCAAGCCGCAACGTCTGCGGCACCGGGCCGATTAAATCGATTTGGTTATTTCCTATGAAGGCGAGAACCGAGCTCGTCCCAAGGACGAACATGAGCGCGATAATCGGTGCAGCGATCATAACGGAGCGCCCGATGTTGCGCGCTGGTGCGTGAGCTTCACCGGCCAGAATGCCCACATATTCAAATCCGCTAAGTCCGCCAACTGCCAGTTTGCTGAAGATGTTGAAGCAATAGAAAAGCGACATTGCGGGCGCGGCGATTTGAAAGGGCCTATATGTGTTGAGATCACCGCGAGCGAGGCTGATGAATGGCAGAATAATCAAGGCGCCATAAGCCAGAAACATCGCGAAGCCGCCGATGTTGTGCACCCATTTGCCTAACGATAGCCCGCGAACGCCGGTCCAGCCGAGGCCACTTACCAGCACAAAACTAACGAGCGAAACACACCAGGGACTGTCTCGCATCCACGCGGCTGCGTCGCCCAATGCATAGGAGATGTTTGTTGTGATGAACATGCCGCCCATGGCGATCACCATGATCGACAAGAGCCAGAGATTCCAGGCGACGATGAAGCCTGTGAATTCGTTAAAAGCGAGCTTTGCCCATTGGTAAATTCCGCCTTCCAAGGGCATCAGTCTGCTCAGATAAATGACCACGGCGGCCTGCGGAATGTAGAAGAGTAAAATGGCGAGAAGCCAGAAAAAGAGATGCGATGTCCCAAGTTTTGCGGCAGCGCCGACCCAGCTCGACCCAACCACAAACACAATCTGTGTCAGAACGAGATCGCCAAGCCCGAGCGGCTTTTTGAGTACAACGCTCCGTTCTTCGACACTCCGTTCTGCGCGATTGATTTCAGTTGTCATGGAGTTTGTTGAAGCGTTGAGGCGATGAAGCGGGACCGCGCATCATTGCATGCTGAGCGGCGAAACATCTCTGAATGCAAGGTCGACGTTCTCGGAAGACTCAGAAATTCTTCGCTTTGCTCAGAATGACAATGCCATTTCCTTCAACGCTTCAACATTTCAACGCTTTAACCCTGCAACGATGTTAATACTCGCGTTCGGATCTTTTCGGTGGTGCAAGTTCGTTTCGAAATTCGCGATGACGCACTCTTCCCCCGGCGTAGGCGATATAAACTCCGCTTCCCAAAGTCACCGCCGCGAGCAAAACCACCATCAGCGCGAGCGGCAGCGAGGATCTGGGCCACTTGATTGGCGCGACGATGGCAATTGCGCTGACGGCGACCAGCACATAGAAAATCCAAATGAGCTGTTCAGCCCGACGCATGTGCTCATCTAGCCAAGCTCCTCCGTCCTCGTCAGTCATCGATAAAACACGGTCATAACCTTGTTCGCCAAATTCGTAAACGGGCCACGCTGACGCGCAGCTGACCAGCACGAGCGTCAGGGTTGCGATTTGAGCGCGGCGGCTTTTCAAAATCAAAGCGACCACGAGGCCGATCAAACCTGTGAGTAAGCCATAGACCGGCAATGGATTGAGCAACACATGAATGTATTCAGGCTGCCGCAAATCGCGCAGCAGGGTCTCGCTTAAGAGCATTCTGACCACAGGAGCGGATAGGTCACAACTTTCCCTGCCACTGGGTACCGGAGACTTGGGCGGTCCGTGCTGCCTGATTCGGCAAGTATTTTTGCCACTCAGCAATCGTGAAATGCCACCATTCAGTGCGCAATCCCCAAAAGCCCGCATTTCGCATTGCGATCTGCAGCAAATGCACATGTGCGCGAACATCGACATGAGGACCGATGTAGCGCCACATTGCAGCGGGCGTAAAATCGTCAAAGTCGCTGGGCATGCGCACGGGACGATTCCACGTATCAACTAATGTAGCATCGATAGCCACACCCCAGCTGTGCAGTGAGCCGACGCCAATTTCAGGATCCGCAACGTAATCGTTGTTGCGTGAGGCGTGCCAAAGCTTTTCCTGCACGGCTACAGGCCGGTACGCATCCCAGATTTTCAGTCCAAATTGGTACCGCCGCAGAAACACTTGCGCTGCGGCCAAACCCGAAGCGACTTCTGGTCGGGCGAGTGCGCATGTGCCGCGAGGATAAAGGGGGTAACCGACGACGTTGTTGCGCCCTGCGTAGCGCAACTCGACGATGATCGTCGGATCAACTGATCGAATATCAACCAGCGGGCCGCCGGCGTTTGCTGTCAATGGCGGAAGCGCCACTGCCATCGCGGCGATTAAGGAAACGTCAAAGCGTCGCATTTGCTGGATCAGTACGCTGTCACTACTTGGGGAGCCTCAGTTTTTGCCAGGCGTTCAAGAAGAACGCGAGCGCTATTTTCAGGGACCTCGAAGCGTAATTCCAGATTTGAGGGGCTCGGTCTTTGGATCTCGGGCGGTCGGGAGTAAAGCAACAGTTCCGAGTCAGGCAGACGCAACCATTGCTGTGGATTATCGCGCAAATTTCGCGCGACTTCGGCAGCATGTTGAGAGGAATTCACTTTTATGAGTACTCTGGCTTTTACCGGATTTTGTAGATTGATCGCAAGACCCAGTAATTGTGAAGCGTCGAGTAGCTCCCGGGTAAAGATCGGATTAAAAACACGCGCGAGATCGGGCGGGTCGCGGGAAATGAGTCGGAGTGCACTTTCGCGATCGAGTGCCTGGAAACGATCGAACAGTTGGCCCGTAATTTTGAGGTCCGGTTTCATCCCGAGACGTACCAGCACCAATTCATCCACTGCAATCGGCGCTCCGACTGCCAGTGTTGCAGGTCCGATCCTGGCAACCGCAAAATCAGGTGGTCGCTCCCAAACTGGCAACCCGCTAATTGCGCGCCTTTGGAACGTCTTGTCGCCTACGATCGCACGGATCGCCTTCGGAGCGGCCCGGCGGGCTTCGACCAGAACGAACTCGCGCGTTTCTCCAGTTTCATTGGTTGTGATCGCACGCGTAATGCGTGTGGCATCCCGAGGCAGGTTTAATCCCGGAGTCGACGCAGCCGCACCGACTAATCCTGGCCATAGTTTGGGCTGATCTTTGCGCCAGCGCCTCGCCAGGTCTGCCCGTTCAAATTGATCGGCGTTGATCGATAAAATCGTGTCGGTTTCCTGCGGCAGCCATTCTCGACCTCGAGGAGACTGGAAAATGACAAGCAGGGTGATCGCAACCAGAACCAGCACCGAGAAAACACTGAAATAAAATTTGCGCAACTCCTGTTTGTCGATCTGGCTTGAGAGCGAGGCCAGCTCTGCCTTGTGCGCCAAATGCCGATCGACTGCTTCGCGGCGGCGATGCGCCTCAGCCAACAAATTTGGCGCGTTTGGCGGCGCAACGCCCTGCGCGGCAAGGTGGCGGCCAATGTTCAAATACGCGGGATTTTTCCGCTCCTCGACCGTCTGATGGCGTACGCGTGCGTTGCGCGCTGCTTCTTGTTGCGCTGCGACATTATCACTCAATTTTCGGTCGCGTGCTTCAAACTCGCTCCGGGTTCGCGCAATATTTTTTTCCATCGCAGAAAGTTCCGCTTCTGCGACGTTCAATGTTTCTTTGGCTAGCCGCTCCGCTTCGGCGCTACCCAGGCGCGCCCGCACAAGTTCTGCGCGTTCTTCCGGAAGGCGGGCCCTCCGCGCGCTGATGTTCGCAGATCGAGCTTCCACGTCCGCGGGGATTGGATCGAGAGCCTGCAGGTCGGAGAGTTGTTTCAAGAGATCGCGATCGGCTGCCTCGCTTTCCTGAATGCGGCGTTCTACAGCGGCGAGTTCCCGTTCGCAGACGCCCACATTGCTTTTGGTCTGGTTCCGCTTTTGGAGAAGGGGCTTCTTTTCTGCTTCCAGCTTTGCAATCGCCTCTGTTTGTTCGCGTGCATTTTGTTGCCGTTCCTCTTCGATCTTTTTTATTCCTTCTTCGATCTGTGCGATTCGAAGTGCGACTTCCTTTTGTTCCTGTTCCAGTTTCTTTAGAGCGACGATCTCATTGCGCAGCTCGGGAAAATTTGCCGCCTGGGCGGTACCTTCCCGTCCCAGATTGATTTCACTCTTTTGCAGGAGGCGCTTCTCATGGCGAAGCGCGATGCGTGTTCGCTGGCGACGGATTTTCAATCCAATCTCGCGAAAGCCGGTGCGAATGAAACTCACGGGTGAACGCTACTTTCTCTACGCTTCTTCCGATTCGGCCAATTTCGACAACACACTGAAGTCTTCGAGCGTAGTCGTGTCGCCGGTCACGCGCGCACCGCTGGCGATTTCTTTCAGCAATCGACGCATAATTTTGCCACTCCGGGTTTTTGGGAGCGCTTCAGCGAAACGAACTTCATCTGGTTTTGCAATTGCCCCGATGTGCAGGCTGACATGCTCGCGCAGCTCCGCTTTCAGCCCGCCAGTAACGCTAACGCTCGCCTTCAGTGTCACAAACGCGACGACAGCCTGTCCCTTCAGTTCATCCGGTCTGCCAACCACAGCCGCCTCAGCGACATGCCGGTGGCTTACCAGCGCGCTTTCAATTTCTGATGTACCGAGCCTATGGCCTGCCACGTTGAGCACATCATCGATACGGCCAACGATCCAGAAATAGCCTTCTTCGTCGCGGCGTGCACCGTCGCCGGTGAGATAATTACCTTTAAATTCGCTCCAGTACTGCTGGCGATAACGGGTCTTATCGCCGTAAATGGTGCGCAACATCGAGGGCCAGGGCCGGCGAATGATTAGCTTGCCGCCTATATTCGCTCCAACTTCGCGCCCTCCCTCGTCAACTACCGCCGGATCGACTCCAAAAAATGGGAGTGTTGCGCTGCCCGGTTTCGTCGGAATCGCGCCAGGCAGGGGAGTGATCATGATTGCTCCTGTTTCAGTTTGCCACCACGTATCTACAATCGGACAACGCCCGCTGCCGATATTTTTGTAATACCACATCCATGCTTCCGGATTAATTGGTTCGCCGACTGTGCCGAGAAGGCGGAGCGATGAAAGATCGCGTTTCGCGACCCAATGGTCGCCCCAACGAATAAATGCGCGGATCGCTGTTGGCGCGGTATAAAGAATGTTGACCCGATATTCTTCTATAATTTTCCAGAACCTGTCGGGTTCCGGCCAATTCGGCGCGCCTTCATACATGACTGTGGTGGCACCGTTGGCGAGCGGACCATAGACGATGTAGCTGTGCCCCGTGACCCAGCCGACATCCGCCGTACACCAGAAGATATCCTCATCGCGAATGTCGAAGATGTACTTCGTGGTCGAGTAAACGCCCACCAAATAACCGCCCGTTGTGTGGAGGATGCCTTTGGGTTTGCCAGTGGAGCCACTGGTATAAAGAAGATAAAGCGGGTGCTCGCTGTCGAGCGGCACAGCCGGACAGTTCGCGTCGACATACTCCAGTTCGCGATACCACCAAACATCGCGACCTTCTTCCATGTGGATCTCGTTTCCTGCGCGGCGAAAAACGATCACGCGCCTGACAGGCGTGCCGTCACGGAGCGCCTCATCAACATTTTTCTTCAACGGAACAATTCCGCCGCGGCGATACGCGCCGTCGGCTGTGATTACCGCGATCGCGCCGCTGTCGGCAATACGATCTCGAATGCTTTCGGCGCTAAATCCGCCGAAGACTACGGAATGCACCGCACCGATCCGCGCGCAGGCGAGCATTGCGATCGCGGTCTCGGGGATGTTCGGAAGATAAACGATGACACGATCGCCTTTTTTGATCTTGTTTCGTTTCAGGACATTCGCGAAACGGCAAACTTCGCGATGCAGTTGTTGATAGGTAAGCGTACGTTTGTCGCCGGGTTCGCCTTCCCAGATGATTGCTGCCTTGTTCCGGCGCGGCCCAGTCAGATGTCGATCCAGGCAATTTTCTGAAATATTGAGTTTGCCTCCGACGAACCACTTTGCGAACGGCGCTTTCCATTCGAGCACCTTTTTCCATCTTGCGCGCCAGACCAGCTCACTCGCTTCGCGCGTCCAGAATTTTGCGGGTTGGCGGATTGATTCCCGATACATCCGCTGATATTGCGCGAGACTTTTGATTCGCGCGTTCTTTGCAAAATCTCTTCGTGGTTTAAAAACGCGTTTCTCAACCAGGTGCGACTCGATGTTGTCGTGCATGAGCAGTCCTAATATGCCGAAGAAATTCTCAGGGCAAGGATCGTATAGGTTAAAAAGTTGAAAAGATAGAACGTTGCGACGGGCGCGGCCTCTGTAATCTTTCAACTTCGTAACTCTTGGAACTCCTCTGAAGCGATGATCGAGCCGCCAAATGACGATTACTTCATGCGCGAAGCATTGCGGCAGGCGCTAAAAGGATCCAAAGCCGACGAAGTGCCGGTCGGTGCGATTGTGGTGCGCGAGGGAAAAATCATCGGACGCGCCTATAACCAGGTTGAGTTGCTCAAGGATGCCACTGCTCACGCCGAAATGCTGGCCTTAACTCAGGCCGAGGCTGCTGTTGGCGATTGGCGCTTAACCGACTGCGATCTTTACGTGACTAAGGAGCCATGTGCGATGTGCGCAGGCGCCCTCGTCCACACACGAATCCGGCGTGTGATTTTCGGTTGCACGGATCCCTCCGCGGGCGCTGCGGGAAGCGTGATCAACCTCTTGCAAATGCCCGGCTTTAATCACCGATGCGATATTGCGTCCGGTGTCTTGCAGAACGAATGCGCGGCAATTTTGCGGGAGTTTTTCCGTAAACAACGCGAGTAACAAAAGTGTTACTCAGAATTCCTGGCCGAGAATTGAGCGCGAAACGAATAAGTACGAAACAAATTCAAAACAAGCGCAAAAAACAGGAGTACAAAATGAAAACGAAAAGTATCGGATTTTGGGCACTAGCCGCACTGGCTACCAGTGTACTGGCTATTCCGGCAGCATACTCGCAGGCGGAGCTTCCTGCCAACAGGCAGACTGAACGCTTTTCCGCAACGCTCATCGGGGCGGAGGAGGTACCTCCGATCAATAGTGCTGGCACAGGGGCCCTCCAGATGAGTATCGAGCAGGGGACGATCACCTTCGAGTTGACCTGGGCCGGGCTGTCGGCACCCGCTGAGGTAGCCCACCTCCACTTCGCACCCACGAAGGTTTCGGGTGGTGTTATGATATTCCTGTGCGGCGGTGGGAATCAGCCCGATTGCCCTGCCACTACTGAAGGAACCATCACCGGGACAATAACGGCAGCAAATGTTACCGGACCCACCGCCCAAGGCATTGCCGCAGGTGACCTCGACTCGGCTTTGGAGGCCGTGCGCGCAGGTCTAGCCTATGCCAATATACACAATGAAAACTTCCCCTCCGGTGAGATTCGCGGCCAAGTCCGTCGAGGCTCTGGGCACGGTAAAGGAGGTGATTGATCCAGTCTAAGGTGACCGATAGACATCGCGGGCGCTGACTGAAGAGTAGCCGACTCAAGCAAACCACTTCGATCTGACGAAATCATCACCGATTTCGGCGGATCGCTTTTTGAACCTGGGGGATCAGACGGTGTGTTTCATGCGCCACAAAATCTTGAAAAGGGCGGTCATGGAGTCTCTCCACGCACCATGCACCATCTGAAAGTTTTTCTCCGGCTTGGAAAAGGTTCTGTTTCGCACACTCTTTCTCAGTTGTCGAGTCCCGGATGAATTTGTGTGTAGCGATAATGGAGAATCAACAAATTTTCGTGGGACCAATGCCGATTGTGGGTTGACTGAATCCGGTGAATGGATTCTAATTTACGCGCTCTCTAGTCCTCTCCAGGGTGTGTAATTCGGGGCAGTTGAAGTCACCGGGTCATCACTCCCATTCTGTGGAAATAGGCATTGCTTGAATATGAAAAGAACCCACGCTCCATCACTAATCGGAATCATTGGAATCGCCGCAGGTTTAATGATGATATTCGCCTTCGCTGTTGAAAAAGCCGAATCGGCTATCCCCACCGTCAAAGTCCCCGGCGCGTATCCGTATGAAAAAACTGTTCGCGTTCCGGCGCCGGCTATTTCCGAATCATCGGTCTTACCGACGCCGGCTCCTTTTCTCTATCGCGAATCGTCGCCCTCGCTTTCGGCTTCTCAGGACCACGATTCACGAACAGCAAATACCCACCCCCCGCTCACTGCGAAAGCGGTGCGCGAGGCAGCATTCAAATACAACGGAGTGCCGGATTTCTGGGAATTTCTGGCAGCTCTTCCTGCTAACGTCAGCGTGTTCGATCCACAGCTCGGAAGGACACGCACACTTGTGCAAGGAGGCCGTGTACTGCGCAAAAATGCGACCTGGCTCAATAAACGTCAGAAAACGCATGCGAAACCAAACGACCGAGCCGTCGTCTCAGTCGAAGAACTCGGCACCCGGGATTCAGGGATTTGATCAACCGCGTCGTTGCTGTCAAAGGCACTGACGGGCATCGGGGAGTCGGTTTTTAGCGGCTGCCGACAGGCGCAGAATCGCGATTTTCATTTTTGCTGGCTCCTGCCAGCACAACAAAACTGGATCGCTAGCGTATCTATTCTGGTGAGTACCGAAATTGTATTTCTGGTCTAGTCCGCTATTGGCCGCGATGCTGGATTCGATGTCTTCAGTCATCACGTTTTAAACGCGCCGGGATTGCGGTTGGGGTAGGTGTCCGCGAGAATCGTTCAACGATGAAGATGACCATATTTAAGGGCAGCGAGATTGAAGTAGAGAAGGAAATCAACACCTGGTTAAAGGCCGAGCGGATCAACAAAATTCGCCACGTTACGCACGTAAATTCGGGCGGAATGGTGTACATCACCGTTTGGTGGCACCACTTGGATGCAGGTAAAAGTGCGCCGATGACACACGGACTGTCTTGATACGTCTGGCGCCTACTTCGATGCTACTCGCGATTCTGCGCGCAGCCCGGAGGGAGTATCACTCTTTTATTTCTGCCTCGCTAGGATTCGAACCTAGACAGAGAGATCCAGAGTCTCTAGTGCTACCATTACACCACGAGGCAAAAGCAGCGAAAGCTAATGCGAAACTCGCAAAATCCGAAATTCAAAGTCTGCTGTGAACCAGCATGAATTAACGCCGAATCAGCCGGTGATTTCCAACTGCTTTCATTTGCAGCAATTCGCCTGCTCCGCCGGGAGTAATACTTCTTCGCCTTCGCGCGCGCCGTCCACCTCAAGGTTTTTTCCTCTGTCGCGGATTAGTCGGCGCGCATCGTCCAACATGGCATCGAGCATCGTGTCATCGTGACTTGGATCATGATGAAAAAGCAGAAGCGTCTGGACTTCGGCGTCGAGCGCAAGGGAAACGGCGCTGGAAACCGAGCCGTGGCCCCATCCGACGTGAGTCTCGTACTCTGCATCAGTGTATTGTGCGTCGAGAATCAGAATATCGCTGCCGTGAAGAAAGTCGACGAGACCGATCCGTTCTTCTTCAGCAATCTTTTTCCTCTGTTCTGGACTCATATCACTGTCCCGTGCTGAGTGCAGAAATTGATAGGACTCATGATCCGGTAGAAAGGCGATTGATCCGGCGCTGGTGATAAGACGATAGCCAGCACAAACACCGGGATGATTTACAAACCTCGCGCGGACTTGTACTTTTCCGAAGGAGAACTCCATCTCGGTTAGTTTCTGAATGTCGATCTTAGCGGAAAGCTCGCGCATCGCGATGGGAAAGAATGGCGCCTTCATCGGCTCAGCCATAATCTCGCCAAAGCTCATATCGACACCGTCATAACCGCGCACTCGGATTTCATTTTTCTTTTCGTACGCGGGGGCAAAGAAGGGCAATCCCTGAATATGATCCCAATGAGCGTGCGTGATCAACAGCGAGAGTTTGATCGGTTGCGAGTGGAATTCTTTCTCCAACGCGACGCCAAGGGAGCGAATCCCGGAACCCGCATCGAGCACAATAATCTCGCCATCCGCGCGCACCTCGACGCACGTGGTGTTGCCACCGTAGCCCAGTGTGCGGCGGCCCGGTACCGAAATGGAACCGCGCGTCCCCCAAAACTTGAGTCGTGTGGGCGAGGCTGAAACGCTAGGCATGGAGCGAGAGCGCACGATTCTGCCACGCGTTATTGACGAAACCAAGCGTTTTTAGCCGGCAATAGCGGGCGCTCGCGCCGGACTGCGGTTTAAAAGAAAATCGGGATGATTAAGATCGCCAGAATATTGACGACTTTGATCATCGGATTGATCGCAGGACCAGCGGTGTCTTTGTAAGGATCGCCGACCGTATCGCCTGTTACCGCGGCGGCGTGAGCGAACGAGCCTTTGCCACCGAGATTGCCTTCCTCGATAAATTTTTTCGCATTGTCCCATGCGCCGCCGCCACTGGTCATGGCGATGGCAACAAACAATCCGGTGACGATCGTGCCCACGAGTAAACCGCCGAGCACAACGGGTCCCAGCGGTTTAATCATTGCGACTGCCACGACAAAAACCACCGGCAGAAGCGCAGGCACAATCATCTCCCGTAACGCCGCTTTGGTCACTATGTCCACGCACGTGCCGTAATCGGGCGTGTCCTGGCCCGTCAAGATTCCCGGTTTCGCTTGCAGCTGTCGCCGCACTTCGCGCACGACTGCGCCCGCGGCTTTGCCGACCGCATCCATGCTGAACGCAGTGAAAATGAATGGCAAAAGTCCGCCGATAAAAAGCCCGATAATAACTTTCGGGTCCGTGAGCGAAAATTGGAATACGAACGGCTCGCCGTTTCGCGTGACGTGCATTTTGAGCTCCTCGACGTACGAGCCGAATAAAACGAGCGCAGCCAATCCTGCGGATGCGATGGCGTAACCTTTAGTCACCGCTTTCATAGTATTACCGACTGCGTCGAGCTCATCTGTTACGCTACGCACTTCTTTCGGTAAATTGCTCATCACCGCGATGCCGCCGGCGTTATCCGTGATGGGGCCGAAGGAATCGAGCGAGATTACAATTCCCGCCATCGACAACATTGACATCACTGCAATTGCGATTCCGTAAAGTCCGCCAAAATGAAAACTGAGCAGAATGGCAATGCCGATGAAACCGACCGGCAACGCGGTGGCATGCTGGCCCACCGCTAACCCGGCGATGATATTCGTGGCATGCCCGGTTTCCGATGCGCGCGCAATTTTTTGCACGGGCGCGTGGCGCATCGACGTGTAGTAATTGGTAATGACCACGACGACTGCCGTCATGACTAGGCCGATTACTGACGCCCAATAAAGTTGCGTAGGTGTGCGTGTCTCGCCGGCGATGTTTAAGCCGTTCGGAAACAAATAATGTGTGGTCGGCCAGAATAAAATCGCGGAGACGATCGCGCTGGCAACTACTGCGCCCATGAGAATATTCGCTGGTTTGCCCTTGGCCACGTTCACGAACACCACACCACAGATTGCGCCGAGCACAGAAATTCCGCCCAGCACAAATGGGTAAACAACCGCGGCGGGATTTCCTGCCAGCGTAAGCGCGCCGACAAGAATCGCACCGATCAAGCTGACCGCATAAGTTTCAAAAACGTCAGCCGCCATGCCCGCGCAATCGCCCACGTTGTCGCCAACGTTGTCGGCAATCGTCGCCGGATTGCGCGGATCATCTTCTTCCAGACCTTTCTCGATTTTGCCGACAAGATCGGCACCGACGTCGGCGGCCTTGGTGTAAATCCCGCCGCCTAGTCGCGCGAACACGCTAATCAAACTCGCCCCTAGTGCGAGGCCGACCAGACTGCGAATCGCCATGTCGTGTCCGACGATTTTGCTGGCGAGCGTGTAGAAGATGGAGACGGCAAGCAGTGCAAGACCGACCACAAGCAACCCGGTCACCGCTCCGCCGTTGAACGCAATGCGCAAGGCAGCGGTGTGCGAGTAGGTTGCGGCTTGCGTCGTACGCACATTCGCAATCACTGCGATGCGCATTCCAATATAACCAGCCGCAAGCGAGCAAAACGCGCCGATTACAAAACCAATCGCCGTGGGATGATCTTTGAAAATGAAAAGCAGCACGAAGATGATCGCAGCGATCACGCTGATGGTGATCACCTGCCGATTCAAATACGCTTTTGCGCCTTCTTGGACTGCTGCCGAAATCTGCCGCATCCGTTCGTTGCCAGACGAGGAGCGGCTCACGATCGCGATCAAACTGAGAGCAAACACCAGCCCAATTACGGCGCACAGCATCGACAGTGGCACGCCTGAATCGAGGATCGTTAGGCCAAGTAAAATGCTCATGAGGGTTCGGGGTGAAAGCTGGGGACTTTAATGGGTTTTCATCTGCTGGCAATTCGTTATTGAAAACAAATTCAAAACCCCGGATTTCGACTTTTCTGGAACGCGCCCTTGTAGCTGTCTCGCATCAGCCGATCCGCCGCACGGCCGGCATAGCACCTGCCTTACAATTCAAAAAAGGTTCGCAAACGGTGCAGGAAAGTGTCTCTGTATTCGCGTTCCTTTCTCGCGCTCTGCGTATGGGAAACCGCCTCTTTGAGTAAACCTTCAGTTTCCATTTTCCGCTTAGCGAGCAATTCGCTAAGCCGCTCGAGGCAATCGGGGGCAGCGCGGAGCAGCTCTGCCATTACTGGCTTGCCAATCTCCATCACCTGGCAATCGGTTTGGGCGCGCACCGTCGCTGTCCGATGTTCGCCGGTGAGGAGAGACATTTCACCGAAACAATCGGGCGCCTTTAAGGTAGCCACGGGAATGGAAGTGCCATTTTTCGAGATCGACACTTCTGCTGCGCCGCTGAGCAACACGAACATCGAATCACCCTCGGCACCTTCCCTGATCACACGCTCGCCCCGCCCAAAATGACTGACCTGGGACTGCTGCACCAGGCTCTCGATTTGCTCATCTGACAAGCATTCAAACAAAGCTTCAGAACGCAAAATCGCCCGGGCTTCCTGGTATTCTTCTTGTATCGAAGCGGCCGCTTTGCGTTCCAGGTGCAACGTGCGAATCGGGAAGGGGATGGTGATGCCCTGACGTTTGAGTTCATACCAGACATTGGTGCGCACCGAATCGTTGGTCTCGTTGATTCTGGCGTGATTGCCCATGTAGAATTTGATCTCGTAGATCACAGCGGAATCGGCAAAGTCGACGAGAAAGACTTTTACCGGAGGATCCGCCAAAACATTGCGCGCGCTCTGCGCAGCGCGCACCAGTGCGTCTTTCACGCGATTGGGTGGATTCTTATATTCAACCCCTACGCGAATGCGCATCGCGTGGACTTCGGTCGGATAGTGCAGATTGACGATCTGGTGGCTAACCATCTCGTTATTCGGGATATCGAGATAGATGTCGTCGTTTGTGCATAAACGAGTCGAACGCCAGTTGATCTCCCTTACTTCGGCAAACCGCTCACCCACTTGCAACCAGTCCCCAACCTTGTAAGGCCGGTTAAGTTGAATCGATATGCCCCCGATGATCCCTGCAAAGAAATTCTGCCCCGCAAATCCGAGAATGATCGCGACTACGCCGGAGCCAGCCAGTACTCCTTTCAACTGCGCTTCGGCATGGTACCCGTAACTCAGGACCAGAAGCAGTACGATCAAAAAAATGATCCCACCAGCAACCTCGCGGAGAAAATGGGGAATTGTTGTCTGGCGCTTTTTTTCGTAATAAAGGTCCCACACATATCGGTTCACCAGCGCAACCACCAGCGCTGTACTTAACAAAATCACTGCGGCGCCGACGTGATTTCTCCAGGACGCTTGGACGCCGTAAACAGCTATAGCGGCATAGAATGCCAGCATTAGACAGAAAAGCCGGTACAGCAGCCCTAGCTTCACTCCGGCGCGGCGCTTTAAAAATCGCCCGACACCGAACGTGACGAAAAACGTCCCGAGGAATACCACCGCTGTGATCGCATCTCGCTCCGCCTCCGACAGTGCGCTAAACATTCGAGCCGATATTATATCAGAAGAGAGCAGCTGGAACAGACTTCTTGTGTCAAACGGCAAAGGTGGATCAGCTCCGCCTGAAGGCGGGCCTACGAACGCGGCGCGATCGCCAACCACGCCCAGCCTGCAAGAAAACAGAGACCGCCGATCGGCGTAATCGCTCCGAGCCAGCGAATATTTGTCAGCGCCATTACATATAGACTGCCACTAAAAACGAAAATGCCGGCTAAGAGTAACCACCACGCATTGCGATTAGCGACGCCGAAAAGCGCAAGGACCAGGAGCGCGAGCGCGTGAATGAAATGATAAAGCACAGCCTTGTTCCACACATCGAGCATCCCGTGCGTTTCGAGTATTTTCTTGAGACTGTGAGCTCCGAAAGCTCCGAACGCGACGGCAAGAAAACAAAGCAGAGCGGCGATCCGAAAAAGCACAATCGACATCTTGGCGATAATTGGCGCATGTTCGACGCGTCGCCAACTGTTTTTCAATTATTTAATGTCGTGCCTTCAGCACAAGAAGAGAATATAACTTCCAAGTAAACTTTATGACTGTTGAGCAAGCGTTGCTGTCGTTTACTTTAGCGGCCGGTTTATTGACCATCACACCCGGGTTGGACACGGCGCTGGTATTACGAACTTCTGCGGTTGAGGGTGGAAGACAGGCAATGCTGGCCGGCATAGGGATCTGTTTCGGTTGTTTGCTTTGGGGGGTTGCGGCGTCTTTCGGGCTAAGCGCGCTGCTCGCTGTTTCCGGATTCGCCTACAACGTGCTGCGGATAACTGGCGCTATCTATCTGGGCTATTTGGGAATCAAATTGCTTATTCGCACATTCGCGTCCACTTCGTCAAACAGCGATGCCGAATCAGAGGAATATGCCAGTAGGGACGGTTCTCTATGGTTCAAACGTGGCCTGTTGACGAACCTTCTCAACCCAAAAGTCGGCGTCTTCTATCTGAGCTTCCTTCCCCAATTTATTCCGGCCAGCGTTCACGTTTGGTCTTTCAGCGTTCTTCTCGCGTTGATTCACGCGACAGAAGGGCTCTTATGGTTTTTGCTGTTAACGAACGCGACTGAATTGCTACCGAACTGGCTGAAACAGCGCCGCGTGGTCGTCGTCCTCGACACTCTAATGGGCGCGATTTTAATTGGCTTTGGTCTTAAGCTGGCATTCGACAAGGCTCGCTGAGCAACGCGGTTGGGAGTATTGAATGTCTCAAGAATGCCCGTCCTGTGGACGCGAACGCACCACTACGTTGGCTAACATCGGCACATGATCGCGGACCGCTCGCTCGACTTTCTGCGAAATCCCGTCGGCTTCTTTCACCGAAATATTGGGATCGACATTAATGGTCACATCGCTGTAAACCCGGTGGCCGATCCAGCGCGCACGCACGTCGTGCACGCCGTAGACGCCTTCGATATGCATGGGGGCGTGCTCGATCTGCGCGAGAATTTCGGACTCGATGCCGTCAATCAACCGCGTCCACACGGAAAGTGCGGCGTTCTTCACAATGAACAAGATTGCGATCGTAATGGCGACGCCGACAACGGGATCGAGAATTGGAAGACCGAACCAAACACCAGCCACGCCGATCAGCACCGCGAGACTGGTGAATCCATCGACGCGGGCGTGCTGGCCGTCTGCCACCAGCGCGGCCGAACCGATCTCGTTACCGACCCGAATGCGGAAGATCGCGACGGCTTCATTGCCGAGAAATCCAATGACAGCTGCAAGCGCAACCCAGCCGAGTTGTACCACTGGCTGTGGATGAATGATTTTTCGAATCGATTCGTAGCCAGCGACACAGGCGGAACCGAAGATGATGAGCACGATAATGACGCCGGCGACGTCTTCGAGTTTGCCATAGCCGTAAGTGAAGTGCCTGCTCGCGCGTTTGCGCGCGAATGTGAATGCGATCCAGAGCGGGATGCTCGTGCCCGCATCGGCGAAATTGTGAATCGTATCAGCGAGCAACGCGACCGATCCCGAGACGAAGACGACGATAAGTTGAAGCAGCGCGGTGAATCCCAGGCCGACGAGCGAAATTTTGAGCGCGCGAATCCCACGCTCGCTCGACTCCAAGACCGAATCGGTCTTCTCAGCTATGTTATGCGAGTGACCGTAAAGATCGCGCAACCAGCCAAAAAGTCCGCTGCCGTGAGCGTGATCGTGTGCGTCGTGATGATGATGTTGTGTGCTCACTGGATTAATGCCCACTGTTTCTCAGTTCGCGGCCCGTGTTTCAACAAGTTCTTAGTGTTTCGGCTCAGGTTGAAATTAGGAAGAACGCACAGTAGTCAATAATTGAGCGTTAGGTAAGTGGCGATGGCGACGCTAGCAAGCGCCGGAGGCAATGCGCCGATCGCCAGGGGGATCGCAGCTCCGCGGAGTCTCAGCTCGGCGAAAATTGCCAGTGCCGAAACTGCCGCGGTGCACAAAAAAATATAAGCACATTCTTCCGGCGGGTGTGCCGCTTGTCCGTGTGAAAGAGTGAGCTCATGAAAAGCTGCATGACAGTTGGGCCATACAAACACTGCGCTGATCACTATCAGCAGGTGACTTGAAATTCGGCCAACGCGAAGATGAAGACAAATCGATAAAAGGAGTCCTGTTACACCTGCGGCAAGAGCCCACATCATCAACGCTTGGAGATAATCCCGGTTCATGGGGACAAGGTTGCTACCATCTCGTGCTCAGAAATTTCAGCCGGTTGGGTCGCTCGTTTCTGCTCACGTTCGAACCATGCGTAGAGCACGGGCAGCACGATCAAGGTAAGGAATGTTGAACTTAGGATTCCGCCGATAACAACCGTGGCGAGCGGTCGCTGCACTTCTGCCCCCGTGCCGGTCGCGATTGCCATTGGTACAAACCCGAGGCTCGCCACAAGCGCAGTCATGAGCACCGGGCGTAAGCGAGTCAGTGAACCTTCGATCACAGCCTCGCGGATCGAGAGGCCTTGTTCGCGCAGTTGATTAAAATAGCTGATGAGGACCAACCCGTTCAGTACAGCGACACCGCTAAGTGCAATAAAGCCCACAGCTGCAGTAATGCTGAAGGGCATCGCGCGTAGCCACAAGGAGAGAACCCCGCCCGTTACCGCGAGCGGTATTCCAGTATAAACCAACAGTGCCTGACGAATGCTGCCGAAGGCAAGGAAGATAAAAACAAAAATCAGCGCAAGCGCGCCAGGAACTACGATGGCGAGGCGGGCGCGTGCTTCCTGCAAGTTTTTGTATTGGCCACCGAATTCGACTAGATAACCTTCCGGCATTTTGACCTGCTCTTTAATTTGCCGTTCCGCTTCCTGCACGAAGCCTTCTACATCGCGTGTCTTGAGGTTGACCATTAATGCGGCACGTCGGTGGCCATCATCGCGGCGAATCGGCTCGACTGTTTTGAGCGTTTGAAATTCCGCCACGTCGCCGAGTGGCAACATTCCTGCCTGCCCCACTCGCAATGGCACCTTCTTAATCTCCGCATCATCTATTCGGAGTTTCTCCGGCATGCGGACCACGATGTCGTGACGGTGGTCGCCTTCTATGATCTGGCCAGCTTCTTTTCCAGCAAGCGCAGCCGTGACAGCCTTATTCACTTCGCTGGCTTGCAGACTGTAACGCTGGAGGACGTCGCGCTTTGCGTTCATTTGCAACTGCGGTGTGCGCCCTTCAGTCTCGAATTCCACCTGCGCCGCACCGGGCGTCGCTTCCAAAATTCCTTTGATCTGCTCTGCCAATTTTTCCAGCACGTCGAAGTCGTTCCCGAAAATTTTCACCGCCAGCTCGGCCTTGGTGCCTTCGAGCATTTCGTTGAACCGCATCTCGATCGGTTGCGCGGAGAGAATGTCATAGTCGGGATTCAGTTTTTTCAGCGCCGCGCCGATTTGCGCGTTGAGCTCGGCCTTGGTGCGCGGACGACCCGGTGTTTTCGGCCATTCACTAATAGGTTTGTAGAAAACATAAACGTCGCTCTCATTTGGCGGCATCGGATCGGTGGCAATGTCGCTTGTGCCGATACGGGTGAACACGCGCGTTATTTCGGGAAAATCGCGTAAGAGCGCGTTCTCAACCTCCGTATCGCTGCGTAACGATTCTTCCAAACTCATGCCTACTGGTTTGTAGAGCATCGAGGTTATCGAGCCTTCATCGAGCTTCGGCACGAACTCGGCGCCAAGATGATTGAACAACCAGATCGCGCCGGCGAACACGCCAATCGCGGCGATTACTACGATCCAACGCAACTTCAGCGCGAGTTGCAGCAGCGGGCGATAAATCGCCTTTAACGAGCGGATGATGAAGTTCTCGGTTTCGGCGATGCGGCCACGCAACAAGAACGAGCAGAGAACCGGCATGAGAGTGAGTGTGAGGAGCAACGCGCCGGTGAGCGCGAGAATCACCGTCAACGCCATGGGGTGAAACATTTTCCCCTCGATTCCTGTGAGGGCCAGGATTGGTATGTAAACAATCGTGATGATCAGCACACCAAAGAACATCGGGTTGGCGACCTGTTTACTCGCCGCCAGAACCACATGTGCGGTTTCGGCCGACGTTAGTTTGCGGCCCAAATGATGCTGCTTCTCCGCGAGTTGGCGTACGATGTTTTCCACAATCACCACCGCGCCATCAATGATCAGACCAAAATCGACCGCACCAAGGCTCATTAGATTCCCGGAAATGCCAAGCCGTTCCATACCCATGAGCGCGAATAGAAACGACAGCGGAATGGCCAGCGTCACAATGAAGGCCGCACGCCAATTCCCGAGCAACGCGAACAACACCGCCACGACCAGGATTGCGCCTTCGAACAAGTTGTTTCGCACCGTGTGAATGGTGCGATTGATCAACTGCGAACGATCGTACTGAATCTGGATCTCAACGCCTTCCGGCAGCTTTGTCTGAATTTCCGCGATCCGCGCTTTCACCCGCTCGGCCACTTCGCGACTGTTCTGTCCGGCCAACATCATCGTCGTGCCGATCACGGTTTCATGCCCGTTTAACGTCGCGGCGCCGGTGCGAAACTTTGTGCCAACATTGACAGTCGCTACATCCTTTACCAGCAACGGCTTCACCGCCGCGCCGAATTTTAACGGAAGGTTCTCAATGTCCGCGGTCGTAGCCACCCGACTAACAGCCCGAATCGTGAGTTGCTGTCCATTTCGGCTGATAATTCCGCCCCCGGCGTTCTCGACGTTTTGCGCTACCAAATCAGCAAGCTCACTGAAGGTCATGTTCACGCGCGCGAGTTTTTCCGGGTCCGGATGAATCACGAACTGCTTTTCGTATCCGCCGCTTTCGTTGATCTCGGCGATACCCTGTACAGTGCGCAGCAACGGTTTGATCGTGTACTCCTGGATTTCGCTCAGCTCGATGAGCTGCTCTAACTCCGTTGCCGGCTTGTTCTTCGCGTCTGGCTTGTACTGAACGTTGTAGTAAAAAATTTCACCCAGCCCGGTGCTGATCGGCGCCAGTTTCGACCGCGTTCCTTGCGGGAGTTCTTCCAGGATGCCCTGCAAACGTTCGGCCACCAGTTGCCGCGCTCGATAAATGTCCGTGCCATCTCGGAAGTTCAGGGTGACTTGCGACAAGCCGAACTTTGTGATTGATCGCATTTCCTCCAGTCCGGGTAATCCGGCCATCTCCACTTCAATGCGCCGTGTGACCAGCTTTTCGGACTCCTCCGCCGCCAGCGCGGGAATCTCGGTATTGATCTGCACCTGCACGCCAGTGATGTCCGGCACCGCGTCGATCGGCAACTTTACCGCGGACCAAATCCCGACGGCCACCAGCGCACACGCCGCAAGCAAAATGATCGCCCGCTGCCGCAAGGAAAATTCCAGGATTTTATCGATCATCGTATTAGTTCGTTCCGCCTTTTGTTAATCGTGTTCCGGTGAGCAGTTCGAGTTCGTCACGGCTGGCGAGGGCGTCGGCCTGAGCGGAAAGAAGCGCATCAGTTGCATCCAGGTATTCCTTTTGCAGCTCGATGTAAGTGGCGATGGGTAAGGCGCTCGCCCGATAATTTTCATCGGCCAGTATTGCTGCTTCGCGAAGTTGACGCAGGGCTTCGGGCTGTCGTTGCTGTAGTCGCTCGCGCTGAATTCGATATGCATTCGCCGCGGCGACAATTTTTTTCTCGATCTCGCGCCAGGTAGTGGTGAGCGAAACACGAGCCTGTTCCTGGCGCGCTTTTGCTGTGTCAACATTTCCGCGGTTGGCATTCCAAAACGGCAGCGGCACCGCAAACGCGACGCCGCCTTCAACCTGAGCGTCGATTGCGCGCTCGCCCCTGGTGTAAGGGCCGACAGTGAAGCTCGGCCACCGTTCATTTAGTGCGAGACGCACCTTATACCCCTGTTGTTCTAACTCGACGATGCGTGTGCGAAAATCGAAATTTCTTGCGCGGGCCCAAGTTAGTAACACCGGCGTTTCCGGAATCCCAACAAAGCTTGCCTTGAGCCAGGTCGACGAATCGACATCTGTTTTTGCCAAAGCCAGCGGCGCGCTTAGATCAGCGCCGCGTAGCTGATTCAATTCATAACTGGCGAGTGCGGCGTCACGCTCCGATTCGGCCAACCGGCGCTCCTGCACGATTGTGCTCGCCTGGATTATGCGAATGTCGATCATCGGTACGACTCCAGCGGGCGGACGTTGTTCAAGCACGGAAAGCAAATCTGCGAGTCGTCCCGAGACGTCGCGTGCAGCTTCTGCTTTTTGCTGCGCAATCAAAATGCGATGCGCGGCAAATCGCACTTTATTCGTTAGAGCGAGGCGAAAATTGTCGAGACCGAGTTCGGCCAGCGCGATCTCCCGGTCGGCGATTGCTTTTCGGAGCGCGATCCGGCCAGGATATTCAAACCGCTGGGTTACTGACAGCGACCATGCCGGACCCGTGCCAAGCGAATTGCCGTTGAGGTCGTTATAATGAATCGCGCCAACGTTGGTGCTGAGGTCGGGATAAGCCCATCGTGCGGCAGTGCGGCGTTCCCCGTGCGCGGCAGCGATTCCCGTGACGTAAAATTGCAATTCCGGATTGCGTCGCAACGCTTCGGCCACGAGCGCGTCGATTGTCGTTTCGGACGCACCATAGCTCGTCGAAATGAGCAAAGCGGAAATGGCGATATAAGGTGATATTTTCAAAATTCAAAAATTCGCAGGCAAAGAGAACCATCGGAGGCCAAGAGCGACATGGCTTACCCGATGCACAACCCCGGGCTTCGGGGTTTTGCTTAGGCTAAATCAGATCAACAGCAGCGTGCTGCGATGAAGTGGCGAGATCGATATCTCCCCGGGCGGCGGACGCGAGTAAGCTAGCGCCAGGGGCGGAACAAATATCCGCCACTCTGTAACGATGACTGTTGAAAAATACGGAACGGGACTTCGCGCATTGCTGGCCATCGACGACGTCGATTGTTTCACGGTCGTCGGTCCCGACATTATGTGGACCACGTGCGCTGGTTGTGACGACGACGGCGCGAGGGATTGACCATTATCGGTTTCAGGCGAGCCATGATTATCGTGAGCAAGAACTAAAACGACTCCGTCACTGGTCGCGTACACCGAGACGGCATGATCACGATCGAACGACGCGATTTGAGCTAAAAGCTGCGGCAGTACTTGCGCACTGCAAGGAACTGCAGCGCAGACCACGAGTGCTGCAATTAGCTTGCACCACTTGGCAATCAGGGAGGCGCATTTTACCACTGCGAGACAATGCCCACTCGCCCTGGCAAAGTCAACAGGACAAGCATTTGCGGTCCACAGACCTGGTATCACGACCATCCGTTTACGACGTTCATTTCGTAAGGAGCTGCAACCCGATGTAAGCCATCGCATGTGTGTCGCCGACGATGTCGCGTCCTCCGGAAAAGAGCAGGTTGAGATGCTTGGTCAACTTCCACGTGCCACCGATATTGAAGGCCACCTCCGAGCGGCCGCCATGTTCCTTCGGTGAATTGCCAAACAATTCCACACCGAGCTCCAGTCGCTCGTTTATCTCACGCTCGATCACAGCGCCGGCGTAAAAGTAGTTGCGCGTTTCGTGCGCGCCTTGCCACCAATAGCCGATGTTGCCGTAAAGCGTCCACTTCTCCCAATTTTTCTGCGCGAGGAACGGCAGCACGAATGCGACACGGCCTTCGCCCAGCCCGCGCGCGTGATTTCCCGTTGGCGCCAGCACTTGCGGGTAAGTGCCGAGTTGAAATTCAGATTGCTCGTTGTTTAAAAAGCGCCACTTCACTCCAATTAATGAATCCCCGGGGCCAACCTGAGTCCCGTTGCTATCTTCATTCACGATCTCAATCGGAAATTCCAACTTCAGCTGGATATCGGGTAATCCATAATTGAGATCGAACAGAGGCGTGTCCATCTCGTTTGTGCCTGGCGTGCGCTCTAGAATGAACGGGACATTGATTTCCCATCCCCCTGGCGGCGGCGGCTCTGGATCATCTGTCACGAATGGTGGACCGGCTTGTATGGGCGCGATAAGCAGAAAAAAGGAAAGAAGTGCGACATGGAGAAGTTTCACGCTAAGACTGCCGGCTCTGCCGAATTGTTTTCACATAAAAAATCGTTCCAGCCGTTCCGAGGGCCGCTGCTCCGAGAAAATTCAGGGCCGGTCCAAGTTTCCATAAATACGCACCAAGCATTGCCCCTGCGCTGACGATCAGATCGCGGATAAGATAGTATGATCCGATCATTTGCCCGCGTCGCTTAGAGTTGCTGAATCCGATGATGAGCGCTTTGCGCGAAGTGTCTCCGAACTCTTTAAATCCGCGAATCACAAATGCCACAATCAACGCGGTAAAACTCCGCGACATGAGCAGGCTGATTGGAAACAACGTGAACATGACAAAAGTGACGATGACGAAGGGCTCGCGGCCATATCGATCTGCGTAATACGAGGATGGAATGATGCACAAGATGGCCGCGAGCATTTCAATTGTCGTAAGGATGCCCACCTGCTCTCCGCTCATGCCGATGTAGTCCATCGCGAAGATCACGACCCAGGCGTACGGGACCCGTTCGCAAAAGCGGATTAGGATGTCACTCAAAAGGAGGCGGCGCATCGGCGAATTGAATTCGCGCAGACTTCGCCAAAAGTTCCAACGCGCCAGAGTCGGCGCGCCTGAGGCCAGTTGGGCTCGGGCCGGTCGCGCCCTGCCATTCGGCTCCTCACGTAGCTGGCGCTGCACAATGATCGTGACCGCGGAGAGAAAAATCGAGATGATAAGGCCGATTCGCACGCCGCCGATGATTCCAAAGCGATCTATTAATATTCCACCGAAGATCGGCGCGATCATAATGGGCAATCGTTTGATCACCATCTGAACACCCACGCCCATCGAGTGGCGATTTGCTTCTAGGGCTGCTCCAATCAACGAAAAAGTCGCGGGCAGCGAAAAACAAGTCCATGAGAGGAAGAGAAACATTCCCGCGATAACTGCGGCCCAATGCGGAACAAGGAGAACCAGCGCATAGCCCATAATTGAGACTACGTTAAAAACCACGAAAGCTCGGCGATGTCCCCAAAAGTCCACAAGCACGCCCCCGGGATATGCGTAGATCGCGCCGATCAACGTACGCAGCGCATCGTAAAGGCCGATGACAAAAACTGTCGCGCCGGCCGCTTGGAGATACTTTGGCACAAAACGCATCCAAAGCTCTTCGCCGGCGCCGATGACAAAAATGGCGACGAGCAGGATAACCAGATTGCGCTTAAGCCCGAAAAAATCAGCTAGCCTGCCGAAGCGACTCAACCGCGGCTGACCCGGCGTTTGCATTCTGCGTAAAGCGCGTCGTAAACGAAAAATTCGCGCTCAAGGATTTCATGATCGCTCAATCCGAGTGCGCCAAAGCCGCCAGCGATCCAGCGCAAACCTTCTCCAGCCGGATGTGGATTGCGCGGATGCGAGTCAGCCGCTCGGACGACTTCGCCGAGTAAAACCAGCGCTGGATCGGTTAACCCATATTTCTTCAGGATCGAATTAAACGAAACATCTTCGCCGTGATGTCCGAGCTCACAGTTCGGAACGTCGAAGACAATTCCATCCTCGATTTTTGTCCACTCAGTATCGTGCGGGAGAAATACGAATTCGGCGTCGCGGTCGATGAATTTTTTGATAAGCCATGGGCAAGCGACCCGGTCGACTTTGATTTTCTCGCGGGTAATCCATTTCATGATCTTAGGCCGCAAAATCGAAATCAGTGCCGATCCCGTTCGCGAGTGCTCTTTCATAAACGGCAGCCGCGGCCACGGCGTCCTCAATCGCCACGCCGGTGCTGTCGAAAATGATGATTTCGTCTTTATTGGCGCGGCCGATTTTTTGACCGGCAACGATTTCGCATAGCTCCGCGTAAACGTCTTCTTTCCGCATCAAGCCGTGAGCGATCGCATGATGCACATCGCCAATCGCGGCAGATTGCTCCAGACTGTCGGCAACAACTTTAGCCGAGGCGATCAATGCCGGGTCGATCTCCTGTTTGTGTTCATCGTCCGCGCCCACCGCTGCAATAAAAGTGCCGGTCCTGACATCTTCCTTGCGCACGAACGATTCGTTCGCAGTTGTGCACGTGATGCAAACATCACTTTTCCGAATTGCGTCTGCCAAATCACGAACAGGTTCGATGTCGATCTTTAGTTCGGGCAAGAGTTCGTTTCTAAAATCAATCGCTGCACGGTCGTTTACATCGAACGCATGGATTTTCGTCAGCGGTAACACCAAAAGAACGGCACGAAGTTGCGCCCGGCCCTGCTGTCCGCAGCCACAAATCGTTGCGACAGATGAATCCCTTCGAGCAAGATATTTTGCTGCGACTGCCGACGCGGCGGCGGTGCGCTTAATTGTAATGTCGATTGAATCGAGAATCGCCAGCGGGACACCGTTTTCCGCATCGAACACGACAATGACGCCTTGAATGGTCGGCAAACCGAAGCGCGGTTTGTTAGCTGGGAAATTCGCGTTGAGTTTGGCAACAAGATAGTTCCTCTCACCCGGCAGCAATCCGGCTTTAACATGCAGTCCACCGCCCGTGGCCTTCACCCCAAGAATTCCAGGCGCCGGAATTTTTGCCTGGCCTTGCAGACGAAAGACGTTTTCTACCGCGTCGATGCAATCGCGCAGACTCAGCAGGCGTTCGACATCGCTGCGACGCAGTAAGAGCATTCCTTCAGATTGCATTCCGTTCTTGAACTAACTTGGAGATTTCGGTTCCAGGCGTAACCTCCACTGGAGCGTGGCCGCGGCGGAAGATTCTCGCTCCTGTTTCGCCTTTCAGGGTGACGGCACCGTTGTTGCACAACAACCACGCTCCTTCGCGGATGCCCACGACCGGTGTATTATTTTCCTCGAGAAATTGGAGGAGTCGTTCTTCCTGCGTTTCTCCCATGTGGGTCGAATTGGGGTCCGGATGCTGTTGCACGTTATTCGACTCGATAACAGCGAATTTCGGACTGTTGTGACCCTCGATGCGGAACAGCTACGAAAAGAGTGTCCCGTTCGGGCACGAAAAGTCCGGTGCGAGTGCCGTTTGCTGTGTCGACTTTGGTTAAGGCTTTATAGGTGTTTGGATCGGTCTGCTCGATGATGTCGATTTTTCCGGCGCCACAGATTGCATAGATGCGATGGCGTTTGCTGTCGTAAAAGACATCGTCGGAATCGCCGGAGATATCGATCTTTGCAACGACATCGCCCGAATCGGTATTAAGCACGACAAGCCTGGAGGGTAGGCGGCAGCCAACAAATAGTCGATGATTCGCTTCATCAAGTGCCATTGGAAAATTTCCAAAGGCCAGGTCTGTTCCCCATTTGGCGATTACTTCGCCTTTGTCGCGATCGATTACCGCCACATTACGCGAATTGGGAATATTAACGAAAATTCGGCTACCGTTTTTCTCCAACTGGAAGGCTTCGGGATGTGCGCTGAGTTTGATCGAACCGACCTGTTTCCCATCGGTTGCGTTAACAACGGCAATACCACCGCTGCCAAATCCAACATAAATCTTTTTCGTCGCTCCATCGTATCGGACATTGTCAGCATCATCTTTGAAATTCAGCTCCCCAACAGCCTGGAATGATTTTCCATCGTAGATTTTGCAGATACCGCCTTGGTCATTGGCAACAAAGATGCGATCGAGTTCCGGGACATAGGCAACTCCCTGCGGCGCCCCTAAACCCGTTATCGAATGGACCCGCTGGCTCTTGTGCAAATCAATAACTTCGACGGTGTTATTGCCGAGCGCACAAACAAACAATCTTTCGCCAGCGGGATCGAACGCGAAATGATCGATGCGTCCCTCGACACCCGATAAGACGATTGTCTTTTCTAATTTGAGCGGCGCACCACTCTGGGCAGCGATCGTGGCGATGCCGGTGCAACAAAGCACGATAGCAACGTAAGCTGTCTTGTTGGACAATGACGCGCTCAATTTTGCAATGGTGAGCTGACCCCAACCAGTCCCCCGACCAAAAATCCGCCTTTGATTGCCTGGGCCAGGTCTTTAGCCGCGCCTCTACCCCAATAATGGAAGAACATGATCCGCGGCTGTTCGTGTGTCATGTGCTGGTGGATGGCAACAATATTGATCTTTTCCTTGAGGAGGGATTTCAAAACAGGCTGCAATTCATCTTCTGTGACTGCGAAATCTCCATCGACAATCGCGTTATCGTCGCTACCGGCAAACGCGGCCCACGTGTTGACGCCCATGTCGTTGCCGAGCGTGACGTCGTGCATCTTTGCAGGACGACCGAACGAAAATTTTACCATTCCATCTTTTGAGTCGCCTTGCGTTCCGAAGATCTCGTTGAGAGGTCCAGCTGTAATCGAATTTTTTTCCGGCAACGATTTGGAACCAAAGGAATCTTTAGGCTGAGGATTGCCTGCGCGGGTTTGCTTGATGCTGTCATAAACTTTTCGTACAGCCCCGGCCAACTTGTCAACTGTGCCTTCACCTTCGATGTGCATAAAGTAAACTTTGGGCCGATCGAAGAAGAAATGGTTATGGAGCGCCGTCACATTAAGGCTGTTGTCGAGCGCAGCGGTCATCGCGGCGTTCACTTCGTCCTCAAAAAGAACCGTATCTCCCATCACCATCGCGCCATTTTGTGTGGCGGTGAACGCGGCCCAAGTGCCCAGACCCATGAACGGCGGCATGGTCCATCCATCGACAACGATCTTCACGTCATTTCGCGGGAAGGTGACTTTATAAACTCGCTCCTTCTCGTTCATCTTTCCCTTCAGCCCAGTTAACTCGTCGATTCGCGCCGTATTGAGATCGGCTGCGACAGACACGTAAACAAAGGCGATTAAGGTTAGTCCTGTCGTAATAATTGTTTTCATAAGCGTGTGACGGGAGGGCGTATCGCTGCTGCTGCAGACAGCAGCGATATCCATCTTTAGTTACTCCTTCTCTCCTTTTTCTTTGTGTTCTTTGCTTTCGTCGTGCCGGCTAGTTACTTTGCCGTCAGGAGTCAGTTCGATACCTGTTTGCTTGCCGTTTTTTTCGATTACGGCTTCGAAGTTACTGCCCTCTTTTTCCCAGCGGACAATTGTGCCGCCTTTGGCTTCAGCTTCGGCCGCCTTTTGCACCGCAGCCGGTACCTCGGAAGCGCTGAGGGTTTCCTCCTTTTCTTCGTCGGCGAATAGCGGAGCCCAGGCGCCAAGCGTCAGGACCGTCGCTACTGCCATTGCTGGAACGATGTGTTTCATTCTGTTTCCTCTTTTCCTACTGGTTGTGAGGCGCATGAACGCCTCGGCTTTTGTGTTTCGCGCGAAGAGCCGCGTTCACTCGAATACGGATTCGGCAACGAAATTGTAAAAAGTCTTCTCGATTGAGCGGTCACTGTTTGTCTCCGAAAATGAAGTCATCAAACAGAGTAACGCTGTCGGCTTTCGTCCAAACGCCAACGCCACCGGCGTCCGCAAAGGTTTCGTCCTCGACTTCGAACAGTTTTTTGCCGTTAAAGAACACGGTGAAAAGTTTGCCGGAAAATTCGACGCGTAGCGTGCTCCACTTGTGGCTCGGGACCTTCGCGTCGACTCCGTATCCGAACATCCGGCCCTTCACTGGAAGCGACGAGCGGTTGCCCTCTACCGTTTTGTAAAGCACCACATTGCCTTCCAATGCGTTCACGCGTAGGACGTAATAGTTATTTGCGTCCTTAACTCGCCAAATGATCCCGCCCGCCTGATCCTCGTGGCCGCTAATCGGATCAATTTTTACCTCGACAAAGCCATCCTTTATCGCGGTATCCATCTTCGCAGCCCAAGCGAACGCGGCTTCCCCCGATTGCCGCAGAACATTTGGCTTGCTCGGCGCCGATTGCTCCGGAATTACTTCCCACGTCACGCGGCCCTGGCCAGTGATGCCGCTCTGCCAGCCTTGCGGCAGCTGAGTTGATTGATCGAACGTCTCGCGGCTTTCTGCAGCGAGGACACAGTTCGATATCGCTAGAGCGAAGCATAGCAAACGAATTGGCTTCACGTCTTAAATAGACAAATGGTCAGCCGTGATCCCACTTAAGAAATCCTGAAGTTTCCTTCAGGTTCTTGCTGCACTGCGATCGGACGGGAATTCGATCCGAAACACACTGCCGCGATTCAACTCGCTCTCGACGACAACGCGGCCGCCATTCCGTTCTATTGCTCGCTTTGTAATAGCGAGACCAAGACCGACGCCGCCGCCCGCGCGCGATCGCGCTTTGTCGACACGGAAAAAAGGCTCGAAAATTTTCTCGTGATATTCGGGCGCAATGCCACGGCCGCTATCCTTGACCGAGATCTCGATCTTGCCTGCGCGCCGCCCTGCCATGAGCGAGATCTGCGAGTTAGAGAGGCTGTGCTGAATAGCGTTGTGCACAAGATTCACCAACGCCTGGCGCAACAATGTGCGATCGGCCTGCACGGAAAGATTTTGATCGCTCGTCACTGCGAGCGCTTGTCCTTTTTCGCTAGCGAGCACTTCGAACTGATCGCGGATCTCCTCGAGCAACCGGGCAATGTTTACTTCCTCGGGCGCAATCCCGGTCTTCGCTGAGTCCATGCGAGCGAGCGTGAGCAACACGTCAACGAGGTCTGTGAGACGTTGAGCTTCCTCGAGCATGCTGCCGATTGTTTCGCGCAGCATTGCGGGATCGTTGCTGTCGCGCAGCGCAACTTCGCCGACGGCGCGCAACGCGGTGAGCGGCGATCGCAACTCGTGCGACGCGTCTGCGGTAAAACGCCGCAATTCGGCGAACGACGCTTCGAGTCGCGCCAGCGTCTCGTTAAACACAGTGGCGAGACGGCCAAGTTCGTCGTTCGGATTGGGATTTGGCAAACGTTTCGAAAGCGACTCTGATGTGATGCGACGCGCCTGCCGTGCCATGGCATCGAGTGGTGCCAGTGAACGCGTCGCCACCAGATATCCGCCAATCGCGGCGAGCGCGACGGCCAGCGGAAAACCGAGCAGGGATACCTCGACGATCTCCGTCAGCGTGCGACGCATCTCTGTTTGGTCGCGAAAGACGCGAACAATCACACTTCGGCTTTGGACTCGACCAGGCCGCTCCATCACGCGCACGAACAACCCACGTTCAAGTTCGACAGTTATGAACTTCAGCGTCGAGATACGCGGCGGCGGCAGCGTGTCTTTGATGTTCTCCGCCGGAACAGGCCAATGCCGCAGAAGCAGTTCTCTGTTCTCGGACCAAACATCGAACCAGGCCGAAATACGGGCGAATCCTTCATCGCCGTGAGACCCGCGCACATTCCACCTCATTTTCCCTTCCTGATCGAGACTGAGTTGCGCCTCGATCAAGTCAAAATCGATCCGCAGCTGCCGATCAATCTCGGCACCCAACCGGTGCTCGATTACTTCATAAACGAACCATGCGAACGTGATGAGGACCAACGCGGTCGCGGCCGCATACCACAACGCCAGGCGAAAGCGAACCGAACGCCGTTGCCACCAGCTTTTCACACGGCTGCCTCCGCGCGCAAAACGAATCCAACCCCGCGCACAGTTTGAATCAGCTTAATTGCCTCGCCGTCATCGAGTTTTCGGCGCAAATGCGCGAGATGAACATCGATCACATTATCAAGCGGTGTCGCGCGATTCGGTTCTCGCCAAACCTCACGCGCAATCATTTGCCTCGTCACCGGTTCATCATGATGCTGCGCGAGAAACGCGAGCAGATCGAATTCGCGCGGCGTTAACGCGATCTCCCTCGATCGACGCATAACATGACGCGTTTGCATGTCGAGAGTGAGATCTCCGATTTGCTGTCGCAGCGGGTTTCCCGAGTCGACCCGCCGCAGTAGAGCACGAACCCGTGCGAGCAACTCGGCGAAGGCGAAAGGTTTTATCAAATAATCGTCGGCCCCTGCGTTCAAACCAAGCACGCGATCCTCAACCGTGTCGCGAGCGGTGAGCAACAGCACTGGCGTCTTGGAGCCGCCTGCGCGAAGCGTCGTCAACACTTCGATCCCGTCGCGGCTCGGCAACATCCAATCCAGTATCACAACGTCGAAGCTCTCGCGGCTAAGCAGAAAAAATCCCTCTTCGCCGGTCTTCGCCGTCACGGGTTCAAAGCCCTCACCCCGCAATCCCCTCGCAACCGCTCGAACAGTCTTGGGATCATCCTCGATCAATAACACCTTCACTCATTCACCGTAAGACTTACCGCCTCATCGTGCCAAGGATGGGATTCTGAAGAAAACTTCAGGAGCGCTGAAGCCGTTGTAGTCGTTACTTGGCTCAGCATGATCGTGCGATGTATGAAAGGGACGTTCCTGAGCGTGGCCAGTTTTGGCATGGTTGGCTATGTGCTTAGTAGTTGTCGCGCTTTTCGTGCAACGCCTATGCCAGTGACGAGAAGAACGTCTCAGGATTGTTTGGCCGCTGCGCTGGCGATAACACTTCTCAAAGCTGTGCGCGAGGAGCTTAGAAAGATGAAGAAGCTCCTGGCAAAGAAGTCGTCAGGAGGTGACGAGCGGGGATAGAATCGGATAAAAGGACTCTCGAATGGATGAGGTGAAGCAAATTGAGGAGGCGGACAGAGGCGATAGGATACCTCCTTGGCGGGAGGTATTTCTCTATTTTCTCTTTCTCGGTTTCGTCAACATCGGCGGGCCGGTCGCGCAGATCACGATGATGTTCAATCACATGGTCGAAAAGCGCCGGTGGCTGTCCAAGGATCGGTTCGTCAAGATCATGGCTTTCTGCCACATGCTTCCCGGGCCGGAGGCATTGCAGTTGGCGATATACGTTGGTTATCTCAAGAGAAAAATTTGGGGTGGCATTTTGGCAGGTCTCACCTTCATCCTGCCAGGTGCTTTTGCGATGATTGTTCTGAGCTGGCTTTACGTTAAGTATGGCCAGTTACCACAGGTCAATAACGCGCTCTACATTCTCAAGCCCGCCGTCCTCGGCATCATAGCCGCAGGGATTATCAAACTAGGTCGCGCCGCAATCAGGAATTTTCTTCTCGGGGCCTTGCTCGTGGGAGCATTCGTAGGAATGCGTTTCGCCGGAATCAATTTTCTGTTGATCCTCTTGTTAGCCGGTCTTTTGAATTTACTAATCGAGCAAGGCTGGCCGCTACTGAAGAAAACTGCGCCGACAATGCCAGCGGTAATTACCGGACTTGGCCTTCTGCTTCCGTTTGGCGATTCCCGTTTGTTCCAGATCGCCTGGTTGTTTTTCAAAACAGGGCTGTTGAGCTTTGGGGGCGCGTATGCGTCGCTTGTCTTCGTGGACCGCGGAGCAGTTGCGCAATATCACTGGCTGTCCCATGGACAATTGCTGGATGGGGTGGCGCTTAGTGTGGCGACGCCAGGGCCATTCATGTTGTTCACCACATTCGTGGGTTACCTCGCAAGCGGAGTTGTTGGAGCAGTCCTGGCTACGTTCTTTGTGTTTTTGCCATCGTTTATCTTCGTAATTGCTGGTGTGCACTACGTTGAAAAGGTTCGGGACAATCGTATGATTCAAGCATTCCTCGCTGGAGTCAGTGCGGCAGTCGTTGGTGTAATCGCAGTTGTATCGCTGGACTTGATTCCCGAGGCGCTTGTCGACTGGCCCACAGTCGGTATCGCGGTCGTTTCCTTTCTTCTGATCGCTTTGTTAAAGCGCGACGTTGCTTTGGTAGCTATCGGAGCAATGCTTGGTGGAATAATCTATTCGAGCATTCGCGGGTTCGCTTAGCTGTAGCCGGGATTGATCCCGGTACATTGCCTCTCGCTCTTGGCGCGTGGATATACCACGATGATCGGATTCCTCGGACGATGCCCCCGGGCTGAACACGGCAGCGTCTTCGGTACTAAAGAAGGCGGCGAAGACGATGTTAAACAGTGCGTCTTCGCCGCGCTTCACCCAGTATCGCGTTGAAGACAACGCGACTCCACCCAATCTCACTATTTTGCGCCTTTTTCTTTGTGCCTTTTGGCTTTGTTATGCGCTTTTTCCTTCGCCTGGGCGACAACGCCTGGTGCCAGCTTGGCGCTCACCGCTCCGGCCGTTAACAGATTTTTCATTGCCGTTTATTTATTGACTATCAGTTTTCAATATCGTTCGAAACTGATTGCTCATTGGCGCGAAAAAAAAGCGGAAAAAAAACCGACGGGTTAGCCGATTAGCACCGGATGTCAGGCAGAACCCGACAAACGAGTGCACTCTGTTTCGTAGGCCCCGATCAACTCCAAAATCCTGGATTGAAATGCATCCTGCGCCGCATAAACGGCGCCGATCCCCTCAGCGAACGGCTTTTGCTTGAGCTCCTCCTCAATTGTCAGGCTGAGTTCAGCCAGTTTTTCGATATTTGCTCGTGAATGAAACTCCAGTTCTTTGAGTTTGGAGAGGACTACAAGCGATTTTTCCACCTGCGTTGGTTCTACCGGTTGAGTTGCCTTTGCAGCTTCGGCCTTTGGAGCAGTGCTCTCAGCGCCAGGCGCAGTTTTCTTTTCGGTTTGGACATTCTTGCCACGCCGCGACGGAACAGAGCCAGCCTTCGAAGCATGCTTGTCCTTATGATGCTTCTCTTGAGTGACCTTTTTTGCGTGCGCGACGTTTCGTGGATCTCCCATCAACTTATTGACGGCTTTCAAGGGTTCGCCGGTCGTATGTCCCGATGCGATTGTCACGGGTTGGAAAATTAAAAGAAGCCTTTTGCGCGGGGAGTCTTTCCGAAAATGTCACGCATTGCTGCCCTTGCAGCGTGGTAGCCGCACATCCCGTGAACACCGCCACCAGGCGGGGTGGAAGCTGAACATAAATAAACCCCATGAAGCGGAATGCGGTAAGGTGTCGGACTTAGAATCGGCCTCGCAATTAATTGCATTAGATTCGCCGCACCGCCGTTGATATCGCCACGGGCAAGATTACGGTTCGATCTTTCAAGATCGCCGGCATTCATTTTGTGACGTGCGAGAATGCAATCGCGAAAGCCTGGGGCAAGTTTCTCGATTTGGGATTCCATGTGCTCAGTCATGTCGATCTGGCAATCCCGTGGAACATGACAGTATGCCCAGAGCGTGTGTTGTCTCCTCGGCGCGCGGCTTTCGTCAAAAAGGCTCTGCTGCGCAACGAGCGTAAAAGGGCGCTCGGGAATTTTCCCGCGCGCGACATCGCGTTCTGCCGCTGCGATTTGGTCGATGCCGCCGCCGAGATGAATTGTGCCGGCGAGACGACAATCCTCGGCTTTCCATGGAACTGGATCCCTCAACGCATAATCGATTTTAAAAATCCCGGGCCCATGTTGAAATGATTCCAGACGGCGTCGGTATGCAGAGGGCACCTGGCCGCCGGCGATCCGTAAAAATTCCCACACCGACACATCCAGAAGAACCGCTCGCGATTTCGGCAGGTCGTTCAGATTTTCAACCGGCTGATTGACCTCGATCTTTCCGCCAAGTTCTCGGAGATGACTGGCAAGCGCGTTTGCGATTTGCTGCGAACCGCCGCGCGCGATTGGCCAGCCTACAGCATGACCGGCGAGCCCAAGCACCAGCGCAAACGCTGAGGAGGCCGCAGCCTCCAATGGAAGAAATGAGTGTGCGGCGATTCCGCCAAAGAGTGCGCGTGCCGCTTCGTGTTTGAACAGAAACTTCGCTAGGAGGGTTACTGGACAGATGGCTGGAATTCCGAAACGCGCCAGGGCCAAAGGATGTCGCGGCAAATGCAGCATTGGCTGCAGGAACTCATTGGCCAATTTTTCCCAATTGTGTGCAAGGGGCTGCATTATTCGCCGGTAGGCGCGTGAATCGCTGCGGAGTTGTTCTGCCGTAACATCAATGTCCTTATGCAGGCAAGCCACGGAACCGTCATCAAGCGGATGTCCCAATGGGATTTCAGGCTGTATCCACGTGAGGCCAAAACGCTCGAGGGAAAGAGTCTTGAAAAATGGAGAACCTGCCGCGAGCGGATGGACTGCCGAACAAACGTCATGTACAAATCCCGGCAGCGTTAGTTCTGCAGAGCGTGTGCCGCCGCCAATCGTCGAGTTCGCCTCGCAAACAAGAACAGAACATCCCCCGCGTGCCAGCGTAATCGCAGCCGCAAGACCATTCGGTCCTGAGCCAACTATGACCGCGTCATATTCAATCGGCATGTTGACGGGATTGAGCCCATTGTGCGCTCGACTTCCGATTGTCTTTCGTTGCGGAACATCGTGGCGTGAAGTGCTTTGGCATCTTGTTACTTCAGTTACTCTTCATTGCGACCGGATTTGGGTATGTCTTTCACAGTCCACAAAAGCCAGCGCAAACCGCCGAGGCACTGCGATATGCCAGTATCGAGCTGGGTGCTACTTGGCTGGGCTTGTTACAGTGTGGTGGAAGTCCTTGCCACGTGCGCTGGCAGATTCTTTTTAGCGACGCCGTTTGCGCGTTTGGGCAGCTTTCTTCGCCGCCGTCGAACGGGACTGTGCAGAGCGTCGGGCCGCTGCCCGCTTTGCGTGTCGTGACAGCGCTTTTTTCGACGCTGACCGACGGCTTTCACGTTGCAGCGCGCGTTTCGTTGCGCGGGAACGCTTCCGGGAAGGCTTTCTCCGGCGACCGGAGCGACCCTTGGCCAGGTCACGTTTCGCCTGGCGCTTCGTTCGCGCTTTACCCCGTTTCGGTGGAGGTAACTTTACTCCCGCCCGCCGTGCCTTGGACAAGCCGATAGCGATCGCTTGTTCAGGCGATCGAGCGCCATGTTCGCCCTCGCGGATGTGTTCCATTTCCTCACGTACAAACTCGCCTGCCTGGGTCGAAGGAGATTTTCCTTCGTGTTCGTCGTCCCGCGCTCTTTCCATTGCTTGTTCTTCCGGCATACCAAGATTGTTTCGCCCCTAGTTATATGTTTGGACGTAACGAAGAATGCATAGGGTTCCAGCATTTATCCCAAAGCCCTTTGGGCACGACGAGCTAACGACTACCAAGGCGAAATTGCTCTTGGCACGGCTAAAGTGCACATGGGCAGCGAACAATATGCGTTCGCGTGAAAGAATTGGCTTCATACTTAAATGATCATCTTGCCGGTTCCGTCGGCGCGCTGGAACTGCTTGGGCACTGGGCGAAGCTTTATGAGGGAAAGCCTCTTGGCTACTTCTTCATGGATATCGAAGCCGAAATCCGAGCAGATCAGGAAAAGTTACGCGAGGCGATGCGCTCTATTCGCATTGAAGAAAGCAACGTCCGCAAGGCAGGAGCGTGGTTCGCGGAAAAAGCTGGGCGCGCGCGATTTATGATCGCAGGAGGTGAGCCGGGGAGCCTCGGATTAGTGCTGACGTTCGAAGGATTGATCATGGGAATTACTGGAAAGAAACTGATGTGGCGCGCACTAGCCGCTGCCAATCTGGCGCAGCTAGACGGCTATGACTTCGACGAGCTACAGCGTCGCGCCGAACAACAGATCGAGCGAATCGACGCCGAACGAATGCGGGCCTTTCTCGAAGCGTTTGCAGGTACGCATAGCTTACACTGACGGTCTTCTGATGCGGGCGCCTGGGACAAAGGCCGATAACGGCAAGGAAACGCAAGCTAGTGTTGCTGTTGAATCTGCAGAGGCGGCAGAGGAGGCCGGTCTGCGCTACGTCAGCGACGATCGTCCTGGCTACACTCGTAAAGCCAACGGTGAGCAATTTGAGTATTTAGACACAGAAGGCAAAAGGATCCGCGACGAGCAGCGGCTTCTCCGAATCAAACATTTGGCGATTCCGCCGGCATGGACCGATGTTTGGATTTGCCCGTCGTCGAATGGCCACATTCAGGCGACGGGTCGCGACGCTCGCCGGCGGAAGCAGTACCGTTACCATGAGCGTTGGCGCGAGGTTCGTGACGAAAATAAATTCAGCCGTCTCGCAGATTTTGCCAAAGCGCTGCCCCAGATTCGAAAGCGAGTCGGTCACGACCTCAAATTGCGTGGCCTGCCGCGCGAAAAAGTGCTCGCAACTGTTGTGAGACTGCTGGAGCGAACCTTCATTCGTATCGGCAACGACGAATATGCGCGCCAGAACAAATCATTTGGCTTAACTACAATCAAAGATCGACACGTGACGGTAAGGGGCGCGCATTTGCGTTTTCGCTTTCGTGGCAAGAGCGGACGGCAACATGAAGTAGATATGAAAGATGGCCAAGTCGCGAAGATCGTTTCGAAGCTGCAGGACCTCCGTGGTCAGGAGCTATTCCAATACATCGACGAAAATGGAGAGGTACGAGACGTGAGTTCTCAGCATGTGAACGATTACTTGCGTGAAATCACGAACGAAGATTTTTCTGCGAAAGATTTCCGAACGTGGGCGGGTACACTACTCTCAGCACTGGCACTTGACGTACAAGGAGGATTCGAAACCAAAGGGCAGGCAAAGGCGAATATAAAAACCGCGATTTCCGCAGTTGCGGAGCTTCTTGGTAACACCCCTGCAATTTGTCGCAGATGCTATGTCCATCCCGCCGTGGTCGAAGCATATTTGGCGAGCACCCGAATTCCTGGACTGACCCAGGCCATGCAAACGTCGGGAAACGGGAATCTTCGATTGGCTGAGGCCGCGGTCTTGAGATTTCTCAGGGCTCAAAACCGGTGAAGCTCCAACGTTCAGCCGTACGAAAAAATATTTTTTTTTTCATACACTCATAACTCAAGCGCCCGTAGAATGCTAGCCGCTATATCTGGTGCGCTCCCGTGCAAGTTTACATTTTTTTGTAGCATCGGTTTTTCTCCAGAGATGGGGACGCAGCAGCGCACCGTCTGTTAACCCCATGGCCCCCTCATCCGTTCATTTTTGAAACATAAGAGCCTGATTTACAATCAGCGTGACAGCGCTAAAGCTGAGCCAAGTTAGGACCCATTCCCCCCAGTTGAGATTCGTTCCCCCTAGCCAAAGAACCAAGCAAACCAGCGCGCTGGCAGCGAGAGAAAAGCAGAAGATACAACTAAGCCACTCCTTCGCTGAGCCACGGCCACCCGGCATTGCATTGCGAAGACGCTCGAAAACAGCAAATGGTCCACGCTCCTTCGTAAACAGATGGCTCAATCTAAAGGTTGCTAGCGATCCGAGGATGAAAAGGAGCCAGCGCATCTGTTTCTATTCGAAAAAAGCGGAAAAGCCCGTTTTTCCGATCAAAGCGACTGTGGCTCTGGAATACATGATCACCCCTGGATCGCAGCTCGGCTCAGTGAGCTTACCGTTCGCTGCGGGGCCATCGCACGCGCAAGGCAAACGCTTAGAACAAACCGAGGAGTTTGAGGACGATCACGATAACGACAATCACTCCAATTATATAAAAGATATTTCTGTTCATAAAGGCCACTCATACCAGATCGCGTGGGCGATGGTCAACCCGTATCGAAACTTGTCAGCTACCCATCGGAATATTCACCCAAGCGACTCGATACAACTAACCACTGGTCGACGCGAGAACTGTAGCTTCGTTTCGGTCTCATATAACAAACATATAATCGACGACCGACAGTTATACGGTTGCAAAAAAGAACTCAACTGCGCGAACGCGCTTACTGCTCGTATATTCGGACATAAATTTAAGCGCCATGCCATTCACGAGAATCATGGGGGTTCCCGGTCGAAAATCGCTCGATGTCATGAAAGGTCGTGAACACTCGATGATGGTAATTAGAATCGAGCTCTGGCACTCAACCATCACGGTTCGCGCTGAAGATTTCCTTCTTTACTATCTAGCTCGTCGTTTTTGAATGTGAGCATGGCGAATTTCTTGCCATCTTCATACCGGTAAGTTGTTTTTTTGAAGATCATCATATCCTTTGTTTCTACTGTGGTGGGCGGCCCGAGAATTCTTTCCACCTGGGCCTTGGTCATTCCGGGAGCGATTTGATCGTAGTTGTTGAGCGTCAATTTCGATCCTGTAATAACGCTGCGATCACAACTCACCGCGACTAACAACCATCCGAGGAGCGATAATAAAATGCTTGTCTTACGTAATGTCATAAATCGAATCTTAATTTTCTTGTGAAGTAACCTATTTACGCGGCTGCTCTTCGAACTGGCCGTGAAAAAACTGCGAAGCACGCTTTCCGGCAAGATCTTTCTCCAATTGGGCAAAACTTGCGCCAACATCGCCAATCCAAGCAAATAATCACAAGCGGTTGATGCTGGGTAGCAAAGTTTGATTTAGCCACCTAGTCCTCGTGGCTCTCTTTGTTCTCCCGCAAAAGATTTTTGCTCGTCCGCAACGCCGGACGGCAGTTCTCACGGGATGGAGTTGGAAGCGAGCGATGAAATGCCGCCGGGCGTCCTTGGCCGGAGTTCACTGAAGAGGCACAGCTTTGCGCTCCAGGGGAGATCCGATCCGGATATGCTCAACTAGTAATGGGTTAAAGGCAACGGGCCCGCGCAAAAGTAAGCCGTAGCCGGACGGAGCGAAGTCAGGTCGAGTCGTTAATCAATCTGCCTGCGGGAACTTTGTTCTCCAAATCCATTCAACATCCAATCCTTCAGCGACCGACGTTCTTTTGTAGAACTTAACTGGAGAAGGTTCAAAAATGAGAGCACTAGTTTGGCACGGCAAAGGTGATGTGCGCTGCGATACGGTTCCCGATCCGATGATCGAAGACCCGCGGGACATGATCGTAAAAATAACTTCCACCGCGATTTGCGGTTCGGATTTACACCTTTATGACGGCTATATGCCAGGCATGGAAAAGGGGGACATTCTCGGCCATGAGCCAATGGGCGAAGTAGTCGAAGTCGGCAGAAGCGTTAAAAAATTCAAGGTGGGCGACCGCGCGGTCATCCCTTTTACCATTGCCTGTGGCGAATGTTTCTTCTGCAAGAAACAACTTTATTCCTGCTGCGATACCACGAATCGCGACGCGAAGAAAACCGCCAAAATCATGGGGCACGCTCCGGCAGGACTGTTTGGGTATTCACATCTTACCGGTCATTATCCCGGCGGTCAGGCTGAATACTTGCGAGTGCCTCATGCGGACGTCAGCCCGGTCAAAATCGAGAATGATTCGCTGAGCGACGAGCAGGTGCTTTTCCTATCCGACATTTTTCCGACGGGATACATGGCGGCAGAAAATGCCAATATCGAGGAGGGTGATACTGTCGCCGTCTGGGGCTGTGGACGGGTCGGCCAATTCGCTATTCAAAGCGCGTGGATGTTCGGTGCTGGTCGCGTGATCGCGATAGATCGCGTGGCGGAACGGTTGCGCATGGCAGAGGAAAAAGGGAAAGCAGAAGTAATTAACTTCGAAAAAAGCGACCACACCGTTTACGAGCGCCTTCAGGAAATGACGAACGGCTGCGGCGTCGATCAATGCATCGACGCAGTCGGAGCCGAAGCGCACGGCTCGGGATCGTTCGACGCGGTTATGGACAAGGCGAAAGCTTCGGTGTTTCTCACGACCGATCGCGCGCACGTTTTACGCGAAGCGATTTGGTGCTGTCGCAAAGGGGGCACCATTTCCATGCCTGGCGTTTACGTCGGCTTTCTCGATAAAATCCCCCTTGGCGCTTTCATGAACAAAGGGCTGACGATGAAAACGGGTCAGACCCACGTGAAGCGCTACTCCGAGAAGCTGCTGGGAATGATAGATAGGGGAGACATCGACCCCTCATTTGTCGTCACCCACCGTTGCCCATTGGACGACGGTCCTAAGATGTACAAAACATTCCGCGACAAAGAAGAAGGCTGCATCAAAGTCGTCCTGAAACCGTAGGCACGACGCACGACTATAATATTGAGTTGTTTTTTCGCGCTTCCTGATCCCGCCATCTTGCGGTGTTGCTCGGCCAGCAGACCAGCGGGAGTCACAGTCGCCATAGCCGATTGAATCTTGTTTTCCCGCCGCTTACGACGTCTCCTTCACCCTTTATCATTGCTTCAAAACCAAGCTTCGCGACATCAGCAGGGTCATCTTTCTGGCCTCCCACAACTTTCGTGATTTTTTGCATCTTGGCAATAAGCCTCGGGGCCCTTATCACACGGTTGGATCGGCTGTGGGATGCGAACGAAATAGCCATATGATTCTCGTTAATAACGATGGGAATTTCGCATTGAAATACCATTAGCACGTTGACGTTTTACGACACCGGGCGCCGCTTGATGCTATTCGGGTCTGGTTGTGTTGTTTAACACAACTGCATGCGACCTTTTCCTTTCACAGGAACATCATGAGACCTAGGGCGATTGTCATTGGCATAGGATTATGTCTCATCAGGCAATCATCCGCTGGCCTGATTGCGCATTCTCATTATCCAAAGCAGGTTCCGTCCGCATGAAGGGTGCCGAGTCAGATAACTTGACGAAAGGATATCTAAGATGCGTTTAACTAATAAAATAAAAGAGGCGGGGGCGACTGGATACATTTTACTTTGGCTTCTCGGAATCCCGATTCCGATTTTGTTCCTCATCTTTCTGCTGCGAGGCTGCACATGAGATAGGAGAAAACCGCTTTATCAAACCCAGGTCGATCAAGACCAACGTTATAAACCTACATATATGAAACTAGAAACACTCAAAGACTTATACATTCACGAACTTAAAGACCTATACAGCGCGGAGAAGCAGATTATAAAGGCGCTGCCTAAAATGGTTAAGGCCGCTACTAACAAACAGCTCGCGACGGGTTTCGAAGAACATTTCGAGCAGACGAAGGAGCATGTGGTGCGTCTTGAAAAGATTTTAACCAGCCACGATGAGTCGACCCGGGGTCCTAAATGTGAGGGCATGGAGGGTCTTCTTAAAGAAGGAGAGGAAATGATTGAAGAAGACGCTGAAGAGGAAGTGCGCGATGCCGGACTAATTGCTGCGGCACAGCGGGTTGAGCATTACGAAATGGCCGGTTATGGCTGCGCCCGGACATACGCAGAGTTACTGGAGGATCGGGATGGCGCGCAGTTGCTTCAGACTACCTTGACTGAAGAATCCGAGACAGACAAGAAGTTAACTAAGTTGGCCAAATCTGCGATTAATGTCGCGGCTAAATAAATAAAACCGATAGGCGGGCTGATCGCGATCAGTAATACCGCTTGCAACCAAAAAGAAAAAACTCATGAAAGAAATTATACTAGCTTTAGCTTGTCTCAGCTCATTTAGCTTGGCAGCGTCTGCTGGCGATGAGAAGGCTGAACCCGATAACACGGCAATAAACGAGCGGGATCGCTCGGGCGAAACCAAAACCTCTGGCGATCAGTCAAACAGTTCTGCCGATTTAAAAACCACGCAGGCTATTCGGCAGGCGCTAATGAAAGACGGCGAGCTTTCAGCGACTGCGAAGAACATTAAAGTCCTTACCGCCGACGGCCACGTTACACTTCGGGGACCGGTTAAGAGTGCGCAAGAAAAGACAAAAATCGAGCAGCTTGCAAAATCAGCGGCTGGCGGCGCCCAAATAGATAATCAACTGGACGTCAAAGGATCGAACTAACAAACAAGCTCATACAAACGAAAGGAAATCACTATGTCTAAATCAGTATTCGGTATTGCAACTACACACGGCCAGGCTGAACGAGTTGTTCAGCAACTCCAAGGCCAAGGCTTCGCAACCTCGGAAATTTCAGTGCTCATGCCTGATACAAGCGGCACCCGTGACGTTGGCCACGTTAAAGCGACAAAGGCACCGGAGGGCGCAACTACCGGCGCAGCTACCGGGGGCGCTACCGGAGGTGCGATCGGTTTACTGGCAGGAATTGGCGCGTTGGCGATTCCTGGTATCGGACCTTTTATTGCCGCTGGTCCAATCATGGCGGCGCTTAGCGGCGCGGCTGTCGGAGCGGCGACCGGCGGTGTTGTCGGCGGTTTGATCGGTCTCGGCATTCCGGAGATTGAGGCAAAGCGCTATGACGAGAAGTTGAAAAAGGGGAATTACCTGATCGCCGTGCACACGGATGAAAGCGAAGACGTTGATCGGGCCAAGGACATTTTCAAAACGGTTGGCGCTGAGGATGTCAGCACCGTCAGCGAGGCATCAGCACCGAAAGTTTAACGAATGATGAAGACGGGGGAATTCTATGGGTGACGAAAACGAAAAGGTGCAAGGCACTGCGGTTCCGCCGCTGGAAAAAGAAGAAGCAATGCGTGACGTGACGCATGTGCAGAAGGCGACCGAAGATCTCCGCTCAGCCTCAGGCGCGCTGGCCGGTAAATATCAGGAGCGCGGAAAAGAGGTGTGGGACGATGCCCTTCATCGCGTCCGTAATTTTCAGGACGGTAGTAAGCAATACGTTCGCCGGAATCCGACGAAGGCAGTCTTTACCGCGCTGGGTGTTGGTCTTGTGCTCGGTTTGATTTTCCGTCGTTAGAAAGTCAGTCGACGGCACGCCTGCGACTCCAGTGGGGATTTGTGGCGATGGAAACACATAAACTCAGGCGACAAGAAGAATCGCGAGATTTCTTTTGCGAAGTGAGCGATGCTTTTCGGGGTTTTGCAAGGCGCTCATCGATAGTGCTGGGCAGCGCCTGGGCTTTTGCCACTGCCATTCTCATTATCCTTATTTGGGGACTAACCGGGCCCCTGTTTCATTACTCGGATACGTGGCAACTCATTATTAATACTGGAACGACAATTGTTACTTTCCTGATGGTCTTTCTCATTCAAAATACGCAGAACCGCGACGCCAAGGCGGTTCATTTGAAACTCGACGAAGTAATTCGAGCGCTGAAAGGCGCTCGAAATGAACTCATCGATCTGGAGAAACTTGCTGACAACGACCTCATCAGCCTTGAGAAACAGTTCGAGTTGGTCCGCAAAAAAGCAAAGCGGAATGGAAGCAATGCTGGTAGCAAGACCCAAGCAAACCGTGCCGAGCGCGCGTCCAACGCGAAGGTTATTTAGGCGCGCGACCAAATTTTGCCTTTGAGTTACTCGTGATTGTGCCTAACGACATTGGTTTATCAGAGTTAAACGTTGGGGCCATAATCAATACATCAAGCGGGAGTTGCGATTTGGAATCCGAGCAGAAGATGCTCAACATTCTCAAGGGTGCAGGCGTTGTTGGGCCCAAGACGTGGTGTGGCGAAGGGGACAAAATGGAGGGGTTTTTCGCCGAGGCTGCGAGGCAGAAGCTGGATATTTTCATCGTGCTTGCCGGCGACGGCACCATTCGAAAAGCTGCACAAGGGTGCACGGAAACGAGCCCGTATCTTATTCCGCTTGCAGGGGGAACGATGAATGTGCTTCCTCGGGCATTGTACGGAGACATCTCATGGGAAGACGCGCTAAAAAATACGCTTGCCGCCCCGTTGGCAAAAATCCTTTCAGGAGGCCGGGTGCAGAACGAGCAGTTTTTTGTCGCTGCGATTGTGGGGGCACCCGCCCTGTGGATTCAGGCGCGCGAATCCGTACGCGAAAGGAATTTCATTGATCTTATCGAAAAGGGAAGGGTCGCTCTTCAAAAGATGTTTGGAACAAAGGTACGATATCTCATTTCAGAAGACATGAAGGGTGAAGCCGAGGCAGTACTGCTTATCTGCCCCCTCATATCCGAAGAAATGTCGGGTTGCGAGCAAGCGCTTGAGGCCGCTGTTATTAAGGTGGAAAACGCAGCTGAGGTAATCAGGCTCGCAACGGCCGCCGCGTTTGGGAGATGGCGCGATGACAGAAAGATACACCTCACTAAAACAAAGCGCTTAGTTGTGCAGTCAAGCAAAGGCATTCCTGCTACGCTCGACGGAGAAAGCGTAAATTTAGGCATGCGCGCAGAGTTCGATTTTGTTTCCCGAGCAGTCACGGTTCTAGTGCCCGTCAAATAAACGGCTGCGATCAACCCGATGGTTTTTTCTGGTCGCTATTTCGCAACAACCATAGGTGCGATGACGAGCGAATTCTCAAATAGAAGGTCCTTCATGGTGGCAGAGCAGCGCGATCCGAAAACGTCAGAATCGTTTGTTGGCAATGTTTTCAGTCTGCTAAAACAAACATTTCAGGAATGGTTAGAGGATAAAGCACCGCAACTAGGCGCTGCGCTGTCTTATTACACAGTCTTTTCGCTCGCGCCTTTAGTTCTTCTCCTGCTGGCGATTGTTGGTGTTGTTTTCAGGGATGATCCGGCAGGCGCTTGGAACAAGGTGACGGAACAGATGAGTTACTTTCTCGATCCAAGCGCTGTTCAGGTGGTTCAAGACATCGCCCAAAGCGCCTCGCAACCTGGTAAAAGCACGATCGCCACGATCATCGGGATTGCACTGGCGCTTTTCGGCGCAAGTGGCGTATTCGGCCAGCTCCAAGATGCCTTAAATACGATTTGGGGCGTTAAGGCAAAGCCCGGTACAGGTCTTTGGGGATTTTTACGGGCGCGCTTTCTGTCATTTGCAATGGTCGCCGGGATTTGTTTTTTGCTGCTCGTTTCGCTAACCTTTGAGAGCGTGCTGAAAGCCTTCAGCCACTATGCGCAATCTGTGTTACCGGGTGGCCTTGTCGTTTCACTGACTGTTTATCTTGTCTTTGACTTTGCAGTCATCGTTCTGCTCTTCGCTATGATCTTCAAATTCTTGCCGGATGTTAAGATTCAATGGCGCGACGTCTGGATTGGCGCCGTGATAACCGGATTATTTTTCGGTATAGGAAAATGGGCTCTCGGCTTGTACCTCAGCAGCGGAGCGGCCGGTTCCGCTTACGGAGCCGCTAGCTCACTCATCACATTGTTGCTTTGGGTCTATTATTCATCACAGATCCTTCTTTTTGGCGCTGAATTCACCCAGGTCTATGCAGATCGAATCGGCCGGGGTGTCGAACCCGCTGACTACGCCGTCCGCATCCGGACCAGCCGATCTCGAATTGGACGGACGGAATGCTGAACTCTTTTAGGTTCAGCACGTGGGACCGAATCTCAACTCCCATCTGCTCAAAACCATCACTACGTTGATATGCGAATGATTGGCAGAGGTCATAATTTTCTATGGTTGCAACATCTCATGAATCATTTTTATGCGAACCCGGCTTTCCAGACCGAAAGCGCATTTGGCTGCCAAGGTGTTCGGCGAAACGGAATAGGGAAACAAGGAAGGGGATATGCGAATTGCTCAAGTTGCGCCGCTGATTGAAAGTGTGCCTCCCAAACATTACGGCGGGACGGAGCGGATCGTCTCTTACCTTACGGAGGAATTGGTCCGTGCAGGACATGATGTAACTCTTTTTGGAAGCGGCGACTCCGTCACGAAAGCCCGGCTGATTCCGGCATGCCGCGGTTCACTACGTCTGAATAAGCACTGCGTGGACCACCTGGCGCACCACCTAGTAATGATAGATCAGGTGCTGGAACACGCTCGCGAATTTGATGTAATACATTTCCACACCGATTACCTTCATTTTCCGGTCTCTCGCTACTTACCCGTCCCTCATGTCACGACGCTACATGGCCGGCTCGATATTCCAGATCTGATCCCCGTTTACGATCGGTTTCGCAATATCCCTGTTATCTCAATTTCTAACGCTCAACGGAGACCTCTGCCTTGGGCGAACTGGACGGGAACTATTTACCATGGCTTGCCCCCAGACTTATTCCGATTTCAGCCAAATCCCGGAACGTACCTGGCTTTTCTTGGACGGATATCGCCAGAAAAGCGCGCAGATCGAGCGATCGAAATCGCCAAGCGGGCGGGAATGCCGTTAAAAATTGCCGCCAAGGTTGATCGAGTTGACAAACGCTATTTCAAACGGGTCATCGAACCGCTGCTGGACGCCTCGCACGTGGAATGGGTCGGCGAGATCAATGATCGGGACAAAGATGATTTTTTGGGTAATGCCTACGCCTTGCTCTTTCCCATCGATTGGCCCGAACCATTCGGTCTTGTAATGATCGAGGCCATCGCATGCGGGACGCCCGTAATCGCATATGACGGTGGCGCCGTGCCTGAAGTAATAAAGGATGGCGAGACAGGATTTATCGCGAAGAACCTGGAGGATGCGGCCGAAGCAGTTCACCGCGTTTCGGAGATCAGTCGCGCACATTGTCGAAAAATATTTGAAAAACATTTCACTGTCACCCGGATGGCAAGGGATTATGTCAGGATTTACAGACGCACGATTGACCGTCGCATGAGAGGTCTCGATCGTTGTATCGAATCATCGCGGCGCGAGATCACGGCCTGCACGCGAGCTTTTGAAATTTCTAAAATCAAGGAAGCGCAGCTGCACAGTTAGCGGCGTTTTCTTCTTAGGGTCAGTCAGTAGAAATTAGGAAAAAACTACGAAATAAGAAAGGAAAAGCGGGATTATGAAGCTGGATACACTACAAAAACTTTACACTGAAGAGCTGCGTGATCTTTATAACGCGGAAAACCAACTATTGAAAGCATTGCCCAAAATGGCGAAGGCTGCCTCGTCGGAAGAATTAAAGAACGCTTTCGAAAAGCACCTGGAGCAGACCAAGGGGCACGTGGAAAGGCTCGAACAAGTTTTCAAGGAGCTCGACGAAAACCCGAAGGGTAAGACATGCCGCGCTATGAAAGGGCTTATTCAAGAAGGGTCGGAAATTTTGCAGCAAGATGGAGACGAGTCCGTACGTGATGCCGGTATAATTGTTGCGGCTCAAAAAGTCGAACACTACGAGATCGCCGGTTATGGCAGCGCGCGCACCTTTGCGCATCTTCTCGGCCAGAACAATGCCGCGGAGCTTTTGCAGAGCACTCTGGATGAAGAATCGGAAACAAACGAGGTTCTAACCAGACTGGCGGAAGGCGTCATAAATCCGGAAGCCGTCCGGGACAGTGAGCTAGTGGGCGCGAATTCCGATCGGTAACAGGCTTCTTTGGAAAATATGTCGCAAAGTATAGCGCTCGCTGTTACTGACGTAAGAAAATTACGTAGTTGCCAGTGCATGGTTATTCTGGCGACTAGGATTGCGTCCTAGGTAAAGCTATCGTGTGTTGAATCGTTTAGGAGGCCTTAGGTTGTTAAAGTAGGCCATAATAACTGTTTTGCTTTGCTTGGACCCTTTAAAGCACAATTTCCAAACCAACGAACCGTGTCGATGCGATGTTAGGTAGGCGAGTTCTGATCGCGAGTCGCGAAAGGATCGAGTCAAAAATCGGTGAGAAGTAAGTAATATAACAATGAAAGGCGATATGGAAGGACAACAGAATCCAAACGAACCAGGCAAATCTGCTCCCGGCCAACAAGGCGGGGGACAACAAGAAGAACGCGAGAGGCAGGAACGGGAACGTCAACAGCGCGAACGCGAGAAACAAGGCGGAGGTGGCGGTCAGGAGCGTGGTGGTAGCCAACAGGGCGGACGATAAGCTTGGTAAAGGAAGTGGCGGGAGTTGCCTCCCGCCGCTTTTCTTTCTGTCAATCACGCGAGTTGCTGGGGCTACCGTTTTCACGTGACCATACGCAATCCAGCTAAGTAAATTCAAACGAGCTAAGCGCCGACTTGTTCAAGGACGGTTCGTAGCTCTTGAAAGTCTACGGGTTTGATGAGGTGAAAATCAAATCCCGCCTCTTTGGAACGCCGGATATCTTCGTCCGTGCCAAAGCCGGTGATCGCGACTGCCTTGATGGGCCCTCTTGCCTTAGCTTGTGAGATGACGTCATAGCCGCTGCCGTCGGGGAGACCTATGTCACATAAAACCAAATCGAATCTTTGCGAGGCCATCACTTCTAGTGCGCGTCGCGTACTATCGGCGACTGAAGTGTGATGCCCAAAGTGGGTAAGCAGGCGTGACAGCGCATGGCGGGTGTCGCGATGGTCTTCCACGAGGAGGATACGCAACTGCTTTGCCACGTGTTTCGGAGAGGCGGAGTCCGTCGAAGTTTCTGTAACTCCCTCTGGAAGCGTGTCGAGTGTTATCTTGAAGGTAGTTCCGAAACTCCGGCCGCGGCTCTCTGCTTCAATTCTGCCGTGATGAAGATCGATAAGATGCTTTGAAATAGCCAGACCTAACCCGAGGCCGCCAAACTGACGGCCTACGGAAGGATCCGCCTGTTCAAAGGGAGTGAAGATTGAAGCCAAACGCTCCCGTTCGATTCCAATCCCATTATCCGTGATCTCGAAACGAAAATGGCCAGCGTTATCATTATAGGTACGCACCGCAATCTGTCCGCCGGGTGGCGTAAACTTCACAGCATTGTTAATCAAATTCCAAAATATTTGCTGAAGTCGAATCGAGTCTGCGCGGATGTGGTGTTTCTGGGCTTCGAGCTCAGTGGAAACTCTTAATTGTTTTGAAAGAATCGCTGAATTTGCAATTTCGATCGCGTCGCGGACAACGGCGTTTGCGTCAACGGGTTCCAAACAGAGTTGCAGCTTGCCGCGGGTAATCCGAGTGAGATCCAGCAAATCGTCAATCAATCGCGCCTGTAATCGCACGTTACGCTTGATTATTTCTAGGTCTTCCGCGAATTCTGGGGGAACCTTTGACGCATTGCTCGCGAGGTAGTTCGCGGCTGCCAACGCTGGAGTGAGAGGCGTGCGTAATTCATGGCTGAGTGCCGCGAGAAAATCGTCCTTGGCCTTGCTTGCTTTTTCGGCTGCAATTTTCTCTGCTTCAAATTCCCTACTGCGAACTAGGTCCGTGACGTCACGTGTGACTTTTGAATAGCCGCGAATATTGCCGTCATTGTCGCGCAGAGCGGTTAGCACAATTTCCGCCTGAAAAATCGAGCCATCCTTGCGAATGCGCGGGCCTTGATCCCGAATATGTCCTTTACGGGCTGCTTCGCGCAGATTGCGTTGCGGCTTATCAGCAGCGACGTCGTCGGCTGTATAAAAGCAGGCGAAGTTTTTTCCGATAATTTCTTCCGCTCTGTACCCCTTAATTTTCTGTGCGCCGGTATTCCATGTCACCACGTTGCCGGTCGCGTCGAGCATGTAGATGGCGTATTCTTCGACGCTATCGACCAGAATGTGGAACTGTTCAGCTGTCTGGTGTAGGGCTGACTTAATGGATCGATCCTCGCTCATGCGCTGATGGCAATTCCCCATGTAAATCGGAGCGCTGGTCTAGTTTGGTTCCCTTGATTCCCGTCCAATTCGAGAAAATGGTATTTTCGACAGCGTCCTGGAGAAAAAGAACCGGAGTTCCCTATATATGAACAACAGGTATATTTGAATCAGATTGCTCTACCGGAGCGAGAGAGTCCTTTTCGCGTCGAGGTACGAGGAGCGATCAGGCTTATTCGGCTGCCACGCCCTGGAACGCTTTCGATACGAACCTCGCCACCAAAGTTGGTCAAGCGTTCTCGAATGTTAAAAAGGCCGAATCCCGTTGGCCTGATTTTAAGTGAGTCGAGCTTTGTGGGATCAAAACCTGGCCCTCGATCGGCGATAACGATTTGCATCTTACCTGAGCGAACACGCGTCATTGTAATATAGACTTGGCTGCCATTGGCGTGCTTCACCGCATTAAGCACCAGCTCGCGCACTGCCCGAAAAAGGAAGATACAGAGACTGGGCTCTTTCGGGTTAGCGGAGGAATCGGCCTCCACAGTAATGTTGATATGGTGGTGATTTTTCGTCTCGGTGCCTAGCGCTTGAAGCGCAGCCGCCAGACCGCATTCATGCAGAATGGGTGGCGCAAGTTCTACGATCAGCGATCGGGTCAGGTTAAACGAACGATCCAAGAGATTTTCGATCTCTCCCGTGATCTCGGTTCGTTTGGCGGCGCTTGCGGTTCTGTCCAGAACGTAAAATTGAAGGCGTGCTGCTATCAGCATTTGCTGAAGATCATCATGCAAAATCTCCGCAATTCGCCGGCGCTCTTTCTCCTCTGCGGCCGTCAATTCATCTGAGAGAATGCGGATTCGTTCTGCACGTTCGATCGCCTCGGATGTACGCCGAGCAACGCGTTGCTCCAGCGTTTCGTTCAAGCTCTTCAGCTCGTGAAGTAAATCGCGGACCTGGTATTGACGCCGGCGAGAGTGCAAGGCAACTTGAACGGATCGTATTAATGTCCGTCCGCTAACGGGCCGCTCAAGCAATGTCACGGCGCCAGCGGCCCCGGCCGCCAAGTCCAGTAAAGTACTGCGGCGCGATTCGCCACCACTTGTGAGTATGACGAGCGGCAGTTCGGACCAGGACGGCTGGGCCCGAAGCGCTTGCAAGAACTCCGAAGCGGATGGCGACTCCAAAGCTTCTTCAGTGAGCACTAAGATGCCGATGTCATCTGCGAATTGCCCGGATAAAATGTCCGCAAACTGACAGGTTTGCGTTTCAAAACCTTCGGCCGCCAGCAATTCTGCCATCGCGGTCGCATCCTGCGTAATAGGCGCAATGATGATTACCTGTTCCCCTTTTCCCGTGGGTGACATTTCTCAGTTTTCTTCGGAACTCCTCATGCCATTATTTGCGTTTCAGTGCCGCGGAAAACAGGCACGCCGGTGAGAATACCCTGAAATTCTCTTAACGGCTCTCCGATTCGAATACCTCTACCGTTTTCAAGCCTGAACTCACGTATTGTTTTTTCGTGCGCACCGCTCCGCTTTTTAATGATTGAAATAGCTTTTTTCACTTCGCCGCCAGCTTCGAAATATCGCAGACTCACCACAGTATCCGCAAGATAGCTGAGATCGATCGGTGCTTCGGCACTGGCAACCAATCCATGCTGCGCCAAGACGAGGATCGTCACGACGCCCTGCTGGTTGAGATAGGAAGAGAGTTCGTGCAATTGATTATTAAGATATTTCTCGCCGGGCATTGCGTTGAGATAGCCGTTAAGGCTGTCAATCGCGACGAGTTTGCAGCCCGCCGTCACATACCTCTGAATGCGAACCGCAAATTCGCCCGGCGAAAGTTCGGAGGGGTCAACCTGCTGCACCGTTATGATGCCGCTCTTGATAGCGGGTTCCAAGTCGAGTCCCAACGCTTTAGCTCGCTTCAACATCACCGCGCGCGTCTCGTCAAAAGTGCATACCACAGAAGACTCTTTCCGAGCGGCCATGGTTACGGCGTACTGTAAAGCCAGCGAGGATTTTCCGGTGCCCGCTTGACCCAGTATAAGAGTCGTCGTTCCGCGATCCAGGCCACCGTTGAGCAACAAATCTAAACCTTCGACACCGCTGGAAATGGACTCCTGCTGAAAACGAGTGTGGTGTTCGGCAGCAACCATGCGCGGGAAAACGCGCAGACCGCCAGTGACTATGGTGTAGTCATGATAACCCTCGCGGAATTTCAAAGCGCGTAGTTTTGAAATACGCAAGCGTCGCCGAGCGGTACCGTAGTCCGGCGAAAGCTGTTCCATTTCAATGACGCCATGAGCCAGGCTTAAAATGTGCGGATCCGCTATCCCGCTCTGGTGCATTTTATCATCCAGCAAGAGCACTGTGCTTTTAAGCGCCGCAAACTCTTGTTTAAGAGCCAGAAGCTGGCGTCGATAGCGCAGTGCTGTTTCGGCCATTAGTCGAAACTCGGAAAGCGAGTCGAAGGCAACACGCACTGGCTGGACCTTGCGCAGGGTATCTGTTAGCAGCCGACTGACTTTCGCCAGTTCGACTTCAGACGGATGAAAAACTGTTGTCTGCGCTTCGGGTCGCAGCAGATTTTCAATCGCAGACAGACTGACCACCTCAATTTCATCGAGCGACCAGCCGTGAGATTGCGCAACGTTGAACAACTCTCGGTTCGTCTCGGAGAGCGTGATGTACAATCCTTTTTCACCCCGGCGCGATCCTTCGAGCAAGAACTGCAATGCCAGAGTCGTTTTGCCCGCGCCGGGATCACCCTGGACAAGGTATAAACACTCGCGCGGAAGCCCGCCAGTCAGAACGTCATCAAGTCCTTCGATACCCGTTATGCAGCGTTCGTCGGTCAATTTCCTAGGAACGGATCGGGGCCGTTTTTGAGTTGATTTCGTGGTCATGAGTGCATTTCAAAAGTCCACGCCTCCCCTTGGATTGAAACGTGCGATGGCTACGTCGTGTAGGACGCGCTGGCGAATTGGGCACGGTTCGCTTGGGCGCTTTTTGCTGTTGATGAATGACGTGGTTCCGTCTCCTTTCCAGAATTGGCGTGCAAAACATCGATCTTTCTGGTGTGGTCATGTACATTCGCACACCAGGGTAGTGATAGCCGTAACGAACTCAAAATCCGTAGTTAGAAGACGCTTCCGAGCGTCAACGAATTTGTAAAGGTCATCTTACAAAACTATCCGGAGCGACTTGTGGAAACAGCCTAGTTAGGACTTTGTCCTATAGACCAATCGGGCGTTCGCCTGATTGTGCGGCACCAAATGCGAAAGGATGGTTTGTATAGTGAGCGTCCCTTCTTCGACCGCGTTGTCTGACGAAGAAAAATTAGATCTCTTGCGCCGACTTGATCGATTCCGGCAGTGGCATTCCCTCGATCAGAAACGGTATTGCCTTGTTTGCGGCGAGATGATCACGGGGCGAGAAATCCAAGTGATTGGGAACGCACACGGCCAGGCCGCGTTGCGCGCGGTTTGTCCAACGAAACATTGTGACGCAATGCCAATAGAATGGGTTTTCCCAACTGAGGATGTCTTGATAAAAATTGCAATGGTAGAGGCTGAGCGCAGCTGGCTTTGCTTGGTGAGGCAAGCGGGCCGGTCGACGCAATCCCACCAAAGACGAAGGAGAAGGAGTACGAGCGGCAGAACAAGACCTAACCCGACTTAAGGGTAGTGTTTTCAGCAGATTAAACGTGTAGAGTGCTGGTGCCATCCGATTCATCAACGTAGATCGGTGGCCCCTCCGTAAACATGGAATCGCGTACTGAAGTTTCCGACGACGCGCAACAAACGGAAGAAGTAACGTCGCGTGCCCGTTTGCGCGTGGCCGAGCTATCGGAAAAGCCATTCGATGTCAGGTCGATTGCCCTCACTGGTCTGTTTATTCTGGCGGTGTTCTACACGATTTACTTTATGCGTTCGATCCTGCTGCCGGTCGTTCTGGCCCTGCTTCTCAGTTATCTCTTAAGGCCGATGGTGCGGGGTCTCGCGCGATTGAAGATTCCACTGGCCGTAGGCGCAGCGTTGCTACTTATTGGATTTTTTGGGCTAATCGGCTATTCAGTTTCAGTTCTAGCTCCCCCCACTGCGGGATGGCTTCAGAAAGCGCCAGCTGGTCTCGCAGAACTGCAACACAAACTAGTGCCGGTAAAAAAATCGGTAGCTCAAGTCACGCAGGCGACCGGCGAAATCGAAAAACTGGCTTCGGCTAATGCGGAAATTAAAGCCGTGGAGGTGAAGCGGCATCCGATTACTGAGACGCTTTTCGTGCGGACGCCAGAGTTTATTGCCAGCGCTGTTCTGTCATTGATCCTGCTCTATTTCTTACTGGTCTACGACCAGGCGTTTATTGCTAAACTAGTCAAATTGTTGCCCACGCTGTCGGATAAGAAGGCGGCCGTCGGTATCGCGCATGACATTGAGGAGCAGATCTCTCGTTACCTATTCACCGTCACGGCGATTAATGTGTGCCTTGGCGTGGCTGTCGGGACGGCAGTAGGACTGCTTGGGCTGCGCAATCCGGTAATGTGGGGCGTGATGGTGGCACTACTTAATTTCGTTCCTTATTTAGGAGCTCTGACAGGCATTATCTGCATGACCATCGGCGCTGCGCTAAGCTTCGATAGTTTGGAGTATGCCTTCGTCTTTCCTGCGGTGTATCTCTCTTTTGGGGTCTTGGAGGGCAGTTTCATTACTCCATGGATCATGGGACGCTCCCTTACTTTGAATCCGGTAATCATTCTGCTCTCACTTACTTTTTGGGGCTGGATGTGGGGAATCGTTGGTATTATTCTCGCCGTTCCAATCTTAGCCGCTTTTAAGATTCTCTGCGCGCATATCAAACCAATGGAGCCGCTGGCAGAGTTTCTGAGCTGACCCTGATACTCGTGGAGACGTCGTTGTGTTTTTCAACCAACTGACAAAACCATCCCCTCCTAGGCATTGTAGCCTGTAAACCCCTAGGCCATTCTCTTATTCGCTGGCACCTATGAATCAAAAAACACGCGGAGATGTTGGTTGATGCGATTCAATCCTTAAGAAGGAGGTGAGAAACATGTTAGGTTGGGCTGTAACTTTTTTAATAATCGCTCTGATAGCAGCGGTGCTTGGGTTTGGCGGAGTCGCGGCGGCATCAGCAGGAATCGCAAAAATTTTATTTTTCGTATTCCTGGTGATGTGTGTGCTCTTCTTTGTTTTTGGTTGGAGAGGCCGCGGAGTCCCCTGATCTGATAGCGCCTTCAAAGCAGGCGCGCACGCAGCACAGTTTGTGATACCGCAGTGGCGAGATTGACCCTGCGGCGCTGGCGTGCCTGACCCTGGTGCGCGTGTTAACATCGCAAGGGAACTTTTCACCATGTCGAGCCGGACATGGAAGCTCGTCTTTTCTCCTTTGGCAAATTCAGGGCGTCGATCGTTGACTGGCAGTGTTTCTGTTTAAGTGCGCCTTTTACTTGGGTCCAGCTGCCTTTCAATTGGACAGTAACAAATTTCAGTTGGTCCCTGCTTTAATGTTTCTGCTTTGAAACAATGAGTTGTACATCAAACGCGCCCTTACTGTTCCGCTGATCCGCAGAACAGATAGGGCGCGAGGCAGACAATCGAGATCAGCTCTTGATCTTAATCCTCGTCAAGAGTCACCCGATCAACCACCACGTTCTCACCTGTGCCAACATAGTGAACCCGCACGGGGATGCCCACTCTAACTCGGGTCTTGACGGTAACTTCAGCAACTTCTTAAAGCGATCGTTTCGGATCAGCGGTATTGTTGCACCCATTTCGGCGCCGAATGCGATTTTAATAGTGATGGCCGAGACGGCGGAGGAAATCTCAAAAAGACCCGAAATTCGCAAGGAACTCCAACGGGCCACGGGCGAAAAGCGCTCCGACACGGTCAAGGCGCGAGGCAGAGACAAGCTCTGGTTTATTATACAGGCCCTTATCTTAATTGGTTGCGTCGCAGTGTATTTTCTCGTCGGCTCCAAGCTGATCCCGCTGCCGCAGGCAAGTGCCGGTGTTATCGTGCGAATTCTGCGCGGCACAGCACTGATCGTAGTCGTCCTGGCAATCACACGAGCTATGTCGATCTACCTGCTGGGTCGAATCGAGGATCCTTCCACTCGTTTCACGCTCCAGCGTGTGATGCATCTGGTCGTCGCGCTTGTTATTGCGGTCATCGTTATCTCGATCATTTTCGTCAATTGGTATGGCGTACTTGCCGCGCTCGGCATTGGCTCGATTATCATCGGCCTGGCTGTTCAGGCACCCATGAAAAGCTTCATCGCCTGGATTTACATCCTTGTTCGCCAGCCCTTCCGAGTCGGTGATCGCATACAAATCGGTGAAGCCACTGGTGACGTAATCGACGTTGGATATCTCGATACCACTTTGTGGGAATTCGGCGGCAAATATGTTTCGGGCGATCATCCCAGCGGCCGCTTAATCAAGTTTCCGAATGAGAAAGTGCTCGACGAGATTATTTACAATTATTCGTGGCCGCTTTTTCCATACGTTTGGAACGAGATCAAGTTCTATGTCGCTTTCAACGCTGATCTCGAGTTCATCGCCAGCACGATGCAGAAGGTGGTAGAAGAGGAGTTGGGCGAGGAAATGATGAAACATGTCGAAACATTTCGTGATTTGCTCGCTCGCACGCCTGTCGACGAATTGGAGGTACGCGAACGGCCACGTGTTATCTTCCGAGTAAGCGAAAATTCGTGGCTGGAAGCCATAGTTCGCTACCTCGTTTCACCGCGTGAAGCTGGCAGGGTCAAAACGCGCTTGATCAAAAGACTTCTCGCCGTGCTTAACACGGCACCCGAAAAGGTGATGTTCCCGGCAGGAGCGGCGCGCTAATATTCTTGCGTTGCAACGTCTAGCCAATCCGCTCGTGCGGTACGGTTGTAACCAACGATCGTGCGAATTCGCCTACGCGTACTACCAGGTCCGGCGAACCCGACAGTTCTTCGATTTGGCTGACGATGGCGCTTCCGATGACAGCGGCGTCTGCGAAACGGCAGACCTGTCGGATCTGTTCGGCCGTTGAAATCCCGAACCCGACGGCGACAGGCAAATCACTCACAGCTCGTACGCGTCTTACTAAAGGTTCGGCGTCGCGTGGCACTTCATCCCGCACCCCAGTAATACCTGCACGCGAAACAGCGTAAATGAATCCATGCGCCTGCTGAGCGATCCGCGCTAGCCGTTCGTCGGAAGTAGTCGGTGCAACAAGAAAGATTAGGTCTATCCCGTGGTCACTAAAAGCTGCGGTCCAACGTTGTGCTTCTTCGGGAATCAGATCAGTGATAAGCACCGCATCAATGCCAGCCCGCTTAGCGTCCTTCGCCAGCCGATCTTTACCGAATTTCAAGAGGGGATTGAGATAACTGAAGAGCACTATGGGCACGTCGATGGTCTTTGCGTTGGAAACGCATCTTAGCGCGTCAGAAAGGGCCACGCCTTTTCGCAGTGCGCGCTCAGATGCACGCTGGATCACTTCGCCGTCCGCAACCGGATCGCTGAACGGCACCCCGAGCTCAATGACGTCCGCTCCGGCCGCTGCCAGTTCAACCAGGAGGAGTTCAGTCGTTTCCAGATCGGGATCGCCCGCAGTGATAAACGGGATGAATCCGCCGCGTTCGGTATGCTTAAGCTCAGCAAACTTGTGGCGTATCCGACTCATTGCGGCTGCAAATCTGCAACAAGGTGAACGTCTTTGTCTCCGCGGCCAGACACATTAATGATGACAGAGTCGTCTTGTGAAAGCTCGCGTGCGACACGAATCGCGGGCATGATTGCATGTGAGGTCTCAAGAGCGGGAATGATTCCTTCTAATCTGGCACAAAGTTGGAACCCCTTGAGTGCCTCGGCGTCGCTTGCCCGGACATACTCTGCTCGCCCGGTGTCATGAAGGAACGCATGTTCAGGGCCGATCGCTGAGTAATCGAGACCGGCTGAGATCGAATGCGTGGTAGCAATCTGGCCATTCGTATCCTGAAGCACGTAGGACATCGTGCCTTGTAAGGCACCGATTTGGCCCCCGCCACTGGCGATTCCACTGTGAAATCGCGCAGCGTGTTCACCTAACGAATCTCCGCGTCCTCCCGCTTCTACGCCCATTAGCCGAACTCCTTGATCTGGGATGAAAGGATGAAACAACCCAATCGCGTTTGAGCCACCGCCCACGCACGCAATCAACACGCGCGGCAATTTTCCTGTCGCGGATACAATCTGTTCGCGCGCTTCGCGCCCAATCACGCTTTGGAACTCGCGCACCATGAGTGGGTACGGGTGCGGACCGAGTGCGCTGCCGAGCAGATAGTACGTATCATGAACATTCGTCACCCAATCGCGCAACGCCTCGTTGATTGCGTCCTTTAAGGTGCGCGTGCCGGTTTTCACCGTGATCACTTCAGCGCCAAGCAATCGCATTCGGAAGACGTTGAGCGCTTGTCGCCGGACGTCCTCTGCGCCCATATAGATGACACAACGCAATCCGAACAACGCGCAAACCGTCGCAGTTGCGACGCCGTGCTGACCAGCTCCCGTTTCAGCGATGACGCGACGTTTGCCCATCCGACGCGCAAGTAACGCCTGGCCGATAGCGTTGTTGATCTTGTGCGCGCCCGTGTGCAGGAGATCTTCGCGCTTCAAATAGATCTGCGCTCCGCCCGCGCGAGCTGTTAGTCGTCGCGCGTGAAACAATGGTGTTGGCCGGCCACAGTAATCGCACAGCAATTGGTTAAACTCGCCCCAGAAATTCGGGTCCTCCTTCGCGCGCATGAATTCGTTAGTCAGTTCGTGGAGCGGCGCCACTAAGGTTTCTGGAACGTAGCGGCCGCCAAACTTTCCCCAATGCCCATGCTCGTCCGGCTCGCTTTTTGTAATCGGGGATCTCTGCATCGAACGTTACGAGTGGGATGAGACGGCAGTTCGTACGGCGGTAATGAAATATTCGAGGGCCCTGTGGTCTTTTACTCCCGATGCACTCTCGACGCCGCTACAAACGTCGACAGCGTGAGGCGCTACAGCCGCGATAGCTTGGCCGACATTTCGTTCGGTTAAACCGCCTGAGAGAATGAGGAATCGTGCGAAGGAACGAGTTTTTCGCGCCGCTAGCCAATCACAGTTCACGCCTGTCCCGCCGCGAAGCGTGGGATGATGCGCGTCAACGAGTACGTCGCAGCTGTTAAACAAAGAAACCTTTTCGGCTTGGAACTGGGGATCCGTTGCAAACGCCCGGATGACGCGAAATTCGCGAGCTAATTCGCGGCATGCAGCTGGTGAAGTGCGTCCGTGTAATTGCACGCATCGAACACCGGCTGCGTCCGAGATAGTCCGGATTTCTTCTTCGCTGGCGTCCACGAAAACTCCGACTGCGCAAACTCCAGCCGATATCGTTTCGACAATTTGCCGGACGACCCCCGGTCTAATATAACGTGGACTTCGCGGGTAAAAGTTGAACCCAATCATGCTGGCGCCAAGCTCGGCGCACGCTCTGGCGTCTTCAACATTTGTGACACCACAAATCTTGATTTGCACTGGAGTCATGGTTGACAGCCCTCAGTTGGAACAGCTGTAGGTTGCCGACCTTCAGCAGCGGCAACTAAGTCGCGAAGGGCCGCTTCCGGGTGCGGGGCGCGCATTAGCGCTTCGCCTATTAGAAAACCCCGGAATCCGAGCTTATGAAAGTGAAGCAAAGACTCTGTACTGCGCAATCCGCTCTCGCTGATCATGATCTTGTTGCGCGGGGCCTCAGCGATCAGACGTTCACTTGTGTTCAACGAAACCCGAAACGTTCTGAGATCGCGATTATTTACACCGATAATTTTCGCGCCTGCATTCAGCGCTCGGGTTAATTCTTCCGAGCTATGGACTTCGACGAGCGCATCAAGTCCCAACTCGTCCTCAGTTAGCGTACGCAATTGGCCTAACGAGACGTCGTCCAGTGCGGCTACAATCAATAACACGGCGTCGGCTCCAGCGGCGGCCGCCTCCAAAATTTGAATTCGATCGATGATGAAATCTTTGCGCAGAAGCGGCAGCTTCGTGACGGATCGAGCTGCGCAAAGATCGGCGATGGAACCGCCGAAGTATTCGTCGTCGGTCAGAACAGAGATTGCGGCAGCGCCACCGCGTTCGTAGCAGCGAACAATCTCACTAACCGTCAAGTCGTCACGAATAATTCCAACGGAAGGCGATCTGCGTTTGAACTCCGCGATAATGTTTGGTCGCTGTGGGTCCGATTCCAGCGATCGTAGAAAACGATGCGGGTCAGCGTTTCGTCGAATCTCCAATGCACGTTCGCCAAAGGCTTGTGAAGCAGGATCCGCCCGAAGTTGCGCGATGGCTTTTCGTTTTTGATCGAGGATTTGAGGGAAAATATTTTCGATCATGAGCTTCGGTTTGTCTCCCGGACCAGCGCTTCCAACTTCGACGCCGCGTGTCCGCTATCGATACTTTCACGAGCCAGGCTGGCCGCATAACGCAGATCTGAAGCGACGCCTGCGAGATGGAGCGCAGCAGCGGCGTTGATGATGACGAGGTCCCGAGCGGCATTTGTCGTTTTCGTCTTCGCCCCTTGCAGAATTGCGTAGATCAGTTGTGCGTTTTCTTGCGGTTCCTTCCCACGAAATCCGTCGAGGTGTTGACGTTTCAATCCAAAGTCTTCAGGCGACAATGTAAATGTTTCCACATCCCCGGCGGACGAACACGCTGCGATGTACGTTTTGTCGGCAATCGTTATTTCATCCAAGCCATCGGCGCCATGCACAATCCATGCTTTTTCAATGCCGAGACGAGCAAGGGCCGATGCGACGCGTTCGAGTAGTGAAAGTTGCCAGACCCCCACGATCTGAAAGGGTGCCCGCGCGGGATTCGTTAGGGGACCGAGCAAATTGAATGTAGTATGCACACCGAGGTGACGGCGAACATGCGCGACACGCGCTGTGGCAGTATGAAACAGCGGCGCAAACATAAAACAGATTCCGTGCTCGTTGAGGCAGCGTTCCACCGTCTCGACCGGGGCGGCTGTGTTGGCGCCTAGCGCTTGGAGGACATCGGCGCTGCCACAGCGCGACGTCGCCGCGCGCGACCCATGTTTCGCTACGGGCAGACCGGCACCTGCGATCACAAAAGCTGCCGCTGTTGAAATATTAAAGGTCTTCGCAGCGCTTGATCCAGTACCTGCTGTATCGATAAAACGCGCGTAGCGCGATTGTAATGGAAGCGCACGATCCCGCATTGCTTCGGCGATTCCTGCGAGTTCATCGGAGGTCTCACCTTTTACGGCGAGACTGGTAAGCGCGGCCGCTATCTGCGCGTCGGTAGCAACAGGATTAAGCAGGCACTCTAGAAAATTTCCGGCCTCAGCACGGCTGAGATTCTCGCCGCGCATCAGGCGCAGAGTTAGTTCACGCAGCTGGAAATCGCCGATCTCTTTTATGCTGCATTCGCGTTTGACCTTCGGTGGCCTGATCTGTTTCGCCATCGCGAGCGCTTTTGCCATTGCACGCGCTTTATTAACGGATTCCTCGTATTCCGATTGTGGATTTGAGTCGGCGACGATGCCCGCGCCGGCTTGAAAGTATGCTTTTCCATTTTTCAGGACCGCGCAGCGCAACCCGATGCAAGAATCCACATTGCCGTCGAATCCAAAATAGCCGATCGCGCCTGCGTAACATCCACGTCTGGTCCGTTCCAGTTCGCTGATAATTTGCATGGCACGGATTTTCGGCGCCCCAGAGACAGTTCCCGCGGGAAAGGTTGCTTTGACCAGGTCAAAGCCAGAGGAGCCCGTGCGCAGGCGACCAGTGACATTTGAGACAATGTGCATGACGTGGCTGTAGCGCTCGATCTGCATCAACTCCGTCACACGCACCGTACCGTAATCTGATACCCGGCCGACATCGTTCCGCGCCAGATCGACGAGCATAATGTGCTCGGCGCGTTCCTTTGGATCGGCGAGAAGTTCGACGGCATTCCGCTCATCCTGCGCGGAAGTTGCGCCGCGTGGCCGCGTGCCAGCGAGCGGGCGAATCTCAACCCTATCGCCAGTCAGCCGGACATGCATCTCCGGCGAGCTTCCAACAAGCGCGAAATCCGCCTCGAATTTGAGACAAAACATGTACGGCGAGGGATTGATGAAACGAAGACACCGATAGAAGTCGAGCGGATCGCCGCTGAAATCGGATTCGAACCGCTGGGACAGGACAACCTGAAAGATATCGCCTGCGCGAATGTATTCCTTGGCTCGTTCCACTGCGCGCTTGAATTCGACCGGACGAAAATTGCTGTGAGCCGGCTGCGTTTCGGGATCTGCAGGTGGAACAAGCGGAAGGTCGACCGGTTTTTCAAGCCGGCGCATGATCCTGCGGATCGAGTCTGTCGCTCGCGCATAGACTTTTTCGAGCGAGCCGTCTTCAAGGAATGCATTTGCGACGATCTTTAAGGTACGTAGCCGATGGTCGAAGATGAGAAGGATGCTCGTAACCATTAAGACAATCTCGGGCAATTGCAGTTCATCGCGCTCCGCTAGCGGAACTTTAGGTTCGAAGAAATGGATCGCTTCGTAGCCGAGGAAACCAACGGCGCCACCGCTGAATCGCGGCAGTTCTGGAAGCGAAACAAACTGATAGCGCGCCATCAATTGGCGTACCTCATCCAATGGATCGCCTGTTATTTCGATTCGACGCGCGTTTCCTGATTCGACGATTTGCAGTTCGTGCCCGTAGGTTTTTAATATAACCCGCGGATCGATCCCGAGGAACGAGAAGCGTCCTGAAACATCGTTCTTTTCAGTGGATTCGAACAGGAAGCTGTAGCTTGCCTCGGCCGAGTCTAACTTCTTGAATGTCGAAACGGGAGTTTCGTTATCGGCGATAAACTCTGCGAAAATCGGAATGACGTTGCCGCTCCGCGCGAGTTCACAAAACTCGCCGATGCTCGGGATAATCTGCGCTTTCATGGATTTGAGCGACGCAAAAGGAAACGCGCGAGAATTGTCTTGCCGTCGCGTGTGAGAACGGATTCCGGATGAAATTGGACGCCGTACACTGGGGACTCGCGATGACGCAACGCCATGATTTCGCCGTCTTCGCTTTCCGCGATGATCTCAAGACACGTTGGAAAAGAACTCCGGTCAACGACCAGCGAGTGGTATCGACCGGCCTCAAACGACGCGGGTAAACCCGCGAAGAGTTCGCTTCCGTTGTGCCTGATCGTGGAAGACTTCCCATGCAAAAGACTGGCAGCACGTACGATCTTTCCTCCGTGCGCCTCGGCGATGCATTGATGTCCAAGACAAACGCCGAGGATGGGAACTCTTGCGCCAAAGCGAAGGACTATATCTTTGCTAATTCCCGCTTCGCGTGGTGTGCAGGGTCCTGGTGAGATACAAATCCGTTCCGGCGCTAACGCACCGATTTCATCCAGTGAGATTTCGTCATTTCGTTTAACAAGAAGGTCGCACCCAAGCTCGCCAAAATATTGGGCAAGGTTGTAAGCAAAAGAGTCGTAGTTATCGATCAAAAGGAGCATTGGTTTTGACTCGTTAGGCGACTTTGGTTTCTAATCGACTCTGGTTTACGAGCGGAGTGGTAACCTCGCGGATCGCGCGAACTTCTCCAACCAGCCGCGCATACTCCGAGGGTGTTAGGGCTTGCACGCCATCTGAAAGGGCGAGTTCTGGATGGTTGTGGACTTCTACCATGAGTCCGTCCGCTCCGACAGCTACGCTTGCCCGCGCGAGTGGAGTAACCATGTACGCGCTTCCTGTGCCGTGCGACGGATCCACGATCACCGGCAAATGAGAAATTTGCCGGATCGCCGGGACACTGGCGAGATCGAGCGTGTTACGCGTATGCTGGGTGAAAGTCCGAACGCCCCGCTCGCACAAGATTACGTTGTAATTGCCCTCCGCCATGATGTACTCCGCTGCGAGCAACCATTCTTCGAGCGTTGCCGCCATTCCTCGCTTTAACAGGACTGGCAGTTGCGATCTTCCAGCACGTCTGAGGAGCGAAAAGTTCTGCATGTTACGAGCGCCGATTTGAATGACATCGCCATACTGTTCGATTAGACCGACGTGAGGTTCTTCGAGCGCTTCGGTGACGATCTTTAACTGAAACGCCTGGCGGATCTCGGTTATGATTTCCCAACCCGTTTCACCCAGACCTTGAAATGCGTATGGGGATGTTCGGGGTTTCCACACGCCGCCCCGAAAGAAGCGCGCGCCACTTTTCTGCACAGCTTCGGCGACGGCGAATGCCTGATCGCGGCTCTCAATTGCGCACGGTCCCGCAATGATCGCGAGCTCACTGCCTCCGATGGTGGCGTTCCCAAGCCGCACCACTGTCTTTTCCGGACGCAGATCAAGCGTAATCAACTTGTACGGCTTGGTAACCCGGATGACTTCTGCAACACCCGCCAGGTTTTCGAATCGCCTGCCATCGATAGGGCCGTGATTGCCAGTGATGCCAATGGCTGTTCGCGTGGCACCCGGCATTGGATGAGGGCGCAGCCCAATTTTCTGGATCACGTTTACAACTGCGTCGATTTCCGCCGCCGCAGCGCCGGATTTCATTACGATCAACATATGGTTACAAGCCTCAGGTTATTTTCATTGGTGCAAACGCCAGATCTCTCGCTTGAGAGAAAGTGAGAAATTCAGCGTCCCGTTGAGAAACGGTCGCTTTCTATCGCCAAGTTCCGAGCGCCAACGCGAAGGCGAGCGGCCTTCGAAGTTCTGTCGAATAAAGAATGTCGACGCTCATCGCCGAATAGAATAACGGCGATCTTGCGGATGTCGAGTTCGATTTTGTGCAGGTAACCTTCCCCGAAAAAAATCTCGACACGCTTTTTTCTTTTCTCTAAAAGCACCCCTATTGCCGAACGCTGGCCCGCGCGAGAGAGTCGCGACGTTCTCAAACTGCATCCGTCCAACCACAATCAAAATCCAACTCCTCGACATATGAAAATAATCCATAAACTTTTACTGACTTGCCTGTTGCTGGGGAGTCTGTCTTTTGACGCTTCGGCCCAGCTAAACGCGTGGTCGGCCAACACTCAAAACGTTGATGCCATTCCTAAAGACAAGGCTGTTGCCAGGCTATCGTTTCCGACAAAATTCAGGTTGTTTAACTTGAATGTTCAGCCCTTGCGGCAGCAGTTATTTTCAATCGTAGGAAATAACGCCGGTGGGCGTTCCACGGTTATTTTCCTCCCCAATGCCGACGGCAATTACGAGCAATTTGAAGTGTTCGAGGCCTCAAATTTTGAACCGGATTTACAGGCGCGATTTCCTGAAATCCGAGCTTTTTCCGGCAAAGGTATTACCGACAGGTATGCCACTTTGAAGTTAAGTATTTCGCCGCAGGGAATTCAAACCATGGTTTTCAGGACTGATACCGAAAATGAATTCATCGAGGCTTACTCAGCAGACCATTCCGTTTACGCGGTCTTCCGCTCTCAACGAGCAAAAGGAAAATTGCCCTGGACCTGTTCGACCGAAGACATAAGAACGGCCGCGGACATAGGTTCACAACTTCCTCCCTTCCACCCTCAAAGTAATACAGGGGAGCTAAAGACCATGCGTCTGGCGCAGTCCTGCAACGGGGAGTATTCCAACTTTTTTGGCGCATTTGACCCTTCACAGGTAGCCCTGGTCCTGGCTGCTTTTAACGCCACCCTGACGCGGTGTAATGGTTGTTATGAAAAAGATCTCGCTGTGCATCTTAATCTCATCGCAAATACTACAGAGGTTATCTATTATGATCCGGTCACAGATCCTTATACCACTCTACCCAACTGGAATGAGGAATTGCAGGCGACGTTGACTGCAATTATCGGCGAGGCCAATTACGATATTGGCCATCTGTTCGGCGCTTCAGGGGGCGGTGGGAATGCCGGATGTATCGGGTGTGTTTGTGTTGACGGACAAAAAGGAAGCGGAATCACTTCGCCGGCTGATGCGATTCCCGAGGGAGATAATTTCGATATAGATTATGTTGCGCATGAAGTGGGGCATCAATTAGGGGCGAATCACACCTTTTCCTTTTCACTCGAAGGAACCGGACAAAATAAAGAGATAGGCTCCGCGATCACGATCATGGGTTACGCTGGCATCACGCCATGGGACGTAGCACCACACTCAATTGACATTTTTCATGAAGCGTCGATCGCCCAGATCCAGGCTAACTTGGCTATCAAAACCTGTCCGATAACGACAGTGATGACGGCCAACCATGCTCCAATTGTTGCACCGGTTGCCGATGTGACTATTCCCGTCACTACTCCGTTTACTCTCACCGGTTCTGCCACGGATCCTGAGGGGGATTCGCTCACTTACTGTTGGGAACAGAATGATAATTCAATAACACAGGGAGCACAAAGTGTAGCCTTTCCAACTAAGTTGACGGGACCAAATTGGTTGACCTTTAGCCCGACAGCATCTCCCACCCGCACCTTTCCACAATTATCAACTATCTTGGCCGGTTTGGCTGTGACTCCTCCACTGCCCGGGGGTGACGCGGGGGTAAACATCGAAGCATTGAGCTCGGTGGCGAGGACGCTGAACTTCAGGCTAACTGTCCGGGATAATCACCCTTACGTTCCGACTTCAACGATCGGCCAGACGCAGTTTATAGACACGACCGTTACAGTTACCGATACTGCAGGGCCATTCCAAGTTACATCGCCAAATACAAACGTATCCTGGCCAGGAGGCTCGCCTCAGACAATTACGTGGGATGTAAATAACACCACCCTTCCCCCGGTTAGTTGCGCCAACGTCAAGATCTTATTATCTACAGACGGCGGAGAGACCTTTCCAACCGTCTTATTGGAAAGTACGGCTAACGACGGCTCGGAGATAGTAACAATACCTGTAGCACCAACCACAACAGCAAGGATAAAGGTCGAAGCCATAGGCAATGTATTTTTTGATATCTCCGATTCCGACTTCACCATAACGGGATCGACGCCATCGCCATCACCAACGCCGACACCGACCGCGACCCCGACCCCGACTCCGACAGCTACGCCCTCGCCAACGCCTACAGCAACTACGACTCCGCGGCCCACGCCGACGCCCAGGCCAGCGCCACCCCAGAGGGAACGCCCAACGCCGCATCCTCGTCCCACACCGCCGTGATGAAGTGGTCTGCAGACTAGTGACTACAGGCGGCTGACTTATATTCCGCCGAAACAGAGGAGCAAAGTGGACGGCAGGAACAGCGCATCGCTCTGCTTTTCCTTTGCCCAATCGCAGGTAACCGTGGATTACACGGATTACGTGATCATCCGACTTCCTTGCGGTGGCCGTCTCCGATGTAAGCTAGCCCAAGGGCAAGTAACGGATATGTTACCAAATCTCGTATTGTCTGACCGGCCGAGTTTATCGCGGTCCTCGATACCATGATACGCATGGCAGCGAAAAGACAGTGGAAGAATATCGTCTCAATTCTTGCTGCCTGGTTTTTCACCGGACCAATCTTCGCCCTCGAAGTAACCGAGCCGGCGGGCGCCGCGCATGGTTATCCGGCACTGTGCGATATGACTGGGAAAAAACTTGCCAATGGAGAGTTCAGGCAATGGGTGGAAAATCATCATCTCTATGTGGTCATTACCTACAAGTTCCCCGACGGTGAGTCGCGCGAGGAAAAGGCCCGCTTTCGGCAGTATCCAGAGCTGATTCAAGAACAGTGGTCCTGGAAGGAACACAAAGATGGAAAGCCGCAACGCGAATTTACGGCAGATTTTCTGTCGGGAACGGCTAGTGCACACATCCGAAAAGACAACAAAGATGTATCCGAAAAGATCAAGATCGACGCGGGGCGGACGTTTGCCGGATTCGGTTTTGCCATCGCATTGAGCAATCTGCGCAAGCGGATCCTTGATGGCGAACAAATTGAGCTCAAGGCAGTTGGTTTTTGGCCATTTCCAACGTTCAAACCGCAAGTTGTGACGGTGAAAATATCATACGGCGGGCTTGACCGAATGAGGATGTCGGGGCGTTCGCTCAAAGGTGATCGATTCGTTGTTCATCCGGAAGTTCCAGCGATTGCGAAATTGTTTATCAATGTACCTGATACGAAAATTTGGCTAACAAATCCGGCACCAGCTGGCTTCCTCCGGTGGGAAGGCCCAACCGTGTTGCCGAATGATCCGCTCATTCGTGTCGATCTGCTTTCAGGCTCTAAAAGCGAGCCGGCACAATCCTTAGAGGCGAGCAATAGTCGCTAAATTTCTTCAACCAGCTCTTTATTAGACAGGAATCTCCTGGTCGGCGACCTCACAAGCACGCGGTAGGTTAAATCTCGCATCTCCTTCGGGGATTCGCCGGATATAAGCTTGATTTCGTCACGACTTTGTTGCTTTGATTGCCGGGTGCTTGCCAAGGATAACGGGGTCTCACCGAGCACGATTGGGCCGAGAGCTGCAGGTGAAAACAGCGCGGCCGAATTTGCTACGACGCACTGGAGCGTGGTGTTGACTGCGCAGGGTGAATCGCCAACGGCGCACGAAGCGCTCGAAAAGCTTTGCAATGCCTACTGGCGACCGCTCTACGCATTCGTACGACGACAAGGTTATAGCCATGAGGAAGCGGAGGATATTACTCAAGGTTTTTTTGCAGTTTTACTGGAGCGCAGAGATTTTGATACCCTGCGCGCGGAGAAGGGACGATTGCGTTCGTATCTGCTGGTGTCGCTAAAGCATTTTTTGTCCGATGAAAGGCGCCGGGCAATGGCAGTAAAAAGAGGCAAGGGGCGGCCGCTTATCCCGCTGGAAGATTTACGCGCGCATGCCGAAGCGGCTCTCGAACCATCAGATCAATGGAGCGCTGAGCGGATCTACGAACGTCGCTGGGCTTTGACACTCTTGGACCATGTGTTCACGCAACTCCGAGAGGAGTACCGCAAGGCTGACAAGGTCGCGTTGTTTGATTCGTTGAAGCAATTATTGCCGGATGAGCCGGGAGCACCGTTGCAGGCTGAAATTGCTGCGAAGCTGGGCATGACTGAGAACGCGGTCAATCAGGCGTTCTACCGATTTCGCCAACGTTATCAGTCCTTATTGCGTCAAGAGATTGCTTATACTGTAGCTATGCCAAAGGACGTTGAAAATGAGTTACGACATCTAGTTTCAGTCTTACGAGCGTAATCTTTGGAAGAATCTTACGCAGTACATCATAGGAAATTACACAAATACTCACGGCAATATGGCGCATGTATTGAGAATTTGCAGAAAGTGCGGGACGGAAATTTTTGACGACGAACCGGAAGGGCTCTGTGCCGCTTGCGTACTGGAGACGAGTCTCGGCATGGTTCACGAGGAAGTTAATGGAGCAGGAAGCGCTGAGATGCCGGACGAGCTGGGTGATTACCAGTTGATGGAGGAGATTGGCTGCGGCGGCCAGGGCGTTGTTTATCGCGCGCGCCAAAAGAGTCTTAACCGCATAGTAGCACTAAAGGTTATTGGTCTTGGGAGGTGGGCAACAAAAGCGCACATCAAACGGTTTCGCTTTGAGGCCGAGACCGCGGCGAGCCTGGATCATCCGTGCATCGTCCCGATTCATGACATCGGAGAAAGCGACGGTTCTTGCTATTTTAGCATGAAGCTCGTCGAAGGCCGACGACTGGATGAAGTGATTAAGTCCGAGGGGTTATCACCTCGAGGCGCGGCGGAACTCATTATCAAGCTCGCGCGTACGGTTCATTATGCACATCAGCGAGGGATCCTGCATCGAGATATTAAGCCCGGGAATATTTTGATCGATCCAGGCGGCGAACCTCATCTTACTGATTTTGGGCTGGCGAGGCTCGTCGAGAGGGAAAGTAGCATTACCGGCACGATGGTAGAAGCACTCGGAACGCCCAGCTACATGGCGCCCGAACAAGCTGCAGGCGATGCTGCGCAGCTTACACGCGCGACCGACGTTTACGGACTCGGCGCGGTCTTCTACCACTTGCTCACCGGTCATCCTCCTTTTGTCGGAGAAACAATCTATAAAACCGTCCGACTGCTGTTGGAAACTGAGCCGCGGCAGCCGCGCCTCTTAAATCCAAAAGTGGATCGCGATCTTTCCACAATCTGCTTGAAATGCCTCGAGAAAGACCCACAGCATCGTTATTCCTCCGCTCTGGAACTCGCTGAAGACCTTGAACGCTGGCTAATGCATAAGCCGATTCAAGCTAGACGAGCTGGAATTGTCATTCGCGGAAAGAAATGGGTGCGCCGCCATCCAACCACTGCGGTGGCAGTCGCCTCGCTCATCGTTCTTTGCGGGATAGTAGGACTAGCAGTTTGGAAGAGCGAACTAATCCGCCCTCGTCCGGCAACTGGAATCGCGGTGCTGCCATTTGAAAATCTTAGTAATAACAAAGAAGACACATCTTTTGCTGATGGTGTTCAGGACGACATCTTAACCAAGTTGGCAAAAATTGCTGACTTAAAGGTGATTAGCCGGACCAGCGTGATGCAATATCGCGCCAATCGAAACATGCGCCAGATTGGCGATGTCCTTAGGGTTTCGCACGTGCTAGAGGGCAGCGTCCGCAAGAACGGAAGTCGCCTTCACATAAATGCTCAATTGATTGACACCCGAACCGATACTCACATCTGGGCCGAGCAGTACGATCGTGAGCTACGGGACATGTTCGCTATCCAGAGCGAGATCGCACAAAAAGTCGCTGAGCAGCTTCACGCCAAAGTTTTACCGGCTGAAAGGCTCGCTATTGAACGCGCGCCAACCACAGATCTGACCGCTTTCGCCTTTTACAGTCGCGCCAGGAACCTTCTTCTGACCACAAGCTCGGATGTTAGTGGGAGGGCGAATTTGCTACAAGCAGCTGATCTCTTGGAACAGGCGGTCACGTATGACCAAGCTTTTTTAGAAGCATACTGCCAGCTGGCTCACACTCATGACCGCCTTTACCATCTTGGTTACGATCATACACCTAGCCGTCTGGCGAGCGCAGAAGCGGCTATCCAGGCGGCACTGCGCCTCGACCCTGATACAGGAGAGACTCATCTGGCACGTGCTGAAAATCTTTACCGCGGACACCTCGACTACGACGGCGCTCTCACTGAGTTGGAAAGCGCCGCTGGCAGCGTGCCGAACAATCCACAAATATTCGAGCTGAAGGGTTACGTTCAGCGCCGCCAGGGGAAACACCAGGAAGCACTACAAAATCTCTCGCGCGCGGCTGATCTCGACCCGCGTAACGTTGTGACTCTGCAGCAGATTGCAGTTAGTTACAGTCAACTACGGCGCTATGCTGAGGCAGAATCAGCATGGAAACGCGCACTGGCTGTCGTCCGGGATGACTTCAACACAAAAGTTGAGCTCGCGGGCGTGGACTTCACCTGGAAAGCGAACGTTCAACCGCTGCGTCGGTTAATGGATTCGATTCGGGCCACCAGTCCGGATACCCTCCAAAGCGTCGCCGATGCTTGGTTCGTCTGTGCTCTAGCTGAACGTAACGCTCCCGAGGCGAAAGATGCTTTGTTAGCTTTGGGTGAGACACCTTTTAGTGATGACGTTGTTCAATTAAGTCGTCCATTTTTGCAAGGTGTGATCGCCCGTATGATGAACGATCATGAACAGGAACGGGCCGCTTTCACTGCTGCCCGCGCCGAGCAAGAGAAGATCGTTAACGTCCAACCAAATTATGCGCCGGCTCTGTGCGTGCTTGGATTGATTGATGCCGGTCTTGGCCGAAACGAACAAGCGCTCAGCGAGGGTCGCCGCGCGGTCGAGCTTTTACCAGTAAAAAAAGATGCATTGGTCGGTCCAGCTATGATCAAGTATCTGGCCATGATCGCCGCCTGGGTTGACAAGAAAGACCTCGCCTGCGAACAGCTTGACATCGCCAGTCGTCTCCCGGGTGGTGTCACCTATGGTAACTTGAAACTGATGCCATATTGGGATCCCCTACGTGGGGATGTGCGTTTTGAAAAAATCGTCGCCTCCCTCGCGCCCAAATGATGGGCCAACAGGCATCATTCTCGAGAAGGACCGAGTCCTAAGCGTGGTCGCGAAAGCCATCAGAATTGTTTACTGCAAGGAAATCCTCCGTCCGGGCAATTTTCCTTGTAAGAAAACCCCCAGTTTCGCGCAGTACATCAGTAGAGCTTGAAAAACGACTCTACCAACGAGAAATCAAAAACCGCCAAAGCAGCAAATTTTCAGTAAATACCTATGAAAAAGAAATCCGTTTCTCACTCCGCCTTCTTTAACGTCCGCGTTTTGATTTTTGTTGCCCTTTTCACAAGCAGTGCTGCCGCAGCCCTGTTTGCTGTGTCCGCAGGTGAACGGACCCGCCGTGTTTCAACAAATCCGTCTGGGCCCGGCTTTAACCCCACGACCGCACAAACCGGTGTAATACGAGGATCAGGAACGGCGCCGGATGGCACTGCGCAATGGGTCTGGCAAAAACCTCTTCCTCAGGGGAATCCTCTTAACGCAGTTTCTTTTACCGATGCAAATAACGGAACCGCCGTGGGCGAGGGAGGCACAATTCTAAGAACGATAGATGGAGGCTCACACTGGACAATTCAAACAAGCGGATACGAAGGAACCGGGATGACTTTACTGGGCGTGTCCTTTACAGATGCAAATATTGGAACCGCAGGCGGCGCGAATATCTCTACCGGTGATACAGCAGTCATAAGGACAACTGATGGTGGGAACACTTGGCTCACCAAATACAGCAACCCAGGGTCCTTTATTACGGGTGTGTCCTTTACAGATGCAAACACGGGTACGGCTATCGGCGTAGATTTTAATCTTGGGGAGACGCTGATTTTGAGAACCACAGATGGCGGGGACACATGGGTCAATCAGACGGGACCACTTACCCTGTATTATGGGGTCACTTTCACAGACGCCAATAACGGAACCATTGTCGGGGCTGGTGGCACAATTGTGAGGACAACGGATGGTGGCGCTAATTGGGTCCAGCAGACCAGCGGAACAACGGGCGACCTTTTTGGAGTGTCTTTTACGGATGCGAATAATGGAACTGCGGTAGGCGCAGACTTCGACACCAGCACCGCTATCATACTAAGAACGACTGACGGAGGCGCCACATGGGTCAGCCAATATGACGGCAGCGCGGCGCAGTTTTCTGCTGTCTCCTTTACCGACACAAATACTGGAACAGCTGTGGGCAGTTCAGGTACCATCGTGCGAACGACCGATGGAGGAGACACCTGGATCGAACAGACAAGTGGGACGGCCAACCTGCTCAACGGAGTTTCCTTTACGGATGCAAATAACGGAACAGTTGTCGGGCTGGCCGGTGAAATTATTAGAACCATAGATGGCGGCGCGAACTGGACGCTTCAATCCAGCGGCACAACGAGTGAAACGATGGTTGGTGTTTCTTTTACAGATCCGTTTACTGGCACGGCGGTTGGCAATGCTGCCTCAGTTCTTCGGACCACCGACGCGGGAAACACGTGGATCAACCATAGTCCGACAGCGACGCCACTTTTAGCAGTTTCATTCATCGATCCCGACTTCGGCTGGATATCGGGTTATGGCGGTGAAATCTGGAAAACTACGGATGGAGGAGGCAATTGGGTGTCTCAGTACGGTCACGAATTCACGGGATTTTTTGGCATTTCTTTCATTGACGCGAATAATGGGACAGCCGTCGGGCAGGGGCCTCAAGGAATAGGCGGCGCTCTGATTGCAAGAACGACCGATGGAGGGACGAGCTGGGTAGTTCAAGACGCTGCTCTAACACAAGTGGTGGTTCTTCTTGGCGTTTCATTTACGGATGCAAGCACTGGGACGGCAGTGGGCCAAAGTGGTACAATCATCAGGACAACCGATGGCGGTGGCACTTGGATACCCCAAACAAGCGGTACTACAGCTGACCTTAATGGGATTTCCTTCGCCGATGCGAACCACGGCGTCGCAGTTGGCGGATCGCTGGACACTGGTGAGGGCGTGATCCTCCGAACAACAGATGGCGGAAACAGTTGGATCAATAAGACGCCGCCCGGAACATTTATCCTTACCGCAGTTTCCTTTGCCGATGTTAATAACGGGACGGCTGTTGGCTTCGGAGACACAGTTCTCAGAACAACAGACGGTGGACAGACCTGGAACAGGGAACTGGCGAGAGTAGCAGAAGGACTTTGGGGAGTCTCCGTAACCGATTCAGATAACGGAACGGCAGTTGGCACATTTGGCGCAATCATAAGGAGGATCACAGGAACGCCAACGCCGACACCTACACCTACAACGACTCCCAGGCCTACCCCGACACCGAGAGTTCGCCCAACACCACTGCCTCGTCCGACACCGCTTCGGTAAAAGAAATTGTAATCAGTGATCCGCCTACGCCAACACTACGGCGCAACAGGCAAGCGATCAGTGATCGGTTCTGGACATTGGAAATCCGAAACGAAGGAGCAAGGTGGATGGCGGGACAGCGCAGCGCGCTGTCCCGCCTTTTTGCAGAGAGTCACTCGCTCGCGAACTATCTAAAGTGTCAGGCTTTATTTTAAAGCTTGCGAATGTGAATAGATCCGAACGCGCGATGTTTTGTTCCAGCGCGATTCTAATTAAGGAAGAAACCTTATGGCTGAGGCATCACAAGACCTCGAAGGCCCGGATTTCGAAGATGGCTGCGACATCGGCAAAGTGCCCGATGGAGGAATGCTTCTGGGGCATGCGTTGGGCGAAGCTGTTCTGGTGGCCAGACGCGGTGACGAGCTTTTTGCCATCGGCGCGACGTGTACGCATTACGGAGGCCCGCTGGCAAAAGGTTTAATGGTGGATTGCACCGTTCATTGCCCATGGCACCATGCGCGTTTTGATCTGCGCACGGGGGAGCCAATTGCTGCGCCGGCGCTGAACAACGTCCCGCGTTACAAGTTCGATAAGCGTGGAGAGCAGTTTTTCGTTACAGGCAAGATCGATGAGAAACTGGTACGCAAACCCGTATCATCGCCAGCGAGCGTGCTAATCGTCGGTGCAGGCGCGGCTGGCGGCGCGGCGGCTGAGATGTTGCGGCGCCAAGGTTATGAGGGGCCGGTGACGTTGATCGGCGCCGATGAGTTTTTGCCATATGACCGGCCAAATCTTTCCAAGGACTATCTCGCAGGGGCGGCGCCAGAAGAGTGGATTCCGTTGCGCACGGCGGATTTTTACCGCGACCAAAAGATCGACACGATAACACGCACATCTGTCGCCACGATCGACCCGAAAGCCAAGCGGGTGATGTTATCAGACGGTCGTGCGTTAGGTTACGGCGCGCTATTGCTAGCCACTGGCGCGACGCCGGTTCGCCTCTCCATTCCGGGGCACGATCTGCCGCACGTTTGTTATTTGCGAACGCTCGCGGACAGCCGGCGCATCATTGACAAGGCAAAAACCGCAAAGCGTGTGGTCGTAATCGGCGCGAGCTTTATCGGTTTGGAAGTGGCGTGGTCCCTGAGGGAGCGCAAGCTAGAAGTTGCAGTGGTCGGAAAAGACTCGCTGCCGCTGGAAAAAGTCCTCGGACACGAACTTGCCGGCTTGGTTCGCGAAACACATGAGGCGAACGGCGTGCAATTTCATCTCGGTCGCACGCCAGCGGCAATTCAAGATCGACATGTGCAGCTCGATGACGGGACGAAATTAGATAGCGATTTGGTAGTCGTTGGGATTGGCGTCCAACCAAACATCGCCATTGCAAAACAAGCCGGTATCGCGACCGACAACGGCGTTTTGGTCGATGAATTTTTGGAGACGAACGTGCCTGGGATTTTTGCAGCAGGTGACATCGCGCGTTGGCCCGATCCCCGTGCAGGGCGCATTCGTGTCGAGCATTGGGTAGTGGCGCAGCGTCATGGTCAGACAGCAGCCCGCAACATTCTGGGTGCACAGGAACCGTTCAAATTACCACCTTTTTTCTGGAGCAATCATTTCGATCTGCACATCCACTACGTTGGTCATGCAAGCGGCGGTGATTGTCCCATCGTTTCGGGAAATTTGAAGGCCAAAGCAGCATCTGTGGTTTTTCGCGATGGCGACCAACTGACTGCCATAGCAAGCATTGGTCGCGACGTGGAGAATCTCAAAGCTGAAGCGGCACTCGAACGCGGCGAAGAATTCCACGCATCATAATTCTCCTATTTACCGGCGCACGCTCGGAGCGCTGCTGTTAGATTTTGATGATTAGAGACGGGAGAAAAGCACCCGTGGCGGTGAGCGAATTCGCGAATGCGCTTCACACTCTAGCCCTAATACAATTACGGTGGGCGAATGAACGGTTCGAAGTTGTATTGGTTCATTTTTCTTCTGATAGGTAATTATTTCTTCACGCTTCTTATCATCGGCTTGGTTGCGGCCTGGATATCACTGCTAAGAAAGCCCAAGCCGCTGAGAACAAGCACAGTTGCCGAGGCATTTCTTTCGCACTACATGCTTTTCCCCATAGGCATTAGCAATCTTATCAACTTTGTTTTCCATGTTTTCTTCGGTGATAGGGCGGCAAAATTTATCGGCTGGGAAAACAGTCCATTTCAAGCTGAAGTGGGATTTGCAAGTCTCGGCGTCGGCATCGCGGGAATCCTTGCTTACAAGGCGAGCCTACCGTTTCGGGTCGCTACGTTCATTCCGCCCGCCACTTTCTCATTGGGCGCAGCTGGAGGTCATATTTATCAAATGATCGCGGCGCATAATTTTGCGCCTGGGAACGTCGGATTAGTTCTTCCCAGCGATGTTCTAATTCCCATCGTCGGATTCGTGTTTCTATGGCTGTCCTATGAACATCCGAAATTCGGAACGGCGAATCGCGAACTAACATAGATCAAGGGCGAAAGCGGCGTTCAGAATGCACCGCTACCGCCAGCGGATTACTTCAAGCCGCTCATGAGCTGGGGTGGAAGGGCAAGCAAAGGCCGCCAGATCGGATAGGAAAGGCGGATCGCGCTGTCCCAACGCGATCTTATTTCGGCGATTGATTTGGAAGCGATTGGTTCAGCTTTGACTGCGCTTTCATGATTTCGGCCTCCATCGCCGGCATGATGTCTGCCATGTAGGCGCCGAACTTTTGCATCGCTGATTTGCCAACCGGCGAACCGTAAAAATCTGCCAGTGCTTTCAGCTCTTCCGTGGTGAAATGCTTCACCATAGAGTCGATCATCGCCTTGGTTAATGCCGCGATGTCGAGTTGCGAAGTCATCAATTTCTTGAATTGCTCGCGTTGGTCCGGCGGAAGATTCGCAGCCATTTTGTCGGCCATGTCCTCGAACAATGCTTTGGGCGGCGTAGCCTGGAGATAACGTTCGGCTTCGTGACGCCGGGTTTCTGGAGTGTCAGGCCCGCTGAGAGCAAGAGCACATGAGATGAACAGGATGAGAACGGTCAGGGTGAAGGTTTGTTTTTGCATGGCGATCGAGTGATAGAGGTTCGCTGGGAATAAGGCGATCCTTTTCTATAGGGTGTTTACTTGTGGATCTGATTAGATCAGTAAGGCAGCGAGTCCAAGAAAGACCAGCAGACAGCCAACGTCGGTAAACGTGGTTACGACGATGCTCGATGCCGTTGCCGGATCGGCGCCAAATTTCTTGAGGGCCAATGGCACCATCGCGCCGGCTACGCCGCTGAAGCAGCAACTGATGGTGATAGCGAGGAATACTACGAAACTCAGCATCAAAGCCAGCTGGCTTTTCACCATTGTCGCAAAGATGAACATCGCGACCCCGCCTGTGATGCCGGTCAAGGCTCCGTTTAATGTTCCCAGCAACATTTCCTTGATCAACAGCGTGCGTTGTCTGCCCGACCTTAAATCGCCCAGGGTCATCCCGCGCAAACATACTGCCAGTGCCTGCACTCCGGTGTTTGCTGCCTGACCTATGAGCACCGGCAGAAATACTGCGAGCGCAATGATGCGGTCGATCGTTTCCTGAAAAAATCCCACCACAAGTGCAGCAAGTAACCCGCAGAATAAATTTACCTGAAGCCAGGGATGCCGAAATTTCAAGCTCCGCAACCATGGAGTGGTAAGGCGCTCCTCGCTTTCCACGCCGACCATCTCACCCGGTTGGGCGCTTAATTCGATCGCCTCGGCCTCAAACAACATCTGGCCACGTAAAAGGCCCAGGAGCCGTCCCGTTTTGTCGCAGACTGGATACACGGGATAATGCCGGACAAGTACCGCTCTCATCGCGTCGGGGAGCGACATCTCGGGTGTCAGATAAAATGGATTCTTGAGCATAATTTGCTCGAGTCGCTGGTTGCTGTGCGCCAGGAGCATGTCGCGCATCACCACGACGCCGAGGAGTTTCTCGTGTTCGTCTGTGACAAAGCCGTAGGTGATAATTGCTTTTCTGGCGAGGCGCCGAATTTGTTCGGTTGCTTCGGCGATTGTCGTTTGCGGACGGAAAACTGCCAATGGCGGCTGCATTAATCGTCCGATGGTACGCTCGGGGTACGTTTGATTGCGCATCCATTGCTTGTTGGTTTCAGGGGAAGCGGTGGCCAGGATGGTCTGTCTCCTTGAGGGATTGAAGCGTTGGAGAATCTTCAGTGCCGATGCCGGGTTTAGCAGCTCCAGCATTTGAACAACAAACTCGTCCGGATACGGCTCCAGCATCTTGGCCGCCTCCTGCGGATCGTGTTCGACCAGCTTTGTAAACAGAGTCCTTACTTCGGGTTCAATTTCGCGGATAGCGCCGGATTCAATTTCCTGGTCGTTCATGGCGCGAGTCTGGCAAGCTGGCGCGGCAGTGGCAACATTAACTCTTCAATCGATCGCAACATTCTGTAGCAGTCGACTTGGAAATCGCCGCTGCTCGTCGATCTTCACTTGTGCGTGTTCTCATTATTACAGGTGCGGGTGTTTCGGCTGAAAGCGGGATTCCAACATTTCGTGGAAAAGACGGCTTCTGGCGCGATCTGGATCCGATAAAGTTGGCGACACCGGAAGCTTTCGCGCGCGACCCGGAACTGGTTTGGCAATGGTATGGCGAGCGGCGCCACCGTATTCGCGACGCGCAACCAAATGCCGCACATAAGGCGATTGCCAACCTGGCACAATGTGCAGATGAATTTCTGCTTGTGACACAGAACGTGGACGACCTGCACGAACGTGGTGGCCTTGCCAAGGGGGAGATGGTGCAAATTCACGGAGACATTTTCGTCACCAAATGCTCGCGCTGTGATTTCGAGCAAGAGCAGGAGCAAGAGCGGAATGGCGTTCCGAGATGCACTAAATGCGGTTCGCTCATGCGGCCCGGCGTAGTTTGGTTCGGAGAGTCTTTGCTTGCGCGCGAAATCGAACGAGTTGAGAACTATTTGCAGCGCGATCCCTGTGGCGTTGTGATTGTGGTTGGAACGACAGCAACGTTTGGATATATCATTGATTGGGCGCTGCGTGCGAGCCGCCGCGGCGGCGAGCTCATCGAAGTAAATCCTGAGGAAACGCCGCTCTCGCGATTTGCAACACGATTAGTACGGGAGCCAGCTGCGCTGGCGTTGCCGCGGATTGTTGATCAAATGATCAATTCCTAAAGCTGGAGAATGAAAGCGATGCGAGGAGGCATCGCACTCCAAAAACACTTCGTGCGAAATGCGGCAAGATGCTTGTTTTTGCTTCCCGAAGCTTGGGACGGGACGAGTCCGTCCGACCGCGGGAGTGCGTGCCCGTCCTCGCGCTGCGTTGGTCGTTTCACATGTGTGTTTACGCGCTGATCCAGCGCAGATAACGTCGCGCTGATCTTTGTACGGCCGCTTTCGCATTTGAGAGAACGTTCGCTTTCCACCACGCGCCGTAAATCTGATGGAACGGAAACGGTTCGATTGTTCTTAGGATATGGTTGATGGCGTCCGCTCCGAGCGGAATCAGGTTCGGATAACTGCGCATGAAACTGACATAGCGCCGATCTTGCACTACTTGGATGATGTCGCCCGTAAGCAAAGCGCCTTTGTCATTTGCACCTCCTGGAGAATGCAACACGGTGCCGCCTTCGAAGTGTCCGCCACAATTGATTAGCGTAAGCTTATCCCAGAGCGGCAAAGTCGTTCCTTCCCAAAACTGAATCCGGGGACTCTTGCGCATCACCCATTCGCGGTCGCCCGTGTGCAGAAAAATTTGCGCATCGAAACGCTCGGCCCATTCAATCATTGTCGTGTAGTAATGCGGATGCGAGATCGCGATCGCACGGATGCCGCCGCGGGCGTTGACCTCTGCGATTGTTCTATTGTCCAGCAATGTGATGCAATCCCAGAGCAAATTTCCAGCCGGCGATAGCACAAGCAGCGCGCGCTGGCCGATAGCAAATTCGGGCTCGGTGCCAACACCTAGAAGTCGCGGTGCTTCTTCTTCGAAACGGTTTCGATGATCGGCTGTCAGACGGTTTAGCGTGGTCCATTCCTGGCCGCTATGGCGAACAAATTGCCGTTCATCCTCGCAAATCGAACAGTGTAAGGGCGGCTTGGCAGTCTCGGAGTACTGCGTTCCGCATTGCACGCATATAAAATTTTCCATCGCAGATATGGTGAACCTGTCACCTCGAGCAAAGTCGAGAGATCTCTAATTTCATGAAATGGGAATGTGGATACGCAGAGATTTGACTCGTTCGTCTCCCGACTCTCTCGCGGCTCAACCGTCCATGTGGCTCGCCCTGTTCGCTCCATTCTCGACTCCGCTCGAAACGACAAGAAGCGCCAGGCACGCCTCTAATCCTTGTGGCGAACCGTACCAGCGCCGGTGATGTGTTTTTCAACCGTCGGATTGCCGAAATAGGTAACTTTTCCCGCACCGGTAATGGCAACTTTCAGGGTCTCGGCGACCGCGACTTCCGCGTCGCCTGCGCCCGTTGTAGAGATTTCAGCGGCCTTCGTTTGGAGACCGCCTGCCTCTAATTCGCTAGCCCCCGTCATATCCGCAAGGAGCTCATCGATCCTTCCATCGAGCGAAACATGTGATGCGCCGCTACCTTCAAGAGCGAACTTGGGTCCGGTGAGCTGCTTTGCGGTGAGTTTTACAGCGCCGCGGATCCTTGCGCCCGTCCTGGTTGTGCTGGAGATAAAGACTTTGATTCCATGCGTTGGCCAGATTTGGTCGTGCGTGCGCAAATGAAGCGTGTCGCCCGAAACGTCACTTTCGATATAAGAAAGAAGGTTTTCGTCGGTCGTGATGTGGAGAGCAGGGGAACCGCTTTGCCATTCGATTTCGAATGCTCCGCCGGCGTCGATCTCGGTGAATGCACTAACCGTTCGGTCATCCGTTTTGATGCGGCCGTTGCCTCGAATTCCCACCCATCGGCATCCAACGGCCAGCACGACGCACGCAGCCAAAAATGCGAAAATGATCTTCTTCATGGGAAATATGATTTGGTAGTTACGATGCAATGGCCCTTCGCTTTGGATTCAAGAAATTCTGGAGTGTAACCGGTCTCATCCCGAGCGGCGCCGAAATCTCTGGCTGCTGTAGGACTAGAATATTAGAGATGTCTCGACTACGCTCGGCATGACAAGACTACTCCACAATTTTTATCTTCGCTGTCTCCACCAAGACGTCATCGACGTAAAATTCAGCGCGGTAATCACCGACTGCCCAGCCGTATTCCGGCCGCGCCAGCGTGAATGCCCCGCGAGCATTTTGGCTTTCAACGGTCGCCGAAGCTTCGTCTACTTTGTAGTCTTGTGGAAAATCTTCGCCGATGTTCTCCGCGATCCACACCGCCTTGACCTTTCCACCCTTTCGCAAGCGTTGTCCCTGCCAACGCACGTAAATCTGGGGCGTATCCGATGAAAACGTCGTACGTGGTTTCCCGAATTGATCGTTTGCGAATGTCACGGACAGCCGCTTCGACGCTGCCTCCGATTTCACCTCCGGTCTGTTCTCGATTTTGGGTCGCTCAGCCAGTTCCAGGGAAATGCGCTCGAGCAAATCGCCGTCCCTGCCACGCCTTGTTGTAACGTCTTTAACAATTCCCGTGCCCGTCGCGAACCAGCGGTCCATAGTCATCCGGCTGGGGAAGCTTTGCTCCCCACGAATATGGAACGTGTGAAATTCACCGGCAGGCACTTCGATATCTTCTTCGCCGGTCACAATATACTGCTGATGCACTTTTAAATCGCCAGCCTGACCATCAAAATTCCAGGTCGCACCCCGCTTGAGCGGCGCAGCAACCATCGGTTGCGGCGGATTAAACTTGATCAGTTCGCCGTCAAGATTAATTCGCGCCCAACAGGTTATTCCATGTTCGTCGACGGTAACAAGATCTGTATTCGTGATCGAACCAGCCCGGTGCATTTCGAATTTGAGAAGCTTCTTCCCGTCAACATCCTCCATTCCATCAAGGCGGTAGAGTACCGGTAGCCGAACCTTCCCATAAGCGTCTGGTTTCAAATTCGAAATAGTAAGGCCTTTTCCAAGTTCTTCCGTCATGCTGTATCGCCACGTCGTCCCGGGATTAGTGGGAACAAACGGAGCGGCCAATGCTGAGGAAGACAAAAGGAGCAGTGCAAGGACCAAACTTCGCGGTGGCGCGCCCGGCGGACACGCCCTACCAATCTCACGCAATCTGTGTAGTCTGCGAACGATCATGCTTTCGAAATATTGCACACCGATTTCGATCCTCGTCCTCGTTTTTTGTTCGGGCCTCATTCCGCTTTCCGCGGAAAGCGCAAGATCCGACCGGCATGTCGTGGTTGTTGTTTGGGACGGAATGCGCCCGGATTTCGTCCGCGAGGAAACAACTCCGACTCTTTGGAACCTCGCCCGGGAAGGAGTTACTTTTCGCAATCACCATTCGGTCTATCCCAGCGCAACGAACGTAAACGGAACAGCGATGGTTACAGGCGTGTATCCAGGCAAGAGCGGCATCATTGCAAATTATGTGTATCGCTCCGATATCGATCCTCACCGTGCAATTGCTGTCGAGAGTCCGGCAGTGGTGCAGAAGGGCGATCAATTATCCAGTGGAAAATACATTTCCGTTCCAACGGTTGCTGAGCTTGTTGAGCGGGCGGGCGGGCGCGCTGCGGTTGCCAGCGCGAAGACCGTCGGTCTTTTGCTGGATCGATGTCTAGGTGCCGGGCCCGCGAAAAACTGCATTACGCTCTTCGCAGGCAAGGCGCTGCCAGGTGACGTTCTTGCCCCGATCGTTGCTGCGCTTGGTCCGTTTCCGTCCGCGCCTTTGCAAAAGGACCGCTGGACAACCGAGGCACTAACCAATTTTCTTTGGAAAGATGGCGTGCCCGCTTTTTCGGTGCTGTGGCTGGGCGAGCCCGATCTCGCGCAACACGACACGGCGCCAGGCGCGCCATTGGCGCTTGCGGCAATCAAGTCTTCCGATGAAAATCTTGCGGCTGTTCTTTCAGCTTTAGATCAGCGGGGAGGGGGTAAAGCCACAGACGTCTTTGTCGTCTCGGATCATGGTTTTTCCACGATCAGGCGTTCGATCGATTTGAGGAAGATCCTGACCGACGCCGGTTTCGTTGCGAAGACTGAATTTACCGATCAACCGCAACCCGGAGACATCATGCTGGTTGGGAACGGTGGCACCGTTCTTTTTTATGTCGCTGGACACGACGCGGCGGTGACGCGCCGTCTCGTCGAGTTTTTGCAACAGTCGGATTTTGCAGGAGTGATTCTTACCAAACAGAGTTTGCCAGGTACCCTCCATTTGAATGAAGCTAAAATCGACAACCCACATGCGCCGGACATCGTCATGGCCTTTCGCTGGACTGATTCGAAAAATCAATTTGACGTTCCGGGAACGATTGACGCTGATTGGCAACGAGCAGCAGGAGAGGGGACGCACGCTACACTGAGCCGATTCGACATGCACAATACCCTGATCGCGGCGGGTCCGGATTTTCGTCGCGGTCAGACCGACGATTTGCCGACGGGCAATGTCGATCTTACGCCGACAATTTTGCACATCCTGGGGATCAAGGCACCGCAGGAAATGGACGGCAGAGTTTTGTCCGAAGCAATGGCTGGCGACAATCAAGTCCCGGCTACAGGAAAAATAGAAACGAAGGCAATCGAAGCGCAAAAAAATTTCCCGGCAGGGAGCTGGCGACAGTCGCTTCACATTTCGCGTGTGGGTTCCACGGTTTATCTCGATGAAGGCAACGGCTCATTTGCTCCGAAAGTGGCCGGAGGCGGTGATTGACATTAAAAATCGCGAAAGTTAGCCTCGCAATCGTGCTTTGCCATCTAGGCCGGATCCTCACGATTTTCGCGCTTTGCTGCGCGATCGGCTTGCAATGGATCGCGCTCCAATCGCTGGCGTGGACAACGATGCTCATGGATTACTCGAAACGCGCGCCGCTATGTCAGGCGATTGCTCAGACATTTGATGGCGCCCATCCCTGTTCGCTTTGTCACATCGTCGCCACAGGAAAGGCTTCAGAGAAAAAGTCCGATGTACAATCATCTGTGCCAAAAATCGACATCATCTGCGTCGCGCGTGTGATCCGATTGATCTCGCCTGTCGCTTTGTTCGAATACGCGCTTCGCGATTTTTGCGTCTCCGAAATCGAGCATTCTCCACCCGTTCCACCGCCGCGGGTAATGGCAAACTAGTTCAACGGATTCGCTGCGCCGTGCGCGTGCACGGGTTGCAGTCCGCCGCCATTACAAACCCGAGACCCCCCGCGCACAGATCGATTGCGCGCGTGTTCTCATTTTTGGAGAAACAAAGTGAAAATTTTAGCTGGAATCCTTGCTTTAAGTGTCGCCACCGAGCTAACAAGTGTTACAGCGTGCGATCTTTGCGGCTGTTACACGCCGCAGCTGAACGCGACACCGCAGATGAATTACACGCTTTTACCATGGGCAAGGGGATGGTACGGAGCGGTTGGCGAGCAATTCACTCGCTTTGGTACGTTGCAACTGGACGGAGAGGAAGTAGCTAACCCAACTGGTCAATACTTGAACAGTTCCATCACTCAGATCGTCGCTGGTTATGAGATCAACAGCCGGTTCGCGTTGCAGATCAATGTGCCGCTCATTTACCGCGAGTTTAAGAGGCCAGAGGGGTTTGAGATTCAGCAAGGTACAGTTTCCGGTCTTGGTGATATGTCGCTTCTACTCAAGACAGTCGTTTTCCATTACGCTTCACCAGGTGAAAGAAGCTTCGAGTTCTACGGCGGCAAAAACCCAGTCGCAGTCGAACACGAACCGGACTTTACTGCTTCGGCGGTTTTGCTAACGGGAATTAAGTTTCCGACCGGGGACAGCAGCCGGTTGAAAGAAGAGTTTCACGAAATCGAAATTGAGGGCGCCCCAGAGAGTGGCATCCACGGTCATGATCTCACTCTCGGCACCGGATCGTATGACGGCCTGTTCGGCGAGCAAAACGCGCTACGTTACAAAAATTTCTTTCTAGAAACGAACGTGCAATTCACCTTGCGCGGCGACGGCACGCATCAATATCATTTCGCAAACGATTTCATTTGGGGCGGTGGCCCGGGATATTACATCGTTCGTGATCGCGACACGATTTTTGGGATCCAGTGCGTGGCTTCTGGCGAATACAAGGATGTCGATCGGTTCCGCGGCAAACCAGCGGAAGACACTGGGATTACTTCGGTCTTTCTGGGTCCTCGTTTGGTGGGATCGCGCGGCCGGTGGAGCGCGGAACTCGCCGCGGACCTCCCGGTTTTCATCCATAACACGTCATTGCAAGCCGTTCCTGACTATCGCTTACACGCCGGCGTCTCGGTTCAGTTTTAGCTAGTTGACCTGCTCTTTTGGGAGCACAACATGTCAGCGCCCTCCAGATCGATTTCGTGCGGGCAATAATTACGACCAAGTGATCAGGCGAAGTTCGTGCATTTGCATCAAGCAGGGATGCGTGGGCACAACGCGCACGCTAAAGCCATAGGTACCGCTCTCGGACGCCGGAACTGTTCCCTGGTAGATGTAATTACCGCCTCCATCCGCGCTGCCGGTTTGATTGAGGACAGTCGACGAAGGATTGCGAATGTCACCATTATCCGCTTCGCCGTGGTAGGCTTCCACTCGCACATGTTGCGGATCGACGGTACCCAAATGGACTCGCGCCGTGATTTGTAGCGATTCGCCGACCAAAATGTTTTGTCGATCTTTGTTGCCGATTTGAACATCCGAAATTTTCACTCCCGGCCAATCCTTGCGTATTTGTGTCTTCCATTGGCTTACGTGTCTGGCAGCGCCGCAGCCGTCGCGGGAAAAATTCTCGTACGATTTCGCGGCCGGGACATAAAGTTGCTCGGTGTATTCCTTCACCATTCGCTGCGTGTTGAAGACCGGCGTGACGCTGCGGATTGATTCGCGCATCAATTGCAGCCAGGCGAGAGGAAGTTTGCCGTCCGGTTTCGCGTAATAGAGAGGAACGATTTGGTTTTCCAGTAACTGGTAAAGACTGCTCGCGTCCACTTCATTCTGAAATTCCGTGGTGCCATCATTGACCTCCGCGCCGATGGCCCAGCCATTGCTGCTGTTGTACCCCTCGCGCCACCAGCCGTCGAGAACACTCAGATTGATTCCGCCATTGGGCGCAGTCTTCATTCCGCTGGTTCCGCTCGCCTCCAGTGGGCGCAACGGATGGTTCAACCAAAGATCGACACCCTGCACCAGGCGGCGCGCGATATAGCTGTCGTAGTCCTCCAGAAAGACAATGCGATTTTCAAGGCCAGCTTCGAGACTAAGTCTGTAAACTTCCTGAATGAGCGCCTTGCCGGCTTCATCACGTGGATGCGCTTTGCCTGCGAAAATGAATTGCACAGGCCGGGTGGTATCATTGACTAATCGCTTTAAGCGTTCCTTATCGCTGAACAAAAGCGTACCGCGCTTGTAAGTCGCGAAACGGCGCGCAAAGCCCACCGTCAAAATTTCCGGGTCAAGGATCCGGTTGACCTTGCGGATTGACTCCGGGGATTCTCCTAGCCGCTCACGACGGTGTCGTTCCCGATCGCGGATAAAGTTAATCAGGCGGAGTTTGAGTTGTTGATGCGTATCCCAAAGTTCCGTGTCGTGAATATCGATGACGCCGCGCCAAAATTCTGGTTCGGTAAGATGTTCCTCCCAATCGCCGAGGTGCTTTCGATAAAGCGCTGCGAACTCAGGCGCCATCCAGGTTTTGGTATGGACCCCGTTGGTGATGCTGGTAATGGGCACTTCATGGACTGGAACTCCAGACCAGACCCCCTTCCAAAGTGATCGGCTGACCTCGCCGTGTAATTTGCTTACTCCGTTGGCGTGCCGGCTAAGACGCAATGCGAGGATGGTCATGCTGAACGGATCGTCTGGATTAAGGCGTGTGTTACCGAATGAGAACAGTTCGTCGAACGGAATGTTTAGTTCCTTGGCAAAATTACCAAAATATTTACGCATCATCTCTCGCGGGAAGGAGTCATTGCCGGCGGGGACTGGAGTGTGCGTGGTAAAAACGTTGGCGGCGGCTACCAGCTGAAGTGCTGAATAAAAATCGATCTTCTTCTCCGCGACGTGGAGACGAATGCGTTCCAGCGCCAGAAACGCCGAATGTCCTTCGTTCATATGAAACACGGCTGGCTGAATGCCGAGCGCGGCGAGCGCTTTGACGCCGCCGATCCCCAGCATCATCTCCTGGCGCATGCGCATCTCAAGGTCGCCGCCATAAAGCTCAGCAGTGATTAATCGATCCTCGGCGCTGTTTTCCGGAATGTCCGTATCGAGGAGGTAGAGGTTTACCCGGCCAACGCGCAATTCCCAAAGCCGGGCAAAAACTTCGCGTTCCAAGATTCGCACTGAGATGAGAAGTCTGTCGCCGCGGTGCACCTCCCGGATCGGCAGATGATAGAAATTTTGATTCAAGTTGATCGCCGCCTGAACGCCGTTCTTGTCGATCTGCTGCCGGAAATACCCGTGTCGATAAAGCAAGCCAATCGCAACGAAATTTAGGTCCAGATCGCTTGCGGACTTGCAATGATCGCCAGCCAGTATTCCGAGACCACCGGAATAATTCGGGATCGATTCGTGAAAGCCAAATTCAGCGGAAAAATAGGCAATCGGATTCTTAATCGCGCTTCCGGCGCCCGTCTTTCCGTAAGTGTCGTGTCGCCCGAGATATTTTTCGAATTCTTCAAAGACCTGTTTCAGTTCGCGCAGAAAGGTTTTGTCTTGTGCAAGTTCTTCCAGTCTGGATTGCCGCGAAAGCTGAAGCATCCGGACTGGATTATGATTCGTCCGGTTCCAAAGTTCGGGATCGAGATGTCGGAATAACCGGCGCGCGGCGGGCTCCCACGTCCACCACAGATTAAAACTCATCTCGCGCAGCGGTTCCAACGCCGCCGGCAGGATGGGAGTCACGTTGTAGGTTTGAAAAGTAGGCATGCCAAGGCGCGTTGCTATAGCCGGGGTCGGCGACGCCGGCCAGTCACATTATACGTTTGAAAGGATGACATGCGAACCCGGCGGAGTTAATCGAGAAAACCTGATCCGGCAAGTTACGGGCAGATTTCCAACCCACTACCACTGGACCTAATGAGTGGCTAGTGACGATCAGGTTACATCCGATATCTGTAGAACCTTGTGATTGGATTGCGTGAAGCGTTTGGCTTTTTGAATCGGTCAGCGATCCCCGGCTATTGACGTAGCGCGTGGCACGAGGACCAGTCCGAGAAAGAAGCCCGCGATTAGTCCGCACAGGTGCGCAGCCATACTGACCTGTGGCGTCGAAAGATCGAAGGCGACTTGAATCACTACGATCATTGCGACGTTTGCCAGGCGTTGTTTCGCCTGCGGCGCATGACGATGTCGCACAAGTAATCCCGCCCACGCTCCGACGATTCCCATAATACAACCTGAGGCGCCGACGAGCTGGGCGACTTCCACGAAACCGAGTACCGTCAAACCCACAACCCCCGCGCTGGAGGCAAGACCTGATACCACGTAGCACACGGTGAATCGGATTGTGCCTATGGACCGCTCTAACGGTGGCCCGAGAACATAAAGGGCGAAAATGTTGAAAAGCAGATGAGTAAAACCCCCGTGTAAGAAGAGCGCAGTGAAAAGCCGCCAATATTCACCCTGGACCACAACAGCGTAAGGTTCGAGTGCACCGACTCGATGCAAAATTTCCGGGTCATTCAGATCGCCAGCGAAAATCTCAAAAAGGAATGCAACCGAGTTGAGCAGAATCAGCGCGAGAACTGCCGGCGTGGTTCGGAGCTGGCTATGCCGAACACGGCCCGCGCCTGGAGCGGTTCCGAAAGCAACCGGGCGGTTTTGGTGAGATTCCAAATGTCGAAACAATTGAACCTGATTGCGCAACTCGGCGGTGGGATGCAAGATTTGAAGAGTTGTTCCGAGTCTTGCGGCCGATTTGTAGTCTCCCTTAGCGGCGAACTCGGTCATTTTGCGCAATCCAATCGCAGGGAGGAGCAAAAGCGCGAACCACGCGATGCCGCCGATGTATCCGGCAGCGCTGCGCAAAAAAATCCAGGACACACAGCTTATTGCCAGAACAATTAGTGCAACGATACGCGAGCCGCGATAAGGTTGCCCCGGACGCCAGGCACGGGCGAGCATTAGCAGTGATGAAACTACTGCCAGGAAAAGAAAAATATGGTTCAGGTCCACATCAAGGGGTGAGAAGTTGGAAGAGTTAAAAGGTTAAAAAGGATTCGCGGTTGGCATTCAACCACTTGCTTTAACGCTACCGGCATTAACCTTCTAACCCTTTTAACTTTTGTAACTTTTTTAACATTCAAAGTATGCGTATCACTGTTACCGATTATCTCGACGTTATTTCATCCTGGTGTTTTTGGTCCGAGCCTACCTGGGCGGAATTGAAAAAGCGTTATGACGGCCGCATCGAGTTTCAGTGGAAGGTCGCCTTAATGGATTCCATTGGTTTGCCAACTTCGCGCGAGCAGGAGCAATGGTTCTATCGGCGCAGCGGGATGATGATGCGTTCGCCGTTTATGCTCAATACCGATTGGTACGATCCCAGTCTTCCGGAATGGCTCGCACCGAACTGCGTGGCCGAAGCCGCCAGGGACTTTGGTTTTGTCGATGATCGCGTTCGACTTGCGCTGTCTCACGCCGCGCTGCGCGAAGGGAAAAAGGTTAGCGATTGGAAAGTTGCCGCCGAGATTGGAGCGGGCGCCGGCAAGATTGACAAAAAAGAGTTGCTCGAACGCGGGCGTTCGCCCGAGATCGAGAAGCGCGTTCGCGCATCAACCGCGGAATTCCATGCGCTCCAAGTCACCCAACGCCCGACATTCGTCATCGACACGGAAATTGGCGATCGCGCGGTGTTTTCCGGCGTTGTAAAGCTCGAGCCCTTGGCAGCCACGCTTGATTCGATGCTCGACGACGTTACCGCGTACGCGGCGCACAAGGCGCATTTTGGCGACCCGCCGGCAAAATGAGCGTTGGATGATCGAAACGTGATTGTCACCAGATTCGCCTTGCCAGCGCAAGATTGTTGCCTACAACTTCCCTTCGGCTCGCGATATTAATGCGAGTTCTTCGTCGCGGTGAATCGCAGTCGTGGCGAGGTTAGAGTGTCCGGGCGTTCGCCAAGGGGTGGCGCCGGGAATTGCGATAAATGGAAATACGGCGGTGCGGTGCACTCCCGCTTCGCCGGCCAGGAGCTAGTTCGAATCTGCAACCACAAATTCGTGTAAACGGTCGGATCCGCGCCCGGGAAGTCCGAGTCATTCTGGGGTCCACCGGCGAACAACTTGGCGTCATGAAGCTAAATGACGCCTTGCGCAAAGCTCAAGGTCTTGGCCTCGATCTGGTAGAGGTTGCTCCGACAGCCGCGCCACCGGTCTGCAAGATTATCGACTTTGGAAAATTCCGTTACGATATTTCCAAGCACACCAAGGATAAAAGGCCAGCCGGCGCGAAGCTGAAGGAAATCAAGTTCCGAGTAAACATCGACGAGCACGATTATCTGACGAAAATCCGCCATGCCGAAGAGTTCCTGGACCGGGGAAATAAGGTGCGGGTGCAACTGCAATTTCGCGGCCGCGAAATGGCACATCAGGAATTTGGCATGCAGCTTGTGTTAAAGGTTCGCGATGATCTTTCGGGAATGTCGCAGGTGGAAATGGATCCAAAAATTACCGGCCGAAATGTCACCATGACTCTGGCGCCCCTGCCGGCCAACCGGAGGAAGAGGCGATTCACCGCGCCGGCAAAGCCAACCGAAGACCAGGAGGCCGTTGTTTCACCGACGGACGCCTGAACATCGAAGATTATCTTGCGCCTTCAGCGCGCTAGTTCGCCATCTCCTAAGCCGATCGACTTTGGAAGGCGTGGTTCTCACCACGTTGGCACGAATTGCGAGCCCCAGCCGCTAACTAACGATTACCGTTTATGCGGCGAACGCGCGGCCGCCGGGGAAGTTTTAGTTGGAGCGGCCGGCGATGGAGGAGCCGGCGTTGCTCTCAGGGATTGTAGCGTTTCCAAGCGTTTTTTGCGGCTGATCGCTTCCTGATTTTTCGGATCAAGTTTTAGCACTTTGTCGGTGTCAGCCATTGAATTTTTGATGTCGCCCTTAACCTCGTAAATGTAACCGCGGTAACCGTAGTACCGAGCTTCGTCCGGCTTAAGCTTGATCGCTTCGGAATAATCGGCCAGCGCTTTGTCCATATCGTTCAGCTTCATTTCGACCGCTGCCCGCTGTTCGTAAATTCGTGCGTCTTGTGGACTGATCTTGAGCGCCTCGCCGTAGTCGTTGATCGCATCCTGAAATTGCTGGTTAGTCGCCGCAGAGTATGCGCGCTGTTGATAAACCGCGGCGAGATTTGGCGCGTATTTGTGCTCTAGAGCCGTGGCCTTGCGAAGCAAGTCGATCGCTTTGTCCCACTCCTGATTCTTGGATGCCTCTGCGCCGTCGCGGGCTAGCTTGTTTGCTTCTTTGGCATCTTTGTTGGCTTGCGCCTCGGACAACTGTGGAGCACAAAGCGCCAGGGCCGCGACGAAAATAAAGACAAAGTTTCTTTTCATAATTTCTTTTGGACGTTGATGTTCCTAAACAATTCGAAATTGAGATCGCGAACAATCCGCCTTGCACTAAGTCTGCTCCGGAGAAGGCGTCTGTTCAATGTCGATCTTTGGTTCGGGCTCCAATGATGCAGTTACACTGAGCCCAGGCTCATCCACACGTGTAATTCGCGTTGCGCGACCGGAGCTCTCGTCGATTTCGATTAACGCTCCGCGCAGGCGTACCTCACCGCCTGCGACAGGAAACGACGCCGGCAGGTTCGAGATGAAGCGGTTCATGATTGGATTAATGGCGCGCCCCAGGATCGAATTTATCGGACCGCACATGCCCGCGTCGCACAAGAACGCTGTTCCGCCGGGAAAAATTTGCTCGTCGGCGGTTTGAACGTGGGTGTGGGTTCCAATAACGGCAGAAACTTTTCCGTCGAGAAACCGGCCCAACGCGATTTTTTCGCTGGTAGTCTCTCCGTGGACGTCCACGACGATGTTCGCCGTCTCGTTGCGCATCTTCGTCACCGCTGCATCGACCGAGCGAAACGGATTTTCTAAAATCGGCTGCATAAACGTGCGCGCTTGCACGTTGATAACACCGATTTTCCCCTTTGCCGTTTCCAGCACGATCGATCCGTTCCCAGGTGCGCCATCGGGATAATTTACCGGGCGCAACAAACGCGGCTCGGTGTCAATGAACGCAAGAATTTCTTTCTGGTCCCATATATGGTCGCCCGTCGTGATGACTGAGACGCCGGCGCGCAAAAGATCTATGGTGATTCTTCCCGTTATGCCGCGGCCGCCAGCCGCATTCTCCCCGTTAACGATGATGAAGTCCAAAGCGTGCATTTCTTTCAGTTCCGGCAGCCTGGTAATCACGGCAGTGCGCCCCGGCTCACCAACGATGTCGCCCAGGATAAGAACAGTTAGCATTGCGCGAGCATCGTATTGGCTTTGCCACGTTACAACGTTGAATCGTTAAATCGTTGAAGCGTCGAATAGTTGGATCGCAAATCCGATGCAACGATGTAACGATCATCGGATCACACATGTTTTCGGCCATTCGTCATTTGTCATTTCTCCTGTTGTTCTTCATTCCTTCGCTGCAAGCGGCAGACAACATTGGTGTCCTCGGGAGCAGGCCGAAATGGGGCGTGCTTCAATCCTATCAGGAGACAATTACCCACGACGAATTCGCGCACCTAATTTATGACGTTTATTGCACGCATGGATTTGCTCCCGATTTAATTGAAGTAAACGCCGACGCGGCACGAATTTTGACCAACCGCGAGTCGCAGAATTTCGTCACCTTGCGGTTCGCGAAGGATGACACATCAAGCAATCCCGTGCCGGGGCTTTGGCATTCCGCGAAATCCTTGCCACCTGCGAAAGGGCACAAGCCGCTCTCGGGCTTGCGAATTGCGCTCGATCCAGGACATCTGGGCGGCGAATGGGCAAAGATGGAAGAGCGCTGGTTTCAAGTCGGTAACACTCAACCAGTGCAGGAAGGCGATCTGACGTTGAAAGTCGCACGGTTACTCGCCCCGAGATTGCGCGAATTAGGAGCAAAAGTTTTTTTTGTTCGGAACAGCAACCAACCGGTCACTGCAAAACGTCCCGATGATTTTCGGGATCTGGCCAGGAAAATCCTGATTAGAAACGGCGTGCCACAACCGCGTACCGACGTTCTTGATCCAAATGATCCCGAGAGAGAACAAACGGTTCACTGGCAAAGCGAAATTTTATTTTACCGTTACAGCGAGATCCGCCGTCGGGCGGCGCTGGTAAATTTCAAGTTGCACCCCGATCTCGTCCTTTGCCTGCATTTCAATGCGGAAGGCTGGGGCGATCCGCATAATCCAACGTTGCCCGACACCAACCATCTTCATCTTCTGGTAAACGGTTCCTACTTGCAGCAGGAGCTTGAGTTCGATGACGAACGTTTCGAAATGATTAGGCGACTTCTTAGCCGCGCTTACGACGAAGAATTGCCACTGGCGGACACAATTGCCAGCACAATGGCCCGTGAAACTCAACTCCCACCGTACCAGTATCCTACGACAAACAGCACAACCAAAGTCGGCACGAGCGGTTACGTTTATGCGCGCAACTTGCTAGCTACGCGGCTGTACCGTTGTCCGGTGGTTTATTGCGAGCCCTACGTGATGAACAGCAAAGACGCCTTCGCCCGAATTGTGGCCGGCGATTATGAAGGAACCCGCAACGTCAACGGCTTGGAACGCAAAAGTATTTTCCGTGAATATGCAGACAGCGTGGTGGATGGGTTAGTCGAATATTACTCGAAAGCGCGAGGCAAGCAGCCGGGATCAACGAACCGCAGCTATAGCTCGCGTACGGCCTCTCGAATATCTTCGAACGTGACGTCGGTTGTGAGATAGGCGGCCCCGATGCGCGGCGTCACAACGAAGCGGATTTTTCCGCTGTCGAATTTTTTGTCGAACTTCAACGTGCTTACAATTTCGTTTCTCGGAAAATTTTTCGGCAAACGCGTGGGCAACTCGAATCGCTGCAAAAGACCCACGATTGCATCGCGCTGCTTGGGCGAGAGTCCGGCTCTCTTAACTGAGATTCCGCACGCCGCAGCAATTCCCAGGCTAAGAGCTTCACCGTGAAGAAATTTCCGGTAACCTCCCGCGCGCTCGATCGCATGACCAACGGTGTGTCCGAAGTTGAGAAGGGCACGCTTTCCGCTGCGATCGTGCTCATCCTTTGCGACAATTTCTGATTTTATCCTGATATTGCGCTTAATCAGTCGTTGTAGGGCAGGCGGTCGCCGCGGTGGCTTTGCCTCCCACAATTGAAGCTGCCGGAACATTTTCGCATCGGCGATAATCGCGTGTTTGATCACCTCCGCGAACCCCTGATTAAATTCGCGGCAAGGCAGCGTTTTCAGAACGTCTATATCATTAATCACAAGCGATGGCTGGTGAAAAACGCCGATCAGATTCTTTCCATCGGCGGTGTTCACTCCTGTCTTTCCGCCGATTGAGCTATCCACCATTGCAAGCAGCGTCGTGGGAATCTGGATATGAGGAATACCGCGATGATAGATCGCCGCAGCAAATCCGGAGATGTCGCCGATCACGCCTCCCCCCAGACCGATGACGAAAGATTGGCGATCCAAACCCGCCGCTGTCATCTGCTCGCAAATTGTGCTCGCTTGTTCCAACGTCTTCGATTTTTCGCCTGCTGGAATTGTAATCAACGTCGGCTTAACGCCGGCTGATATCAGACTTCGTTTTACTCGATTAGCGAATCGCGGTCCGACATTAGTATCGGCGATGATCGCGCACGTTTCGCGAGAGAGACGTTTGCGTACGCACTTGCCAATGTCCTCAATCAAGTCTGAGCCTACGAATGCCCTATAAGAATAGCCGGCGCCGCAAATTTCCACGGCCCCTAGGGGTACGGAATGTACGGAGTCCACTGATCCGGCTCCCCTGGATTGGCCCCAGTGCCTGCGAACGCAGTCCAAGTTAAGGTTTCGCTGTGCAGATCGGCAAAAAGCGCGTTGATTCGTTTGCGGCTGTTGTGCGTACCACCTGTGGCCACTCCGCCAGGAGTGCTCGCTACGGTATTGGTAAGCCCGAGGAGATTGACGCCTGGAGCAGCAGCAGTGCCAGTGCCTTGGAAGGCGACCGTTGCTGAGTTATCTTGAGCGGGCGCGAACAGTATGAACGCCGTCGGCTTGGAAATTCTGGTAGCGGGTATGGGCACGTTATTTGCATAGACCTTGACGTTGATGCCATAGCTAACCGGCGTTGCATCATTGCCTGCTTCCGATCGTGGCCGTTTATCAAAGGGCGATTGAAAACCGCGCCAGCCGGAAAAGTATTTTGGGGTTAATTGCGACATCCATGTTACCGGGGGCGTGATCGACCCAGGAAGGACACCGTCGCTGTCGTTCATGTAGGTCTGCGTCGCAATTCCGATCTGGCGCAGGTTGCTTAAGTCTTTTGTTGCCTTAGCGCGCTCTGACATGTTCGTGTACATGGGATAGACCATGGACATGAGAATTGCGATGATTGCCAGCACCACAATTAGCTCGATCAAGGTGAAGGCGCGCAGAAAATGGGAATTTCGAGCCACTGGTCTGTTGGTTGACAGCGAATGATATTGGTCATTAGTCAGCGGCAAAAGCGAAAAAGATTGCGTGGAAGGAAGATACTTGACAATACACTTTCCAGTTCGTGTATGTAGGTCATGCCAGACGAAGTGCCCACTCAACCTCCGCCTCCGAGTCCTGAACCCGGGACGGCGGCAAAATCCACATCGACCGGTTTACCATCCAACGTGGCTGCAGCAATCGCCTGCATCCCGTTGATCGGCGGCGTCATTTTTTACATTCTAGAAAAGCACGACGATTTCGTGCGTTTTTACGCGATGCAATCCATCATCTTTGGCGGCGCATGGCTGTTGTTCAACGTGGCCTCGCAAATCGTCTATTTCATTTTTGGAAGCATTCCTGGAATAGGTGGCATTCTCGTATTTTTCTGGTCCCTGTTGTCAGCCTTAGTACATATTGCGTTCCTTATTATTTGGATTGTTGTGACGGTAAAAGCATTCACAGGGGCACGCTGGGACATCCCGTACGTCGGTCCAATTGCACGCAAACAGATAGAAAGTGCCGCGTGAACTTGTAGGGCGTCGGCGTCAGGGCCTGGCGTTTCACAAACGCCGTAAGACGTGATTGTTCTCGCCGAGCAGTTTTACCACCACCTCTGTCAAGATCAGTTCGTGATCAAGCTGCGTGGTGACCAATTGAATGTTTGCGGCGAGACACGCTCGCATGGCCTCAATCAATTGGGTCGTTTCGAATCGCCCCGCCTGCCGTGCGGCGATCCCAAGCGGGTAGGCGTTGATCGAGCCATCTTTCTTGCGAGGCAAATGACCGGTTGCCTCACTGGGCAGACGGTTGATTGCCGAAATGAACTGGAACGGCGAGTGCAGCCCTGGAAGGCGATAACGTTCCATCAAATCTTTTGCGAGCAACAAATTGCGGATTGTAGGAACAATCGCCACCAGCAAGATGCCGATCGCGCTTTCGCCTTGGTCCAGCAAACGTCGCACCAGTTTCAGTGATAGTTGGAGATCGCGCGCAGCCAGCGCGTTACCCAGCTCGAAAATGACGCCCGCGCGCGAAAGCGGCACTAACTCCCGGACGAGTTCGACATTAACTCCGCGACCGTTTCCAAGAAACGTGTCGATCTTTTCCAGTTCGTTGTCGATCTGTCGAGTATCACCACCGGTCAGCAACACAAAAAGATCGAGCGCATCCTGGTCGAATTGGAGCTTTCTTTTTTTTGCGCGCTGCTGAACTATCTCAAGTGCTTCCTCTTCCCAGCCACCTCGACTGGAATCAAGCCGGTCAAAAACCTGTGTTTCCGCTCGTTTGAGCAGCGTTTTATAGAAGGAACGGCGTTTATCCACATCAATTGCGCTTATCAAAAAAGTGACACCGGGTCCGAAACCGTTGTCGACTAGGTCGGATAATTCTTCCAAGGCTGATTGCACCGCGGCCGAGCGCGCTTTTTGATCGTCGCCGAGAAAATTAATATTCTTTAACCAAACTACTTTTGCATTTCCGAAAAAAGGCAGTGTTTGCAGTGCTTCAATCGCTGATCTGACCCGCGCTTCTGCCTGATCTGCGTTATCAGCGGCGCCATCAATGACTTCTAATCCAAAATCACCTGCACCTGGTGGCGTGAGATTAGACGCGAGCTCTGCGGCCACGCGTTTGACTTCTGATTCGTCGGAACCGAGGACGGCGTAGATTTTTGCGCTTGCCGCGTTTGGTTTTGCTTTCGGCATTGCGATTTCATCGCATGCCAGCAAGGCCATTACAAGATTACGCCGGGACTCTATTCGCCCGCGCTGCGCTGCATCGCCGCTCGTGTGTATTCGCGATTCAGCTTGGCGATAAAACTGGCGCTAATCTCGGCTGGGCAAACCGCCTCACATTCATACGTATTGGTGCAATTGCCGAATCCTTCTGCATCCATCACGTTGACCATTCGTAGCACGCGACTCTCTCGTTCCGGATGGCCCTGTGGCAAGAACGACAGGTGCGAGACTTTAGCAGCCGCGAAAAGCATGGCCGATCCATTCGGACACGCCGCGGCGCATGCGCCACAACCGATGCAAGCCGCCGCTTCCATCGCCAGATCGGCATCATGCTTGGGAACCGGGATTGAGTTCGCCTCCGGCGCGGAGCCTGCGCGCGCGGAAATGAATCCACCCGCTTGCACAATGCGATCCAGCGCGCTGCGGTCGATCACCAGATCTTTGACCAGCGGGAACGATCCTACACGAAAAGGCTCTACGACGATCGTCGCGCCGTCGCGAAACTTTCTCATATAAAGTTCGCACACTGCGCCGGGATGATCGGGTCCGTGTGGTTCGCCGTTAACCGTCAGCGAGCAAGTGCCGCAAATACCTTCGCGGCAATCCGAGTCGAACGCGATGGGTTCAGTTCCGCCTTTCACCAAAGTCTCATTGAGAATATCGAGCATTTCGAGAAAGGAAGTATTCGGCGAAATGTCGCGCACTTCGTACTCGACGAGCTTACCAGGCGTCTTTGGGTGTGCTTGCCGCCAAATTTTTAGTTTGAAGTTCATCTTTTCACGCATCCTGGGCTCGGAATGACAAAGGCGCTCACTTATAACTCCTTTGCGTTAGATGCACCGTTTCGAAATTGAGCGGCTCGCGATATAATTTCGGCGCTTGCCCGTCGCCTTGAAAGTCCCAGGCAAACACGGCGGCGTGGTTTTCGTCATCGCGTAGGGCTTCGCCATCTGCAGTCTGATGTTCTTGGCGAAAATGCGCGCCAGCGGATTCGTCACGCTCCAATGCATCAATGCACATCAGCTCGGCAAATTCCAGGAAATCGGCAACACGTCCGGCGCGTTCCAGGGATTGATTGAAATCGTCGCCGTTGCCCGGCACACGCACCTCATGCCAAAATTCTTTTCGCAACTCCGGGATTTTTTTGAGCGCCTCACGCAATCCTTTTTCGTGACGCGACATCCCGCATAGGTCCCAAAGGAGCAGGCCAAGCTCTCGATGGAACGAGTCGACTGAGCGAGAGCCGTTGACGTTGAGAAGTTTTTCAATTCTGGCACGAACACTGCCCTCGACTTCGCGAAACTCTGGACAATCCGGCGAAGGCCGTTTTCCCATTTGACCGGCGAGGTAATTCGGCACCGTGTTCGGCAAAACGAAATAACCATCTGCCAGACCTTGCATAAGAGCGCTGGCACCGAGTCGGTTGGCGCCGTGATCGGAAAAATTCGCTTCGCCGATTACAAACAACCCGGGCACATTGCTCATTAGATCGTAATCCACCCATAGGCCGCCCATCGTGTAATGAACAGCGGGGTAGATCCGCATGGGTACCTTGTAGGCGTCTTCGCCGGTGATCTTTTCGTAGACCTCAAACAAATTTCCGTAGCGTTCCCGGATCGTATGTTCTCCCAGGCGCTTGATTGCGTCGGCAAAATCGAGATAGACGCCGCGACCGCCCGGACCGACACCGCGGCCTTCGTCGCAAACCTCTTTTGCAGCGCGCGACGAGATATCACGCGGCGAAAGGTTCCCGTAGCTCGGATATTTTCGCTCAAGATAATAGTCGCGGTCGGTCTCAGGGATTTCCCGCGGCGCCCTGTCGCGGTCTTCCTTACGCTTTGGGACCCAGACGCGTCCATCGTTCCTCAGTGACTCGGACATGAGAGTGAGTTTTGATTGGTAATCGCCACTCACCGGGATGCACGTGGGATGAATCTGCGTGAATGCCGGATTCGCAAAGAGCGCGCCCCTTTTGTAGGCGCGATAAGTGGCCGTGACGTTGCAACCGCGAGCGTTGGTTGAGAGATAAAATACGTTTCCGTATCCGCCCGTCGCCAGCGCGACAGCGTCCGCTGCGTGTCTCTCGATCTTTCCGGAGTACAGGCTCCTAGTCACGATTCCCTTGGCGTGTCCGTCGACAATTACCAGGTCGAGCATCTCCGTCTGTGGAAACATCTGCACTGTGCCGGCCGCGATTTGACGGCAAAGCGCTTGATAACACCCAAGCAGAAGCTGCTGACCGGTCTGTCCGCGTGCGTAGAAGGTGCGCGACACCTGCGCGCCTCCAAAAGAGCGGTTCGCCAGCAGGCCGCCATATTCGCGGGCAAACGGTACGCCCTGCGCGACGCATTGATCGATGATGTTATTGCTGATCTCAGCGAGACGATACACGTTCGCCTCACGGGCACGAAAGTCGCCTCCCTTGATGGTGTCGTAAAACAATCGGTAAACGCTGTCGCCATCGTTCTGATAATTTTTTGCCGCGTTGATTCCGCCCTGGGCAGCAATTGAATGCGCGCGTCGCGGCGAATCCTGGAAACAAAAGCATTTCACTCGATAACCAAGCTCACCCAGTGTTGCAGCAGCCGATCCACCCGCCAGACCGCTTCCTACAACGATAATTTCGAATTTTCGCCGGTTATGTGGGCTAACTAATCGCGAATGATCGAGATGGTTTCGCCATTTCTGAGCGAGCGGACCGGGTGGTATTTTGGCGTCGAACCTTCCAATCATAGCTGTTGTGTCGGCTTGATCCACCCCAGGAGAACAGCGATGGGGATCGACGTATAACCGACGAATATTAGCCAGGCGAAAATTCGACCCGCCAGAGCGAGACGTGGCGTCATTTTTTTATCATTTAACCCAAGAGATTGGAGAAAACTGGATGATCCATGGCTCAAATGAAGCGCGAGCAAAAACAGCCCGAGGACGTAAAAGCCGGACACATAATAATTTTGAAACCCGTACACCATCATTGAGTAAACGTCGTAGTGGCCGAGAGGATCAGCCTTAAGCAGGCCAAACCGGTGATCAGTAACTCGCACCGTGAAGTGCGCGAGGTGATAAACGATAAATGCCAACACGATCAGTCCGCTCATCACCATGTGACGCGAGGCAAACGTTGCTTTGACGTAACGCTTATCGATGTACGCCTCAGGTCGGGCGCGCCGGTTTTCGATTGCCAATTGGATGGTCACGTAGATGTGAATAATGACCGTGGCGAGAAGAAAAATCCGAATCAACCAAAGCAGTGGACCGAGATCGCGCAGATGTTCCGAGTAATCATTGATCCAATCCGGTCCGATAAATATCTGCAAATTCCCGAGCAGATGTCCGATTACAAACAGGATCAGGATGATGCCGCTAATCGCGACTATTATTTTTTTTCCGACCGATGAACGATAAAAAGCTGCTACAATATTCACGCTAAAAAACTATTACACTTGGCGAAGCCAAGGTGGAACGCGTTGTCCCCAACGCGTTGCCAATCAAGCGCGGCTTTGCCGCCTCATTTCAGATTATGGACGCCGGTTGTAGCGTCAAGCTATAGCGATGGCTGCCTGCGGCCGCCTCAGGGTTACTTGCTTTGCGATTCCTCGCGTAAGACGTTGCTAACGTGACGACCGAGCGCAAAAAGACGCTGACGATTAACGAAATCTATCACTCAATTCAGGGCGAAAGCACTTGGGTAGGACAACCCTGTGTGTTCGTGCGACTGACGTTCTGCGATCTGCGCTGCAATTATTGCGATACGGAGTACGCATTCTACGAAGGGAAAAAACAAGCACTGCAAGAGATCGTCGAAGCGGTGCAGGCGTTTCATTGCCCTCTGGTGGAGATTACTGGCGGCGAGCCGTTATTGCAGAAAAATGTGCTGCTCTTGATGTCGACATTGTGCGACGCGGGCTCCACGGTGTTGCTCGAAACAAGCGGCGCGCACGATATCTCAAAAGTCGATCCACGCGTTCATCGGATAATGGATTTAAAAACGCCGGGCAGCGGTGAAGTGGACAAAAATCTCTGGTCGAACATTGATAGTCTCACTTCGCGCGACGAAGTGAAATTTGTGATGGGCTCGCGCGAAGACTACGAATGGTCGCGCAACAAGGTGCAGCGCTACGATCTTTCTTCGCGCTGTCACGCCGTGCTGTTCTCGCCCATCTTTGGACGCATCGATCCCCGTGAGATTGTCGAATGGATTTTAGCGGACAAACTCAACGTCCGATTTCAACTTCAGATGCACAAATTCATCTGGAGCCCGACACAGCGAGGAGTCTGAATGCAGCGGTGCAGCTGTGTAGGCCGGCCGTGTCAGCCGACGACCCGCCATTTACTTCTGCCTGTGAGAGGTCCCTCTCTTCGTTCTGGATGACACGGTCAGAGCAGTGGTATTTTGGACGATTATGCGCGCTCGCTTAACGAAGGATTTCATGTTTGAAGCAGCGCAGACTTTGCCTAATGCGCCCGAGGGCCATAAATGCCGTGGTGTCCATGGCCACAGCTTTAAGGTGGAAGTCTCAGTGGAGGGCAATGTCGATCCAGAGGTCGGATGGGTTTACGATCACGCCAGAATCAGCAGCGCAATGAAACCGTTGATGAAACTGTTGGATCACGCCTATCTCAATGACATCGAAGGCTTGGAGAACCCGACGATTGAAAAAATGGCTGAATGGTTCTGGGATAAATTGGAATCGCAATGTCCGGGCCTTTGCGAAATCGTGGTGCACGAAACACCGACCGCGCGCTGCGCCTACCGCGGCAGGTAGGAAGCGATTGGCTTGTCTTTTGGAGAGTCGGCATCCTGATGCCCTTCAGTCACGTCGAGTGGAGTCGAGACATCCTGTGGCGGAATCAGGCCGCTTCACGGAATCCTCGACTCCGCTCGGAATGATCCGACCTTGTGGAAGAAATTCTCGAAGAGCGCATCGTAAATTTTTCCACGCTCGGGATGATACTGGACCGCTAGAGCGAACGGATAATTACGCAGGCGCGCCTGCTCGATGATATCATCATCAGCGGACCATGCTTCGACTTCGAAATCATCTGCGAGCCGATCGATCGCCTGATGATGTGAACTGTTTACATTTTCGAATCGATGCGTCGCCTTGCTGTCGTAACGCAATGGTTGAATGTCCTGCTCTTTTTGTTGTGGCAGCCGATGACCCGGAATATCGAGCTTGAGAGTGCCGCCCAAAGCGACATTCAATACCTGAATACCTCTGCAAATCGCAAGAATCGGCAGCCCACGCTTGAGCGCCTTTGAAATTCCCTCGAATTCCCAAAGGTCGCGGTTCGGATCAAGATCGTCTTTATCGATCAAGTTCGGATCGACGTTTTCCTGGCACAGAAATTCCGGTGTGATATCGGAGCCGCCTGTTAGGAGCAGGCCATTCATTTGATCCATCGAAACATGGCGGGTCCGCGCGTCGAATACCTGAATTTCGGGATGTTTCGCAAAAAATGGTCGAAACCATTTTTCATCCTTCGGGCGCATCCATGTAGCTAGATTAGCCATCGTCGAATTTGCGACTTCCGAATGGCTATGTAAAGAGCACTTCCATGTCAGGCGTGGATGTCTCCGGTAATTTGAATAAAGAATTGGAACGATTGGCTGGCGAGAGAAAGGCTCGAGCAATTGCGGTAGCCCTGCACGATGTAGAGAGTGGCATGCGATTTTCCTTTCAGGGTGATCGCTGGTTCCACGCAGCAAGCACAATTAAGGTCGCAGTACTTGTAGCGGTCTTTCGCGCAGCAGATGAAGGCCGGATTAGACTGGATGACTCGCTGCACCTTCGAAACCGGTTTATCAGTGTGGCGGACGGCTCTCCTTTTCACCTTAACCGCGACTCGGATGCAATGCCGGAGCTGTACAAGCGCATTGGACGGGTAGCCAAAATTTTCGAGCTTGCAGAAGGAATGATTGTCGCCAGCAGCAATCTCGCTACAAATTTGCTCCTCGATTATGTCACTGTGGAATATGCGCGCAATGTCCTGCGGAACGCGCAAGTGGACGGGGTGGAATTACGGCGAGGCGTTGAGGACCATGCGGCGCACGAAAAAGGTATAAACAACCAAGTGACCGCAAATGGCTTGCTGAGATTACTGTCCGCGCTGCGCGGCGATTTTCTTAGCGCCAAGAGTAAAGAACAAGCGATTCGTATCCTGTTGGAACAACGATTCGATTCGATGATTCCCGCTGGCCTTCCGGCGCATGCGGTAGTGGCGCACAAAACAGGGGAGATCTCCACTGCCTGCCACGATATGGGCATTGTGTATTTGCCCGAGCGAGAACCGTATCTCGCTGTCATTCTAACCGAGTTTGATTCGGACCGAGATGGAAGGCGCGAGACTGTCGCAGCTATTTCCGAGGCGATCTATCGCTCAGTAATGCGAACCTAATCGAGATCCGATGATCGCTCACCGATTGCGTGCAGTTGACGGCTTGAATCTGCCAGAAGAGTACCGTTTGTTGCTGCGACCAGGGGAAGCGGAAAACGATTTCCACGGGAGAGTCCATCATCTGCCGCGTTTTTTCTACGAAATCCATAGCTGGCAGGAAGCTCACGACATTCGCCTGGCGCCGCACTTCACGCTCGCGGAATTGATGCTGGTCGATTGCCGTGAGGCCCGACCGCTCTTGAGCCAGTTTCCTCATTACGTGCCGTGTGCAATCGGGTTACTTGCGATCGTGTTGGAGAATCTTCGTCGCGAAGTCGACGCGCCGGTTTTCATCAGTGCAAACGGCGGTTACCGGTCGCCGGCACATCATATCGGCCGCGGGAAAAGCATTCATTGTTGGGGAACAGCAGCGAACATCTACCGGATCGGCGACAGCTTTCTTTCCGACGCGAAGTCGATTGAGAAATATGGGACGATCGCAGCGTCACTCGGTCCGGTCATTTTTGTTCGACGATTCGGCTTTGGACGCGGCGAAACTGACGATCACCTTCACATCGATTTGGGATTTGCAAGGCTGACGCCATGCGGATTCAGCGAAGCCAGTTAATTGACTGATATGAAGCATCTTGGACCGTTACGGCGGCGCAGCCTTTTCAGCGAGCTCATGGCTCTGGGAACGCCACCGCGTGCTGTGATCGGTTTGGAAACAGAGTTTAATCTTTTGGTCAATGGCCGTAGACGGCGTCCGGAAAAAGTATTTGGTGACCCCAGCCGGCTTGTGCGCCGGCGGATGATTCCGCGGACCGGTAGGTCGTTCCAATCTCCGGCTGGCGGGGCTATCTATTTTGATACCGGCGTAATCGAGGTCGCGACGCCGATTGTCGAACTGGAGCCCGGCTGCTGTTACCGGGCGACGCGCCTGCTGTGGGAGCAAATCCGCTACTTGCGAGTCGAGCTCGATCACTGGGCTAAACGCAACAAATGCGAGTGCCGTCTGCAGGGATTCAGCACGCACTACAATTTTTCGTTTCCCAAGACTCGAAAATCAAAATTTCGCAATGCGACAAAGCTTGCATATCTGCTCGCCCACATTCTGCCAGTGCCGGTACTCTTGTTGGCAAGCAATCGGCAAAGCAGCGCCGTCGGCGTTCGTCCCCGCAGAACTCGGCTAGAGGTTACCGCCGATTTTACGCCGGATCCCGCGCTAATGCTGGCGGCGTGCGCTTTTATCGCCGGCGTTATCGAAACAGTTCATCGCTGGCAAAATTTTGGCTTGAACCATTTGAATCGCCATGGAATTCCTCGCATTACGCCGCTCCGTTTGCGAAAGCATTCTTCGCGGCGCGGGTGGCGGGTCACGGCAGATTCGTTCGCGCGCAATCCGTTCACTGCCGACTTCAATGCGCCGGTTTGGAAATTGCGCGATGGTCGAAAACTTGGTTTGCGCGCCATCGCTGCAGAGATTTTAACTTCGTTTCGCCGGCCAATTCGGCAGTTTAGCGACGACGATACGCTGAAGCACATTTCTGCAGTCTTCGCCGGAGACGCGCGCTCGCTTCTCGATTTTGAGAAGCGCCCGGAAACCTACGACGACGTGGGGCGCGCGATCGATTGGGGACGCCGCCAAAAACGCCGCTGGTCACGCTCTAACTACGAGAAAATTATCCACCGAGTGATCGCCCGCGAGCCAATGCGCATCGGCCAAAAACGGTATCGGGTGGTCCGAATGAACGGTTGGTATCACGTCGATTTTCGAGAGGTCGGAACGAATCGACGCAGGACACTTAATCTCGACGAATTAGTGCATCTATGTGCTCGGAAAAATGTAGGTCCCAGTCCATCGCGCAAACGCAAATCTGCCAGAAAGCGATCTGCCAAATAAAACGCAACGAATATCGGAGTCGCCGGGGCGACTGTTCCACCTATAAGCCAATCAGTTCCCGCACATATTTCACTGGCGGGCTGCCGTACGAGATCACCTGATCGTTGTATTTTTTAAGATCAAAATCCTTGCCAAGCTTCTTCTGCTCCGCGGCGCGCAGATCGAGATGCTCGGTGGCGCCCACGAAATAAGTAGAGAGCTGAGCGGAAGTGAGCCGTGCACGTTTCCATTTCGCCACGGCTTCGCCTTCCTGTTGGAACGTTTCTTTCATCATTAAATCCATCGCTTCCTTCTCGGTCATGTTTCCGGCGTGGATACTTTGGTCTAAAATGGCATTGGCGATCGCGCGTAATCGCATTTTCAACTGTTGCATCTTCACTTCTGGCCCACCGTAGCCTTGTTCTGCCATCACTTGCTCGCAGTAAACGGCCCAACCTTCGATGAATGGGCCGCTTTGGAAAATTGCACGAACCAGCGTGGGCGCGTGAAACTGGTTCGCGTGGGCCAGTTGCAGGTAATGTCCCGGCATGGCCTCATGTACGGTCAGGTCACGAATCATATAGTTGTTATATTCGCGGAAGAACGATTCCTTTCGCTGCCCTGACCAATCCTTCGGCGTCGGCGAGACAGCAAAAAATGTTTGACCTGTTTTGTCGAGTGGACCAGGAGACTCGCAGTATGCGATGGCCACACCGCGTTTGAACTCGGGCATCGCGATCACGTCCAGTGGTGCATCCGGAACCGTGACAAGATTGTGTGACTTAACGAATTCAGTCGCTTCGTTAACAACTTTTTTCGCGTAATCCACAACAGTTGCGTCGTCGGGATGTTGCTCAGCCAGTTTGTCGAGAACCGCAGCGGTGACTTTGTGTTTGTCCGTCAGTGTTGCCGGTTCTGCGTTCGGGAAATATTTTTTGTAAAGCGGCAGCGCGGTTTCATAGACGGCAGTTTGAGTTTGCCGCAGGTCAGCTTGCGCACGCTTCATGATTTCTTCCATCGATAAGTCCGAGGCGAGCGCGAAACGCAGCTTCTTTCGGTACTTCTCGGCGCCAAGGCGGAAATCGCCGTCGGAGCGCGGCAACAGATTGTCCTGAAGCCATTTCCTGTAGTCCTGCAGAGCGGTGGCAGTTTTTTCCTGCACCGGCGCCAGTTCCTTTTTCAATTGCGGCGCACGATCAAGAAGCGGTGCGAGTCCTTCCCGCACGAGATTGATCGCCCCCTGTGTTTGCTCAATCGCTGTTTCGGTATGAACGCGCGGCGGATGTTGCAGGTTGGCTTTCGCTTGCGCGATCACACGCGGAATTCCCTCCATGCGTTGTCGCAGATTTGGAATTCGTTGTTCTGGCGACGCAAAGTCGCGCGCAACCAACAAATAGAGGCTATTAGCCAGGCTTTGCATGTAAACGAGGGGATTCCACTCCGGCTCCTTTAGCTCTTCAGCCCGGAAGATTTGGTAATCGATGTTCTCCTTGAGGATGCGAAAATCGATGTTGTTCCCGCCAGTAAGCTGTGAGCCATCGATGGCGTTCAGTTTTTCGCGAAACTCCTTTTGCGTTATCTGGTCTTTCGCCCGTGCTTCAGGCGAGTAATCAGTCAGTTGACCGTCAAACCGATGGTCGCCGAGCTCCGTCGCATCCTCTGGATTCGCCCGCAAATATTGCTCGATATAGTCGTTCGCAATTTTTTGAAACGCGTCGTCCTGTGAAGTCCCAAATACGCTGAGGATCGACGACGACAAGAACGCAGCTGCTATGGCGATTCTCATTGAATTCAGCTCGGCGTGCCGCCGTGAAGAATCGGCTCCGTCGCGATCTCATCCAGAGTGGGTTGCTGTGTTTGAAGGTAAGTGCGGCCCTTATAGAAGCAGGCGACGATAGTGAAAACGACTGCGGCTCCGAACATTAACCAAGTGAAGAAAGTAAAATACTGATAGGCGCTTACTTTCTGCGAACCGCCCAAGATCCACTTATTGACCAGAGCGACGAAGCCTTCGCCGGAGGCGACAGTCAAAAGCCACAACGCCATCACCGAGCTCTTCATCGAATTCGGCGCTTGGGTGTAGGAGAATTCCAGTCCGGTAATCGAAACCATCGCTTCCCCAAGCGTTAGGATAACGTAGGCGAGCAATTGCCAATTAATACTCGGCTTCAGTCCCGCGTCGATCTGTCCCTGGATCCAAACGATCACGACGAACGACAAGGCAGTGATATAAAGGCCGATCCCAATCTTGCGGAGCGGCGTGAGCGGGAAAACTTTGTTGATCGCTGGATAGATCACGTAGTTCACGATCGGAATGAAAATCAAAATGAGAATTGGGTTTGCAGTTTGAACCTGTGCCGCAATCAAATTCATGCCCATCCAATGCAGGTCCATTTTCTCGGCTTGTAATGTCCATTCCACGCCGTTGCTCATTCCCCAAAGCGCCCAAAAAACCAAAATAAAAACATAGACCATCGCAATGCGGCCAAGCGTGATGAGACCTTCCTTGCTGAAAGTTTCTTTCAAATAGCTGAGTCCCGCCGGCGGCACATGAACCATTTTGTTGCGACCGCCCCAGAAAAACAAAGTGGCGATCAACATCGCTATTCCGGGAATTCCGAACGCCCAGCCGGGTCCCCACTTGGGATTTGCAAGAAGCCAAGGGCAAAGGATGGAGGAGATAAACGAGCCGGCGTTAATCGAGAAATAAAACCAGCCAAACATTTTCGAGAGCAGGTGCTTGTTTGATTCACCGAACTGATCACCGACGTTTGCTGAGACGCACGGCTTGATGCCGCCGGCCCCCAAACAAATTAAAAACAATCCGATCGCGAGCATGGCGCGTTGTCCGATGGCGATTCCCCACGTTGTAGCCATGCAGGCGAGGGTGAGGTTTCCCAAGCAATAAACAATCGAGAGAGACAAGATCGTCCGATATTTTCCAAAAAAGCCATCAGCGAGGATCGCGCCGAATACTGGGAGGGCATATACGCCTAGCACAAAAACATGGCTGTACATATACGCTTCGTTGTCACTCATCGGCGCTAGAACGCCGGACTGATTCAGAAGATAGTGCGCCATGAAGACGGTCAGCACCGACTTCATCCCGTAATAGGAGAAACGTTCAGCCGCTTCGTTGCCGATGATGTACGGCACGCCCGGGGGCATGCCCGTTAGGTTTGGGGGCGAGGTTGCGTAGCTATGTTTGGACATATGATCTCCTTTGCCTAATGATCTTCGTGTGGAACCGCTTCCCCCGGAACCGGCGAGGAAGCCGACTTTTCAGACTCGATTTTGCTTTCTTCGGACCAGACTCTCGTTGCCGGATCGGTTTGCTCCCGCTGGACCTCCGGCATCTGGCCGAGAGGATGTTTTTCGCACGATATGCAAAACAGCAAAATGCAGAGCGCAACAGCACTGAGGCCGTAGCGGAGGAAAAGAGCCATATTGCGCTGGCACAGTTATCAGCCTCTGCATGGGCACGCAAGAGTAAACCGCCATGGTAGGGGGCGATCGCGGGACGCGTCGTGCCTGGTTCGATCTCAAGCATGAGCACGATCACGTCGACGAGCAGGGAAGCGAACGCTTCTACAAAAGATTGAAAGACGCTGCTGCGGGATTACTATCAGACGCGGTGGCTCGCACAGACAGACACAGCGCATGGAACGAAGTCTTCGCTCTCGTTCTGCTATTCTCTGGAACCCTGCTGTTTTTTGCCCTGATTTCCTACACGCCGAAGGATGTGCCTTCCTGGATTTGGTTCAGCCACATCTCGCCGGCGAACCGTCCTGCGCAGAATTTCATCGGCCCAGTGGGCGCAATCATCGCGGGAATCTGTTATCAATTCATCGGAGCGGCAGCGTACCTTTTGGCTGCAATCCTGCTGGGTTTCGGTGCCGCAAAACTGTTTTATCCCGCTTTGCGGTTCGCACGGCGGTTGGCCTGGATCGTTCTGTTTGTCATATCGGGTGCCTGTTTACTCCATGTGCAGCCGTATCATTTGCAGGGCTGGCACGCCGCCTTCAACATCCAGGGTCCGGGCGGTTGGATCGGATACGCTTTCGCCGATGAGCACCGTGGGTTACTCCGCAACGCCCTCGGCCCACTCGGTACGCTCCTCCTGTTGACTGGAATTTACGTTACCACACTCATCCTGGTGACCGGACTCCGTCCCATTCATCTTGTTCGCGAGACGGTCGCGGTGATGCGACGCGTTAGCGTTAGCCTGCAGGAATGGCGATTGCGTCGCAGGCTGCGCAAATCCGACCTCAAGGGGAAACTCGCGATCAGTGAGCAGCAACTCGCCAAGCAGCGGCGATTACTCGAAAAGCAATTAAAAAAGAAAGGCGTGCCCGCGGCGGAGTTGACTGGGCCAATGATTTCGCCGGAGGAATTGGCCAATCGGCCAAAACCAAAGGTCGTCGATACAACTGCATTGCCAAGCGAACACGAGACGCGCAGAAAACCGTCCCTCGCCGAATTGCGCGCTAGTGAACAGAAGGCAAGATCGGATTCGAGTGTCATGACCCCAGCTTGGACATCGGAAAATTATGTGCTGCCTGGGATGGATTTGCTGGATGAGCATAGCCTGGAGGGACGCGGCACTGCTGATCCCTCGGAGCTGGAGGACGTCCAGCGAGTTTTGATTGAGACTTTGGGCCAATTCGGGATCGCCGTAGCGCCGGGTGATATCACAAAGGGACCGACTATTACACGCTACGAAGTCTATCCGGCCAAAGGCGTTCGTGTGGACAAGATTGTAAGCCTTGAGCGGGACCTTGCTCGAGCCACGCGCGCTGAACGCATCAATATCCTCGCGCCGATCCCCGGAAAAGACACGGTGGGCATCGAACTGGCCAACAGCCGAAAAGTGACAGTAAAACTGCGGGAACTTTTGCAGTCATCCGACTGGGACGAGGTAAAGGGACACGCCAAGATTCCGCTCGCTTTAGGCAAAGATGTTTACGGCAAAACGATCATTGCCGACTTGGCGCAAATGCCGCATCTGTTGGTCGCCGGTACCACTGGAAGTGGGAAAAGTGTTTGTATCAATGCACTGATCGCCAGCATGCTCTTTCGTTTTACGCCTGAAGAGCTGCGTCTGGTGATCGTTGACCCGAAGATGGTCGAACTTCAGGCGTATAATTCGCTGCCGCATCTCGCGTTCCCAATAGTGGTCGATCCCAAAAAAGTGATGCTCGCATTACGCTGGCTGATTGATGAGATGGAGCGTCGTTACAAGGTTTTTGCGCGAGTTGGCGTGCGCAACATTGTGGGTTTCAACGTGCGACCGAAGGAAAAGAAAAACTCCGACGAAGAGGATGGCGATGGAGGGCAGAGCTCGTCCAGCGTGATCAAGGTTCCGCGTGATGATGAGCTGCAAATTCCTGACAAGCTTCCATATGTCGTCGTGATCATCGATGAGTTGGCGGATTTGATGCAAACCGCGCCTGCAGACGTTGAGAGTGGCATTGCGCGCATCACACAAATGGCTCGCGCGGCCGGTATTCATATTATCGTGGCCACGCAAACTCCCCGCGCAGACGTTATCACCGGCGTGATCAAGGCGAATATCCCGAGCCGGATCGCATTTCAGGTCGCTTCCAAGATCGACAGTCGCGTCATCCTGGATGAAAACGGAGCCGATCGATTGCTCGGACAGGGCGATATGCTTTATCTGCCGCCGAGCGCTTCGCGTCTGATTCGCGCACAGGGCGTACTTGTTACGGATGATGAGATTCATCGGCTGGTCGGATTTGTTTCCGCGCAAAGCCCGCCGGCTTTTGATACGGCAATGCACGAGAAGCTACAATCCGCCGCGGCGCCTGAGGAAGATGTGACAGATGAAGACGAAGAACTGGTCGAAAAATGCCTGGAGATCATTCGCCAGGAAAAACGCGCCTCCACTTCGCTACTTCAGCGCCGCCTGCGACTCGGCTACACGCGCGCCGCGCGCATCGTTGATATTCTGGAGCAGCGCGGTATTTTAGGTCCCGGCGAAGGCGCCAAACCACGTGAGATTCTGGTCGATCTCGATGCTGCCGTTTAGCCGCTATTTTCTGCGCAATGACGATAGAAGGGCTTGGTAAAAAATTTCAGGAAGCGAGGCTCGCGAGGAACCTTACCCTCGACGAAGCAGCCCGGATGACAAAGATTCGTCCCGCGCGACTGGCAGAGATTGAGGCAGACGATTTTTCCCAATTCCCCAGCCTGGCATACGCAAAAGGTTTTCTTCTTATCTACGGCAAATTTTTGGACGTCGATGTCACGCCATATCTGGACGCGTTTGAAGATTCGGAACGCGTGACGGTCGATGGTTACTCCTATCTCCAGGAAAATAGCCCCCAAAAACCCGTAAGTGCGCCAGTCATTCGACGCCGTCGTCCCGCGACAACCAGCCACGAACGTATCTCGCCAATGCCACTCATCTTTGGCGTGCTCGTGTTGGTCATAGGCTTCTCCGTAATGAAGTTGATCCTCAACGTAAGGCGGCTCTCGCCTGGACAAGGGGAGTCTACGGCACAGGTGTCACCGAGTGCGTCTCCGGTTCCAAGCCCCAAGGCCGGACAGCCGGGGACAACCGAGACGTCGTCGGGCGCTGTGGCGTCCGCGCCTACAGTCGCACCATCGGTTTCGGTCGCTCCGACAGTTGTACCAAAGGCTATTGCAGCTGTTCCAGCGGGTCCGAGTGAACCAGAGGTGCGTAAGGCCAAGCCTGTGCGCCCTGAGGATGTGGCGCAAGCGCCGCCGCTGACGAATTCATCTCCCGCGGAATCGGGCGACCAAAACCGCGTTGCCATTCGACCAATTAAAAGGACCTATGTAAAGGTGACTGTTGGCGAGAAAAGCGGAAGTCCCGCCTTCGAACGGTGGGTTTCTCCGGCAGATGGGCCAGTGGAATTTCGCGGGAAGCATGTCTCGATTCGCGTCCTCGATCCTGACGCCGTCCAGATCACAAAGAACGGGAAGGCGTTGGAGGACGGCGACGAGGACGTGACGGTTAACTGACACTGGTCATGAATTCGGCACCTGTAGTGGCGGCCGTGTCAGCTGCAAGCTCTCGTGGGCAATCTGAGGAGGAGGCAAAACGCCTGCCGGCTCACGGCGTAAAGGTGGGCATGATCAGCCTTGGTTGTGCGAAGAATCTGGTCGACGCGGAGATCATGCTAGGCAGCGTGTTACAGCGTGGCATGGAAATCACCTCGCGCGCTGAGGACGCGGACGTCCTGGTCGTTAACACCTGTGCGTTCATTGATTCGGCGAAGGAGGAGTCAATCGAAGCGATTCTGGAGGCGCATCAGCAGCGCGGCTTGAACAAGCGATCCGATCAAAAACTCATCGTCAGCGGCTGCATGTCGCAACGATTTGCGCGGGAACTGCGACAAGAAATGCCCGAAGTCGACGCGTTCATCGGCTTGGATCAGGTAGTGCGGCTTGGAGAAATTGTGGAGAAAATGGTGATGGGTCAGTCGCACGCGTCACGTAGATCCAATGCAACAAATAAGGATCTCGATCTTGCGTTTGCAGAAACCCGGCCCATTTACATTCCAGATTACGATACGCCGCGCTTCAGGCTTACACCCGCGCATTCCGCTTACGTAAAGATTGCCGAGGGCTGCAATCATCCGTGCAGTTTTTGCGTGATTCCACAGATGCGCGGCAAACACCGCAGTCGCGCGCCCCGATCGGTGCTGACCGAAATTCGGGGACTCGTTAGCGAAGGCGTTCGCGAGATCAATTTGATTAGCCAGGATACCACCTATTATGGGATGGATCTCTGGACGGCGAAGGCCGGGCCCCGTCAACCGGTGGACTCGACACGCGGCCCAACCCTTGCCGGCCTTCTTCGCGAAATCCAGGAAATTGAGGGCGACTTCTGGGTGCGCCTGCTTTATACGCACCCGGCGCATTGGAGCGATGAACTCATTGAAACGATTGCGCAATGCGACAAGGTTGCGCGCTACATCGATATTCCGCTCCAACATATCGACGACTCGATGTTGGGACGTATGCGACGGGAAACGTCGCGTCAACATATCGAAGATTTGATTCAAAGACTGCGCGGCGGAATTACGGACGTCTCGTTACGGACGACGTTCATCGTTGGATTTCCCGGCGAAACCGACAAGGAATTCGCCAATCTTCTCGACTTCATCCGGCGCATCCGATTCGAGCGACTCGGAATATTTAAATATTCACTGGAGGAAGGCTCGCGCGCCGCGAAAATGCCAGGGCAGATTCCCGCAAAAATTAAGAACGCGCGTTACCGAATGGCGATGTCGATTCAGCGAGAAATCGCGCATGAAATGGCTCGTGGAAAAAACGGCAGAGAACTGAAATTATTGGTGGATCAGCCGCATGTTGCGCGGAGTGAAGCCGATGCCCCGGATGTTGATGCGCGGGTTATTTTGTCGAAAGAGGCTCCTGTTGGCGAGTTCGTTCGGCGAACGATCGTGGGAAGCCGCGGCTACGATCTGCTGGCCTGAGTCGATTGCTTACCAGGGAGATTCTTTGGCAAACAGTACTTAACACGTGACAGCAGTCTTTTTCCTGAGCAAACTTTCTTCGTAATTATTTCGCTAGATGACCGAGCCAAACGAACCGAAAAAAGAAACGACCCGCATTTCCGTAGCTCCTGAGTTTGCGGAAAAATCTCCCGAGACAAACACGAGATCACGCGACACAGTGCGAATTCAGTTGCCCGTGCGTGAACCGCCTGTTCACGTTTTGAACGAACCGCAACCTCCTGTTCAGGAAGGAGGTTCCCCGCAATTCTTCCAGCCGCCACAACCTCCACCAGTGCCGTTAAACGCCGTCATGCCTGCGCCAGATCTGCCGTCGTTGGGGCCGATAAAAGAGACCGTTCGCATTCCCCTTCCGACGGTTGAGATGAGAAAGACTCAACCCCTTGTCACCATGCCCCAGGCGGCGCTGCAGAATCCTTCAATTGCTGTGGCGGCAGAGCAGAAAAGTCCAATGCCGTTGCTGTGGCTGCTGCTTGGTGTTTCCGCCGTGATTTTGATTATTCAGATTTGGACTTATCTTTCTTAAAACTATGGATAATTCCTCTGTTATTAAGCTCGATGAATCCAATTTTGACCGTGAAGTGACGCAAGACGACAAGCCTGTGATCGTCGATTTTTGGGCGGAATGGTGTGGTCCCTGCAAAATGATCGCACCGCTGCTGGATGAGATTGCGCGCGAAAAAGCGGACGCAGTGAAGGTCGCAAAAGTTAACGTAGACGAGAATCAGAGCCTTTCACTCAAGTACAATATTCGCGCGATTCCGGCTTTACTCTTTTTCAAGAACGGTCAATTGCGCGATCAAGTCACCGGAGTTACAAGCAAGAAAGACTTGTTGAATCGAATCGAAGCGCTGGCCTGAAGGAATTTTCCGAAACTTCCACGGGACTATCGGCAGTTGGCCGTCGCTGGCTTTTGGCCGTCGGTGGACGAGTTTTGCGTGCCCGATGCGGCTAGAAGGCAATCTTTAAAATGCGGCCGTCCGTGCCCACGAGCCATCCGGCTTTGGGAGAGGCAAAAGCTACCGCCCAAAAGCCGCTCACGCCGGGCAACGCAAACCACGTCGTTCCCTCGTCGGGAGTCCATGCCGCGCCTCCGTCATTGGCGGTAATGACCACCGCTCGGCCCAGGTTGTCCCCAGGGGCGTTGCCGGTTCGGCCCGCATAGCTCAGGCCGAAGATGGCTCCCGTCACCGGCGGAGGATTGGTAAGGCTCCAGGTTTGTCCGCCATCGCTCGAAGTGGCAGTACGCGCGTTATTGGGATCGGCTGGGTCCAAATCACCGCCGCCCACAATCCCACGAAACGGGTCACGAAAATCAACAGTAAACGCCCCCGCGCTGGGTGAACTTATCAGAGGCGTGTTATATGCGTTCCAAGTGTCGCCTCCGTCTCTGGTCACCAGGACCCTGGCGATGTCCGATCCACCCGTACAAATCCAGGCATTCCTTCCACCTTGTGTCGAGACGCAAGTGCCACTCGATGCAAACGAGGTTTCGCCCGGCAACGCCGGCGGCATATTGTTACTGATATCCTGCCACGTTGTTCCATCTCTAGTGCGCAAGTCGGGGAAAACTCCGTTCACCGAGTCGCTGTGTGCAATCCCCCGGTGCGGCGTCCAGAACGCGAGGCCATCGTAGAAAGCATTCGGATTCTGATTTTCAAACTGAATCGTCCAGGTCGCGCCGCCGTCCTCTGTCTTGTAGATGCGAAACTCTGTTGGATCCCCAGACGTTCCTATGGACATCAGATAGGCAACGTTGGCACTGAAGGCTTGGACGTCGCGAAATTGCAGTGCTTCCGCGCCCGGCACCACACCGGCTCGCCAGGTCTGACCGCCGTCCGTAGTGACGGTGAACGTGCCGCCGCGCCCGCTCGCCCAGACCACTCGCGGATTTACCGGCCACACTGCGATCAGACCGTTGGTGGTGCCGCTGTTTTGAGGAGTTAGCGTGGGTTGATGAAGGCGCGTTGGCGAGAGCTCCTGCGCGCTAACGATTCCGCAGGTGAGCACCGCAATAAGAAAAATAGCGAATTGTTTAAGCATGGCGATTCCCCCAAAGGCAATTCGCAGCCGCGGTGTAAGCCGGCTGTAGGGAGCATCAAACCTGCCACTACGACAACTGTTTACGTCGTCACGATTCATATTATGAGAAACTTCGCTCTGTCATTCCCGTAGAATGAGGTGAACCGGAAACCAATGCGACTGAGACTAATCAAAAAAAGAAAGCCATCGATGAAAGCGAAAACCTCACGTTTTGATACTTTGGTCGCTCGTTATTATCCCGCCGTTTACAGCTTCGCTTCTCGATTGACCGACGATCCTCGGCAAGCGGTTGCCTTAACGCGCTACGCGTTCAAAAACACGCAAAAGCAAATCCGGAACCGTCGCGATGAGACCGTGCTTGCGACAATCCTCATATCTGCTGTAATCCGCGCAGGCCTTACAGCAGCTTGAACCAAACTTTCTGTTGAATCGATTCGAGGCGCTGGAATAGAGAAATTGTTGTTTTGCAAAAATTGGTAGGGACACGGCGCCGCAGCTCCTGGTACGCGCAGCGCCCCGACTCTGCCAAAAATTCGCCCATGCGCGCCTCGAACGCGCAAGTCGCGCGTTCTAAAGATCGAATGACTGAATGCTATGCCGTGTAGAATTATTTTCGTTGCCGTTGTAATATCGATTTCAAGTCGTGTGACCCCAATTTTGAATTTCAAACCGAGATCATAAGCCGCACGCCCCTGTTAAAAAATTCGAACATTTGATTATGGTGCAATCATCACTTCGCGATCTTCCTGAAGGAGTGGAAATCACGGGCGCGATCGCGACGGGTTACGATGAAATTCTCACCCCGGACGCGTTGTCGTTCGTCGCGAAATTGCATCGCAGGTTTCAGTCACGCCGTCGTGACTGTCTCCAACACCGGCAAGATCGACAAGAGGCATTCGACCGTGGCGAGTCGCTGGATTTCCTGGCGCAAACTAAACACATTCGCGAAGGCGATTGGAGCTGCGCACCGATTCCCCGCGATTTGCAGGACCGTCGCGTGGAAATTACCGGGCCGACTGACCGCAAAATGGTGATCAACGCGCTCAATTCTGGTGCGAAGGTTTTCATGGCCGATTTTGAAGACGCCAACGCGCCGACGTGGGCCAACATGGTGGAAGGCCAAATCAATTTGCGTGACGCCATTCGACGGACGATCACGTTCACGAATCCGGAAGGAAAAGAATATCGGCTAAACGAACGCACCGCCGTCTTATTCGTTAGGCCGCGTGGCTGGCATCTGGACGAGAAACACCTGCTCGTCGATGGCGAGCCGGTAGCCGGGGCGTTCTTTGATTTCGGTCTGTTCTTTTTTCACAATGCCAGGGAACTGATCGCGCGCGGGAGCAGCCCCTATTTTTACCTGCCGAAAATGGAGAGCCACCTCGAAGCGCGCATTTGGAATGACGCTTTCAAGCTGGCGCAGGATCAGCTTGGCATTCCACAAGGCACGGTCCGTGCGACGGTTCTAATCGAGACCATTCCAGCCGCATTCGAGATGGACGAGATTCTTTACGAGCTGCGCGAGCATTCTGCCGGGCTCAACTGCGGCCGCTGGGACTACATTTTTTCATGCATCAAAAAGTTTCGGCGCAAACCAGATTTTCTGCTGGCCGATCGCGCGGTCATTACGATGACGACACATTTCATGCATTCGTATTCGGTGCTCTGCATCAAGACTTGTCATCGTCGGAAAACGTTCGCGATGGGCGGAATGGCAGCGCAGATCCCGGTAAAAAACAACCCGCACGCGAATGAAGAAGCGTTTGCCAAGGTGCGCGCAGACAAGGAACGCGAAGCCGGCGATGGTCACGATGGAACGTGGGTGGCGCACCCTGGAATGGTCCAACTCGCCACTGAAGCATTTGATCGCCGGATGCCGCAAGCTAACCAAATTTCACGCCAACGTTTCGATGTCGACCTTCGCGCGGAAGACCTGCTCGATTTCAGCCCGCGTGGCCCGATCACAGAACAAGGTTTGCGCACAAACGTAAGTGTGGGTGTGCAATACCTTGAAGCGTGGCTGCGTGGCAACGGTGCCGTCCCGATTTTCAATTTGATGGAAGATGCCGCCACGGCGGAAATTTCGCGCGCGCAAGTCTGGCAATGGATTCGACATCCCGATGGAAAACTGAGCGATGGCCGCAAAGTGACAAAGGAACTATTTCGAGATGTGCTGGATGAAGAGCTAATGAAAACTAAACAAGCGATAGGTGACGATCGTTTTGCCAAAGGAAAATTCGAAATCGCACGCGATCTGTTTGATAAGATGACCACCGACGAAGAGTTCGCGGAATTTCTAACGCTACCAGGTTATGAGAAACTCGACTGAAGCCAACGCGCGCTGGCGCGGCATAACAAGACCCTATTCGTCAACAGACGTGGAGCGGGTGCGCGGCAGCCTACGGATTGAGCACACGCTCGCGCGGCGCGGCGCGGAAAAGCTTTGGCAGCTATTGCAGAACGAAGATTACGTCGCGGCCCTCGGTGCGATGACCGGCAATCAAGCGATGCAACAGGTCAAAGCGGGCCTGAAGGCAATTTACGTGAGCGGTTGGCAAGTGGCAGCGGACGCAAATCTTGCTGGCCAAATGTATCCCGATCAAAGTCTTTATCCGGCGAACAGCGTTCCGGCACTCGTTAGGCGAATCAATCAAGCCTTACAACGCGCCGATCAAATTTACCACGCCGAAGGTAAGGTCGATATCGACTGGTTCGCGCCGATCGTAGCCGACGGCGAGGCCGGTTTCGGTGGGCCCCTCAATGTTTTCGAACTAACAAAGGCAATGATCGAAGCCGGCGCGGCCGGCGTACATTTCGAGGATCAACTCGCGAGTGAGAAAAAATGCGGACACATGGGCGGCAAGGTGTTGGTGCCGACGCGCACCGCCATCAAGCATCTCATCGCCGCGCGCTTGGCGGCCGATGTTTGCGATGTGCCGATGATCCTGATTGCGCGCACGGATGCGAACGCCGCCGCTCTTCTTACGAACGATGTGGATGAGTGCGATCGCGAATTTCTCACCGGCGAACGAACGCCGGAGGGTTTCTTTCGCGTGCGTGCCGGGCTCGACCAGGCCATCGCGCGCGCGCAAAGTTACGCGCCGTTTGCCGATATGATCTGGTGCGAAACGAGCGAACCGAATTTGGCGGAAGCAAAACGATTCGCCGAGGACGTACGCGCGAAATTTCCTAACAAGTTGCTGGCTTACAACTGTTCGCCCTCGTTTAACTGGAAAAAGAAACTTGACGGCGACACCATTGCAAAATTTCAGCGCGAGCTCGGCGCGATGGGTTACAAATTTCAATTCGTCACGCTGGCTGGGTTTCACGCGCTCAACGCCGGCATGTTTAATCTGGCACGCGATTATCGCGACCACGGCATGGCCGCGTATTCGGTATTGCAGGAGGCAGAGTTTGCCGCCGAACGCGACGGTTACTCGGCGACAAAGCATCAACGCGAAGTCGGCACCGGTTACTTCGATGTCGTCGCCCAAATTATCGCCGACGGCGACAGCTCGACTACAGCGTTGGAGGGCTCGACCGAGGCGGAACAGTTCCGTTGAATGCAAGATCGACAATCGTCAGCGAGGAGCTCGCGCAAGATTCTTCCAGCCTGACCGACAGTCGTCTTGCCGCGCGTTGCGCGGAAATCGCGCAGCAAGCTTTTTTCGATTACCAAACACGCTTCAATGCCATCACCCGGCGTGCACGGGAACGTTTTTTGGCACGCGATTGGGCCGGCAGTTTCGATGACGCCGCCGAGCGCCTGCATTTTTATAATGATGTTCTCGACGGGCTGACAAGTCGCATCCGCAAATTGATGGGGGGGCGTTTGCCGGAACGCAGCATCTGGGCGGGGATCAAAGCCGTTTACTCCTCGCTCATCGCGCGCTCGCCAGCGTGGGAAATTGCCGAGACATTTTTCAATTCGCTAACGCGCCGTGTCTTTGCCACCGCCGGTGTCGACCAGTCAATCGAATTTGTCGATACCGATTTTGACGCGCCGCCCCCGAGCGCGGGGATCAATATCACGAAAATCTATCGCGGCCGAAGTCTGCCCGAACTGCTGTGCTCGGCGTTAACGGATTCTTTTGACGAAGCCTGCTGGGAAGATTTAGGCAAGACAGCGAAACTGACCACGGCGCGGATCGAAGGAGCGGGTGCGGAGAAACACTTACAGACCGAACTGGAGATTATCTCGAGTGTTTTTTACCGCGGACGCGGCGCCTATTTGGTGGGACGCGTCCTGCGCGAAGGGCAGTTGCCGTTACCCATCGCGCTCTGCCTTCGTCATGAAAACGAGCGCGGCATCATCCTCGATGCGCTGCTACATGGAGATGTCGATCTTGCCCTTTTGTTTTCATTCACCCGCTCCTATTTCCGGGTGACGGTTGAATGTCCCTATGGGCTTGTGCGTTACCTTCAGCAATTGATGCCGCGCAAACGTTTAATTGATCTTTACAACGCCATCGGCTTTCATCGGCACGGTAAAACGGAATTTTACCGCGATTTCATCGCGCACCTGCGCAAGTCTACTGATCGTTTCGTCGTGGCCGAAGGAGCTCGCGGAATGGTAATGAGCGTTTTCACGCTGCCGAGCTACGACGTCGTTTTCAAACTGATCAAAGATCAATTCGATTTGCCGAAAGACAGCACCCGCGAGGATGTGCGGCGGCGCTACCGATTGGTTTTCGAACATGACCGCGCCGGACGATTGGTCGAAGCGCACGAGTTCGAGCATTTACGGATCCCAGGAGACCGGTTTGGTCCTGACCTATTGGCCGAGCTTTTGCGCGAGGCCGCTTCGATTGTGAAGATGGACGGCGGCGATGTAATCATCGCGCACGCTTATGTCGAGCGTCGTCTTCGCCCGCTCAACCTTTTTTTACGGGAAAACCAGGGAGAGGCAATCGCTGCTGCCGGGCGCGATTACGGGCAATCGATCAAAGACCTTGCTGCCTCTAATATCTTTCCGGGTGACTTGCTCACGAAAAATTTTGGCGTGACTCGGCATGGTCGCATCGTCTTTTACGATTACGATGAGCTTTGTTTCCTCACGGATTGCCATTTTCGCAAATTACCGGAAGCGCAGACTCCAGAGGAAGAAATTGCCGCTGAACCGTGGTTCTCCGTGCGTGAAAACGACATTTTTCCCGAGGAATTTTTGCAATTTCTGGCTTTTCCAAAACCAGGCCTGGACGCGCTGCTCGAACATCACGGCGAGATTTTTAGGGCCGATTTCTGGCGTGCTATTCAGCGCCAAATCCGAGCAGGCGAGATTCCAGAGGTGTTTCCTTACAGGGCGGAGCGGCGACTGGGCGGGTGACTAAGCACCTTCTGTCAGACCCTCGGATAAGTCGATGTAGTTTTCATCGGTAAAAGGCGTAACGAAGCGGCGTTTTGAATTGCTGACGCTGGAAATCGCATTTCGCGGGAATGTGCGCCCGGCGCGGCTTGAACGCGCAAACTAGGGTTCTGAATACCGGTGACGGGCGCTTCACGGTAGCTTGTTTCGCCGTCGTCTTTTCCCTAAAGGGTATCGCCGTCGGAAATCTTAACGGTCTCAGTAAGAAGCGCTTCGCCAAAATTTTTGTGCAACCTGTTTTGCAACGACATCCGATATGCATTCAACGCGTTGTGGTAACGGGGTCCCAAAATTGCCACTGCGGGGACCTATGAAATCTTCAACGCTTATTTTCTCACTGATCCTTACTGGTTTGTGCGGTCTGGAGTTTCCCGCCAGTGCGCAGATCAACGTTACCCAAAAGCAGAACAATCTTTTCCGTGACGGCCTTTACATCGATTCGGCCTTTACGCCTTCTGCCGCGGCCGCCGTAACGCGCGACCTCAACTTTAATGGCACCATTTCAGGGAACGTTTACGCTCAGCCTCTTTACATCGAGAACGGCCCTGGCGGCGCCGCGATGGTTATCGTCGTGACGGAATCGAATAACGTTTATGCGCTCAATGCCGTTACTGGCACAGTGATTTGGCAGCGCAACGTTGGCGCGCCCGTCAGCTCGGGTCTGCCGTGCGGCAACATTAGTCCGCTCGGTATTACCGGCACACCAGTTGTCGATCTTCCCTCCCGGTCGCTTTTCTTCGATGCCATGATCGATGGCGCGACGAAGAAGCATTTCATTTATTCCTTGAACGTGGACACAGGTGCCATCAATCCCGGTTGGCCGGTGGATGTGAACGCCACAGCGACCTACAACGGCACGAGCTTCACTTCCCTAGTGCAGAACGAGCGAGCGGCACTCGGGCTGGTTAACGGCATCGTCTATGTGCCGTATTCCGGCCATGCCGGTGATTGCGGCACTTACCGTGGTTGGGTTGTCGGCGTGCGAATCAATAATCCAGCCAGTGTGACTGCCTGGGCGACAAGCGCTATTGGCGGCGGAATTTGGGGCCATGGCGGTATTGCCAGTGACGGGACTAATATGTTCGCGGTCACCGGAAACACCTTCAACACTGGAGGTAACTGGAGCGGTGGCGAAGCGATGATTCGCCTGCAAGCCGGACCGATTTTTAGTGGCAATTCGACTAACTACTGGGCGCCTACTAATTGGCTCTCACTCGATAATAGCGATACCGACCTTGGCGGGTGCGGCGCAGTGCTGATCGATGTACCCGGTGCGACGCCTTCGCAGCTGGTGCTCGCCTTGGGCAAAGATGGAAACGCTTATTTATTAAATCGCAATAACCTCGGCGGCATTACCGCACCGGTAGCCTACGCGACAGTGGGCGTGGCAGTTAGAGGCCAATCTGCTGCCAGTTATCGTACCGCTAACGGAAAATACTTTGTTTTTCGCGACGGCAGTACCGCGATTTCAGCTTATAAAATCACTGCGACAAATCCGCCAACGATCGTTCCTGCCTGGAGCGTGAGTCAGAGCGGGCAGGGATCGCCTTGGGTCACAACTACTGACGGGACCAATAATGCGATTGTGTGGGTCGTCGGTTCGGGAAGCGGCGACCAGCGCTTGCACGCTTACAACGGCGATACTGGCGCGGTGGTGTACACCGGCGGTGGGACAAACGAGCTAATGGCTAATACAGTCAAGTGGAACGCTGGCATTGTCGCGCGCGGTCGCATTTACTTTGCCGCGAGCAACAAAGTTTATGCTTTTAAGCTGCCGGGAGGTACGCCGACACCTACCCCAACAGCAACACCAGCTCCTACGACAACGCCGACGCCACCACCACCCACACCTACGCCAACAGCAACCGCAACATCAACACCAAGAGCAACACCAACAGCAACTGCAACGCCGACGGCAACCGCAACCCCGCGTGGGAATAGATGCCACCGGCCAATGACGATCGATCATGCCAAGGTACCCAGCACACAGTCCAATTTTACGGTGCTAGTCAGTGTCACTGATCCGGCGCTCAAGACAGTCGCCAACGGTGGTCACGTAGCCAATGCCAACGGATTCGACATTGGTTTTTATGCCGACTCCGGGGGTGCTACCAAGCTCAAGTGGGAAGTGGAGAAGTACGATGGCACAACCGGCAACCTGATTGCCTGGGTAAAGATCCCATCGGTGTCCAGTACAACCGATACGGTTTTTTACCTGATGTATGGCAATAGCGCGATCAATACAAACCAATCTGATCCGCCCAACACCTGGGACTCAAGCTTCAAGGCGGTGTGGCATTTGGGCAACGGCGCTAGCCTGTCGCTTTCTGACAGCACGAGCAACGCAAACAGTCTTGCAAACGTGGGAGCAACCGGGGCTACGACGGGGAAAATATCCGGGGGAGCAGGTCCGTTCAACGGGACATCTCAGTGTCTTAAGACGATTAACTCGGTGAACCTGGGGACCAACAAGGTAACGCTATCTGCATGGGTGAACATAACCGGTTATATAAACTCTAATTATGCGGCCCTTGCTCAATTTGCCAATACGGACTGGTATTTTGACAACAACTCGTTTTCCAGTACACCCAACGAAGCAGGCACGTGGGGGGTATGGGCGGCAGGCAACGGCGCTCATAACGGAGGAAGATTCACCAGACCGTCAACTGGGGTTCATCATGTTGTTTTCACATACGACACTACCCAAGGAGCGGCGCTGAATGTGAAGGCATACGTTGACGGGGGAGCGCAGACAATTACACAAACGGTTAGCGACAACATCGCGAGCGCCAACTTTGGAAACTATATTCTTCATTTAATGGCGCAATCGGATGAACGGGTGTTTTGGCCTGCGACGTATCTGGATGAAGTGAGGTTAAGTACATCTGTCCGAAGTGCTGCCTGGATTACAACCGAGTACAATAACCAAAGCTCGCCAGGAACATTTATCATCATGGGAAGCGAGAATTGCGGTTTCTAGTGTCGTCATTGATCACGCGCACAACTACAACCGAAATCCAGGCCGATATGAATATGACCTTTTGGAAGTCCACACGTGGACCATGTCCAGCTCCCGTGCCGCGACACGAACTGCGCCCGGCGCGGCTCGAACGCGCAACCTACGGCTCCGGAGGCCGTCGCTCTATCCAGTTGAACTACGGGCGCGAAGAGCCAAAAAGATAAACCTAATTTAACGATTTAGCGATTCAGTGGTTGCAGTCGCGAAAAGATCCTCGGACGGTTGCAATTTCGTATGTCTTGCTGGAAACTACTTGCCCGCCCCAGCAGGCGGGGAGGGGAATTTTCCATGAATCAGATCATCGATGCCATTGAGAAGGAACAGCACAAAAGCGACGTGACACCATTTTCTGTCGGAGATGGCGTGCGCGTTCACACCCGTGTGGTGGAAGGGGACAAGGAACGAGTCCAAATATTCTCCGGCATAGTCATTGGGCGTAAGGGTCGTGGGCTCAACGAAACTTTCACCGTGCGCCGAATCTCGTACGGCGAGGGTGTCGAGCGCGTGTTTCCGTTGCATTCGCCGCGAATTGCAAAGGTAGAAGTGGAGCAACAAGGTCGGGCGCGCCGGGCCAGACTAAACTATCTTCGTTCGCGCAAAGGCAAGGAAGCGACAGCGGTGCGTGAGTAATATGAGAGATCTGAGAAGTGACCGGTAAGAATTTTTTCTAAGAATCACATCTCACTTCTCACCATTAGAATTTCTGCATAATATGCCGCATGCGCCGGCGATGCGGATTTCGTTACGAGAAAAAACTGCGGGCTGCCGGCGTCGCGCGGGTTGCAGGCATTGATGAAGTTGGACGTGGGGCATTGGCGGGTCCAGTGGTGGCCGCTGCAGTAGTTCTACCTGAAAAATTCCGTCATCGCCGCCTAAACGATTCCAAACAACTCGCGCCGGACCTGCGGGAAGAAATTTATTCGGAGCTGGTGTCCAACCCCGAAGTCAGATGGACCATTGGCATGATCGATTCCATCGAGATCGATCGCATCAACATTCTATGCGCGAGCCATCGAGCGATGCGCCTTGCGATCACGGCTCTGAACGATCGGCCGGAGCACGTCTTGATCGATGGACTACCCGTCATTCCTTTCCCGGTTCCGCAAACGGCCATCATCGACGGCGACTGCGTCAGTCTTAGCATCGCTGCCGCCAGCGTGATCGCCAAGGTAACGCGCGACCGGATGATGCGTGACTTTTGCACCCAGTTCCCGCAATATTGCTTTGGGCAGCATAAAGGTTACGGAACCGAGTTGCACCTCCTCAGACTCCATGAATTCGGCCCTTGCCCGATCCATCGCCGATCTTTCGAGCCGGTGGCGCAACCGCTTCTCGCGTTGGAGGACATCGTCCAAATCCGGTCATCTCCGGCGAGGCGCTCGCGGCGAGACATTGGCGTGTCGCTATCTCAGGCGTAACGGTTACAAGGTCCTCTTCCGCAATTTTCGTGGTCGCAGCGGCGGTGAGATCGATGTTGTGTGTCGTGAGAATGACACGCTGGTTTTTGTCGAGGTAAAAACCCGCGGGCGCGAAGATTTTGGCCGTCCCGTTGAAGCGGTTGATCGCGAAAAACGAAAGCGCATTTCTCGGGGTGCCCTCGCGTGGCTGCGAATGCTGGATAATCCCGATATCCTTTTCCGATTTGACGTTGTCGAAGTAATCATCGCGGACGGCGCGAAACCGCGCGTTGAATTAATCAAAAACGCCTTTCCGCTCTCCAAACCGTACCTTTACTGATTGATCTTCGATTGAGCGGTGCAATAGGATTAACTCTCCCTTGCCACGGATTCGGAGGTGAGGGGTTTGATGCCAGCCGCTCGGCGCTGGACAATCGCGCCGTCGTTAGCACAATCTTAATGTCCAACCATGACCGATCCCATCCTCGTTGCTGAATCGAAGGAACAGATCTTTTTGCTTCCGAAGATGGCAAACCGCCACGGTTTGATCGCCGGCGCCACCGGAACAGGGAAAACGGTCACGCTTCAAACACTCGCCGAGAATTTCAGTGCGCGTGGGGTGCCGGTTTTTCTTGCGGACGTGAAAGGCGATCTGGCGGGATTGAGTCAACCGGGCGGAAATAATCCGAAAGTCTTGGAGCGCGCCAAAGAACTTAAGATCGATGATTTCAAAGGCGAAGCCTGCCCTGTGGTGTTTTGGGATGTGTTCGGCGAACAGGGTCATCCCGTGCGCGCCACGGTTTCCGAAATGGGTCCTCTACTGCTCGCACGGTTACTGGAGTTGAACGACACGCAGGAAGGCGTACTCAACATGGTTTTCAAGATTGCCGATGAGAACGGACTGCTGCTTCTCGATCTGAAGGATCTGCGCGCGATGTTGCAGTACGTCGCGGACAATGCCGATCAATTCAAAACTCAATATGGGAATATCTCCACTGCCAGCGCCGGAGCGATCCAACGCAGTCTCCTAGCGCTCGAATCGCAAGGCGCCGACAAGTTTTTCGGCGAACCCGCACTCAATCTCGATGATTTGATTCAAACGCAGCGCGGCAAAGGAACAGTCAACATCCTTGCTGCAGATAAGTTGATGCAAAAATCGCCGAAGGTTTACGCGACATTTCTCCTTTGGATGCTCTCTGAATTGTTCGAGAATCTTCCGGAGATTGGCGACCCGGAAAAACCGAAGCTGGTTTTCTTTTTTGATGAAGCACACCTGCTTTTCGCTGACATCGCGCCGGCAGTCGAGCAAAAGATCGAGCAAATGGTGCGACTGATTCGTTCCAAAGGCGTTGGCGTTTATTTCGTTAGCCAAAATCCACTCGATATCCCCGACGTTGTACTTGGGCAGCTTGGAAATCGCGTGCAGCATGCGTTACGCGCATTTACCCCGCGCGATCAAAAAGCCGTGAAAGCCGCTGCGGAAACTTTCCGGCAAAATCCAAAGCTGAAAGTAGAGATGGTGCTTACCCAGTTGGCTGTTGGCGAAGCGCTCGTCTCGATGCTGGACGAAAGCGGCAGTCCACAGATTGTGGAGCGGGCGAAGATTGTGCCACCGCGCAGCCAGGTAGGAGCCATTACGGCGGATCAGCGGAAAGAGATTATCGCTTCATCTGTTATCGCCGGTCATTACGAGAAATCTATCGATCGGGAATCGGCCTACGAAAAACTCCAGGAGAGAGCAGGGGAGAAAGCCCAAACAGCCGGCGCACCGCCTGTGGCTGCCAGACCGCCAACGCCCGAGGGCGAGAAGCCTTCGTTATTGGCTGAAGCTCTCGGCACGGCCACGGCCGCTTTTCAACCCACAATCGGACCGCGCGGCGGCCGTTACGATTCACTTGCAACTTCTATGGTAAAAAGTGCAATGCGCGCTGCCAGCAGCTCAATAGGCCGGCAAATCGCTCGCGGAATCCTAGGAGGAATTCTCGGCGGCAGCGGCCGGCGAAGATAAGTGTAGTCACGGCCCAGCGGGCCGTTCCGCACCGTCGCACAAGCGCCTCTACAACGACAAATCGCCGGATACATTTTGTGCATCCGGCGATTTGAACTGCGTTCTGTTATTTTTTCTTAGGCGCGCCTGCGGGACTGGCGCCTCCCTTTGCACCCTTTCCGGGTTTCACTTCCACTTCTGTCGCAGACATCGTGTATGTGATCGTCACCTTTTCGCCAACCTTGAGGTCGCCCGTGACCTTGGTATTGGCGTCACGACTGATTTCCCAGCGATCCTTTCCCTTTTGGACCGCTATCATCGTGTCGGTCACCTCCAGGATCGGTCCGGTCACTTGGTAGGTCTTACCCCCCGCGGCAAAGGCTGTGCTGCTGAGCGCGAGACTCGCTGCTGCCAGTAAACTAAATGCTGCTTTCATATTCATAGTGACCGATTAGACCGCCTCCCATCACTTCTATTCAAGCGTTTTCGTTAAGCCACGGCGGCCTCCAGTCTTTCTCCGTGGGAAAGGCGCTTCGCGGAATGACTTGGTATCGCTTGATATCGTCTATGCTATTCGAGTTTTTATGAGTGCAATCTGCTTTTGATCGGCGGACTGAAGACCGTCACTTCTGGTTTGCGTCCAACCCGCACGGTTAGAGGCCAGACAACGTTACGCGTCTGCTCAGGAGTTCCCCAGGCAGCGTTGAACTCGTCCATTATTTGTTTCAACGGATCGCTGCCTTTCGCCGCGATGAACCGCTGGGTCGACGACCACGTCCGAAGGTAGCCTACCAGATGACCGAGATTCCATGACGCTCTCATTTGGAATATTGGCGGATCGATATTGTGAAACGTGAAGGGGAGATCGGCGAACCGTTCAATGAGCCTGCGCTCCGGCGGCCAAAAAGGTCCGACCACCTCGTAATAATATCGATTCACAACCTCATCGATCGCCGGTTCGATGTGTAACAAGTTGTAAGCCGAAGCAGCGAGAACGCCGTCAGGTTTCAGAACTCGCTGCGCTTCCGAGTAAAAGCGGGACAGATCGAACCAGTGCAACGCCTGCGCCACCATGATTAGGTCAACCGTCCCAGAGTCTATGCCGCTATCTTCTGCCGACGCGACACGATAATCGATGCGCTCGTGCAGCGCGGCATTCGTAATCTGTTTCTTGCTCGCGTCCGTTGCCATGACGCTATCGAACACTGATGCCAATCCGACCGCTGCCTGCCCGTTTCCCGTACCACAATCCCATGCGAGCTGACGGCTCGGCGCGATGTTCCCCAGATAATCGAATAACTCCTGCGGGTAGGTGGGCCGAAATTCCGCATAATCCGCAGCCTGTTTCGAAAAATGATCTTTAAAGCTCATACGAGCCTTCCGCTTTTGTAGCGGCGGCTGTGTCAGCCGCAAAACGTCACGTTGCTATTCCTTGGGTGGTTCCGGAATCGCTCTTACGCCTACGCGAGCCAGGTACTCATCCGCCTGCAAGAGATCATCGCCAGCGCGCTCGATAATCTTGAGCAGATGATCCATGGACGAGACTTCCTCGAGTTGTTCGGTCAGGAACCATTGAAGAAAATTGATCGTAATGTAGTCATTCTGCTTCCGTGCAAGTTCCACGAGCCCGTTGATTTGCTGGGTGACATGAATTTCCTGATCGAGCGAAAGCTTCACCGCATCCCGCGCCGTCTTAAATTTTGACTTGGGCGCGTCAATCGCTGGAATCGCCACGCGTCCACCGGCGTCCACGACATATTTGATGAACCGCAGCGCATGTCCCTTTTCCTCTTCGGCTTGTTTGAAAAAATGCTGGGATAATTGCGGCAACGCCTCAGCGGCAAAGTGCGCCGCGATTGCGTAATATTGCAGCTCCGCACTGAACTCGTATCCGATCTGTTCGTTAATCGCGTCGACAACTTTCTGACTGGTCAGCATAGAAACCTTTCGATTGATGTAATCCTTGTCTTAGCCCATGAAGGCGCGACGTTCAATAAGACGAATGATGCAACGGGTCACACTTGCTTCTTCAGCAATCGAAGCCGTCAAGTATAACGAGGCGAAATGGACGCTGGACGTAGAGTTTCGAGAGGGGTATTCGTATCGCTACATGCATGTGCCCGAGTTTGTTTATCAGGCACTGTTGAACGCGGAGTCGGCAGGAGCGTTTTGGAATTCCGTTAAAGATCGATTCGACTACGTGAAATTAGATTGAACAGACTCCAAATCGTGGCGGGCGCCGTCCAGATGGCGGTTGAGAACCTGTCCGAGGCGGCGGTGTTTTTTCGTGTCCCATCGCGGCTCTGCAGCGAACGGCTTGAGTGAGCGCAAGTTCGGCGCCTACGACCATCGGAGACGTACTTCTGAAGTGATAATGGGAAAGCGATCGCGAGAAAGCAAGCTGACGCCACAGTTTCACCGCCATTTCCGGACTAGGAAATCGGAGCCGGGCTAGCTAAACTAATTCCGCGCGTTTGCGTCAGGAACAATCGAGTCTGCTTCATTCAATGCAAAGTCAACAAGACCGGATACCAATCCGCAAACTCACGATGGCCGATCTACGCACAGTGACAGGCCTCATCATCGGATTGTATGTCACCATGCATCTCTCAAACCATGCGCTTGGTTTGATTTCGGTACATGCGCAGGAGACAGCACGACCATGGGTTATGGCGCTCTGGCATTCGCCGCCGGGCCAGCTGCTGCTTTACGGCAGCCTGATTACTCACGCGGCAATCGCGCTCTTGATATTGTTTCGGCGACGCCACTATTACATGCCTGTATGGGAGGCAATCCAAATTTTGCTCGGATTGACCATTCCTTATCTCTTGCTCGTGCATATCATAAACACGCGGGGCACGCGAATTCTCACTGGTATCGACATCGATTATACCTATGAGATTGCCAATCTCTGGGTCGATCCGTGGACACGATTTAAACAAATTGCCCTCGTGTTGTTGGTGTGGGGACATTTTGTTGTCGGTCTGCATTTCTGGTGGCGGCTTCACAGCTGGTATCGCAGAGCCTTTCCAGCAATGCTCCTTGCATTTGTGCTCGTGCCAACGGCGGCGCTGCTTGGATTCGCAGAAGTTGGAATGACAATGACAGCTCGCGCGCGAAGCGACCCCCAATGGATGCCCGCCATGAAGGCCCGCGGCGTGCCGGTGGATCCGCAACGAGCCAAGTTGCGCACCACGCTGAAAGAATGGGTCGGCCCATCGTGGATCGCCGTGGTGGCGATGGTTTTTTCCATTGCCCAGATTCGTAATTGGAGAGAGCGTCACGCCCGCTTCAAGGTGACTTATCCGGAAGGCGTGACGATCGAGGCCCCGAAAGGGATGTCGGTGCTAGAAGTAAGTCGCATGGCGCGACGGGCCCATATGTCAGTCTGCGGAGGCAGAGCGCGGTGTACTACTTGCCGGGTGCAAATCGCGAGAACAGCCGGAGAACTGCCCCAAGCGAACGAACTTGAGGCGACTGCTCTCCGACGGATTGGCGCACCGAATAGCGTCCGGTTGGCTTGCCAACTGAGGCCACAGGCGGACCTCACGGTGCAGCCGCTTCTACACCCGAGTGTCGTCGCAGCAACTTTTGCCGAAACTAGCCAGGAATTCGGTGACGAACAGGAGGTAACGATTTTGTTTGTGGACATTCGTGGTTCGACTGCATTGGCAGAAGCCCGATTGCCATACGACGTCGTTTTTTTGCTGAACTCTTTGTTCGCTGGGTTAGCCGAAGCTGTAGAGACTTCCGGGGGATACTATTCAAATTTTACAGGTGACGGTTTGATGGCCCTGTTCGGATTGGATGGAAGACGGGCAGAAGGGGCCCAAGCTACGATGCGCTGTGCTCTCGCGATGTTGCATAGCATCGATGCCTTGAATGACCGGCTCGCCGGCGAATTGGCGACACCGCTTGAAATCGGAATTGGCATTCACACGGGTCAGGCGATCGTCGGCCGAATGGGGCCGCCCAAGACGCCGATCATTACGGCAGTAGGAGATTCAGTAAACACCGCTGCGCGGCTGGAAAGGACGGCCAAGGAACTGGGCGTTCCGCTGGCGGTCGTGCGCGACGGCTATGACGGTCCGCGAACGAACTATGGCGCCCGCATGATCCTGGTGCGTCCAGACCAATACGTCGCATGGACGAGCGACGAACTATCTGCCGATCCCCGCCAGATTGTGGGCCGGCTGGTCGGCCGAGCGTGAAATTGAGGAAAGCCGAACACAGTCCACGTAAACAATAAACGTAGCGATGGAGGAAGCGATGCCCGTCCGATCAGCCGCGGCTGCAGCGCTCGCGCTAGCTGTCATCGCCATCCCGGCCGGCGCGCAAGATGCCTACCCGGCGCGCGTGATTCACCTCGTCGTCGGCTATTCGCCGGGCAGCGGCCCCGACATCACCACCAGGCGCGTGGCCGAGGCGATAAGGATCGCATCCGGCGCCACAGTTATTGTCGAGAACCGAATCGGCGCACTCACCAGCATCGCTGCGCAATACGTCGCGCGCGCCAAGCCCGACGGCTACACCGTGTTCGTCACTGCCGGCAACTCGACCTTCGCCGCCAATCGCTGGCTGTTCAAGGATCTTCCCTACGATCCGGTGCAAGATTTCACGCCGGTCACCTCGCTGCTGAAGACGCCGTTCCTTTTTGCCGTGCCTCAGGGCTCGCCAATAAACTCGGTCGCGGAGCTGACTGCCGCGCTCAAACAGAAGGCCGGCAAGGCGATGTATGCCTACGCAAATTCGATCTCGCTCGCGGCCGCCGAGCTCTATAAGGCCAAGACGGGGGTCGAGGCGACCGGGGTCCCCTACAAGTCGATCATCGACAGCCACGCCGCCCTGGCCGCCGGTGACGTCGACTTTTTCAT
>Ga0081540_1000017_pt1 | contig 164991 bp, 147 predicted proteins | sample TabmetS2T1R1_FD_71024 | JGI IMG/M metagenome (GOLD analysis project Ga0081540, IMG submission 71024) | Tabebuia heterophylla rhizosphere microbial communities from the University of Puerto Rico - S2T1R1 | ecosystem: Host-associated > Plants > Roots > Rhizosphere ... | reverse complement strand
TGTTCCGCAATCTGATTCCCATGCTTGCGGATAAATATCATGTCGTTGCCCCAGACTTCCCTGGATATGGCGAAAGCTCAGCACCGTCGGTCAACGATTTCGACTATTCCTACGAACGGTTAGCGACTGTGACCGAAAAGTTCACCGAAAAGCTGAATCTTTCTTCATATGCGCTATACCTCTCGGACATAGGTGCATCGGTTGGCTTCCGGTTAGCTGTCATGCATCCCGAACGAGTGACCGCTATGATCATCCAAAACGGAGAAGCCCATGTTGAAGCCCTAAATAAGGACTTCTTGACAGGATTATTTGACTACTGGGAAGATCGGAGCGAAAAGAACGCTCAAGTTCTACTCGACTGGCTTCTGACGATTGAAGGAACCAAGTGGCATTATCTGCATGGCGCCAGCAATCCGGCGAAGATCAGTCCTGACAATTGGGTAATCGACCAGGCCTATCAGGACCGGCCGGGAAACAAGGATATCCAGCTTTCAATCCTCTACAACGCCAAGAGAAATCTGGATGTTTACGACGATTGGCAGGAGTACTTCCGTAAACATCAACCCCCTACGCTGATCACGTGGGGCAAAAACGATGGAATCTTCACGGTGGAGGGTGCTGAACTCTTTAAAAGAGATATTCCCAGCGCGGAGCTCCATCTTCTCGATACTGGCCATTTCGCGTTGGAAGAAGAAGTGGATCGGATTGGGTCGTTGATGTATGAGTTTCTCGACCGAACAATAAACGGGAAATAAGTACTGAAAGGGCGTTGCCAAGAGATCCTTTTGATTTTAGGTCCGCTCCATTGCATATGGAATGGAAAGGATGGGGAATTGAAAGTTCGACCTTTGACGAAGGCCGACCTTGGGGTATGTCCGTCGAAAAGAACGGACCTTTCGCCCATCGCGTAAACTTCTTTTCTCTTCGATCTAAAGGGTAGGAGGCGGTACGGGAGGGCTTGCGAAGGGCAGGGCTGCCGGAGTGAGACCGCACGACCGCTTCCGGTCAAAGCGGAAAGTCGTGAGTCGGAATGACGACTGCGCTGCGGTCAATCGCGTCGCGTGCTTGTGGTCGGTATCGGGGTAAAGCGGGCACACCGGGCTCACAACACGGCGGAAAGGCGCCAGGAGTCGGAGGGCATCGGCAAGCAGACAGGTACAAGCCACGAGGTTAGCCACCCCGACCAGAACCCTTTCAAAATATTGATTTGTTGGTGTTATTCGAGGTTGGGCGTTCTCGATGCTGCCGTTCAACATCGACGTCGCGATTGTACGCACGGATCCGATGGTCGCGAATCGTACACCCGAGGAGCTCAAGCAGCGGACGTTCGCCATGGCGAGCGTCGTATCGGCCAAACGGATCAATCGCGGTTATTCGCCTGTTTTGCTAGCCACCGCCATCAAAACGCCAGGCTTCCACTCGGAATCAAAGTCGGTTATTCCGCCGCGATGGGTGACTGTTGCGCGACAAGGCGACTGTAAGCGCCGCGTCCAGCAAGCAGCTCGTCATGCGTCCCAGCCTCGACAATTCGGCCCGCCTCCATGACCAGGATCATGTCCGCTGTCTGAATGGTCGAGAGGCGATGGGCAATGATGAGTGACGTGCGCTCCGCCATCAGTTCATTGAGGGCCGCACGGATCTGCTGCTCGCTGATCGTATCGAGATGCGAAGTCGCTTCGTCGAGAATCAGGATCGGCGCGTCCTTCAGAAAGGCGCGCGCGATCGAGACTCGCTGCCGCTGACCGCCCGACAACTGCACGCCTCGTTCGCCAACGCGGGTCAATAGGCCCTCGGGCAGTCGGTCGACAAACTCGCCCAGCGCCGCACGGCCGATCGCAAGCCGCACGTCCGCCTCGGATACCTCGCGCCCGGCCAACCGGATATTCGCCGCCAGCGTGTCGTTGAACAGATACGTGTCCTGCGCAACGAGCGCGATGTGGCGGCGCAAATCGTCCAGCCGCAGCTGGCGGAGATCGCTGCCGCTGAGCATGATGCGGCCCTCTTGAGGATCCCAGAAACGCAGCAGCAGGTTGGCGACGGTCGACTTGCCGGCGCCCGATGCACCGACCACGGCCACCGTACTGCCCGGCCGCATGTCGAATGTCACTCGATCCAAGGCCGGCGCGGCGCGGCCGGGATAGGTGAAGCGCACCGCTTCGAAATGCACCTCTGGGTTCGCGGGGATCGGCAAGGTTCCGTCGGCGATCGGCTCCGACTCGCACTCCGCGACGCGCAACCGCCGGGTGGAGGCGATGGTATCGGCGAGTTGCCGCCCAACCTGGCTGATCTCGGCGACTGGCATGAAGGCCGCAACCGACACCAGCACCAGCAGCGGCAGCCATTGCTCGGCGAACCAGCCCTTTGCGGAAAGCAGGGCACCGAGCAGAGCGACCGCCAGGCCGCCAAGGCCCATTGCGATCTCCAGCCCGGCTGTCTGTGTGGCGAGATCGTACAATAATGCCCGGCGTTTCTCCTGATACGCCGTAATGTCGGCCAGAAACACCGCCCGCCGCCGTCCGATGGCCTGGAACGCTGCGAGTTCGGCTAAACCTTGGATCGTCTCCGTCAGATGGGCGCTGATCCGGCCCAGTGCACCGCGCGCCTCGCTGCCGAGCCAATCGATCTCACCGCGAGCAAAGACTGGCGCCAGCCCCGCCCAGGCCAGGAACGGCAGCAGAACAATGGCGAGCGGCCACGCAATCCATGCCAGCAGTGCCAGCACCCCGGTCGGGATCAGCACGGCGACGAATGCGGGTGCCACGGTATGGGCGTAGAAATACTCGACCGTCTCGACATCCTGGGTCGCGAGTGCCACCAGATCGCCTGAGCGGCGCCGCAGCAGATAGGCCGGTGCCAGACGGTCGAGCTTGGCGAATAGTGCGATGCGCATCTCCGCCAGCAGGCGATAGGCCATGTCGTGCGCCAGCCAGGATTCCAGCCAGTGCAGCGTTGCCGCCACCGGCGCCGCGAGCAGCAGCGCCACCAGAAGGCCGAGGACCGGCTGCCCCGACGCGACCGCCCCAATCACCAGAGCGCCGAGAACGCTAACGCTGATGAAGGCCAAGACCCGACCGATGCCGCACAGAATGGTCAGTGAGAGCTGCACGCGCCACGGCTGAACAAAGCTCAGCAGGGCGCGCAACGTCTCGCGCCAGTTGATCTCGGCGGCATCCTCCGAAAGTGGGCGCACTTCCGGCCCCGCCGCCGGCGCAGCCGGCCGCACCCGGTCCATTACGTCGACGGGCTCGTGGCGGGCCGCGGCTCCGAGTTGCGGCGCCATTAGCTGCTGATACACTCCGGGACGCGCGATCAGCTCCGCATGAGTGCCGCTCTCCACGACGCGGCCATGGTCCAGCACCAGGATGCGATCGGCCCCCATCACGCTGGATAGTCGGTGCGCCAGGATCAGCGTCGTGCGGCCCTGCATCAGCCGGTCGAGTGCCTGCTGAATGATGGCCTCGTTTTGTGCATCGACGGAGGACAGTGCCTCGTCGAGAATCAAGATTGGGGCATCCCGCAGCAGCGCGCGGGCGATGGCGACACGCTGGCGTTGTCCGCCGGAGAGCGTCGCGCCGCGTTCGCCGATGCGAGTCTCATACCCCTGCGGCAAGGCGCCAATGAAGTCGTGGGCGTTGGCCGCGCGCGCGGCGGCGATCACCTCCTCCTCCGACGCATCTGGCCGGCCGAGGCGCAGATTATCGGCGATGGTGCCGTCGAACAGTGTCGTGTCCTGGGCGACGATCGCGATCATCCCGCGCACCTGATCCGGGTCGAGTTTACGGATGTCGTGTCCGCCAATGCGGATCGTGCCGGCCTGGGCGTCGTGCTGGCGCAGCAACAGGCGGAGGATGGTGGATTTGCCGGCACCGCTCGGGCCGACAATACCAACCGTCTCACCGGCCGCAATCGCGAAGCTCAACCCGCTATGGGCGTCGCCGCGCCGGCTTGGATAGGCGAACCCGACGGCCTCGAAAGCTATGGTCGGCGTGAGATCCTGCCGGTGCGGCGCGCCGCCGGCCGGTGCGTCGCTCTTTGCCTCCAGCAGCGCGAGAACGGCGGTGGCAGCCGATTGACCGATCATGCCCTGATGCAAGACGTTCCGCAGATCGCGCAACGGCCGAAAAATCTCCGTACCGGCCATCAGGATGATCAGCAGCGCCTCCAGGCTCATTTCGCCATGACGCACTCGCCAGGCACCGACGGTGATGGCAGCGGCCGCCCCGAAGCCCGTGCCGAGATCGGTGAAGAACCTAGTCAGGATGCCGAGCGACAGCACCCAGAGCGTGCTGTTCGACAGGGTGCGCGCCCGCTCGGCCAGCTTCGCGGCGAATGCGCCACTCTGGCCGAAGGATTTGAGCGTCGGCAAGCCCTGCACCGCGTCGAGGAACTCTTCGCCGAACGCCTTGAACGCGGCGGCGCGGGCGATGGCTCCGCGCTTGTCGGCATTGTGGATCAGCATCGGCAGAGCGAGAGTGGCGAGTGCCGCGACCAGCATCGCCGCGGCGGTCGGCACGTCCCACCAGGCCAGCACTGCGAAGATCACCAACGGTGCGCAGGCAGCAATGATGAGCTGGGGCAGATAGGCGCCGAAGAAGGTCTGCAACTGCTCGACGCCGTCGACCACCGCCAGCATCACGCCGCCCGTCCGCTCCGTCCCAAACCACGCCGGGCCAAGTGCAGCTATGCGGTCGAACAGGCGCGCCCGCAGAGCTACCTGCACCCGCCCGGCCGTGTCCTGTGCCAGCACGGTGCGCGCGTGATCTAGTCCGGCACGCACAAGCACGCAGGCCGCCGTTGCTGCGGCTGCGGTCGCGATCTCAGTCAACGGCGCGCCCGCGAAAGTCAGCGCCAGGACGCGGCCTAGGCACACGAAGCGCAGGATGCCAACTACCATCGCAATCAGGCCAAGCCCCACCGCAGCGGCCAGGCGCAGCCGTAGCCCTTCCATCATCGCCCACAGCCGCCGGTCGAAATACATCGTGTGCTCCGGTCTGCCCTGAGACTGCCGCGCGGGTGGCACCCTGGCTAAAGGCGGTTTTTCAGGGGGGTGTTGAATATCCTACAATACCTCTCTGGTCACGCTTCCCCCCTTGGCGGCGTTACGCGCATTCGGGGCGACAGTTCGCTTCGGTGGGCTTGCCCGTGCGGCGGTCGAACCTTGTCTCATCCCGCTCGCGCCGCGACCAGAAACCGAGATCAAGCACGACGTCCAGGCCGAGCTCCACGCATCGTGTCCACTGCTTGCCGATCAGCCTCGACACCTGATAGTCGCGGGGGCTTTGCCCGACGTTCTCAGAACATTGGTGGCGCCGTGGATTGTGAACCATGCTCCCTAATATCGATGTCTTGCAAAAGCTTGCCGGCCCAATAGCCGGTTGGAATCGCTTCCAGCAGCTAGGCGACGAGCAATGCGACCGCGCTGATGATCCATGGGTTCATCGATTTTGCTTCCAATTCAGCACCATTGGCGCGGGCAGATTGCTGAGCAGTCCAGCGTGCCGCCACAGACTACTTCCTGCAAGCATCTAAGGCGTTGACGGGCAGTACTCCCTTGGGGTCCGGACCTGAACGAGCGCATTCAACCAGTCCTTCTTGCCGCAGCAAGTGGCACAATTGCCCCGTTAGCCGCACTGCTAGGAATCCGTCTGGAACCTGAGGTGCAACGATCATGTCCGTAGCCTGGGTAGCGCAAGGGGTCGGCTCTTTGACCGACCTTGCGCAGGTCGAGACGGCGCAGCGCTTCTTTGAGGTGGGGACACCCGCGCTTAGAAACCTTAAAACTAGGGAATGGTCGCGCGTCCCCACTTTCTCCTAAGTTATTGAAATATTGAAACAGCGCAGTTGACCGAACTCCCTATGCGACGCGTCAGACCCAGTGCGCCGCGCCTTGTTGAAAGACGACGAGTTCGAGCTCTGCTGCGATTTCGGGCGAAGCTTTCTGAGAGGCTTCGCTGGAGGCGAAGGCACACTAAGATTACAACTTCGCGCGCCAGTCGCTCGGACACGACCCTCGACTGCCGGAACGCGCTTAGATCGCCACCGTGTCCAAGCATCTTCCCCTCGTCGTCACGCACCCGGAGGTTTGTTTAGGGCACCCCTTGCACGTACTAAACCCTGCGAGGTTATCGTGCTTTATGGAAATACCAACGCCGCGGCGAGGCCAAGGGCAAAGGACACCGAAACGAACATGATGTTCCGAGCGAGCCTGGACACGAGAGATGAGAGGCCGCGAGCTCCTGCCGTGTTGAGGTCGCGCTTGTCGAGCAACAGCAGGCCGCTCCCAATGGGCACGACCCACCATGGTCCTCCTGCAAAGCCCAGTAGCGAAGCGCCAAGTAGGATGCCATAGACAAACATGGCTCAACAATCACTGCACGAGACGACTGCATGAGGCCAAATGCCCAGTCACCTGCTGATCGACTCATAACCTAGAAAAGCAGAGCAGCCGCTTGCTCGCGAAAGCATAGTGGAACGCTGAATGCAGTACACAACCCTGCTGGTGGTGGCGACCTTTATTGCCGTCTACGTCGGCATGGCCCTCGGTCGCTGGCCCGGTCTCAAGGTCGATCGCACCGGCATCGCCGTGCTTGGGGCCATCCTTCTCTACTCCACTGGCGTCGTCACCAACGCCGCCGTGCTGGCAGCCATCGACTTCCCGACCCTCATCGTCTTGTTCGGCTTGATGGTGCTGTCGGCCCAATTCGCGGCCTGCGGGTTTTACGACTGGTGCTCTGCGCGCATAGCTGCGACGCACGCCTCGCCCGTCGCCATTCTCGCCCTGACAGTGGCGGTTGCTGGGGTCTTGTCGGCCGTCCTAGCCAATGACATTGTCGTCTTCGCGATGACGCCCATGCTGGTCAAAGGCTTGAGAGAAAGGCGGCTCGACCCGCGTCCCTACCTGATCGCGCTGGCCAGTGCCGCCAATGCCGGCTCGACCGCAACCGTGATCGGCAATCCTCAAAACATTCTGATCGGCCAGGTGGGCCGGCTCGATTTCTGGGGCTTCGTCGTGGCGTGCGGGCCTCCGGCAGTGTTCGCACTTCTTACCGTTTTTCTTGTGGTGTGGATCAGCTGGCGGCGGAAGCTCTCTGCCTTGCCGACGCGCAACGGCGCTGTCGTCATCCCGTCAGTGGATCGGTTCGGGGTCGGCAAAGGCGTCGTTGCCACCGTCGTGCTGCTGGCACTATTCGGCAGCCGGCTGCCCCACGTCTCGGACGTGCTCGTCGTGACGGCAGTGCTCCTGCTTAGTCGGCGCCTGGCCACCCGTGAGGTTCTGGGTCTGGTCGATTGGCACCTGCTGGCTCTCTTCGGAGGGCTCTTCATCGTCACCGCGGCTCTGGCCGAAACCGGTTTGCCGGGGGATATGCTGGATGCCTTGAAGGCCGCGGGCATCAGTGCAAGCGATCTACCCGCTATGACGCTCCTCACGCTCGTCGGCAGCAATACGATTGGCAACGTCCCCACGGTAGTCCTGCTGGTCACCATTTTGAAGGACTTGCCAAGCGAAGCGCTATACACGATGGCAGCACTCTCTACGCTTGCCGGCAATCTGCTTGTCGTCGGCAGCCTCGCGAACATCATCGTCGTGGAACGCGCCAAGGAAGCCGGCGTAACGCTGAGCTTCCTTGAACATGCCCGCTGCGGCATCCCCATAGCAGTCATTTCGCTTGCCATGGCGGTTGCCTGGTTCGTCGGCAGGGCGCTTGTGAGGGCTTGACGCGGCGGCGGTTACGCACAAGCCTGGCGCAAGTGTGCCTGCTTAATGTTCGACGCCGGCGAAATGTTTGCCGTCCGAAAACCAAACTCGAAGCGCTGTAAAATTCGAGTGCTGGAGTGCCATTGGCGCGTTCGCGAACTTGTTCGTCGAGCGCGTCGCCGCAGAATGATCGGGTTGGAACATTTCCCGTAAGCCCTTGGAATCCAACGGGAGGGATTTCTAGGGTTGGAACACGCAAGAGCTTGTTATGCCAGGGATTGCGGATACCCCAACGGGGCGCCAAAAGTATTTTTTTTATTTTTTATCAATAGCTTACGCCCCCGCCCACCGAAACCCGCGCCCCAATGGACCGCTTCTGGCTGACAATATTTGGCGTGGCGGCGGACACGATGGTGTCGCTCACAATGTGGGGAGCGTTGTTCGTTGCGTGGCCATGACCGCTTGGCCTTCGGAGCAGACAAACCCGCCACGTCGCGAATGACCCAGAGGGGTGCCCATTTTGACTTGCATAACTCCCACGCGCTGGGATCTGCAAGCGGACCTCCTGTCCAGTGTTGAATTTCTCAGCCTTGGCCATGACGGCCTCGCCTGGTGATCGTGGCGACGGCACTTCCTGTTCACGCGAAAAGCGGCTTCATTGCCGGTCCGCCCGCGGCTAGTCTCGATCCATCTGTTCAGGCGACATCCACCTTACCGCCGCCGCGATGCGGGAAATCGGTGCGTTCGCTTACTTCGGAAGGACGACAGGATGCGGGCAGTGATTGTCGGTGCGGGAATGGGCGGGTTGATGACGGCGTTGGCGCTGCGACAGTCCGGCGTCTTCGCATCGGTCGATATCTACGAGCAGACGAAGGTGCCCAGCACCGCAGGCGCCGGGTTGAACATCCCGCCCAACGGGGCGCGGATATGTCGTTGGCTGGGCGTCGACCTCGATGGCGGGGATCCCAAGGGCCCCGATGGGGTGATCGACGGTGGCCGGGCGGCAATTCTGGAGTCGACGCGGCAGTTCAACGCGGATGGGAGCGTGACAAAGAGGCCGTTCGATCATGTCAGCGCCGCGGGCGACCGCGCCGGGTTTCATCACATGCACAGGCTGGACCTGTTGATGTGCCTGTATAAGCGGGTGTTCGAGTTCGGTCCCGACAGCGGGGCGCCGTGCCCGATCACCGTGCACATGGACTGCAGGCTGACACAGTTGCGTCAGACCGCCGGCGAGGTGACGGCGACCTTTTCGAATGGTCGAACCGCCACGGGAGAGGTTCTCGTGGGTGGCGACGGGATCAACTCTGCCACGTTGCAGCTGGCGTGGCCGAACCCGCGTCCCAAGCGCTGGACTGAGGTGACCTGCTTTCGTGGGCTCATTCCGCGGACGGTGGTCGCCTCGCTCCGCAAGGCTGACGGCAGCCCGCTGGACCACAATCCCATCAACTCCTTCAGCATGGACCGCCATCGGAACGACAGGAGCGGGGCGACGACGTACTGGGTGCGCGGCGGCGAGTTGTTGAACGTGTGGATCGCCCGTTATGAGCCCGACTCTGCCGCGTTCGAGCAGGAGGAGGGCGACTGGTTTCCCGTCAGTCAGGAGGAGATCCTTCGCGAGGTGGGCGAGGCATTCACGGGGAGCGCCAGTAGAGACGACCTGCTCGCTCTGGCGGGGGCGATCGTTCGTCCCACGAAGTGGGGCCTCTACGATCGTGACGCGCTCGAAACCTGGGTGCAGGGCCGCATCTGTCTGCTCGGGGACGCGGCGCACCCGATGCTTCCCACGTTTGGCCAAGGCGCCGCGCAGTCCTTCGAGGACGCCGCCGCGCTCGCTAGCGCCTTCGCCCTGCACGGCCGCGATGTGGCTACAGCGATGTTGCACTACGAACGCGTGCGGCATTACCGCGCCACCCGCTTCCAACTTGGCTCCAAATTCGCCTTCGATCACTTGCGGGCCAAGGACACCGCTGCGCAGAAGGCGCTACTCGAGACGCTCGACGAGCGGGTCAGCCCAGCCTTTGCCCACGATAAGCGCGGCGGCGAGGATGACTCCTGGATCTACGCGTACGACGCCCGCAATATCGGCGCCGAATTGCCGTCCAAGAGATTAGGACCGTGGGACTTCCGCCGAGCCACCAAGGCCGACTACGCCGCGATCACCCGCAAGCTCTGGACGCCAGCTGCTCCCGCCAAGGGTATACGCCCCATCACGCGCGAAGAGGTCGCCCTGCACAACACCCCAGACGACTGCTGGATCGTCATCTCGGGAAAAGTTTACGACATCACCGAATGGGCACCCCATCACCCTGGTGGTGCTGGAATCGCCCGAATGTACGCCGGCAAGGAAGCCACCGCCGAATTCGGTGACTACCACAGCGCCGAAGCTGTCGCGCACATGGCTCATTTCTGCATCGGCGACCTCGTCGAGACTCCAACCACCTTGCCGTGACTGGCCACGCTGACTGGCCGGCATTTCCAGCGCGCCGCATCGCGCGGCGCCAACTACGCCCGCTGTGCGCTGGTCGCCGAACCGTGACGAGCAGCTCGGAGCGCGAGTCTGCGTTGGCTTCCCCAGCTGGAATCGCGGCATGGGTTCGCACTTTACCGTGACGGTGCCCCTTATCGCGCAACAGGCACATGCAATTCAGAACCGGCCCAATCGCGTCGCGCGCGTTGTGTATCCAGGCGAAGCGACCATCACTGGCTTCACAGCACGAAGTTGGCGGCCTTTTGATCACATCGTCGACTTCGGCGGGCAAAATTCTCGAGGTTAACCATCCAAACTAAGATATTGATATTATTTATGATTTATTTTTTGGGAAGTTAGTCGGTCGCTAAGCGAAGCGAAGGCAGTGGATACAACAATCGAAGCCCTCGCTCAATAAATGCGTCCTAGTGACCGTCGGGCTTGAGCGCCCGGCAGTTCGCCGCGTTAGCTTCCCAGCGCTGGTGCGCGTTGACCCATGTCCATTGACCCTCGCGGTCGAGCCCGCAGCGCAGTTTCGCCACGCGCTCGGCGAGCGCCACGGTGCCGAGAGGGATGCTGGTCCAACGTCCTTCGCCCCTGATCACAGCCCATGCCAGTGTTTCCTCAGTGAGGTTGCCAAACCCGGGGATGTCGAGGCACACCACCACGCCCTCGTCCTCCTCGAGGAAGCCCTGCACGGCCGCAATGGTGAGCGGTGTGGGGTTTGAGAGATGCGCGTACTCGGGGAACTCCGCGGCCAGGCGCGCATCGATGGCGGCAAGCTTGCCGTCCAGGCGGGCGATAGCAATTCGGATAGAATCCGTCGCTGTCGCATCGGCCCTGCCCACAGCCGCCAGCAGGCGCGCGTCCTCGCCCTGGCGTTGGCCAATCAGGTCCTGGCGCTAGCGGACCAGCACCGACAGGGGTCCGGCACCCTTGGCGAAGCGCACGCACTACCACGCTTTCCGCCCAAGGTGGGCGCGTGCCTCATCGACATCGCGACCATGCCCGACCGCCGGCCGGAGACGCGTGGCTGCACGCGTTCAGCTCACTGGCGAGGCTCTAAGGCAATTTCCGCTCGTCGCGCGCAAACGAAGGCTCGAGGTGATTTTGCGTCGGCATGGCCACCCTTATGTGCGCCAATCTGAGGCGCTTAAAAACGGCGACCAGCTACTTGCTGAATGCCGCCGGCCAGAGGTGGGACGGTGCTGAAGGGCTCAGTGGACGACCTCCGCCAAGCCGCCCGTCGCGCCTGGTTCTTGCCTATCAACGGCGTTGAAATTATCTGTTACGGTCAGCCAGTGAACCCCAGTTGTGATTACTTCCACTGGCAACGAAATTGGGACCGTGCGAGCTGAGGAAGGGGCGCCGAGCTTGTCGTTAGTGGAACCGCAACGCGCCCGCATTCTTGGCGCACTATTTACGGCGAGCTAGCTCAAGCGGGATCGGCTCGCAAGAGCCGACTTGGCCAAGGTGGTGGCGCACTTGGCTGACCTGCTGCATGGGCGAATGCGTGTTCGATGGTTCGATTGAGGTGAGAAGCGGTAAGTCCTGAACCCGATCGAGGCGAAAATGACGTCAGGGATGATGCGCGCCGTCTTCGCGTCGATGGTCGTACTGGCATCAGTTGGCTCCGGCGCCGCGCAAACCTGCGACGGCATCTGGGTTTCCCTGGGGGCAGAGGAGCGGCGTTGCCTCAGGCCGGGCGCAAGCGAAAGGTTCAAAGACTGCCCGGACTGCCCGGAAATGGTTGTTGTTCCTGCTGGAACTTTCACCATGGGTTCACCGCCGAACGAACCGCAGCGCGAAGGTGAGCGCGAAGATCAGGTGCTCGTTGACATTGCTGCACCATTCGCCATCGGTGCATTTGCAATCACGCGCCGCGAGTTTACGGCGTTCGCTGCGGCAACCAACTACAAATTGGATGAGGGGTGCTACTTCTGGACGGGAACCACTTGGGAAGAACGATCAGACCGGTCCTGGCGCTCACCCGGATTTGCACAAGACGATTACCATCCGGTGACGTGCGTCGACCTCAAGGCTGCCGAGGCGTACGCGGCGTGGTTGTCCGAAAAGACCGGAAGAATTTATCGCCTGCCATCCGAGACGGAACGCGAGTATGTGGCGCGCGCCGGGACCACTACGCCATTCTGGTGGGGATCTTGGATCAGTACCGAGGCTGCCAACTACAACGGCTTGCCTTATCAGCACGGCGACAGGGGCGAGTGGCGTCAGGCGACGGTGCGGGTCGATACTTTCCGACCCAATGCTTGGGGCCTCTATAATGTCCATGGCAACGTGTGGGAATGGACAGATGATTGTTGGAACGAAGCGAACGCTGGCAATCCTGGCAACGGAAGCATGCGAAAAACAGGCGATTGTACCTGGCGCGTGGCGCGAGGTGGGGCCTGGAACTATGCGGCTAAGTATCTTCGCGCGGCGTTTCGCTACTGGAACCTGCCAAATAATCGGAGCAGCGTGCAAGGCTTTCGCGTTGCTCGTGTGCTTTGAGCATGAGCGAGCGGCATCACACAATGCGCTGACGCACTAAATATCCTTTAAGTTATTGCTTTTACGTGAGTTATCTACTTGAGACGCCGGCCGGAATCGCAAGCTTAGCCACACCTGCCCCTTGGTGACGGACGTGCACGGCTGTTATCGGCGCAGAGGACGGACGGCACATCCGCAGCCAACGGCGCGTTGGACCATAAAGCCGGACCATCAACTGAGAGAGAAGACCATCGGTTGACGCATACGGCAACAGTGATTTCGAACGTCGTCTCCTCCAATATCCAGCGGCTCGTCATTCTACCGCCAGCCTGGGTCGTGTGTGTGCGAAGATCGCCCCGCCCTCGCGGGCCCCGTGTGGTGGGCCATCACACGCTGGGAATAGGGCGCCGCCATCCGCCAAAAGCTGCTATGGGCAGTGGCCCGTGCGGTGATGACTGCCCCTTGTGTTTGGTTGTGCTGCTTCTCGGACGCCTATAGCGTCAGCGCTGTCGATGGGGACTCATGCCGGTGATGGTTACGGCGAGCGAACGTGCGCGGGTTCTCGGGCGCCTGCAACACGTCCGGACGCTTCGGCTGCTCGTTGGATAGCCGACCGAGTTGACGCTCAGGTGAAGCTGGTCCTAGTGCCCGCGGAAAGTTCACAGTCTCGCGTTTTGCTCCACCCGAGGGGATCCGCAGCCAGTCGTGTCGCACGTGTCAACCCACAGCGGCTCAACTTCAGCCAACCAGACCCACCGTTGGCGTCACATTGGTGCTGCCGGGGAAGACAGTGCTTCCCAACGCCGCCTCCTCCACCCGCAAGTGGTCGCGGAGCAGACCCTTGAGCACGGCGCGAAGATCAATGGTGGCCCTGAGATCGCGACCCTCGTGCAGGTTTGCACCTTTCAAGCCAGGCCAGTCGGCGACGACGCGCCCGCCCCGGAGAGCGCCGCCGGCCAGCAGCGCCACCGTACCAGTGCCGTGATCGGTGCCGTCGGTACCGTTGATACGGGCGGTGCGTCCGAACTCGGTAATAATCGCAACCACCATTTCGCGCCAGCTGTCGCCCATGTTAGTCTCGATGGCCGCCAGCGCGCCGTCGAGCGCACCAAGCAGGTTGGCAAGCTGGCCTGACGCGGCACCCTCGTTGATGTGCGTGTCCCAACCGACGAAGCCCATGGCCCCGACGCGGGGGCCGTCGGGACGGGCGAGATAGCGCGCCGCAGTGCCGGCGGCCTCCGCAAAGTAGGCGCGCACGCGTGCGATACCGGGCGGGGGCAACTGCGCCAGGTTAGACGCGACGTCATCCATACCGCCGGCGCGGCCCAGCGCCACCAGGCGGATGCGACTTTCGAGTGCGCTGGCGAGCCGCGGGTCCGTGCGATGATAGAGATCGAGTAAGCGGGCCTGCGTGTCGCCGCTGGCGGGAAGAATCTGCGCGGGAGCCCACGACATCACCGGCGCCTGCCCGCGCACCACCAGCGGCGTCACCGGCCCGACCGCCATGGCACGACCGCCACGCGGATCGACGCCGCCGCCCGAGGCCATAACCAGCAGCGCGCGGTTAAGCCAGCCGGTGTCGACCTTCCCCGGCTGCGGGAGCCCACTCTCCAAGACGTCCTGGCCGTCGAAGTGAGAGCGCTCGCGATAGGGCGTGGCGGTGGCGTGGACGATGGTGGCCTGCTGCGCCTTGTAGAGACGATGTAGATTGGGCATCGCCGCGTTGAGTGCGAAATAGGAATCGAGGGGCAGAGCCGGCGTCGGACCGTCCAGCACGAGAGCCCGGTTGCCACGAAGGCTAATCCAGTCCGGATCGCCAACCGGAGCCACGGCGCCGAGGCCATCAAGTGCGCCGCGGAGCACGATGACAAGCATGCGCGGATCGCGGCCTTCGGCGCGCGCGACCTTCGGAAACTGGGTCCACGCAAACAGGGCGCCGGAGCCGATCAGTGCCTCGCGGCGGCTCGGCAGGTGCGGACAAGCAGCCATTGTCACCTCCTCTGGAACTCGGTCGACATGAACAACAGCGCCAGCGCCTGCTGGCGGGTCTCCGCGCGGGCGACGGCTTGATGAGTTTCGGGCGAGATAGTCGCTGCCAGCACCGTCTCGATGATAAGACGCGGATCGACGCTGCCGGCAATGCGTTCGGCGAAGATGTTGGCGATGTCCAGCCGCTGGCCCACGCCATCGATCCAGGTGGCCTCATCGTCGGCGTAACCCCGCGGCGACGGCGGCCGCCACAGGGGCTCGCCTAGGGTGGCCTGGCCGGTGGTAAAGCGGGCGGGGTCCGCCGTCGTGCCAGCGGCTCGCACAATGGAAATTACCCATTCGCTCGGCCGCTTGAGTTTGCGCGAGGCGAAAGTCCAGGCCTCGGGCGCGGACACAAGCGCCTTGGTGACCTCCTTGAGGTCACCGCTCGTGTCGCGAAAGGTGGCCGTCAGCTTGTCGACCAGTGTCGGCGGGGGCTCGTCGGATACAAAATGGCGAACCAGCTTGTTGGCGATGTGTTTGGCGGTTGCCTCATGCACCGCCAGGTCACGCAGCACCGCCCGGCCCTGCTCAACGCCGATGTCCTCGTATATCTTACCTACGACCGTCTGCGGTCCGGGCTCGTGCAGACGCCGGTTGAACGAAAACTTACCACCATGCTCGGGATTGTCGCCAGCAGGCATGAAGGTCCAGCCGGTGAGCACTTTGGCGAAGCCAATGATGTCTTCCTGGGTGTAGACGGTGCGCACACCCAGCGTATGCAGCTCGAGGATCTCGCGCGCGAGGTTCTCGTTAAGCCCGCGGGTGCGATTGATTCCCGCGATCGAGTTGGGGCCCATTGACGCCGCCTGATCGAGATAGAATAGCATGCACGGGTGGCTCTCGGCGGCCTGCAGCAGGTCGGCGAAGCGGCCCAGGATGTGGGGGCGGATGGCCTCACGCTCGTATGCACCCGACATACTCTGGATCTTGTCGGCCGAGATGCAGAAGTGGTTCGACCAGAACCACACCAGCCGCTCGGCAAAGCCGCTCTCAGCGGCGAGAGCCGCGTCGATGCGCGCTCTTGCCTCGTTGAGATAGATCTGGCGCCCGGGGTCAGGAACAGCTTCGGCCGCCGCACGGGCCGCCATGTCGTTGTCGGGCTGCTGATTGCCCTCGGCGGCCATGGTCGCTTCCTTCTGGAGCTTCGCGGCGACGATCCGCTTGGCCTGGCGCTCGGCGTTGGCGTCGGCGACGGTGCGGAAGGCCAGCGCACTGTCAGGAAGCCCCGACGCCGCAACCTGTCCTACGCCAGGCTTGTCGAGTTCGGCGAGGAGGGCGCCACGGGGATCCGACGCGATGGCGGCGATTGATCCCAACCGCGGCCCCATTCCGAAGCGATGCAGGGCAAGCGCGGCTAATGCTTTCGTGGATTCAGCCATGACACAAGCCCCAACAGATTGAAAGCAGCAAGCGCGCTTGCGGGTTGGATGCTGGCGCTGGGGCGCAGACAGATCGACCTTCCACCTGGTCGCCCAGTTTCTCCGGCCGATTTGATCGTCGCCCGTCTAACTACCAGTCGTAACGCTACGACGCGTAGCATATAGGAATAGACCACGCAAGCGGTGTGTGCACCCGCTGAACATTCAATGAGCGAACAGAGGTTGACTACGTCAGTACTGGGGTCCGAGCGCTATGCGGCCAATCTTGCCATCCTTGACCAGACCAATCCGCCATTCTGCCGAGCCATTGGTGAAGTAGGCGATGTAGACATCGCTGCCTAGCGATGAGACACCGCGGAAGGACACGGATCGCAGCGCCCCGAGCTTTGCCAATATTGCCCGGTTCATCGGCAGTTGCTGGCGCGTCTCCGCCGCCACTTCGGACGTCATCAACTGGTAGAGAGGCTCGCCGCGGCCGAGCGCCTCGATATACTGACGCAAGCTTTCCTCGCTTCCGGGCATCGGCGTGGAGCGCGGCGACAACGGTCGTTCACTTCGGTTGTCGGCGCGCCCTGCCTCGACGCTAAGATAGCGCGTCCGCTGCCCGGGCAGCACGATTTCGAGGCACTGCCCGGAGGCATCGGTGACGACCCAGGGATTGCCAACGTTGGTCAGGATCGAGGCGGACGCGTTGTCGCCAATAGTGCCTTGGGGTAGCGCGCGCTTGCCATCGCGGTCCAACCCAAACAGCTGCAGGTCGCTGCCGCTAGCATTGTAGATCAGCAGCCGGATCGGCGCTGCGCCGGTCGAGGCCTTTAAGGTCCGCTCTTCAGAGCATGCCAGCACTCCACCCGGCGTGTCGTCGCCGTCTGGCCGGAAGACGACGTCATGGGCCCTGCCATCGTCACCCAACAGGAGCCGAAACTCCCCAAAGCCGTTGGCGAACTTGACGCCGTAAATGTCGTAGCCGCCGGGGCCGACGCCGCGGAAGTAAATCGACTCCACGGTGCCGAGGGCCGTCAACATTGCGTGCACCTGCGGAAGTTGGCGCTGGATCTTAGCAACCAACTGTGAGCTCATCCGCTCATAGTTGGGAGAGCCGCGCTGTATGTCCTCGATGCCGCGAAGTATTGCGGCCTTTCCGCCCGGCGCAGGCGTCTGATCCTTGAACCGGTCAGGGACCTGGGCGACGCGACGGAGGAACGCATCTTCGATGGTCTTGGCGCGGTCGGGATTGATGCGCATCGCGCGCCGCGGTCCTAGCGCTGGCTCCTGCAGTAGGAGCTCGTTAACTTTCGACTGGCCGTCACGCAGGAAAATCACCAGGTGATCATCACCTGCAAAATGATCCCGGTCGCGCAAGGCGAACACTTCGATCTTCGGTCGGCCGATCTCCTGCACGAACAAACGGTCGTCCTCGCGGAGTACGGCAAGCGAACGGCTGGGGTTTAGCTCATACCAGCCGACATAGGAGTTGAGGAGTTCCGGATCGATGCTCCCTAACTGATCCTTTTGCGATACGCCGGCAATCCGAGGCGCACGTAAGTCGCGGCCGTGTTGATACAAGAGCACCTCGGGCTCGCCCGGCTCGCCGTCGGCGGCAAAAAAGGCGAGCTGGCCGGCGACGGCCGGGTAGAAAAACTTGCCGTCTTTGTCCGGGAAGATCTGCAGCCTGCGCTGCCCGGTCAGCTGCCCGAACAGGCCGTTACCTTGGCGGTTGACGGAGAAGATCGACCCCGAATTGAACAGATAGAAGCCGGTATAACGATCGAAGAGCCTGGCATCGAGAGCAGATGGAGCCGGGACGATGGCGGTCGCGGCTACGTGCTCGGACGCGGAGTTTGTTGCTGCAGTGGCCGACGCCGTACCGTAGGCAATGGTCACCGCAGACAGCGCGATTAAGGGTGCGATTGCAGCGGCAGTCCAGATCCGCTTGCGCCATCCAATCCTCGCGTGGGTTTCGGCTGCAACCAGAATGCGTTCGACCCGCCGGCGTACAGTGGAGGCCCTGGCCATCGCTAGCCCGACAGGCGCCGATTGCACATGGTCCGCCAGTTCGAGCAGGATCTCCGCGTATGACAGCCTATCATCGAGGCCTTCGAGCGCGGCATCGTCGCTGGTGATTTCCGCGAGCTCAGCCAACTGCAGCAACTGCCACCACGCAAACGGGCTGAACCAGAAGACAGCGCGATTGAGCGAGGCCAGGAGCAGGACATAAAAATCGCCGTTGGCGACGTGCGCACCCTCATGGGACAGAACCGCCCGACGCGTGCGTTCATCCCAGTCGATGCACTCGGACGGAAGGAGAATGGTCGAACCGAATGTGACTGGCACACCGATGATGTCGCTCGCGCGCACATTCAGGCCTAAGGTCCAGTGTTCGCCAATGGGTTGCGCCGAGCTGGCCAGGCGCCAGGTCAGATAAAGGCCGGTCGCCAGCCTCAGCAGCAGCATGCCGGCACCGGCAGCATAGACCGTCGTTGCCAATGTCCACCAGTTGATGGCGCTGGACGCTGCCTTGACTGAGGTGACGCCCGGCTTCCACGCCTGCGCGGCCTGCAGAGAGTTGATCGGTTCTGGCGGCACGTTCGCGGGCGTCAACGCCATTTCCAGCGTCTGCATTGGCAACGGGTTCGCCGGTATGGTCATTGTAAACCAATGTGTCAGCAGCGGCATGAACAAGGAGGCGAGCATCACCAGGGTCCACGACGTCATATGCACGTGCGGATTTTTGACGCGCAGCATCTTCAAGCCGATCCACACGGTGACGCCGAGAAGGAGGGAGCGCAGCGCGGATTCACCCAGAAGCGCTAGCATCACTTCTTTCCTCCCTTCGCCTTGGCCACTTTGTCTGCCAGCATTCGCAATTGCCTCTGATCCAGCATCGCAGTGTCGACCATGCCGACCAAGACCTCTTCGACAGAGCCATTGCAGAACCAGTTCACGATGCGTTGGACGGCCTTGGCCGCAACCCGTCCGCGCGGTTCGGCCGCCTGATAGACGTATGTGCGGCCGTCCACCGTGTGGGTTGTGTAGCCTTTATCCTCTAGTCGGCGCAGCACAGTGCGCACCGTGGACTCCTTGAGAGGGCGCTTTAAGCGCTCGCGCACCGCCTCGGCGGTCACAGGGCCATGGGCCCAAACTAGTTGCATCACTTCCCGCTCGAGGTCACCCAGTTCGGGTAGGCTCTCATCCATTGTGTTCTCTTCGAGGTATGACGTGACGTAACGCTACAGACCGTCGCATACATGCTCGAATCCCGCAACAGGCACCTCGGCGCAATCGGGGGGTGGTGGCAGTTGGCGACCCGTTTTGCCCGTCCTGCGCTTGTCACCGACGAGCGGCGTGGGCCCGGCTCGCTAAAGGCATACGGCCCTCACACATTCTAGTGGGAAGGCCAAGACCGCGGGACGCCGGCTTTCCATAACCTGCCCCGCTGGCCGAAGTTCACGCTGCCAGCGGCCAGGATCTCGCCGCGACATACCGATATGACCTCTGTCGCACCGCGCAAGACCTCTCTCCGAGTGCTTTCGGCCCGATGCTTCGGTTCCGCATCCTCAACTATCGTCAACCTACGCCTCCCTCCCCCACAGCTCGCCTAACTAACTAGCCTCAAAGTCCCCCACGCTTGGTCCCACTCTCGCCGCGATACCATTAAGAGCCGTCGAAACACCCGCGGCATACAGTTATGATTTCAGTCAGGAACCGCACGGTCGCCATGCAGAACTAAAGCGTAATCTAGCGAGTGTCGCTCACCCGGCAGGGTGGAATAGTTCGTTAGATCCCACTACTATCATTTTTCTCTCGGCGTGTTCATGCCCTTGCAATTCAGGGAATTGTTAACAAATCCAACGGGATCGCTGCAGAAGTCGCGCAAAAGACGATAATTATTGGTTTGCTCCACCGTAACTTGATCAAGTCCATATTTTGACAGCTGTAGAAGTAGCGCCCCTGGATAAGCCATCAATATCGGCGAATGCGTTGCCATAATAACCTGGCATCTTCCTGACTTATCCATACGGTAGAGATGCTTCAGAAACTCAATCTGACGCAGTGGTGATAACGCCGACTCAGGTTCGTCAAAGATGTAAAGCCCCCCTCGGCATCGTTCCTGGAAAAACCTTAGAAATCCTTCGCCGTGGGAGTGCGAAAGGAAGTCAGGTGGGCGATCACCCACATCCAGTGCGGCCTGATCCAAATAGCGAGCAATGGCAAAGAAGCTCTCTGCTTTGAAGAACCAACCGGTCGTTATCTTTGGCAGCCATCTGGCGCGAAGCGCCAGCGCCAAACGGCCTCCGCTGATTTCTACGGCGCGAGAATGATCGACGGGCATGTACCCCTTCCCACCCCCCGCGTCGTCATAACCAGCAAGCGCGGCGATACCCTCTAAAAGGGTTGACTTCCCCGTGCCATTCTCTCCGACTATAATGGTTATAGCCTTTCCAAAATGGATCCCAAAAGTACCTCGAAAAATGGGTAGACAGAACGGATAACATGTGACGTCTGAGATTAGTGACTTATCAAGCCATAAGTGCCTCAGGTAGGGCGCCGGCAACTTTGAAATGTTTGACTTTCGGCTCATCTACTGTATTGACACTCCCGCTCGGCAACCAACGGATTTGTTGTCAGCTCCCGATGAGTCGTTATCACATCGACAAGTCGGGGTGAAGTTTGATGGCGTAGTTGCGTTTGCGGTTCAGCAGATATTCCAGGCGCCATCCCGAGACTGATTCACGTCTCACGTCCCTCAAACGCACCGTCTGCGATTACGGTTACAATCTTCACTGGAGGTCGGCGACGTCCGCCAGGTCGCAAGGGGAAGCCCTTGGGAAGCCTTTGGAATTTTGCGTCGACAATCGCGCCTGAGAAGTCACAACAGCTTTCGGCGGTCAGGCAGGCCGTCTTTGCACCGCCGCCACCTCTTATCAGACGTCCCTGCTGCCGATCCGTTCTCGCGAACTTGCTCGACAAGCGTCGTCGGCCAGCGGCGATCGAGCGGGTCGGAACATTCGCCGTAAGCCCTTGGAATCGACCGTTTGCATGACCTCGATACTGTTCATCGCCAGATTGACCATCACTTGCTCGCAGCTGGACGCGGCTGCCAAAGGCGCGCCGATTGTCGGTGAACAAATCGAGGCTGAGCATGACGCCGTCCAGCTGGCGCCCCCCCTTGAGTACGAGTCAGGACATCATCACTGACGTTGTTGATGGAGCGTACTGCCAGAACGGGCTGTTGCCTGACCAGGGCGCGAAACCCTTGAATAATCTTTCCCGCTCGCATTCCGTCTCTCGCGGTGACCGAAATCGTCTGTCGTCCCCCGGGCCCCGAGCGCAAACGATGCCGAGAGCCGCTACCCAGCGCCTTACCGGAATCGGCTGCCGCGATTGGTCGTGGGCAATGCCCGCCTACGCCGGCACTACGTCGCCGCTCGATATTCGTCTCTGACGCAGATCGATCGCATAAACTCGAAAGCATATGCACATCGTTTGGCGGTGGCGGTCGGCCAGATCACGCCAAGAGGACGACAATGCGAGGATCGGCCCCACTTGCGGCAATGACTCCACGCCACTGATGGCCGGAGGCATACTTTTTTTACAAGCACTTCACATTCGCAAGTAGCTGGCATCGAAGCTGCTACCGGCTCGACCAAGTGGGTGTTCGATCCTAAGGTTTATCAGAACGGACTAGGCATCCCAGCGAACTTGGGATGATCGAGGGGTCCGAGCGACCCCCGTATTCCTAAGGCGGTGGACCATCAGGACGCACTATCCGCCAGCCCATTTCCCAGAAGTCGGTTTCAAGTCGGGTGGCTTCTTTGAAGATACTGATGAGCTCGGCTTCCCGCGCGGGCGTCGCGTAACGCGCTGCCAAGCGATCGAGGTGAGCGCGCGCGCGCGCCGCCACTTCTTGGTATGCAGGGCCGGCATACTCGGCGATCCAGACGCGATAGCGGTTCCCTGCCGCCGCCGTGTTCGGATGCGCAGCAAGCCGTGTCGCGATCTCCGCATAGCCGATCACGCATGGTGCCAGCGCGACTTTGAGCGCCAGCAGGTCGCTGCGCATCCCGGCATCAAGCACGTAGCGCGTGTAGGCTAGCATCTCTGGCGCCGGAGCCGCTTGTTCCAGTTCGCTGGGCGACAAGCCCCAGCCGGCGCAAAGCTTCACGTGGAGGTCCATCTCGACGTCGAGGATGGCAGACAGCCCCGCCGCCCCCTCGCGCATGTCGGCGAGGCTCAGCGACTTGTAAACGGAGAGGGCGTAGGCCCGCGCAAATTCGATAAGGAACAAGTAGTCCTGGACGAGATAGTGCCGGAAGGCGGGCTCAGGCAGCGAGCCGTCGGCCATGGCGTTGGTGAAGGGATGCTCGATGTAGGAGTGCCACTCGGCTTCACTTGCCGCCTTCAGTCGCTCAAAGAAGCTCATTGTGTCCTACCGAGGCTGAACGCCCGCGCGCTCAGCGTGTCTGTTGTACCCCAGGATAGCTGTCGAAGTTGTGGCGTTGCCGAAACTTTCCGCAAGGCGCCGTCTGCAGCTTGCCGCGCAACATTGTCCGAGCGCGGGTAATCCTAATGCCACTTCGGAAGCTGGCCCAGGGCCGTTCGGCAGCGCATTGGTGGTGTCCAGAGGCGACGTTACGTTGCGCATTCGGAAAGGGCTCGTAGTCCTCGCAACAAGCTCTTTGTTTCAGCGATCACGCTCTCCACGCCCTCAAGCATGATTGGCGTTGATCCTCCTCCAACCAAGACCAAACTCTTGTCGTGCAGAAAGAACACATGGTTGAGCCCCGCAACTAGGAGCACGCTGCTGTTCCCATTGCTCCATACCAAACTCCAGACCTTGGGGGTGGCTGACCCTTCAAAGTATCGACGCGCCGGAAGGTGGCTTCCACAATAGTTTCGGGCTTGACACTCAAGGGCGTCAATCCCGTCGCCTCCTCCGTTCGGACAATATTTGCAAGGAAGACAGTAGATGCTTTCACATAGCTGCTCGACTGAGAGCCTTTCGTAAGAGCGTGCGCGCTGCGACGTCGTATTGAGCAGTATGGCGACGAAGAGGAGGAGAAGCAGAAAGGGTTGCATTCGTTGTTCTTCCATAGGGGTTCGCCGAACTGAGGCTCCACAAGATCTTACGCTTGCCGATGTGGCGGTTGGCTCGTTCGGACCCGACCCCAGGCGATCGAGGGCTCTGATGCGCTTTCCCCGCGGCTTTCGCCACGTACCCTATCCTCCTCCGACACGGCTTTGGTAACCGACCAAGCCCCCCACCGCGGGGAAGCGTTGCGCGCAGCACCACGCTTATTTATTCAGATTCTTTCGGCTCAAAGGAGACGGCAATTCGCTTCCCCATCCGCCCATCAACGCCATAGCTCGAATCAAAGCTATGTGTGATCGCGCGGACCGGCGTCGGTGGCGGAAAATTTGGTCGCCTCATTGCGAGGTCGAGCCCAAACACTGGCACAGACGCCAGCCGTCCGCGCGAACTGTCCGACGTCGTAGCGAGAGGCCAAGTCTCCCCATTAAGGGGCATGTAATGCGAGGACCGGCTCCCCACTTAAGGACCCGTCATGACGGTTCCCGGGCTCGGCTGAGCCTGATCCACTTCATACCGTCTACACGTATTGGAGTAGTGGATGTCCGTTTCCGGGCTCGAGAACTAACCGATGCATCAAGCTTGATCGGCGCAGTCACCGCCAGTTGAGATGATACCGTGAGCACTTCAGCCGATAACCGACCGCTAGAGACTTCGGATCGCCGCAGCACGGTACTGCTGCTCGTCAGTGTCCTGGTCCTGGGAGTGTCTCTGCTGCTATCGACCGCGCTGCGGTTTCAGGCCAATACTCGACTTGAAACGGGTCCGCCGGTTGTAAAAGCGTCTGACAAGTGGATCAGGCTTGGGGTCGAGGTGCCGACAGCACTCTCACAGTACGAGGTCATCCAGCCCCTCGAACCAAACCAGACAAGGCCAAGGCACAAGCACCGCCGAATGCAGGTTACAAGCTGGGGCTCGCACGGCGTGCACTCCCATGCTCAGTCATCTAGCAGGCCGGTTCGATGGGGCGCTGCGTCGGCATGTCCGAATGTCACCAAGCGTGGCGCTATTGGTAGGCACAATTCCACATGCCCCAGCAATCGCGATCAAGCGGCCACCTTCGTGTCGCGAAGAACCAAAGACAGTGGTCGCGTGCCTGAGCTCCTACGTAACGCATAGTGGCAGACTACTGAATGCGGCTGCGGCGCCCCCATCGGGGGGGTTGGCTCCTGGGCCGGCGGGCTTACTACTCGGCAGTACGCACGACTTGCGCACGTGTTGGTGGCGAGCCTCGTGCTCGATCATAGGGTTTGGCGGCCTTGTCGTGACGAATGTGGTCAGGCGCGTCAAGCAGTGAATATCAGCCCCTGCGAAATTGAATGCTCAGCGGCATGTGCCGAATGCCGAGCAAACGGTTGCTCGGCATCCACTCGATCGGCCCCTCGGGCGTGAAGGCTTCAACGCGCGCAAGCAGTTCGGCGAAGGCCAGCCGAATCTCCATGCGCGCCAGGCTGGCGCCAAGGCACACATGGGCACCGAAGCCGAAGGCCACGTGACGGTTGGGCGAGCGGGCAATGTTGAAACGGAAGGGTTCGTCGAAGACGGCTCGATCGCGATTGGCCGACATCTCCCAGTAAGTGACCTTGTCGCCGGCCTTAATGCGGTTGTCCTTGTAGTTCACCTCCCGTGTTGCCGTGCGGCGCTTGTGGATCGAGGGCGTGGTCCAACGTAGGATCTCGTCGACGGCCGTGCGCATCTCGGCGATGCCGGCCGTACGCAACCGCTCGAGCTGCTCAGGGTGTGCTATCAACGCTCGCAAACCGCCAGCGATGGCGCTGCGCGTCGTTTCGGCGCCAGCCGGAAATAGCAGCATGAAGAAATTGACCAGTTCATCATCGGTAAGGGGGCCGCCACCGTCGCTGCCATCTTCCCCCGGCTCAAGCTGCGCACCGATAATCGTCGACATGATATCATCGGTCAGATTTTTGCGCTTCCGGGCAATCAGGTCGGTGGCGTAGTCGCGCAGGCGCCGCGCATAGTCTCTGGCAATAATCTCCGGCGTTGGTGCGGCAATACCTGCATCAACCCATGCCGCAAGCTGTGCGCGGTCTTCTTGTGGAACTCCGAGCAACAGGCAGATCGCTTGTAGCGGGAGATCACGCGAGAAGCGTTCGACGAAATCGAACGGTTCGTTTTCGGGCAACGCCTCGATCAGGGCGACCGTGCGGCGGCGCAGCTCCGTCTCAAGACCGTGGATGGCCCGGTTGGTAAAGCCCTTGTTGACGAGGCCACGCAGCCGCTTGTGCCGAGGATCATCGGTCCAGTTAAGGAACTTGCCAGCCTGGTACTCGTCGTGCAGCCCGGTGCCGCCAGCAGTGCGCCCGCCACCCTTGTCTGAGGAAAACGTTACCGGATCGAGCATGATGGCCATGGCATCCTCGTGTCGGCTCATCACCCAGAAGCCCTCCCCATCAGGGGTTATGGGCGTTGGTTCATGCCAGTAAATGGGGGCATGTTCGCGTGCCCATGTGAAGTGCTCGTGCGGGAAACCCTGGGCAAACGTGGCGTGGTCGGACAGATCGATGCTGGCGGGCGGAGCCAAGTAAGTACTCATCAACGCCTCCGGTGATGTCGTGTTGCCTCCACTAGAATGCCATGAAATCGACTGCTCGTGCAGGTGCGCCAAACCGGAGCACACTAGTGTGCAAGCGGGTGGCATTGCGTGGCACGATCGATGTCGGATCGGTCATTCGCGTCGCCCTCGCCGTTTGTGGAAACCCGACCGAAGACCAAATGGTTAGGCGTGAGCGGGCGAGTGCGGCATGTCGCCCCCTGGTCGCCACAAAGGGTGCATCGAGCATGGCAGAAAGCTCGTTTGATTTTGGACACGCGGTGAGCACATTCGATGAGCTTCGAATCAACGTGTGTCAATGTCCCAAAGTGTATAGTTGGGCCGGAGGCGAAGTTTGGCGCTTGGCACAATATCGGCGCATGATCTCGCGCGGATGCGGCGAGTTGCGTTACAATGGGAGACAGACGCGGCAGAAATCGGCGCCAGGTGCGCCCGAGGAGGAGGCCCGATATGCCACAGGATGGCGCTACCACTAGGTCGCCTCAACAATTCAAGATCGTCGGCACGCGACCGTTACGTCCCGATGGCATCGACAAGGTGACCGGGAAGGCCCGTTTTGGCGCCGATATGTACATGCCCGGCATGCTGTACGGCTTCGTTCTCAGAAGCCCCCACGCACATGCCCGCATCAAACGCATCGACGCGGCTAGCGCGCTCGCCCTTGATGGAGTCAAGGCAGTCTTAACGTCCTCGGACCTCCCTGACCATACGATCCGCGATCAGGGTCTACGCGATGCTCTCGAGAATGTCATGGCGCGCGGCAAGGCCCTCTACGACGGCCATGCCGTCGCAGCTGTTGCGGCGGTTAGTACGGCGATCGCCCGACAGGCGCTGAAAATGATCAAGGTTGACTATGAGGTGCTTCCTCATGTTACCGATGTCGAAGCGGCGATGGCGCCCGACGCCCCGATCCTGCACGAACACATCTTCACTGTGGGTGTGCAACCGAAGGCTGAGAAGCCGTCAAACGTCGCGTGCCGGCATCAGTTCGGCCATGGCGATCTCGACAAAGGTTTCAAGGCTGCGGACGTGGTCATCGAGCGCACGTTCCGCACCGAGGCGGCCCATCAGGGCTACATCGAGCCACATGCCTGCCTCGCCGACCTCAAGGCTGACGGCTCTGGTGACATCTGGTGCTGCACGCAAGGGCATTACATGGTGCGAACGATGTGCGCCTCTTTGCTCGGCCTCGACGTCTCGCGCCTGCGGGTGACGGCCTCCGAGATAGGCGGCGGTTTCGGCGGCAAGACCGTGGTATTCCTGGAACCGCTAGCGCTCGCCCTATCGCGCAAGGCCGGCAAGCCGGTGAAGATGGTGATGAGCCGCGAAGAGGTGCTGCGGGCCAGCGGCCCGACGGCGTCGAGCGCGATGCGCGTCAAGATCGGTGTCAGGAAGGACGGCCGGCTGACCGCCGGGGATGCCGAGTTGAAGTTTCAAGGCGGCGCCTTTCCTGGCTCGCTCGTCGACATGGGCGCCATGGCGGCTTTCGCGTGTTACGAGCTCGAGAACGTGCGTGTTGTCGGCTACGATGTTGTGTGCAATCGACCGAAGCTTGCCCCTTACCGGGCACCGAGCGCACCGATCGCTGCATTCGCCGTCGAGAGCGTGGTGGACGAGCTCGCGGGGCGCATCGGCATGGACCCTCTCGAGCTGCGCCTCAAGAACGCCGCCAAGGAGGGCACGAAGTCGTCCTACGGCCCTACTTACCAGCGCATCGGCCTCGTTGAGACGATCGAGGCGGCGCGGAAGCACCCTCACTACGAGGCGAAGCTGACCAAGAACCAGGGGCGCGGTGTGGCCTCGGGCTTCTGGTTTAATTTCGGCGGCAACACGTCGACGTCACTCAGCATCAATGCCGACGGCACTGTCGCCGTGTCCTATGGCAATCCGGACATCGGCGGCTCACGCGCCTCGATGTGCATGATGGTGGCCGAAGAGCTGGGCATCCCCTATGAGAGCGTCCGCGCCATAATTGCCGATACCTCCTCCCTCGGCCACAACGACATCACCGACGGCAGCCGGGTGACCTTCTCCGCCGGCATCGGCGTGATCAACTCCGCGCGCAATGCTATCAAGGTACTCTGCGCCCGTGCGGCGGCGATCTGGGGCATTCCAATTGACGCTGTCGTCTGGGAGAACGGAGCGGCGAAGCCCGCCGGGCCCAATGCAGGCAAGTTCGAACCACTCTCGCTCAAGGAGATCGCGGCGCAATTCTCGAGCACCGGTGGGCCGATTGCCGGCCATTTCGAATACAATACCGACGGTGCCGGCGTGAGTTTCGGCACCCACATCTGCGACGTCGAGGTCGATCCCGAGACGGGTGCGGTCAAGATTGTGCGCTATACGGTCGTGCAGGACGCCGGCAAGGCGGTGCATCCAAGCTACGTCGAGGGCCAAATGCAGGGCGGGGCCGTGCAGGGTATCGGATGGGCGCTGAACGAGGAGTATGTCTACGGCGCGGATGGCCGGCTCCAGAACCCTGGGTTCCTCGACTACCGAATCCCTGTCGCGTCTGACGTGCCGATGATCGATGCAGTGATCATCGAGACGCCGAACCCCGGCCATCCGTATGGCGTACGCGGCGTCGGCGAGACGCCGATCGTGCCGCCGCTTGCGGCTGTCGCCAACGCCATTGCTGCAGCGACTGGGACACGGCTGAACCACGTGCCGATGTCGCCGCCACGCGTGCTTCAAGCCATCCTCGAGCAGACGAAGCCGAGAAAGCCGGCCTAGTGGGCAAGAGGGGGTTAGAAGGCAATGTAAGAAAGCAGCGAGGCTCGCGGCATGGTGCGTGTGAAGCTCGGTGGTCCACTCATGTCGCAGGCTGGTGGCGCGACGGAGTTCGAGGTCGAGGCCGCGACCATTCGTGACCTGCTCGCAAGGCTGGGCGAACTTTATCCGCATCTGAGGCCTGTTCTCGACCGCGGCGTCACGGTCGCGGTCGACGGCACAATTTACCGTGGCGCCTTTCTCGCGCCAATTCCAGAGGGCAGCGAGATTTACCTGCTCCCTGCTTTGGTTGGCGGGTAAAGGGCCGCCAAAACGCTTGAGCGCATGGTCGCGCAGTGCATCGGCCAGTGCCTGCGCGTCACAGCCCTTAAATACGCCGAACCCCATGTGCGGGTGGGCGTTGGATGCTGCGTCACGGCGCAGCGCCACGCGGGCTGGGCCGGCATCCGACACCTTGAACGGGAGTGCTCCCTGCAAGCCATGTGCATCAGAAAGCTGAGGGGATCTCTGCAGTGCACAAGCGGGCTCGTTAGCTGGGCGTCCATCCTCCCGGATACGGTGGCTGCCTTATTTCGCCCTTTCGGAAAGACCCTAGACCACGCCCTCGGCCTTCAGCTTTTCGAGCTCTCCCTTCGAAAGACCCAGCCAGTCGGCGTAGATCGCCGCATTATCGGCACCGAGAATGGGTGATGACGTAACCTTCACGTAGCTGTCCGACATTTTTACGGGCCAACCCGGAATCGTGAGCTTGCCGCGCACTGGATGATCGATCTCGCAGAAGATCTCGCGAGCCCGCATCGTGGGATCGTCGGAGAGCTCCTTCGTGTCCATCACGGCACCGCACGGAACGCCCGCCGCGCCGAGCTTTTCCATCGCCTCGACCTTGGTGAAGTTCTTCGTCCACTTCTCGATGTGCTTGTTGATCTCAGCCGCATGATTGCTGCGCTGCGGCGGCGTGGCGAGCCGGGGGTCCTTTTTCAGATCCTCGCGCCCGATCACCTCGCATAGCCGCTCCCAATGCGCGTTCGTGGCGCGACTCGTGTAGATGAAGACGTAGTCGTTTGGCCCTTCCGGCTTGCACTTGAAGACCTCACAGGGCGCGTTGCCGAGCACGACGCTATTGCCGTTGCGCTCGCATGCCTTGCTCGTGAGAAGCTGGCGGGAATAGGCGATGCGGCAATAGTTGACCATGGCGTCCTGCATCGCGACCTCGATTTTCTGGCCGCGACCGGTCACCGTGCGCTGGAAGAGCGCCGCGAGCACGCCAATGGCGGCGTGCAGTCCGGTGCCGGTATCTCCAAGCGTCACACCTGGCTTGATCGGCCGGCCGTCGTGTTCGCCCGTAATCGACATCACGCCCCCCGCAGCCTGCGCGATCATGTCGAACGCTAGGTTCGACTCGTAGGGGCTGCCCTTGCCGAAGCCCTTGACCGTCGCATAGACGATGCGCGGGTTGAGCTGAGACACCTCCTCGTACGAGAAGCCCAGCTTCTCGATCACGCCCGGCGCAAAGTTCTCGGCGAAGACGTCAGCCTTCTTGATGAGATTGCGCAACATCTCCTTGCCGCGCGGATCCTTGAGATTGAGCGTAACGGAGCGCTTGTTGGCGTTGAGCAGCATGAAATAGTAGCTGTCGGCATCCTTGCGCTCCGAGGACGCGCTACGGCCCTGCTCGCCACCTTTCGGGTTTTCGATCTTCACGACGTCGGCGCCGAGCCAGGCCAGGGTCTCGGTGATCGACGTGCCGGCCTCGAATTGGGTGAGATCGACGACTTTGATGCCGGAAAGAGCCGGTTTGCCGCTTGGGGTGGCACTCATTTGAGGATCCTCCATGTCGAGCCTGAGGCGGACGTTCTGACCAATGGAGACAGCCGCGCGGCAAGGGCTGCAGAGTGTACCGACTATCAAGTGCTGTAAAGCCGGGATCGTCGTTGCCGATTCCCAAATAACCTGTGTTTGGCGAGGATGAAGTTGGCAGGTATAGTCGACCTTGGATTGATGGAAAGCGGCTCGCGACGTGAGTGCGGGTGGCCTTTGCAATTGTTGTATTACTTTAGCCGTCCGCTGCGTTTGCGCAGGAGAAGCGCATCGCACTGCTTATCGCAACTAGACCGGTGACGCCTCGGTGGCGCCCTCAATAACCCGCATAACGACATAGCGCTTGTCGGCGATGCTCTTCGCACACAAAGCTTTCAGGTCCTCGCCGCAGCAAAGACGCAAGTCATGTCGAGATCGTTCGTCCTGGCACAAACCAGTCATGCCGCATGGTCCGCCGGACGACCAAGAAACCTGAAAACCCAGTTCAGGTTTTCCAGTCCCAGGCTGATCTTGAGAAGGGTGATCGCTCACGGAAGGCGGCCGGTCAGGTTCCAGAGCCGGACCGTGCGGTCGCCGCCGCTGACGAGCAACAGTTCGGCGCCGGGGCCCTGGCGGAAGGCAATGCCGTTGACACTGTGCCATGCCCGTCAGCTCGACGAGCAGTTCGCCACCAGCGCGCTGAACTGCTTATCGTAGGCCGGCAAAGTGCGCACTCGTCGACCTTAGTGGGCGCTATGAGCACAGTTTACGACCGCACTCAGCTTGCCACCGGATGCAGAAATCACTGCCGTGTCAAGTTGAGGAGGCGCCGCGAGCCTATCGGGGATGCCCGAGCGAGATTTCAGCATATCCAAGGATTGCCTGCGTTGTGGCCCGCGGCGATATGCACGCTCTCGATGAGGGACCTTATGCTTGAACGGGAGGTGGAGATGGGAGATCGCGAAATACGGGCAGCGCTTGAGCGGCATTGGGCTGCCTCCGACGCTAACGATTTCGACACCGAACATGACATCTATTGCGACGACGCGGTGCTCGACTACCCGCAGTCCGGCGAGCGAATTCGAGGTCGGAGCAATATTCAAGAGAGCCGAACCGTTCAGCCGAACAAGAAGCGCTTTTCCGTGCGCCGAATAATCGGTAATGGCGATTTCTGGATTACGGAATTTGTGCTCACCTACGACGGAACGCCCTCGTACTCGGTGAGCATTATGGAAATCAGGGACGGAAAGGTTGCGAGAGAGACGCAGTACTTGTGTGATCCGTTCCAGCCGGGTCCATCGCGCGCACATTTGGTCGAGTTGGTGCAGTGAAATCGTTGCCAGCCCAACTCAGCGCGTGCCGCGTCCTAGCCGCGCCGTTAGGCGTGAAGCTTGGAGCGCGCGGATTGCTATCGTCCGTTCTGACAACGCCATAGCGAGCCTGGCGCCGTGTCCGAAGTCGGCGATCGGTTGACGGTGACCAGACTCAAGCCAAGCAGGGCGACTGCGTTGATATTAGTTGCGCTGCTCGCGGGAAGAGAGACGTTCGGCCTGAGCCTGGAGCACTAGACTGGCTCGCCGTATTCCACCTGAGGCGAGCTCCTCAACCACACGGCAACTCGCCCCCCCTTGCAAGGTCGTAGGCTTGGTCATGCCGCCGAGGCTGAAGCTTTCCGACTGTACGAACCCTACTTCGCAACGTTGGCATCACGAGGCCAATCGACTATGCGCATCCTATGGTGAAATCCTTCACCGGGACGGACCCATCATCCGTCGGGAGCGGGTGGTCACCGGACGCGCCCGAAAGCTCATCCGGGCCGCGGCGGCCGAAGCTGATGGGGTGGACAACGCCCGCTGCCCGCATCGAAGTGCCATCGGGTGATGGTCGGAGACGAATCACATGAGGGGGCCGTCCAGATGCGCAGAGTAGCACATTGCTATCGATCTCGCGAAGAGCGTGCCCCAAGTCCATGCAGTTGACGCTGCCGGTCGACAAGGTGGTGATGACTCGAGGGCTGCGCCTCCCGATGCTCACACGCGAACTTCCTGGTCAAGAGCATCTGGCGGCCACGTGTGGGGAAGAGTGCGCATCTCACACGATCGCCGGTCGATCCTACAGGTACCGCGTCGGCCAGTTGATGGTTCGCCACATGTGCGCGCTGGAACTGTCGTCGAAACCCAACCCTTCCGGTGGCTGGCGGAAATTGCGCCCGACGATGTCCGTGAACTCCTCGAGCTCGACGTGAACGTTTGGATCGAACGAGTAGAGATCGTTGACCGTCAGGAGACGCGCGGTGCGGTACCATCTATGATTGCGGCAGTGCTCGTAAGCCCGGTCGAGATAGGGTTCGGGTTTGTACTCTGGACCGAACAGGCGGACGTAGGAGTCGGGATATTTGTAGCCAAAGGACTCGTCCGGATAGAATCGCAGCACCTGATGATAGCGCACTGCAAAGGCCACCTCCTCGTCAACATAGGGCGCGATCAACTGCGCCGCCCAGTAGCCGTGATCTGCACGGATGAAGCCGGCCGCCGAGCAGTCATGCAACAGACAGGCGAGAATCACTTTCTCGTCGCAGCCGTTGTTCAACGCAAGCCGCGCGCTCTGCAGCATATGTGCGGCAGGCCCGAACCGCAGCCTGAAGAAGTCGAACAGAGTCGGCTTGTCCGGCATCTTTGGAAGACGCGGATCGTGCCCCATGAGGTGGAGCCGCCCAGTTGTGTCCTGACGCGGTGGCGGTTCGCGTGGATCGCGTTCTCCAGAGGTGTAGATCGCGGACTTAACGATCACCAGTTTGTCCATGGCATCGGCCAACTCTTGGTCCGCCATCTCGGCGCGATGGAAATCGTTCATGGGACAATTCCTTCTGTAGGCGCTGTCGAGAGATTGAGAAATTGGGGCGTGGCCTGCATCTTCACGATAAGGCACTTGTGGGGAATCACCAACGCCATGAAATTCGCGCTTCGCCATTCAGTGAAAAAACTCGAGCGGACGGTCAGCGTGGCAGGCCGCGCGTGGCCAGTGCTCCACAGCCATTGAGGTCCGTGAGGGTCAAGAGCACGCCTGCGGCCGGCACCGCAAGCGGGGGTCGCGGCTCCTCCGACTCGGGCTGAAGTTGAACACGCTCAGCTCCTTCGGTTCCGTGCCAAAGCGTCTGGTCAGGGTGTTCGCCCGGGCGCCAGGTCGCCAGCGCAGCAACTCAGTGGGTCCAGGCTCCCACCCTTGCGCCGTGCCAAAAGTGATCTGAGCTCGCGAACAACAGACACGTGAAATCGAAGAATGCCCGCCTGCGTAAAGGTCCGGCCAAACAGGAGCACTTGAGCAGTGCACAAACAGGCGTGAGCGGTCGCATCGCGCCAATGTGCGCTGCGATGTCGGGAACGCGGAGAGGCAGTGAACGATTAGCGCGTGTAAAGTATGCTGGGCAGCCACAGCACGATCTGGGGGAAGACGATGCACAGCCCCACGCCGATCCATTGCAAGACCATGAAATTCACGGCCGCCTTGAAAATGGTGGCCATGGTGATCTCGGGTGGCGCCACGCTTTTCAGGTAGAACAGCGAGTAGCCGAATGGTGGCGACAAGAACGCCATCTGCATGTTGACCATGAAGATGACGCCGTACCAGAGCGGTACTTCCTCCGGCTTCACGCCGGCAAAGCCGAACGCACCTGACCATGCCAGGCTTTTCATGATAGGCAGGAAGATCGGTACGGTAAGCAGCAGGATACCGACCCAGTCGATGAACATGCCGAGAATAAACAGGATCACCATCATCAGCATCAGGATGCCGTAGGGTGGTAGGCCGGTGCCGAGGATCTGGTCGGCGACAAACGTCTGCCCGCCCTTTACGATGAAGAAACCGACGAACATGGTGGCGCCAAAGAAAATCCACATCACCATGGCGGTCGCCTTTAGGGTGGCGATGGCGGCTTCCTGAACGGCCGGCCAGGTCAGGCGGCGATGCAGCGCCGACACGAATAGCGCGCCGAAGGTGCCGATGCCGGCCGCTTCGACCGGCGTGGCGATGCCGACGAAGATCACGCCAAGTACGAGAATGATGAGCAAGATGGGGGCGATGGTGTTCTTGAGCAAGCGCAGCTTCTCGCGCCAGCCGACTCGTTCCTCCGGCGGCAGGGCAGGACCTAGCGTCGGATTGATATAGCAACGAACCGTGATGTAGGTGATGTAGAGTCCGGACAGCAATAGTCCCGGAAAAATCGAGCCGACCAACAGTTCGCCCAGCGATTGCTGCGCGACTACCGCGTACACGATCGCCATCACCGACGGCGGAATAAGAATACCCAACGTGCCGCCCGCGAGGAGCGAGCCGCAGGCAAGCTTCTGGTCGTAACCGCGCTTGAGCATGGCCGGCAACGCAATCATACCCATGGTGACTTCGGTGGCGCCGACCACGCCAACCATGGCCGCCAGCGCCGTGCAGGCGACTACTGTCGCCGAGGCGAGACCACCCTTGACGGAGCCCAGCCATTTATAGACCGCGTCGAACAGCTCCTCGATAATGCCGGCCTTTTCCAGCATCGCCGCCATGAAGATGAACAGTGGTACGGCCGAAAGCTGGTAGTCGGTCATGAACGGGAAGATGCGGGCCGGCATCATGTTGAGGATGGCGGAATTCCCGAACAAGAAGAGGAAGATCGTAGCCAAGCTACCCGTGCAAAAAGCCATCGGCAGGCCGAGCGCCAGCAGGAGTCCGAGAGAGCCGAACAACAGGACCGTGAGCCAAGCGATGTCGATTTCCCAACCCATGGCTCAGGCCCCCCGGCGCGTCAGCAACATGACGTCCTTGATCAACTTCGACACTCCCTGCAGCAGCAGTAGGCCGGCGCCGATCGGCATCATCAGTTTCACCGGCCAGTACTGCACGCCCCATTCGGTGAAGGAGACCTCGTGAACGTTGATGGCATCGGCTGCGAACTTCCAACTGGTCCAGAACATCGTGCCGACGAAGATGAAGAAGAAGATGGAGGTGAAAATGTCGGCGATGGCTTTGCCGCGGTCCGAGAACTTCACATAGAACACGTCCACCCGCACGTGCTGGTCGCATTGATAGGCGTAGGCGCCAGCCAGCATGTACTGCATGCCGTACATCAGAAACATGCTCTCGTGCAGCCAGTTAGTCGGCGAGTTGAAGGCAAAGCGCGCGATCACCTCGTAGTAGTAGCCGAACACCGAGATCACGGCCCAATAGGCGACGAACTCGGCGGTCTTGATATTGATCGCTTCGATCGCATCGGTGAAACGCGTATGCATTCCGAGCGTCGGATCCTCGCTGGTTCCGATGGCGGCGACGTCCGGCGGCACAACCTCGGGCGGCGCGTTGGCACGCTCCGCGGCTTCCCGGGCGTTCGTCGCCCGGACCAGCCATGGCAAGAGGATCCCATCGAGGATGAGCATGGCGGCCATTAGAAGCGCCAACCAGCGCGAGTATCCGCGCCAGCGTTCGAGATTGTCTTGCGCGTCGGCGAAATCCGATTTGGCCGTAGCTTCGGCGGCCTGTGCCTTGTTCAAGCGATCCGTCATTTCGGGGGTCGCGCTGGCGCCGCTTGGAATTTTGGCGTGATCAACCAGGGATTGGGCAGCCCCGACGGCTGCCCGCGTGCGCGAGACGTCCTCGCGGCGGTCGCGGATCACGTCGGTGGTGTGCAGGATGAGAAGAAACACCGGAATGAAGACGAAACCCCAATTGTTCCTCAGATAGAAGCGGTGCAGGCCCATGAAGCCCGAGCAGAGCCAAAACATATAGGCGATGAAGAGGGACGGCCCTTTTGGCGCGCCGTGCTTGCGCTGTCGATTGACGAAATACATGGCAACGAGCGGAAAAACGGCGAGCGTCCCCCAATAGAGCCAATGCGGCAAGACAAACGGCAAGCTGGGCATGACGTCCTCGACGTTGTGCGGTTTATCCGCAAGCATGAGAAGAGACGCCCGATAGCGCCTCTTCCCGATTCGCACGCAACATTTCTAAGGCGACAGACTAAAGGTCGAGCTTCTGGCCTTGGTACATGTCGGGCGTGACATAGCCGAACGTCGGCGATTCCATCACATCCAGCTGGGCCTTGAAGACGCGCGCGGCATCCTTGTCCTTGTTGGCCCACTTAAACCAAATTGGCACCGCAACACGCTGGAACTTTTCGAGGTCGGAACTCGGCAGCCGATTGATCTCGGTGCCAGCTTTGATGAACTTCGGCCAGGCCTCCATATCCGCCTTCTGGATCGCACCATGATGCAGGGCCGAGTAGGCCTCAATCTCCAATTCCACCCATTGCTTCAGCTTGGGCGAGAGCTTGTTCCAGTGGTTCATGCCCACGCAAAAGTCCATCAGGTCAACGGGCTGATAGATCGATTCGAGGCCCGGAGGGCCCATCCAGATATACTTGGTAACTTGCTGGAAGCCGAGATCCCAGTTCACTGCAGGCCCGGTATAGTCGGCGGCCTCGATCGTGCCCTTCTCGAGAGCGGAAAACACCTCGCCGCCAGGCAACAGCGTCGTCTTGGCGCCGATGGCCGCAAAACCCTCAGCGATCATGCCACCGGGAACGCGGAGCTTCAGGTCCTTGAAGTCCTCGATCGAGCGGATGGGCTTCTTCGAATGGATGATGTTGGGGCCGTGATGGATACGGCCGACATACATGATATTTTGCTTGGCAAAAATCTCGCGCGCCATTTTCAGGCCGTCCTTCGAATAGAAGAACACGTCCCACTCGTGGGGATAGCGCAGGCCCATCAAGTATGAAGAGAGGAACGCGGTCGCGGGGATCTTGCCAACCCAATAGACCGTAAACGAGTTCATCGCCTCGAGCACGCCGTTCTTGACACCGTCGAGCAGCTCGAAATCTCCGACCACCTCTTTGGCCGCAAAAGGCTTGAACTCGAGTTCGCCGCCAGTCTTCTCCTTGATCGAAGCCGCCCACGTTTTAAAAGTGTTGAGGCCCACGCCCGCAGGCCAAGAGGTCTGCACCTTCCACGTGATGGTCTCCGCAGCTTCCGCGTTACGGATGTAAGGGGCAGCCATCGCGACGCCCCCGCTGGCGAGCGCCATGCCGCGGATGAACCTGCGCCGGGTCGGCGATGATGGCTTTGTTGATTTCTGCATGGGCTTTCCTCCTCGATCTTTGCCAGCGCGTGGGCGATGATGCTTACGTTTCCCCGTGGGCACGGACGCTACACTAGCCGATACGACGGTGTCAGCCGTTCCTGCGGCTGAGTGGCATTTGTCTACGACGAAAGTCTAAACACCCAGAGCATGCAGGAGCCCAATATTTCTTTGATAGGTGGAGGTTCGTCGCCCGAGATGCGCAATCCGCGAGGACGCTTCATGAGGCAGTTCGCTGGCAAAGTTGAACCGCGACACCAGAAGGAGATGCGCCGCCGCCTGGGGGCAAAGAGCTTGGCTGAATCTGTTCGGGCGGAAATGGAGCAAGGGCTCCTCGCTGGCACATTCGCGCCCGGTCAAATCGTTGATGAGCGTTCGCTAGCACAAAAGTTCGGTGTCTCGCGCAGTCCCGTCCGACAAGCAATTCAGAGCCTCGCCAGCCTCGGGATGCTGAAAGTCGTTCCCCGGTTTGGTGTTGTGGTACCAAAGCTCGGAGAGCCGCAGTTGCTTTCGCTATTCGAAATGCTGGCGCATCTGGAAGGTCTTTGTGCCATGCTCTCGGCAAGCAGAATGAATGCAGCTGAGCGACAGGCATTGCGCCAAGCCCAACTTGCATGCGAGGCCGCGGCAAGAAGACGCAACTCGTCAGGGGTCATATCGGCGAACAGGCGCTTCCATGAAACAATTTGCTCAGGAGCACGCAATGAATGGGCGTCGATGCTGATTCATGGTCTGCGGGTCCGCGCCACGCATTATCAACGCTCGAGCTCAAAACATCCCCGCCGACTTCAAGAGACAATCGATGGACATCGAGCAATTGTGGTGTCAATCGTTGACGAGAACGCCGAAGCCGCACGCGACGCAATGATCGCGCACATTTTGGCATGCGCCAGGAATCCAGCCGAGTGCTTTACCTAGGGCGCCCAGGTCAATGTGAAAACGGCAGGTTTCTGCCGTGGAGCGCCTAGCATATCGGCCGCCCGAGCCAACCCCCGGGTGGCGCCGGTCCGCTGCGTCACCAGTGGCGGTAGCCGTAGCGCGGATACCTGCCGCATTGAATGCGGGTTCACCAAGCTGCCGCATCATACCCGCGATTTGCGTCAAGCCAGGCCATCGCTCGATGAGAAAGGCCCGGATCTGGTTGAGCGTGGCCGTTCGAGGCACGACGAGCCGCACCCGACACGATGCAGGCTGCAGATCGATCTGGTCTCGCGCACGACAGGCAAGTTCGGCCGCAGAGTAGCTTCGGCGCACGGGATCGCCGTACGCACTGGCGCCAATGCTTTGCGGCTCCGCTCCTTGCCATTCTGGTATGAGCTGAGGCGTTGCCTCCTTTGGCTTATGAGACGAATTGGTAATGAGCCGCATGTCGCGAACTTGTTCGTCAAGCGCCTCGGCCCGAGAAGGATCGGGTTGGAACATTCCGCGCAAGCCCCTTGGAATCCTGCAAGACGGATTTTTAGGGTTGGGGCGCTTAGGCGCTTGTTGTGCAGGGGATTGCCGCGCCCCCTAAGGGCGCCATAAATACCCTATAAGTATTGCTTTTGCAGCGTTGTCCTCTGGGCATCGCCGCCGGAATTGCAACGTTGGCCATATCTCGTGACGTGCCCCGTGGACGGACGTGCACGGCTGGTTCCGAGGCAGGGAACGGACCGCGCACTCGCAGGGAACGGCGAGCTGGGCCGCAAATTCGGACCATCAACTGAGAAGAGACCATCGCTATACGCGAACGGTATCAGTGGTTTCGGACGTCGTGGGGTCCTCCCCAATTTCCAGCGGCTCGTCATACTTTCGCGAGCCGCTCTCTACCGCTCCCTGGTATCTCCGGCGACCCGTGGGTCGTGTCTTCTGAGCCGACCCGCGTGTCATTTCGCCCCTGCCGACGCCGCTCATGACCCTTAGATCCTACCGACGGCGGCGGCCCGAGCAAGCAAGCGCCGTATGCCAAACTTGTGGAACGGCAGCACGAACAAGAGATAGAGTCTTCCGAATAGGTTGTGGGTAAAAACTAGAGTGGACACGATCACCTTGCGTGTCCCCTCCTCAGTTAGCTGCATGACCGAGACACGAAAATCCAAATGCTTGTCGTCTCTACCAGCCACGATTTCATTGTCATCCAATGAATAGAGATTGAAGCGAAGGATCTTGTCTCCCGGCGTGTAGCTGCCCTTCATTTCCGGCTTCCACACGTTCGCTGCAGGCTCCGCGTGTAAACCAAAAAGGGAGACGGCGTGGTTTCGGACCACGATCAACGCTCGAGCCCACCACGGGAGGTAGCCAAGGATTGCCAGATAGATCTCGTGCATTTTGAGGTCGGATCGCGTGAGGGGCGCTTCGTAGGACTCGCAATAATAGGCCAGGCCCCGACGCGGCGTCAGCCTGCTGCTAGGCGGAAGATCGCGAACGGTCATCGGCGCCAAGTCTAGCTTCTTCGTTTGATCGCGAATTTATAGCACGTCCCCGTCGCAAGGGCAGCTTGGCGTCAATTTTCACATCATCGGCACCTACTCTACATGTCCGTAGGATCTTCGGCAGCTGACTGAATGATTGCCTCGGCGAGATTGCCCGCATCGTGCCAGGAACCAGCGCTTCAGGATCGTGCACCGAAACCTCAAAGCTCGTACGTCAATCTCGGCAACAGCCTTCCGGGTATTGAGCCCGACGCGATGACACCGACATCGCGGGCGCCCATACGGCGGTAGAAGGGGGCAGCATCTGGATCGGACTCGATCAAGAGTCGCCCTGCGCCCATGCTCCTTGCCTGCTCAACAGCCCAATCAAATAGCTGGCGCCCGATGCCCTTGCGGAGCATGTGCGGTTCGACAAAAAGCTTCAACAAATCCGCCTGCTTACGAACGACTTTGATTTGGACCATCCCCGCAACGCCGTTGCTGTCTTCCGCCACAACAACTTTCGTTGTGTCGAGCTCCTCGGCTTGCAAAGTGAGCTCCCGCCGACACGCTTCGAGGAATGCGTCATCGTACCCCCATACCGCCTTGGACCTGAGACACAGATCGCTCAAGCTGGGCAATTCGTCGGGACGTGCCTCACGAACCAAAAGCAACATTTCCAATCCCGAGTTCTTGGAGAGAAAGAGCGTAGCAGTTCCCAAGGCAAGGTGTCTCACAAGGATCAACAAGGGACGACTGCAAAAAGCCACGTGCGAAAGACAAAACGACGTGACACTGCGCGCTTGCCGCTCTTACACGATGCTTATCGTCGGGATCCTGAGGGGGATGCTGAGTTTTATGGGCACTGTCTTCTGACGAGAGCTTCCTATGTCGACAGGCCGGGACTTTGAGATCGAACTGGACTTCACGAGAGTACAGAACTCCGCCGAGCGCGTTCGCACCATGCTGCACAAGCTGAGGCGGCGTTTTGATCTGACGCCGTTGGAGTTCTGCAAGGAAGTGAGGATTGCGCCAACCGAAATTCCGCACAGCCATCCCCGGATCATCCTCTATAGGCAAGCAGCCATAGCTGCTCCACAGCACGAAGTTGGCGGCGGCAATGGACCGAGGATCCGGGCGTGATGGGCAGAGGGTGTGGGCCCGCATCGATCTCGATCGACCAACCCGAACCGGGTCTGGTATTCGGCCGTGCTTTCGAGCCGTATAGGCCATGTGGAGCTGTTGCAGTATCGCGCGGTCGCCCGTTGATTATGCAGAAGGAGAGACAGGGCGCCAACTGGCGCCCTTGTCGTTTGCTGAGCTTTCAAGCAAAGCCGCCAAAGTTGTGGTCGCCTCGTCGATCAAAAATTGTTGGTAGCGATAGTACATTTCATCTCCCAGCGGGGTGACAATGGAGCTCGCCTGGCGCTGACAACGGGCGCGCAACTCCACCAGTCGGTCAAGGATCGATTGGGCGGCTGCGCGCTGCGCCGGTGCGGCTATCACGCGATCCGCCGGAACAGCGCGCATTTGCGCGTGAGTGAGCCGAGGATTGACCAACTCCTTGAGCGCGGTTTCGAGCTTCTCGCGTGCCGCATCAATCCGCCAGAGGCAAAATCGGCTGAACAAGGTCATTGCGTTGAAAAGAATTGTCACGGCCATGACCAGATAGACCCAATATGCCGGGGACAGAAGGTTGACGAGCCACGGGAAGTAGCGATCGGCGATGTTAGGCTCACCGCTGTTGAAGAATTGTTGTGACTCGCGCATGAGCGGCGCTACCGTTGCCGAGCTCGTAGAGCCCGGAGGATTGGCGCGGACGAAGCCTGGCAATTCAGCTCCAAGCAACATGAGGAGCGCAATCCGGTCGGCCCTGCGAGCGCATGGGTTGGCGACAACCAGCGTATTAAGGTGCGCAACTTGCTTGTCCGCCGCGGGGATTGGGCGAACCAAGTCGTAACGACCAGCTGGAATACGGCCCAGACCGAGCCACGGATAGCGTGCCACGAGGCCCTGAAGGTCGGCGGGCGAGACGATGTCCAAACCGTGCTGGCGAATGACGTTGTGTAGAAATTTGGCGTCCTCCTGCATCACGACGGCGGCAAGATCGAGCTTGCCCTGAGCCACCAGGTGGGTCTGTTCGGCCAACTCATGATATGACAGTCGGACATCCAGCTCACGCAGATCGGAGTCTTGGAAGAGTTCATGCATGAGGAAGGCCGTGCCGGAACCTTGTGGGCCGACCCCGATCGATGCCCCGCGCAAATCCGCGAATGTGTGAAAGGCGTTGCCCGGTCTTCCTAGCAACAGCAGAGATTCTGGTTCCGGAAGCCGGCCAAGGAGCTCGAGTTTCGCACCGGCCGACACCGGCGAACCGTCTTGGATAATGGCAAACATCTCACTGCAGCGCGCCTGGCCACTGGTCAGCCGGCTGACGTTTTCAATCGAGCCCGCGGTCGATATGACTGAAAGCGCGCCGTGCCCCAGCTTAGCCCGCTCGGCCAGTCGCGTCGCAAGCGTATGATAATGACCCCCGTCAGCCCCTGTCAGAATCGACGCGCGCAGGTACCCGTAGTCGCGAGCGATGCCAAAGTTGGCAGCCACCGCTGCCACCAATGCGGCGGCGACCAGGAGAAGCAAAAGACGTAAAAATCCCTTGCCGCGCCAGGCTCCAGGGAGAGGGGCGCTTACGGCATGCGTCGCCGAAATAAAGGGCGCTCTCGCCTTACGATAAACCTTGGGCAAGCGACTCATGAGCACCAAGACCCGGTCCTGGTAACCCCGTCGCCATGAGACTACAACCTAGGGCGCGCGATTACAACCTACGCGCCGCAACCATTCCGACGACGGTTTATGTCGGCACGGACGGCGTCCTTTAACGAAGCGAACGTCAACTGCGCCCTTGCGACATCAGGCGATGACTTGAGCCCCGCCTGGTCGCCCAAGCGTCGGTTGAAACGCTTGCGCTGCGCCCCAGAACGGCTCGGGATAGCTCGGCGAGTTGCTTTTTGGCACATCGGTTGGTCTAAAGACCTTCGATCCCTTTGTCATCTTCGTCCCCCGCACACAGTTTGAGAGGTCGCGCGCCCGTCTCCTCCGCAAGGGCCAACCTGCGAAAAGGCTACCGTCATCCTTGGTCCACTTTGCTCCTCCCAGTTGAGCAAGCCAGCTATCTATGTACCACGTTCATGCTTGCCGAATTCCGGGAATAGTCGCACGCTCATTGTTGGTACAGCCAGCCCGGTACCTTAACGAGGCAACAAAGCTGTCGACCGCCCGGTCAGAAACGCGAACTCAATCTTGGAGTCGGCATGCAAGGACCGCGCGTGGCTATTATCGGCGTCTGGCTTGAAAGCAATCGGCAGGCGCCTGTCGCCCTGCACGACGATTTCAAGGGCTACTATTGTCTTGAGGGCGCAGCCATCCTCGATGCGGCACGCGCAGCCAATCCGGTGATCATGGGCGAGGCGGCGGCTTTCGTGAAGACGATGGATGCCACCGGACCTTGGACTCCATTGCCGATCCTGCTGGCCGGGTGTCACCCGCACGGACCGGTCGACGGGGCATTGATGGACCGGTTCCTTCTGACAATTCGAACAGGCTTGGCAGAAGCAGGTGCTCTAGAGGCTGTCTACATCGCCAATCACGGCGCTATGCTCGCGACCAACGATGAGGATCCCGATGGGAGCATCATCGCACTTGTGCGTGAGCTCGTCGGAGCAGACACCAGAATCGTCGTGACTCTGGATCTTCACGGTAACATCTCCGAGCGCATGGTCTCCAATTGTGACTTGATCGTCGGATATCGAACAAACCCGCACGTGGATATGACAGAGCGGGGCGAGGAAGCGGCACTTGCCTTGCGGCTCATCCTTGCGGGTCGGGCCGAACCTCAATCGGCTTTGATCCGAATGCCGATCACACCAGCGCCGATTGCCTTGCTGACCGCCGATGGCCCGTACGGTGATTTGATCGACTATGGCACCCGTCGGCGGGCAGAGCTCGCGGGTAACATTCTCAACGTCTCGATCTTCGGGGGCTTCGTTTTCTCTGACAGTTTCAAGAACGGCATCGCCATCGTTGTCACTGCGCGTCAGGACCAGGCTCATGCCCGTGCGCTGGCGCGCGAAATAGCTAGCCGCTGCTGGGCCGACAGAAAGCGCTTCGTGAAGACATTGACCTCGCTGGACCGAACCGTGGAGATGGTCCGGACGTCCAACCGGCGGCCGATCATCGTTGCGGAGTGTGCCGACAACCCGGGCGGCGGTGGCACCGGGCGCTGCACAGAATTGCTGGCGGCCCTTGTGAAGGCGAATGCTCGCAACGTGCTCTACGGCAGCTTCTTTGATCCGCCGCTTGCGATGCAGGCGCACGAGTTGGGGGTCGGCGCTCGCTTCAAGGCGGAGTTCAATCGCCATCGAGGCCTGCCCTGCGACCTCCCGTTTGCGGCTGACGTCGAGGTTGTTGGGCTGCACCATGGTACGATCGTGGGGCGGCTTGGTTACGCCCAAGGCCGTACGTTGATTCTGGGCCCTTCTGCTGCACTACGCATCGGCGGCGTGGACGGCATTGTCGTCGTCGTGATTTCCCACCGGATCCAGACCGCCGACCCAATGTTCTTTGAGATGTTCGACCTCGATATTTCCAGGGCATCGACTGTCGTCGTCAAGTCACGCGGTCATTTTCGCACGGGCTTCCTACCTTGGTTCCCGCCCGAGCAAGTGATCGAGGTCGATACCGAAGGGCTGACCTCGCCGGCGTTGGATCGGCGCCAGTGGCGCGGGTTGCCGCGGCCAGTCTACCCGCTAGACGAGCACGCGAGTTGGAGCCCGCCTGCATGGTAGATATACCAACCGATCTGATGGCCAGCAGGATCATCAACGCAGCTGGGACGTTGACCCGTCTGTCCGGCGCACGCGTCAGCACGGCGGTGGCTGCTGCCATGTCGCAAGCGGCGCAGAGCTCCTTTGATATGTGGGAATTGCAGGCCGCCGCCTCGGCCCGCATCGCTCAGGCGACAGGGGCCGAAGCAGGCCTCGTCACGACGGGTGCCTCAGCCGGATTGACCCTGGCCGCCGCTGCCGCCATAGCGGGCTTCGACGTCGCCAGGATGCAGGCGCTTCCTTTCACCGGCGACATCCCCCATGAGGTCGTCGTACCGCGCACGCATCGCAATGGCTACGACCGAGCGATAACCGTCGCCGGTGCCAAGTTGATCGATGTTGGGACTGCGGATCGGCAGACCGACGCTGGATTGCGTGGTCTCGAAGCCTGGGAGATCGAATCGGCGATCGGCCCGAAGACAGTGGCGCTTCTTTGCAATGCCTCGGGCGCAACGGAGCAGGACCTGCCGCTCCTCGCCGAAATCGCGGCAAGCCATGGCCTGCCGCTGATTGTCGACGCCGCCGCGCAACTGCCGCCAGTGTCCAATCTGCGGGCACCATTGGCAGCCGGCGCAAGCCTCGTGGTCTACTCCGGCGGCAAAGCAATCGGCGGGCCGCAGGCATCGGGGATTCTGGCCGGGCGGCGCGATCTCATAGCGTCCGCCGCGCTGCAAATGCTCGACATGGATGTACGGCCGACGGCCTTTGTCGCGCCGGCCGCGTTCTTCGGCAACGGCCAGCCGTTGGTCCTGCCACGGCACGGAGTCGGACGGGGTTTCAAAGCGTCCAAGGAGGCGATTGTCGGCCTGATGGTGGCGCTGGCGGAATTTGTCGAGCGTGACCACCGCACTTGGCACGCTGCCACGCACACAAGATTGCTGCGCCTGCAGGAGCGGCTAGCAAACCTCTCTGGCATTTCGGCCGAGATCATTGCCGGGCGACGCGAGGGTGCCTTGCCCAGGCTTGCGATCGACATCCAGCCGGCGAAGCGTGCCGAGGGAGTGTGCCGGCGTCTCACCCAGAGAAGCCCCTCGGTGCACCTTGGCGAGGGACAGATTGAGAAAGGCACTCTTATCGTCGATTTGTTGGCGACCGATGAAAGTGACGACGAACACCTGGCGCTTGCGCTACTGGAGGTGTTCAACGCACTCCCTCCAAGCTAGTTTGAGCACGACATGATTGCGTCGTTGGTGCCAAAACTAGTCTCCGGTTAACCGAAAGCCGTCGAGGACTTGATGCTCCGGGGCGACGCGCGCCAATGGCTTCGCGACCAGGTTCCTACGCAAACCCAACGGCTTCGTCGCCGCCATCAACTCTTCGCTCACCGCGCGCGCCCCCCCGTGAATAAAATGGGCCCACTGCCGTTCGTGTTGTTTGGATCAAACGACTGCGAGCGCTACTGCGGCTTCGTGAATCTTGTGCGACCCTGCATGGAAGTAGGTAGGGTAGGGTGGCGCCTGCGCCGAAGGTGCTCACAGCGGCGAGCGCAGGTAGGTGGCGAGGGGTTCAGGGATAGCAAGCGCGTGCAGGATGACTGACGTGTCGATCGCAATGGCGCACGCCCCAAGGATGGACACGACCGTGCCGAGAACAACCACGATGCTGAACACCTCGTGGTGGGGATTGAGCAGGAGCGCGAAGAGAAAGCGGAAGACCAAGGACAGTTGCAAGAGTGGAGCGACCAGCATGATAGGCGCGACAGCGAGGGCTGAATAGAGGAAGCCGTGGGCCGCCGCGACGAAGATGCCCGAGTAGACGAACCAGCGAGCGTTCTCGCGAGTGACCGCCATCACGTTGCGCCACAAACTCGGTATGACCAGCCCGAGAGTAACGGCCACCGTCGCTGCGGCGTAGGCTACTGAGGCCCCGGCCACACCGCTCAGCGGGCCGACGTTTTGGAGTGCCTGGCGAACCACGATGGGAGAACTCCCGTACGCAAGCGCCGCGATCAAGGCAAAAAAGAACCCCACGGTGACGCGCGGCTTGAATGCCGGCTCATGCAACTTGCTTGCAGTGGAAGGGCCTGAGGAGCGCTGGGTCAGGAGAGACCCGCCCACCATGAGGATTGCACCTATGGTCTGCAGCATTGTGCACGGCTCGCGGAGAACGACCACGGCCAAGACGAGCGTGACGACCGAGTTGAGCTGAACCACGGGCGCCGTCAGATTCACGCCCGCCGCCTGGCTCGCTCGGAAATTGCAGTATCGGCCGAGCACGAAATGCAAAACGCCTGCCGCGGAGAGTGAGGCAAATGCCGAGGCGTTAAAGCGGCTGAGGTTTTGGAACGCCCCTGTCAGGAGGGCGACGGCCAGGAAGCATGCGAGGCCGACAGGCATGCTGATGACCATTCCCTGCGCCGGCGTACCAGTAATGACACCTCGCCGCCCGGTCGCGTTGGTCAGGGCAAACGTCGCACCTGAGAGAATGGCGAGCACGGCGCCCAGAAGCTGCACAGAATACCTCCCGGTAGGGTCTTCGCCCACCGGGCTGCGCGTTCAGGCGATGCCTTGGGCTCTCGGCGAACGATGGTAAACGGCGCTTGATGCCGCCCGTCAAGGGTTCGCCACTGCGCGGCCGCAATGCGCCCTTGACCGACCGCCGCAGCTCGGTCCACGACCGGTTCAGCCCGATACCGGACAAGGGGTCGATGGCGGTATTGTATAGGTCTGCGTATAGGCGCTGCCGACGTACCCGTGCGTCCTGGGAGGAACAACAGCCAGGTTCTCTGGCGCAGATGGACATTGACTGTGGCCGCCGCCTCTCGCCCCGACACGCCTTATGCTTAACCCTCAGAATATGCTATCCGTCACCGGCTCTCGCCAGGGAGGCTACCAGCCTCGGAAACCATCTGTGGAGGCCGGAAAACTCTTCATCACCGTCCCTTTGACCCCTCGCCGATCGATCCCAGGAGGCTGATCGTGGCGTTGGCTGACCCTAAAGGGGGCACGATCCCCTTTTAGGATGGCGCTCGCCGCTGAGGCGGTGCACAAGGAAAGCGGAGTTGCGCCCAGACAGCGGTGGATCTTGCGCTCAGAGCCTGCCCGGCATAAATGCTTAAGGCGGGTGGTACACCGTTTCGGGGACCGTCAGGCAAGCGAACAGGTTCATTAAATGGGAAAAGGACGAGATCGGGGGCCGAGACGCCGCGGCTTTGACGATGATTTTTACGCTCCACCTCCGGGGCGCGAGGAGCGTCCTCAGCGCTCATCCCAGCGCCCGCCGCGGGAGAACCCCGCTCCAACCGGTCCGGCCATTGATGCCATTGTCAAGTGGTTCACTCTGGACAAGGGCTTCGGTTTCGTTGAGTTGGCCGATGGCTCCGGCGACGCTTTTCTCCACGTTGCCGTGCTGCAAGCAGCGGGGTACGACGCGGTCGAGTCGGAGACCAAGCTCCGCGTCCAGGTCGGTCAGGGGCAAAAGGGCCGTCAAGTCACGGCGGTGCTTTCGGTCGACACGAGTGCCGCCGCCTCGCCGCGTCCATCCATGCGACCCGCGCGGCGTCCGGCGCCCGATCGCCGAGGGCGCCCCGATCCGGGGAACGCGGTCGAGATTGAAGGCACCGTCAAGTGGTTCAATCCCGACAAGGGGTTTGGCTTCGTGGTTTGCGAAGATGGAGAAAAGGATGTCTTCCTGCACATCTCCGTCGTCGAACGGGCGGGGCTGCGCGGATTAAACGAGGGGCAGCAGCTGGCGATGAAGGTGGTGAAGACCCAAAAGGGGCGCGAGGCCACCGAGATTAGCTTGCTCGAGTAGCCCCGCCGCTAACCGATGCCTTCGTCCTTGCTCACCTCCGCCTTGCCGGCGATCTGCGAACGCATCGATGGTGCAGAACGTATCCTCAAAGCCGAGATCGCGAGGATCAAAAAGCTCCTTGCCGATCTAACCACGACGCCCTCTCCGTCAATGACCGAGCTCACGCTTCAGAAAGCAAGGCAGGTTCTCGAGCAGCTGGCGATTGATACGCGGCAGCTCACCCGCTGGCAGACGGATGCAATGACCGACGCCGAGCGCGTCGAGGTCGCGCGCCTCCTAGCAATCATCCCCGAAATCCGCCCGCTGATTCAGCGGCAGATCGCGCTTGCGACCGAGCTCGACAAACGCGCGAGGACCGGCGCCGTGATCCCACGCAAAAAGTGGCGGCACTGAGCGGGGGACCTCAGTCGTTCAGCATCGCCAAAGCCGCCCGCCGGTCGCTCTGTTTCAGTCTGAGGAACAATACCCGTGCATTCTTGATGTCGCGCTCGTCGCCACTTTCGGCGGCGGCTTTCAGAGCAACCGTCGTAGGATGGTCGGCGCCGCAGATGAACGCCAATGCCTTGGCCAGTCGACCCATGGCCTCGCGGTCGATCTTCGTCTGCTCCATTGGGAAACCCCGTCGCAATCTTCTTCGCTCGCGTCACAATTGCGGCAACCGGCACGGCGGCGCAAGGGGCCGTGACGGGACATTAGCTACAGGCGCGCCGATGCACAGCGCGGCGGAAGGGGGATCGCCGAGGGGAGGCGTCAATGATGGCGAAACGACTGCATTAACCTTACAGCTGGGCAGTCTGTGGCTACTTCTTCTCGGCGCAGGCGAACGCGAACGCGTCCACAGACTCCCAGATTGCTGAGGGAATTGCGGCATTGCCGAAGGCAGCTGGGCCCGTTTCAACCCACTCTGCTGCTGCGGCGCCAGGGGCATGGACGCAGATCCCTCAACAGCGATCGTGATCGATTGTGCCGCTGAGCTGGCCGATCCCGGTTGACGTTTGCCTGCTTCCTTATCCCTGTGCCCAACCTACCTTTCGCCGCCGGCGGTCGAAACGGTCCAAGAGCTCCCGTGCCCTGGTAAACGCTTCGTGCCATCACATGCGGCCTCGGTCTGCTGGTAGTATCGCTCTGGTCAACGATGTTTCGATCAGCCGCGTGGTCATTCGCACTTTCCCTTATTTTTCTCCGCACGTGGGCGTGCTGGGTGGGAACGCCTTTGCAGCGTCTCCAATGCGTGTCGAGTTCCAAGGCGAGGCTCAGCCGCTTAACAGTCTTCAGGAGCGCCTTGGGAACGCTGTTCGCGAACGCGGGTACGTCCCAAAAGGACATGCCGGCGACCGCCGTCAGGCGCTTCTTGCAAAGCCGGATGGCAATTGGCCTTTTGCCGCGCTCGTCCCGCTGCATGGCTGCAACGGGTTGCGTGAAGCGGCGGTGCAGAGCGCATCTCATCGCCTCGTATCTGGGGCTAGTCGCCCAATGCTGGATAGCTTCACAACGCGCAGCGTCGATCATGCGTGTACGCCTGAGGAGCACACCGCGGAAGAGAGTACAACCTCAAGCGCGCGTTTGATGCCTTCGGCGTGCTTCTTTTCCTGGCGCACCAGCCGTCCGTTTCAAGCAATCTCGAGAGATTCCGCCGGCATTGGCAAATCACATGGTCAACGAGCCGAGCGCGACAGCGGTCGCGAGAATTGGCGGCGGCTCGGCAGGTGGCGTTCAGCGATAAGCGTCGAGGAAGTTCGGCGCAGCGATCAAGTCCATCATAGCCCGTGGATGCTGCAGCAGCGCGTGCATGGCTCGGTCCTCCTCGGTCTGGAGGCCGACACCCATGTAGGTGCCGAGTTTACGGCTGTGCTTGACGATGGTCTCGCCGATGGGCTGGCAAACGCGGTTGTATGCGGTGAGCGCGGTATCGATGTTCTCGTGGTCGCGCAGCGCATAGGCCAGTGCCTGCGCGTCACAGCCCGCCTTGGATACGCCGAACCCCATGTGCGGGCGGGCGTTGGATGCGGCGTCGCCGAGCAGCGCCACGCGGCCTGACACGATGCGCGGAGAAATGAAATCGTAGATCGGCGTGAAGAAAGGCTGCTCGATCATCCGCAGGCAATCGTTGATGGCGGGCGGCAGCGCGTGCTCGCCTTCTTCTCGTAAGGCTGCAATCAGGCCCTTGCGAATCAGCGGTGGCGGCACCGAATAGTCGTGCTGGTGGCCGCGGTCGTCGACGCACATCTCCTTCAGCAGGTCCGCGTCGGCCACGCGATACCAGATAAAATTGAAGCGCCGATGCCCTGGTCGCAGGTCGTCGTTGAAGCCCGCGATCGGATAGCAGATTACCTGTTGCTGTGGCGGCAGAAAGAAAGAGAAGTAGGGAAATACCTCCGCCAGGGCGCGTGACGACAGATCGGCCTCATTAGGTGCGCCGCGCCAGATGTAGTAGCCGGCATAGATAGGCTGCACGTCGGGCTGGATGGCGTCGCGAACTCCGGAGCGAACACCGTCGCCCCCGACGAGGATGTCGCCATGCTCGACCCGCCCGCCGGAGAAATGCACGCGCACGCCCGAGCCGTTCTGTTCGACACTCTCGAAATTCCAGCCCAGGTGGTAGTGCGCGGGCTCGATGGTCTCGCGGAGCAGTCGCTGTAGCCGATCCCAGGAGGTCAGAATCTGCGGCAGCCGTTTCTCTGCAATCACGCGTCCGGTACGGTCCAACGCTATACGCCGCTCGACCCTGACGCCGAGATTGTGGGTAATGGCGCCGCTGCTTGCAAGCACTTGCAGCAGTTCCGGGTGCGTGGTGATGCCGGCGCCGCGCCCGACCAGCTCGACCGGCGAACGCTCGTAGACCTCGGCATGCCAGCCGATCTGCCGTAGGAATGCGGCAGCGAACAGGCCCGACATCGAACCGCCGACGATGATAGCGCGACGTTGGTTTGAGCAAGCGGCAGCTGGCATCGGGGCCGACGGAAGCGAAGCAATAAGTCTCGCATTGGTGGCAGTATGGTCAGGCCATGCCGCGTCGGCGTCAACGGTTTCCGTCGCACTAGCGCCTCATCGGCCCCGCTTTTGTCTGGAGCAGCGGTTCGTGAGGTAGCCATCGTCGATGGGCGGAGGACACCAGATACAAGGATCAAGGCCACTCCTCTGGTGGCATATTCGAACGGCCGGAACAGCCAAGAAGGCTGGCGCTACAAATTTTGCAAATACCACGCATCGATGCTTCGAGGATCGGCGCCGACGTAGTGCCCGGACCGGCCCAGACCTCACGCGCTGGAAACATGGCGTTCACGACTTGCCCTCCCAGCACAATACATCAGCACGTCAAGCCGGGGGGTTGCTGAGCCCACGGCAAGATGTCTTGCCTTTTAGGCCGACGAAGCGCACCAAGTTGGTGCAACGTGCAGCATCGACACTGCCGGCGACGGTGCCCGGAATGTGGCGGGCCCGACCGGACGACGTCGACCCCGCGACCACCTGATAGCAGCTTTGAGGGTTAAAGCCGAGGAGAACGCATGGTTGATCGGCCCGAGGGCGAGAAAGGCGCTAAGCTCGAGCACGGACCCGCGCTGGAGCGCCCGGTCCCTCCCCTTGCTCACGAGAGCCGGTTTGGCAGCGATGTTGTAGCCGACACCCTGCGCGCGCTCAAGATCGCCTACATTGCCATCAATCCTGGCGCCAGCTTGCGCGGGCTGCACGACAGCCTAGTCAATCGGCTTGGCAACGATCGCCCGACAATCCTCCTTTGCCTACACGAAGAACATGCCGTGGCGATCGCGCATGGCTGGGCCAAGGTCACCGGCCGCGCCATGGCGGCTGCTGTCCATTCCAACGTTGGCTTGATGCACGCGACCATGGCGGTTTTCAACGCCTGGTGCGACCGCATGCCGGTGCTGCTGATCGGCGCGACAGGACCGGTCGACGCCGAGAAACGCCGACCGTGGATCGATTGGATCCACACGGCCCGTGACCAGGGAGCTCTGGTCCGCGGCTATCTGAAGTGGGACGACCAGCCGGCCTCGCCGGCGGCGGCGCGCGAGGCCCTGGTGCGCGCCAAGTGGATTGCGGACACGCCGCCACCAGGACCGGTTTACATCAACCTGGACGCCGGGATGCAGGAAGCGGAGCTCGACGCGCCGCTAGCGCCCCTCGACATCGGACGGTTGACGCCTGCTGTCGCCTCCGCCGCCGATCCCGACCTCATCGATCGCCTCAGCACCGCGCTGACGACAGCAAAGGTGCCCGTGGTGCTGGCCGGCCGCGGGTCGCGCACACTCGAAGCCTGGCAGGCACGCCTGGCGCTGATCGAGCGCATCGGCGCGCGCGTCATCACGGATCTCAAGCTCGGGGCCGTGTTCCCGACCGATCATCCCCTGCACGCAGGTGCTCCGGGAATATGGCTCGATGCCGACGCCAAGGCGGCGCTGCGGGCAGCCGACGTCATCCTCAGCCTCGACTGGGTCGATTTGGGCGGCACCCTCAAGGCGGCGTTCGGCACGCTGCAACCGCCCGCCAAGATCATCCATGCGTCGCTCGATCATCGCCTACACGGTGGCTGGAGTATGGATTACCAGGCCCTGCCGCCCGTCGACCTGTTGCTGGCGGCAGAACCCGATCGGGTGGTGACTCAGCTCGCCGATGTGCTGCAAGCACGGCCGGCCGAAGCCACGCCCGATTGTCGCCCGTTCCCGGTCGAGGCCATACCACCTGGCGCCATGCGCACGGCTAGCATCGCTCACGGTTTGCGGGGTGCTCTCGATGGGCGCGACACCACTTTGCTGCATCTGCCGCTTTCATGGGACGGCAAGCTGTGGCCGTTCCGGCATCCGCTCGATTTCATCGGACAGGATGGCGGTGCCGGCATTGGTGCCGGGCCGGGCATTTCGGTCGGCGCCGCCCTCGCCTTGCGCGACAGCGGGCGCCTGCCCGTCGCAATTTGTGGCGACGGTGACTTCTTGATGGGCGTTACCGCTATTTGGACCGCTGCGCATTATCGCATTCCGCTCCTGCTCGTGGTCGCCAACAACCGCTCCTTCTTCAACGATGAAGTGCACCAGGAGCGCGTGGCACTCCTGCGCGGGCGGACGGTCGAGAACAAGTGGATTGGTCAGCGTATCGCTGATCCGCAGATCGATCTCGCCGCACTGGCGCGCGCACAGGGAGCGCAAGGCTTCGGGCCCGTCGCTCGCGGTGAGGATCTGATCGCAGTCCTTGAGGCTGCCATTTCCGTGGTCGATGCCGGCGGTGTGGCCGTGGTCGACGTGCTGGTCGAGCCCGGCTACACGCCAGCAATTTCGGCGGCCGTGCTTCGATCCGCGGACTGATCTGACCCTTGGCAAACCCTGGGTGGTCGCCGTCGGCGCCAACCAACCCCAAACAGTTGTGAGAGCTGGGCCGGCTGTGGTGCTCGCAGACTTTGCCGCACTTTGCTGGATCGTCCTCAAATCTTAACGGTCTGGTGCGTTGAGGGATGAAATAGTTCTGCCGGTGTCAGCAACCGTCCCGACAGCCCTTGTTCGTGATGATGGCGAAGAAAGTATTGCAAGGTGCTGAGGTTCCTCGCGAGTCCATACGGCCAATAGTCCTCGCCGAGCAGCTTGCGGGCAGCAAGCAGCTGCTCTTCGACGAACGGCAGCATGACCTTGCTCGCCGCCGTGTCGGCGAGACGCGCGAAAGCCAGGGCTTTGGCCTGGCTGAACGCCTTCAGGACGGCCCCCGGTAGCCAGGGGTGACGGTCGGCAAGGCTGCGGCGCACGCCGACCAGATGCATAATGGGAAAGACACGCCGGCGCCGGTAGTAGTCCGAGGCGGCTGCAACCGGATCATCGAACAGCCAGCCGATGTGGGGGGCGCCCCTGACGTGACATGACGGCGCCCGCGGCGAGATGATTGCGTCGATCTCTCCGGCGGCCAGTCCGTCGCTCAACGAGCCTCCTGCCGGTGCAGCCTCCAGGCGGATGGAAGCCGGTAGCGACAGGGCGATTTTTTCCAGGCGGCCCGGCTCCTCCAAACCACCGTGCACCCAGATCGGGTCGGACGCTGCCACCCCATGGTCGTCGGCCAACAGCGCTCGCGCCCAGACATTGGCCGTGAGCTGATATTCGGCCACACCAATCCTGCGGTTACTCAGGTCTGCCGGTGTGTTGATCCGATCCCTGCGCACATAGATCGAGGTGTGGCGGAAGGCGCGCGAGACGAACGCCGGCACGCCGACGTACGGACAGTCGCCGGTCGTCGCTTTGATGGCGAAACTCGATAGCGAGAGCTCGCAGATGTCGAAGTCTTCAAGCCGAAATGCGCGAAAGAAAATCTCCTCGGGGCTCAGCGTCATGGTGATCGGGCTTACCCCGTCGATCTGGACGCTGCCGTCGAGCAGCGGGCGGGTGCGGTCGTAGTCCCCGATTGCGACCGACAACTGAAGTTTGGCCATGGGCAACGATCGCGGCGAAGCGGCATGCGGATCAAGAGTCTTAGACCGCCACTGGGGCAATAGGCAAGGCAACGGCGGCTGCCCGCGGGCGGAAAGCCAGCAACTTCTCGGCTAGGCGGGAGCTGGTTTCCTCTTCACAGTCATCGACATTGGGCAGAATGCTGCGCAGATGCCCTTGGAGGCAATTGTAAGAAAGACTGGCCTGCTGCCGCAAGAAAAGGCACGTCGGATTCTTGGGCAGTGTCACCGGCTTGAGGTCGTCCCACTCGTTGCCCAGCAAGAACCACAGCGGAACCGCGCAGTGGATTTCGGTCGTCGAGAGCAACCTCGCGCATGAGGTGGCCGGTTTTCATCTGCATCACGCATTCGGTGTTGTTCGGTCGGCCAGCCATTCAGTCTTGCGGAATGCGCTTCTAGCGGTTCCACATGAGCCGCTTGGCCATACCAGATCTCGTTATTGGGGTGGATGTTTGTGCGCGCCGGCAAGCCCGCAGGCCCAGGCCCAGGCGCATTTCTTCGGCGGCAAGTCTCGCCAAACCCGCTGGCCGCCCAGCCTTTAGCGCAAGCGTGCTCGGCGTTTGGGGAGTAGGCGCCATCAACGAAATTGCATTGATCGTATTCGATGCCCGGTCATCTGGGGCCTGCCCCGAGGGCGATTTCCGCTAAATCTCGGATATCGGCCGGAGCCTTGGGAAATCCTGGACGAAGTGACACCTGCGCGAATACGGTTGCGAAATGCGGCCGCATGGTGGGAAGAGTACCGTTGAGTGTGCTGGTCGAGGGGCAGGAGGAGGCAATGGTGCTTGCTTGGATCAATTTCGGCCGCTTTCTCAGGGTCACTGCGCTGTTAGCCCTTGCGTTGGCATTACCCGCCGAAGCCCAGAAGAGCACGATCACTTTCGGGTCGACCAATGCGACCTCCAGCAACTACGCGTTGGCGGTGGCGATGTCGAAGGCGATCAAGAAGGAGATGCCGAACGCCAACGTCTCCATGATCGAGACCGGGGCCAGCGTTGATAACGTGCGCCGCCTTACCAAGGGCGAGATCGACTTCGGCCTCGTTATGGCCGACACCAGCATTCAGGCGCTCGGCGGAACCGGGCCATTTCAGGGCAAGGCAGTGGAGGACCTCGCCGTCCTGTACGTGCACGATATCGTCACGCTGCAGCTCGTTGTCCGCGCCGATGCTGGCGTCGCGACGCTCAAGGATCTCCAGGGCAAAAAGTTCAGCGCCGGCATCCGCGGCAGCGGCGCAGAGCTGCTCACGCGCCAGATGTTCCAGCTCTTAGGCATCGAGCCGCAGTGGTCGCCGGGCTCCATCCAGGATGCGATCGAGGGCACGCAGAACCGGCAGCTCGCGGGTTACTCGAAGTACGGCGTCGGTGCGGGTCTGGACGCTACCCTGCGGGAGTTGATGGTGTCGACGCAGATGCGCTACCTGTCTTTCGACAAGGATCAGCAAAGCGCGATCCTCGCCAAGATCAAGGGCGTGGACTTCGCCGAAATTCCCGCCAACACCATTCCGGGCCAAGGCGCCGTATCCACGCCTGTCGTGATCGGAACTTATTCGGCTCGGGTAGGAACAATGGACGACGCCACCGCTTTCTCCATCGCAAAGGCCATCAACGAGAACCGCCAGTTCCTCATCGACGTCTTCCCCCACCTGAAGGACATGGACTTCAAGGCCCAAGCCCTGAAGGTGGAGTCACTCGGATTGAAGCTGCATCCGGGTGCCAAGAAGTACTGGCAGTCGGCACCATGAGGGGCAGCGCCCGCACCGCAAGCTGAACGCCACGCGAGATGTGCGCCCATGGATGCCGAAGTAGCGACCGCCGTCGATGCGCCAAGCCGGGCGAACCCGTTCCGTCACGCAGTCGATGCCTGCATCGTCGCGTATGCACTGTTTCATCTATGCACGTCGCTGTTCGGTACGTACGAGCCGCTGACGCAGCGCTCGCTGTTCCTGGGCGGCGGCGTCAGTTTCATCTTCCTGGGATCGGCGGCCACACTGTGGGGTCGCACCCGTCCGGCAGCGGTGCGCGACATCGTCCTCGCGCTAGTGGCTGTCTACGGCGGGTTGCACGTGACGCTACACGCCGACCGCTTCATGGACATCATGAACGACCTGACGCCGTTCGACATGAGCATGGGCGCGCTCATGATCCTCGTGTCGCTCGAGGCGGCGCGGCGCACGATCGGCCTGTCCCTGCCGCTGATGGCCATCGTCTCACTCGCGTTTTACCTATTCGGTACCTATGTCATCGGAGGCAACTGGCAGCCGCCGCGCGTGTCGGCCGACACGGCCATGATGACGCTCTACGCCTCTACGCAGGGGCTGTTCGGCATGATGGCCGACATCGGCACGCGAGTCGTCGCCGTCTACGTTATCTTCGGCTCCCTGCTGATGGCGATCGGCGCCGGCAACATCTTCATGCAGGCGGCGATCCTGGTCGCCGGCCGCACGTTCGGCGGGCCGGCCAAGGTCGCGGTCGTTACCTCGGCCCTGTTCGGCACCATATCCGGGTCGGCCGTCGCCAACGTCATGTCGGTCGGCACCATCACGATCCCGACTATGATCCGTGCCGGCTATCGTCGGGATTTTGCCGCTGGCATCGAGGCTAGCGCCTCCGCAGGCGGCCAAATCATGCCGCCAGTGATGGGCGCCGGCGCCTTCATCATGGCGGAGCTGCTCAACATCTCCTATGCCTCGGTTGCCATCGCGGCGGCGATCCCGGCCATCCTGTACTTCAGCGCCATCTACTTTAGCATCGACTGCTACGCGCGCGACAACAACCTCAAACCGATGCCGCGAGAGGACATTCCGCGCGCCCGCGACCTTTTTCTATCGGTCGACGCCCTGCCGGCGTTTGGACCTCTGCTGCTGCTCAGTTGGCTGCTCTTCTCGGGCTATACGCCGACGCTCGCCGGCGCGGCGGCGACGCTCGTAATGGTGGTGCTCGCCGTGCTGTGCCGAATAGGCATGTGCGTATGGCAAGGGCACTTGGGGGACGTCGGCCGCGAGTGCCTGCGGCTGGGCGCAAAGGTCTGGAAGGGGTTAATCGACGGCGGCAAGGGCGTCATCGTCATCGCCGTATTGCTGGCTTCCGCCTCGCTACTGGTGACCGTGCTGTCGGCGTCCGGACTCGGCGTCAAGTTCTCCCAGCTGCTGCTCGGGTTCGGTGGGGACTATCTCGTCGGCGTGCTGCTGATCTCGGCGGCGCTTTGCATTATGCTCGGCATGGACGTGCCCACCACCGCATCCTATCTGCTTACGGCTTCCGTCGCCGCGCCGGCCCTGGTGAAGCTCGGCCTCGCTCCGCTCACCGCCCATCTCTTCATCTTCTACTTTGCGATTCTATCGGCCATCACGCCGCCGGTATGCGCCTCCGTCTATGCGGCGGCAACCATCGTCGGCGAGAACTTCTGGAAGGTGGCGGGGCAGGCGCTCCGCATCGCCGGCGCGGTATTCTTCATCCCGTTCATGATGGTGTATCGGCCCGAGCTCATGCTGCAGGGGCCGGGGTGGGCCATCGTCTATCACGTGGCGATCAGCTGGGCGGCGATCGTCGCCATCTCCGGGGGCTCGATCGGCTACCTGCTCGGCCCCCTAGAATGGCCGGCGCGCCTCTATCTGTATATCGCCGCGGCCGCCCTCTTCTACCCGAGCACGCTCGCGGACATCATCGGCGTCGTTCTAATACTCGCCTTCCTGGCATGGCGGTGGAGCTTTGCCAGCAAACCCGCTTGAACAGGCCTGCTTTGGGTTTTGGCCGAAAACGCCATGGGGGGATGGCGACGGCTTGGAATGGGCACTTGCGGTTTTAGATGGTCGCTTCCGGGATTTTTGCGCTGATTTGGCATGCAGGCACCACAACGAGCACGGTAAGCTGCTTTGCGTGCCATTGAGTGCCCACCCCACTGGAAACGGTGTGGGAAACAACCTACGGGCTTGTGGGAGTAGATTGACGCGGTTCGATGCCCAGAGTTGGCCAGGTCGAGCAATAAGGCGGCGCCGCGCTGCAGGAAGCCATTGGACCGCACACCGACCATGCGTGAGGTCGCCCGAACTGCGTCAGAAATCGCAGGATCATCCTAGGCGTTGGAAGGCGCGACAACCGAGTCTGACCGCTCGCGAACGCTCGACCGCAGCCCGCGCAGCTGAAGATGTGGTAAGCAGTTGACGGCGTCGGCCGTGGCCGGTCTAATTGCTGCCAGTGCCGCGCGACAAGCCACACTCTCGTGCACGGCAGGGGAGACCATCATGACCAAGCTGATCTCGCGCCGGAGCGTGCTGGCAGGCGCTACCAATGTCGTCGGAGCTGGCACACTTGTTTTGGGCCGGCCGGTGGGCGGGCTTGCGCAGACACCCAAGCCAATCACCGTCGGCTTCATCTATGCTGCCACGCGCAATGATTTCGGCTGGAACCAGGCACACGCCGTAGCCGCCAAGCGCATCGCCCAACTTCCCGGCGTCAAGCTCATCGAGCAAGAACGGGTACCCGAGACGGTAGAGGTCGAGCGCGTGATGGAAAGCATGATCCAGCTCGACGGTGCCAAGGTGGTGTTTCCCACTTCGTTCGGCTTCTGGCCCTTCATCCAGAAAATCGCGCCTAAATATCCCGACGTGTTGTTTGTCCACGCAGGTGGACTTTGGAAGGAGTCCGATCCCAAGAATACCATCGGCTATCGCGGCTATATGGAGGAACCGCACTACCTGTGCGGCATCGCCGCAGGCATGATGAGCAAGACCGGCAAGCTTGGCTTCATCGGCTCCAAACCGCTCTACTTCATTTTCAACAATTGCAATGGGTTTGTCATGGGCGCACGATCGGTGCGGCCCGACGCCACCTGCCAGGTGGTCATCACCGGCGACTGGGACAATCCGGTCAAGGAGGCGGAGACCGTCAATTCGCTGGTCGATCAGGGCGTGGATGTGATCGTCGCCAACGTTGACAGTCCCAAGGTGGCGGTGGAAACCGCGGAGCGACGGGGCATCATGAGTTGTGGGTATCATACCGACCTCTCGACGCTGGCACCCAAGGGCTTCCTCACGGGAGCCGAGTGGAACTGGGCCAAGGCCGGCGATTTCGTCCAGGCCTGGCAGACCGGGGGTGCTTATCCGAATCTGTTTCGCGGCGGGTTCCGGCAGAACATGGTCGCCATCAGTCCCTTCGGCAAGAACGTGCCGAAGAACGTGCAGGATAGCTTGCTCGTGGCGCGGCAAGGCTTCATCGACGATACGCTGAAGCTCTACAAAGGTCCGTTGAAGGACAATAAGGGCAACCAAGTTTTGGCCGTCGGTCAGGAGATAGCCAACACCGACAATCCATTCAAATTGAGCGTCAAATGGCTTGTCGAAGGCGCGATCGGCTCGACCGGGTTGCAGTAAGAGGGCGCACCGACACAGACCGAAGGCAATGAGCTCCACAAAAATGGAGGAGCCGCGTGCGGTGCCGGCCGCTCCCCAGGGACCGGCATCGCGGGACGCCTACACGTGGCCGAGGCGGGAGCGCAACTTTCCGACCGACGCCCTTGAGTCGCTGCTGTTGTCGCTGATCGCAGTGGCCGCAGCGGGCCTGCTTTTCGGGCTCTTTTTGGCGTTGCAGGGGCATGATGCGATCGCGGTCTACCGAACCCTTTATCTCGGCGCCTTGGGCACACGCTTTTCAATCGAGAGCACATTGGCGCAAGCGGCGCCCCTGCTTTTAACGGCACTCTGCACCTTGCTTCCCGCACGGGTTGGCTTGCTGGTGATCGGGGGCGAAGGGGCGGTTGTCCTGGGTGGCCTTGGCGCTGCCCTGGCCGGGGTTGCCCTCGGTGGTGCGCCCGAAGTGGTCGGAACCGTGCTGACTATGGCCGCTGGCGCATTGGCCGGGGGATTGTGGATCGGCGCGGCTGGCACGCTCAAGCATTTTCGCGGCGTCAACGAGACCATTTCCACCCTGCTGCTCAATTACATCGCCATTGCCCTGCTCAACCATCTGGTGAGCGGCCCGATCCGCGACTTCTCCCAGACCCTCAAGGCTCAGAGCTGGTCGATCCCTAAGGGCCTCATGATTGGCAATATTCCGGGTTTGTCGGTGCATTGGGGTTTGATCATCGGCCTGGTGGTCTGCGCTGCACTGCACCTGCTCCTGCGCCACACGACGCTCGGCTTCGCGATGGATATACTCGGCGGAAATCGGCGCGCGGCACAAATGACCGGCCTACCGATTGGTCGGCTCATTCTACTCGCCTGCTTCCTAGGCGGCGCAGCCGCCGGGCTCGCCGGCGCGATTGAGATCGTGGCGGTGCACGGTGCCGCCAGCGAGTCCCTGGTTGTCGGACTGGGCTACGCCGGCATTCTCGTGGCTTTTCTTGCGCGCCAAAATGCCCTGGCAGTGGTCTTGGTCGCCCTGGTGCTCGGCGGTATTTCGGCCAGCGGTGGACTGCTGCAGCGCCGCTTCGACATACCGCACGCGGCGACCGCCGTGCTGCAGGGACTGATTTTCCTCTGCGTGCTCGCGAGCGGCACCTTCCGAGGGCGCCTCCTGCCCCGCCGGGGGAGCGCATGACGGGGACCTTCGATCTCGGTTGGTGGGGCGTGCTGCTCGCCATTGTTGCCGGAGCGATTCGCGTTTCCACGCCCTATCTTCTGGTGAGCCTAGGCGAGACCCTGACCGAGAAGAGCGGCCGGGTGAACCTCGGTCTGGAAGGCACCCTGGTGCTGGGCGCCATGACCGCGTTTGCCACGTGCTATGTGACGGGCTCACCCTGGCTCGGCATGCTTGCTGCCGGCCTCGCGGGCAGTGCGCTCGGCTTGCTACACGCCATCATCTGTAATCTGCCTCGCGTCAACGACATTGCCGTCGGCATCGCGCTGTTCATCTTCGGTATCGGCCTGGCGTTCTTTCTCGGAAAGCCGTTCATCGAGCCGCGTGCGGCGATGTTGCCGGGGCTCCCCTTCGGCAACTGGAGCGACAATCCGGCGATCCGCTCGGCATTTGAAATTAGCCCGATGTTCTTCGTCGGCATTGGCCTGGCCATCATTCTGGAGTGGGGCTTCAAAAACACGCGCTGGGGTCTCATCCTTCGAATTGCCGGCGAGAGCGCCGATGCCGCGCGTGCCATCGGCCTTTCCGTGCATCGCATCCGCACGCTGGCTACAATGGCCGGCGGCTTCCTTGCCGGTCTCGGCGGCGGCTTCCTGTCTCTGGCTTACCCCGGAAACTGGAACGAGGGTCTGTCCAGCGGCCAGGGTCTGATGGCGATAGCTCTGGTGATCTTCGCACGCTGGAGCCCGTTGCGCTGCTTTTATGCCTCATTGTTGTTCGGGGGCGCCTCCGCCATCGGGCCGGCGGTACAAACAGTCGGTATCAGCGAAGGTTACTATCTGTTCTACGCCGCCCCCTACGTGCTGACGCTCGGGCTGCTGATCTACAGCTCCTCGCGCACTCGCACTTTGACCGGCGCACCGAGCGAGCTGTCGATTTCGCGATGAGCACCAAGCCCTCACCCACCCCACCCGAGATCGAGGTTGTCGACCTCTCTAAAAGCTTTGCTGCTGTGCGCGCCCTCGACCGGGTGTCGGCGCGATTTCGCGCCGGCCGCGTGCACGCGCTACTTGGCGAGAACGGCGCCGGAAAGAGCACGCTCGTCAAGTGTCTGATGGGCTATTACCGCGCCGACGCCGGACACATTCTGGTGGACGGGCAGCAGCGCGTCATGTTGCATCCGCGCGACGCGCATGCTCTCGGGCTCGGCATGGTCTATCAGCATTTCACGCTCGTGCCACAGATGACCGTGGCGGAAAACTTCCTCCTCGGGCGCGAACACCTCCCGGCCATTATTGACTGGGGCAGAGAGCACGCCGCGCTCGATGCGTTCATGGCGAAAATGCCGTTCCGGCTTGATCCGCGGCGGCTCGTGGCGACGCTGGCGGCAGGCGAGAAGCAGAAACTCGAGATCTTGAAGCAGCTTTACCTCAACCGACGGTTCATCGTGCTCGATGAACCGACGTCTGTTCTCACCCCTATCGAGGCCGACGAAGTGCTGGGCGAGATGCGCCGCCTCGCCGATGCGCGGCTGCTCACCGTGGTGTTCATCACGCATAAGCTGCGTGAAGTGGTACGATTTGCGCAGGACGTGAGCATTTTGCGCGGGGGCAAGTTGGTGGCCAAAATCGAGGTCGCTGCGTCCTCGGAAATGAGCCTGGCAAAGATTATGTTCGACGCACCCGCATCGGCCGAAAAGACCGACCGGTCGAGCAGGGCCTCGTCGCGGACTACCGCGCCCTATCTCGAGCTTACGGGCATCCGGGCAGTCGGCGATCGCGGCACGCCGGCCGTGATGGGGGCGAGCCTCAGCGTTCGCCCGGGTGAGATTGTCGGCATCGCCGGTGTCTCTGGCAACGGCCAGAAAGAACTGGTGCAGATCCTCGCCGGCCAGCGCGACAGACAGGCCGGAACCGTGCGCGTGGGCGGACATGCGTTTCGCGGTACGCATGGCGAGTTGGAGCGATGGGGCGTGTCCCTGCTGATCGAAGAACCACTCGCCAACGCCGCCGTCCCCACCATGTCGGTGATGGAAAACTTGGCTTTGCGTCAATTCAATCGACCTCCTCTCGCACTCGCTGGATTGGTTCTGAAGCGCCGCGCATTGAGGCCGTTCGCGCAGGCCCTGATCGCGCGCTATGGGATACGCGGCTTGGCTTCCGCGCCGCTGCAGACGCTGTCAGGCGGCAACATCCAGCGCACGGTGCTGGCCCGCGAACTTGCGCGCGCGGTGCGGCTGCTGATCATGCAGAACCCGTGCTTTGGGCTGGACGTCGCCGCCGCCGGCGAAATTCGCCGCCAGATCATCCGGGTGCGCAACGATGGGGCGGCGGTGCTGTTGATCAGCGAGGACCTCGATGAGGTGCTTGAGCTGTCGGACCGCGTGTTGGTGATGGCCGGCGGACGCATCAGCTATGAAACGGATCGTGCCGACGCCGACCGCTATGAGATCGGGCGACACATGACTCAAAGCATGGCCAGGCTATCGACATGACCACAATGCTAATCAGTGGCGGGCACGTGCTGCGTGCCGACCTAAAGACTTGCCGGCCGGCGGACGTGTTGATCGAGAACGGCGTCATCCGTGCGATCCAGCCGCCCGGACAAATTACGCTCGAGAACCTCGAACGCATCGAGGCCAGCGATCGTCTGCTGGTTCCCGGCCTTGTCAACGGCCACACGCATGGGCATGGCGGACTGGGCAAGGGCGCGGTGGCCGATCGCGTGCCGCTCGAGGTATTCCTCAGTGCCAGCGGTGCCATCAATGGCAGCCGCACCGTCGAGGACAAGCGCCTCAGCGCGACGCTGACTGCGGTCGAATTAGTGCGCAAGGGTTGTACCGCTGCCTACGATCTGTTTGTCGAGTATCCCGTTCCTTCTCGCGAAGGAATGGATGCGGTGGCCGAGGCCTATGCTGAGGTCGGAATGCGCGCCGTTATCGCGCCGATGATGGCCGATCGTACGCTGTATTCGGCTTTGCCGGGGCTGATGGAAGCCTTGCCACCGCAGTTACAGGAGCGCGCACGGAAAATGGAGGCGGCTCCCTACGAGGCCAGCGTGGCCGCCGCCCGCGAGATCCTCGCCAACTGGCGTTTCAACCGAGACCTGTTGCGACCGGCGCTTGGACCAACCATCCCGCTGCACTGCAGTGATGCCTTTCTGCTGGCATGCGCGCGACTGGCGGAAGACTATGATGTTGCAGTGCAGACACACGTGGCCGAAAGCAAGACGCAAGCCATGCTCGGTTTGCTTAAATATGGCAGGAGCCTGGTTGCGCATCTGCAGGGGCTGGGCGTACTTGGCCCTCGCTTCAGCGCCGCGCACGGCATCTGGCTTGACGGAGACGATATCGCCCGCCTCTCTGACGCGGGCACCAGCGTCGTCCACAATCCAATGAGCAACCTCCGGCTTGGCTCCGGCGTTGCACCCGCGCGCGCACTTCTCGAGGCCGGCGTGCGACTCGGGATCGGCACCGATGCCAGCAATACCTCGGACGGACAAAACATGTTCGAGGCGCAACGCATGGCGGCGCTGCTGTCGCGCGTCGCCGACGCCGACCCTGCACGCTGGCTGTCGGTCGAAGAGGCGTTTCGAGCCGCTACCGAGGGAAGTGCGGCGATTCTCGGCTTCGACCGCATCGGCCGCCTGGAGCCTGATTATCGGGCAGACATCGTCTTTCTCGATATCGGCCACATCAATTACGTACCGCTGCGCAATCCGCTGCGGCAATTGGTGCTCGCAGAGAACGGCGCGGCGATCGACGGCGTGATGGTTGACGGTCGTTTCGTGCTGCGCGGGGGCCGTATGCTGACCCTCGACGAAACCCGCCTGCGGCGGCAGGTCGAGGCGGCGGTTGAGCGGCTTGATGCAGCCAACGCCACCGCTCGAGAGACGGCCGAGCCCTTCCGCGATCTCGTTGGGCATTTCTGCCTGGCGCACGCGCGCGCACCGTTCCACGTACATCGGCGGCTGCCTAACGCTATTTGACGCCAAGCCCTTGGTTTGAGGTGATCGGCACCCACGCGCTTGGGGATTTTATGTCGCGCGAATACGAGGAGACGGTCGCAATGTGATCGACGAGTACCTGCGGCGGCGCGGTTGCGCTGAAAGTGGCGGCGCCCGCCGGTATATGCAGGCGCTCAGAAGCTCCATGATGAGCCTCTACGAGGTCAGCCACGTCGTGCCCGGGCAATCTTTCGTCGCGCGCCACCTTATCCGGGACCTACAGCCAGTGAGGGTGCTTGAGATCAGAGGCACGCGAACGCTGAAGCAATGGGACCGCATTGGCGCACGGCTGATACGGGAGCACTCGCAGTGGGCACATGGGCGGCGGTGTCCTGTTGTTCGAGCGACCGGCATCGGACTTCCTTATAGAGACGCTGAGGAGCATCGAGGCTGGTCGGTTGGCTCAAGGATATGGAGAACTACGCCGCCAAGGCGGGCGGCGGCGCCGATCCTATGGCAAGCTACGACTTCCGTTGGCTCTGGCACGAAACTCGGCCTCGCCGGACCTCGAGCGTAGCTCTCAAGCCCGCAGGCGCCGGCTCGGCGCTCAGTGCAGCCGTAGACACTGCAGTTGGCGAGGTTGGCGGGCTGATGCCGGCGCATCAGGCGAGATACCGGGCTTTGCCAGGTTTCCCAGATGCCGCCGAGCCGGAACCAAACACAGACGAGCCAACGAGCCTGCAAATTGTGCCTCGGTCGCCGCGAGGCATTCCGAACGATAGGTCATCAATGGTATAGCCGACGCTCAGCATCCGGCCGCAACGGTGATGGCTGGCCCAAGGCTGAAGGTCGGCTCGCACTCAACCGAGCAAGGACCTCCTCGCTTGGGTGCAGGAAAGTATACCTGCTCGGAGGACGCGAAGGTCGAAGATCCCTCGCATGTCGCCGGCTAGCGCGACCGTGGACCGGGCAATACCTGACGCGAACCAGGTGAGAGCCCCATGCGTATCCAATCCGTCGACGCCATCGCCATCGACATTCCGCTTAAAAAGAACTTCGGCGGAGCAACCTATTCTGTCTTGAAGCGCTCGACCGTGATCACGCAACTGCGTACGGAGAGCGGCCTCACGAGCGAGGTCTACAATGGCGACAATCGCGAACATGGGCCCGAGATCGTGCGCCTCATCAAAGAGGAGCTGGCGCCGCTGGTGCTGGGCCTGTCGATCTTCGAGAGCGAGCGCATCTGGGAGAACATGTTCGCCCGCGCCGTGCCCAACCGCGACCGCAAGACACTGCTCGAGGCCATCTCCTGCATCGACTGCGCCGTTTGGGACGTGATCGGCAAGGTAACCAAGCGCAGCGTGCGCGAGCTCATCGGCGGCTATCGTGATATGGTACCAATCATCTCCATCGGCGGCTACTACATGGAGGGCAAGACGCTCGCCGACATCGGCCGTGAGATGGAGCTCTACCGGTTGTCCGGCGCGGCCGGCTGCAAGTTCAAGGTTGGTGGGTTGTCTCCCGAGGAGGACGCAAAGCGCGTTGCCACTGCCCGCCAGGCGGCAGGCAAGGACTTTGTGCTTGCCGTCGATGCCAACCGCGGCTGGACCGTCGATGAGGCGATCCATTTCGCGCGCCTCGTCGAGCCCCTCGACATCGCCTGGTTCGAGGAGCCCTGCCACTGGTACGACGACGTCGCCGGCATGGCCCGTGTGCGGGCGGCGACGCGCGTCCCGATCAACGCTGGCCAGTCGGAGATCACCAGCCACGGCGTGCGTCGGCTGCTCGAAGCGGGTGCCGTGGACCTCATCAATTACGACGTTTCCGAGGGTGGTGGCGTCACCGACTGGCGGCGCGCAGCGGCGCAATGCTGGGTAGCGGGCGTGAAGATGGCGCATCACGAGGAAAGCCAGATTGCCCAGCACCTAATCTCCGCCGTGCCGCACGGCACCTATCTCGAGTGCTTTGCCGACCCCGACCGCGATCCTGTCTGGCAGGCGCTGTGGGCAAACCGGCCGCGGCTCAAGGACGGCCTCATGCCAGTGTCGGCGGGCCCAGGCTTCGGCCTCGAGCTCGATTGGCAGATGATCGCCAAGTATCGCGTCGCGTGAGGACGAATTGACGGCGTGTCCTTTGTGGTCGGCAGCCCAAGAGCCATCCCGGCCGGCTCGCCGGCACGGCAATGCCCCTGAACTACGGGACACAATCGTTGCAGTGCGGTAGACTTCTTCTGTGGTGCCATTAACGGCTGTGGGAGCAATTGCAACAAGATGGACCGAGGACGCGATCATCTCCTCAGTGACAGGATCCTGGGGCTGCAGGTGCATTGCCCGAGCTGCGGAGTGGGCGAGCAAAAAGCCGACTGGCGATCGTTGCAGCACCACACGCTGCGTTGGTAAAACGCGTAAGCTATGTTGGATGCCACCCAATGAATGCCGCCGTGAACGTACCTCGCAATCCGCCTTCGCCCATAAGTGTCGGTGGCGCGAGCGTGGCGCCTGGTACCAAGGCAGTTCTCGATATGCCTCTGACCGAGTTGGCGGACGGCACGATCATCCGCCTTGGCGTCGTCGTCATCAATGGAGCAAAGCCTGGTCCGCGCCTTTATGTCGGTGCGGCCATACACGGTGACGAGGTTACCGGCGTATCGATCATCGCAGGTGTTCTCAAAGATATGGACCCGCATGCGCTCAGCGGCTCCATCATTGCGGTGCCCGTGCAGCATCCTCTGGCCTTCCACGCCGACCATCGCATTCCAGTATCACAATTCATTAAGTCGCCGCTGGATCAAGCACCCATTGACACTTGGACATGCTTTCCCGGCGACGCTGAAGGAAATCTCTCTCAACAGTTGGCGGCTAAGCTGTTCGGGCTGATTAAGATGTGCAGCTTTGCCTTCGACATCCATACGCCCACTCGCGGTGGGCGGTACGTGCCGATCTCAATCCTTCCAGGACCCGCGCTTGGCGATAGCAGCAAAAAGGCACTTTGGCTCGCTGAGCAATGTGACCCCGGATTCATCGTATTGGGTGAGAAAGGCATGTACGTCAGCCGCGGCATCCTCTGCGTCGAGGCAACGGCGGCCGGCGTCCCTTCATTTACGTTTGAAATCGGCGAAGGGGGTCGCCTTGAACCTGAGGTAATCGCCGAAGGCGTGCGCTGCATTCGCAACGGTCTGATCGGCCTAGGCATGATCGACGGAGCACGCATCGCGGCCAAAGCAAATTACGTGATGCGGGATTTCCTCGGCATCCGCGCCAAGCGCGGTGGTCTGCTCTTTACATTGGCGAAGCTCGGCGAGCGAGTCGAAAAGGGACAGCTCATGGCCCGTACCGTCGATATCCACGGCCGGGATGTTGAAATGTTTAGGGCACCGCAGGAGGGCGTGTTCGTACGTTCCACGACCCTCTCCACGGTCTCGACGGGCGAACGAGTGGCAACCCTGGGTGTGTTTTAGAAATGGAGCTACGGCATCGATGCCCAGGCTCGAGCCTCTTCCATTTTCTGCGCCGGACGGTGTTGTTCTGATGCGGGTATTGGCCGCGTCGAACCGCGCGTTTTGACACAGGCAGGTCACCAGCGGAAAAATAGCCGGCCCACCACCGTGCCCACCAACACCACTGCGGCAATGCCGAGGCTGTACCAAAGGGTAAGGAACGGCAGCCCTGCTTCCGTGCAATGGAACGAATATACCCAGGCGCCTAGCGCGCCGGCCATCAGTCCCACCGATAGTCCGGCGAGCGTTGGGTTTGTCGGCGCCATCCGGCGCATGAAGACGATGGCGGCGATCAACAACGGCATCGAAAGGGCAATGACATAATGCGGGCACACCAGCGCCGATGACCCCATGACGATGGCATGGCGCTCCTGAGGCGGCGCTGTCACGTAACTGATCCCCGCCGCGATCGCGACCGCCAGCACGACAAGGCATCCGATAGCGAGCGGCAGGCGACCGCTCTCACCCGGTCGTGCTATCCTCGACGCCGCCCAGGCGCCGCAACAGCCGAGCGCCAAGGTGTAGCCGAACTTGATCCAGAAGATCGGTGTGCCAGCGGCCTCGAAAAGGTCAGGGCGAAGACCCAGCCACAGCATCATTGCAGTCGTCGAGGCAACAAGACCAAACGCCGTGGCGATGCCGAGCATCCTGAGCAAAGCATTGGCGGGAACCGGCTTCAGATCCTGGGCGAGGCGTTCAATCAGCTCGGCCGTCATGGCTGCCTTCCGAAGCGGTTGAGCAATGCCTTCAGCCCGCGATGGACCGCGACCTTGACGGCCGCTTCCGACATGCCTGCCGATGCGGCTACCTCGGCCACGGATTGACCCTCGATCTTGACTTGGCGGATAAGCCCCCTGGTCCTTTCCGGTAAGGTGTCAAGCATCGAGGCAAGATCAGCGGCCGAGCCCGTGGGAGCGTTCTCGTCGGCTAAGAAGTCAGCAACATCGTCGATGGCAACGTGCGCCTGCGCTCGGGACCTGCGCAGCAGATCCGCGAGCTTATAGCGCGCAATGGCGAACGCCCAGGCCGTGAAGGCGCGGTTCGGATCGTAGGTCATGCGGCGCGCGTGAATCGCCAACAGCGCCTCCTGCACTAGGTCGTCCACCTGTGCCGACAACTCTTCTCGCAGGCGCCGGCGGTAGTAGCGCCGCAACCGCTCTGAAAGATCGGCAAGAAGCTTACGGTACGCAGCGGAGTCGCCAGCCAGCGAAGCTAGCATGAGCGAACGAAGCCTGTCCTCGGAGGTCGGCAATCCGCTCATTAGTAGCTACTTCGCCTCCCGGAGGGAAAGGTTACAGCCACGGCGATGGGCCGGATCTAATTTCTTATCGCCGGTATGTAACCTGTGCGAGCTTGCTGCGAACTAGGGGTCATGGACGTGCGCGCCGGCCATGAGGTCCGGGTGGTCACGTCCCGCTCCGGAGGTATGTCATGACCCCTTCCACGCGCAACCTTTTTCTTGCCCTCGCGCTTTCACTTGCAGCCATTGCGGGTGCCGCCCAAGCGCAAGACAGCATGGGTAAGTCGGGGGACGCCATGAAGTCCGATGCCATGAAGAAGGACAGCATGGGCAAATCGGGCGGTACCATGAAGTCCGACGCCATGAAAAAGGACAGCATGGGCAAGTCGGACGATACCATGAAGTCCGACACCATGACCAAGAAGAAGTGAAGCAATCGCGCGAAGATCGGGCCTCTGCGCTCTCTCGGGAGCGCGGAAGCTGCCGCGAACCAATAAGCAAATTCGAGGTGATCGCCGTGCCGGCCTTGGCCCAAACCGTGCGCCCCCATGCTGGGCCGCTCGTCTATCGCCAGAGTTTCCTAACACGGCTGATGCACTGGACATGGGCGGTCTGCCTGTTCTTTCTCCTGCTTTCGGGTCTGCAAATCTTCAATGCACACCCGACGCTCTACATCGGGAGCGAGAGCGGTTTTGCCTACGACAATGCCGTTTTTCGCATCGGCGCGGTGGAAACTCCGGACGGTCCCCGAGGCCACACTAGACTCTTCGGTCACGAGTTCGACACCACCGGCGTGCTCGGCATGAGCGGCCCTGCCGAACAGCCTCGGTATCGCGCCTTTCCGTCTGCCGTGACTATTCCGTCCTACATCGACCTCGCGACGGGACGCGTCGTGCATTTCTTCTTTGCCTGGCTGCTGGTCGTGACGCTACTGACCTGGCTCATCGGCAGCCTCGCAGACGGTCATATCCGCCGCGACGTCCTCCCGACACGCAAGGATCTGGTCAAACTTCCGAAGGACATCGTCGACCATCTGCGTCTGCGCATCCATCATGGACAGAGCTATAATGTGCTGCAAAAGCTCGCTTATTGCGGCGTCTTTTTCATCCTCTTTCCGCTCATCGTATTGACCGGGCTTTGCATGAGCCCAGGCATGAACGCGGTGATGCCGTGGTTGCTAGAACTATTCGGCGGCCGACAAACAGCCCGCACGCTGCATTTCCTGGCCATGTTGCTGCTGGTCCTCTTTTTCATCGTCCACATCGTCATGGTGCTGGTGGCCGGGCCCATCAACGAGCTGCGTTCGATGATCACCGGCTGGTACCGCACCAGCACTGAAGAAAGAGGCAGGCCATGAACGAGCCCCTGCTGAGCCGTCGCAAGTTCATCGGTCTTGGCGCCGCGGGGGTGTCCTCGCTCATGCTTGCCGGTTGCGACCAATTCGATTTCCTAGGCGAGAGCGATAGTACCGTGCGGGCGATGCTGGAGAAGGCCAATAACCTCACGTATCGGGCGCAGCGGCTATTGATGCGCGATGGCGCCCTTGCGCCGGAATATTCCGAGACCGAGATCAGGCAAGGCCAACGTCCCAATGGCTCACGCGATCCGGAGACGGAGGAGTATCTGGATTTGAAGTCAAACGACTTTGTAGACTACCGGCTTTCCATCAGTGGGCTTGTCCAGCGGCCGAAGAAATATTCGCTGGCGGAGTTGCGCAACATGCCTGCGCGAACGCAAATCACGCGCCATGATTGCGTGGAGGGCTGGAGCTGCATCGCCAAGTGGACGGGAACAGCACTAGCACCGATCCTCGACGATGTCGGTGTCAAAGCCGGCGCGCGGTATGTGATTTTCCACTGCTTCGACAAATACGACGATGGTACGGTACCGTATTACGAGAGTTGTGACCTCATCGACGCCCGGCATCCGCAGACGATCCTGGCTTACGGGCTAAACGGACAATTGCTGCCGGTCGCCAACGGTGCGCCGGTGCGGGTGCGCGTCGAGCGGGCGCTCGGCTACAAGCAGCCAAAGTATGTGCACACGATCGAACTGGTAGACAGCTTCTCGCACTTGGGGAGCGGCAAGGGTGGCTTCTGGGAGGACCGTGGCTACGATTGGTTCGGGGGCATTTGAGAAATTGTGCGAGCGGCGGGTAGTTGAAGATCGAAAGCACCGTTAGATATCTCGGCATCGGGCGGATGGCGATAAAGATCGCCGAGAAGATCGAGATTTGATGGATCGATCCGATACGACAATGAGGGGACACGGTTGGCGACGGGCATATCGTCTCCGATCTCGGATCGCTCAAAGTCGGCTTTTTTGTATACCCGGGTCGATCATCGGTGGCGGACGTTGCGTGCCGAAAAACGAGTTGACTGAGACCCAAGCCGAATTGTCGCGTGGGTTTCAGCTGAACGTCACCCCGGTCGACTGGGCAAGCAGCCGCGGGTCGCGTGAACGCACGGTCACCGGTCGCCCTCCCAGAATCTCGTCGCAGCGCGCAAGCACATCCGCCTCGAGGCGTTGCATGGCCTCGGCCGAATAGAACGTGAGATGCGGAAACAGAATCACGTTGTCGCGGCCAAACAACTGGCTCATGGGATGGCCCGACTTCCTCAGCGGTTCAATGGAGTAAACGTCGAGCCCAGCACCTGCGATGCGGCCATCGACGATGGCCTCGACCAGGGCGCCCTCGTCAACGAGCGCGCCGCGCGAGACGTTGATGAGGATCGCTGATGGTCTAAGACAGGCGAGCTCCGTCTTGCCGATCATGTGCCGCGTTTGCTCGTTCAGCACGCAATGGATGGTGACGAAGTCGGATCGGGCCAGCATTGCTTGGAGATTGTCGACCTTTTCCACGCCAGCGGTGCGCATGGCGGCCGCATCGACGTAAGGATCAAAACCCATGACACGCGCACGGAAGCCCTGGCCGACGATCCGCGCCATGCTCCGGCCAATGCGGCCGACGCCGACGAGGCCAACTGTCTTGCCAGCGATATCCTGTCCCAGCCAGCGCTGCTCCGGCCAAATCCAGCCTTCGCGGTTGACCGCGCCAGTGATCGTAGGGAGTCGCTTGGCTAGAGCGACCATCAAGGCAAAGGCGCCTTCGGCGACTGTCTCCTCCGCGTAGTCCGGCACATTGACGACGGGAATGCCGCGCCGCCTGGCCGCGACAATATCAATTGCGTCAATCCCAACGCCATACTTGATGATGCCTTTGAGCCGAAGAGCGCTCTCAATCACTCGCGGCGTGAGGGGTGTGTAGCACGTCAGGAGCAGGTCGGCGTCGGCCACCTCGCGGGCGAGTTCGGCCTCCGTAATGCTGTCTGGCAAGGTGACAAGCTCGACGCCGCGGGCCCGCAGGCCGGCGTCAATGCGCGGACATTAGAGCTCCCGGTCGGTGCGTACTGCTTTCATGAGGCTCTCGGACGTCAGCCACGCGTGGACGCTCTGTTGCGTCGCGAAAGGCAACGAAGAACGGTGGGTTTCCTGCGCTGGCGATCCTGTCACTCCATCTCGGTGTCATTTCCCATCCAGGAAGGCGCGGATCTTGCTTACGGTCTGCACCGGCTGTTCTTCCATGATCCAGTGACCGGAACCGGTGATGATGCCGCCTTCGACGTTGGCGCCCACCTCGCGCATGATTGCGGCCTGCTGATCGCCAAATGATTTCTCTGCGCCGAGCGCCAGAATCGGCATAGGCAGTTTCTTCTCAGCAAATATCTTATTGTCCTTGGCGTCCTGGTTGAATGCTGCAAACTGCTCGAAAGCGTAGTGCATGTTGCCTGGCCGCGCGTAGAGCTTCGCGTAGTGTTGGCGCGTCGCCTCGTCGATCGACTTCGGGTCTGCCGACAACTCGTTATAGAAACGGTCGAGATAGATACGTTCGCGCCCCTTCACCAAGCGATCGACATCAGGTCCGCGGAAATTGAAATGCCAAAGCAAGGGACTCTTTAATATTTCGTCCCACGGTCCAATACCCGGCAATGGCGCGTCGATGATCACCCAGTTGGTGATGCGGTCTGGATACTGCGCAGCGAGCGCGTAGCCGACCATGTTGCCTATGTCGTGCGTCACCAGGTCAGCCTTGTGGACGTTGAGCTTGTCCATCACCATCGCGATGTCGGCTGCCTGGGTCTTCTTGTCATAGCCACCTTTCGGCTGGGACGAGAGGCCCATGCCGCGCAGATCCGGAACGATGACGGTGTGGTTCTTATAAAGTGCGCTGGCGAGCGGTGCCCACATATCGCCGGTATCAGCGAACCCGTGCAGCATTACCACCGCCGACCCGCTTCCGCCGACGCGGGTGTAGATGGTGACGCCATCTGCTGACAATCTTTGGATCTTGAAGCTCTTTGGAAAGCGTTCGATGCGCGCAAAAACTGGCGATGCGCAGAAGCATAAAACCAGCATCAATATTGAAGTCAGAACGCAGACATACCGGATACCCGCATTGGCAGGCGTCTGAATTTTCAAACTTTTCATTGCTGAATCCGTGACGACCGAAACTCCAAAACGGGTAATCCATGCACATGGAAGAAGTCAAGAAACTGATTGTCCGACTTGAATTGGTGTTCCCGCGTCATGCCAGGTGCCCGCGCGGCGTTGGTCAGATCTTTGTCTCAAATAGCGGTTCGCCGTGCTGAACGGCCAACTTGGTCAGGATCGCCGCTAACTCACAGCGCAGCCGATCGATGACCTGGTCGATCGTGCGGCCAATTGCTAGATCGGCACTGCATCGTGCCGACAATGCCAGTACGACCACGGCGCGCGCTGCCTCGGTGGCCTCGACCGCGTGTGCCAGCGGCACCGACTGACGGCTCTTTGCCGCAGCGCAACCGCAACAGTTCGGTTTTTCGCATCAACGAACAGCGCATCGGCTTTCGCTCTTGCCGAGCGCCGCGCCGGATCGCGCAACCAGCTAAGATAACGCAACCGCAAGCGTCTCGATTGGAGCGGCCATCGGGTAAGCGCTCGAGCACGTGCTCAGGATCGGCAAGGGCTGCCCCTCGTGCCTGCCTATCCCGAGATGCACCGAATGCGGCCTCGCGGTGACAACAGTGGCGAGGCGCTGGTGGCCGACGCGCCGTCGTGGGCGAGCATCCATCGTCATTGCGTCAGCGGTGACGGCCTCAAGCAAACGTCTCGTGCGCAACGGTACCAAGGTTTTCTCGGGCTCTAAGAACTATCCTCAATAGGTGCGGTCGCGCGGCCATCGAACCCGTCGATGCTCGCCGCGGGACCCAAGCATCGACCCGCACCTTACCGATCACGACGACACGTCACCTATTGGCCCAGCAGAAAGCCCGAGCGCTGACAAAGGGTTGCCGCGGCGGACAGGTCGCGAAGAGAGCGGAAATGCCTCGGCCGACTGAAACGTTGTTACCCATTTTATATGCTCGCACGTGGTCGCGAGCGTCTGCTACGCGCCGAGCCGCCAATTCCTTAATTATCGCGCACCCGAATCATGACGGGGCCCTACGGAGGTTCTTGGTTTCCCCGGCCCTGCGGTGATGCCCCATGTGCTCGTGAACGAGGAGCCTGGCTCGAGCCGGATCAGCGCGTTTCCGGTCCGAAATGCGTTCGGCGGGCAAGTCATGGGCTCGACGGCAAGGCTGCGCCGCCGGACATCGGGAAGGTGGTCACCGGTGAACAGCATCAAATAGGGGTAGCGCGCATCGACCCAGAGCGAGACTTGTCTTCCCTGATCCGGGTCTCGCAGCTCGACGCGAGCTAAACCATTCTTGTCCCGCTCGAGGTCGCTGAACGCGTGATCGAGCATCGTCGAGCCAATCTGCTTCGGGCGCTGGAAGTCGAATTCCGTGCCGCTTACTGATTGCGTGCCGATCGGGAGGCCGCGCTTGTCAGCCCGAAGGACGGTTCGCCCGGGCACGCGCAACATCAGACGATCAATCGTTGCCGTCCCGAGCGTCAGATACGGATGAGCACCGCTCCCATAGGGACACGGGACCTTACCGACGTTTGTGGCGCGAGTCCGCACCTTGAGTCCGCGGTTTGACAGCGCATACTCGATGCTAAGTCTGAGTGAAAAGGGGTAGCCCGGTTGGGGATGCAGGACATGTTCCATCACGACCCGATGCGGGTCGCGCTTCGTGGCAGTCCAAGCTACCCAGCGCACCAGACCGTGGATCGCGTTCCGACGTTCCGGCTCGTTCAGCGAGAGCTGGTGGCGCCTACCGTCGAACTCATAACTACCGTCTTGCAATCGGTTCGGCCACGGGATCAGCACCTGACCCCGACCCGAGGAGCACATTTGGTCGGCCCCGTATCCGTCGACAAGCTCCCGTCCGCCAACAGAGTATGAGCGGAGCCCGCCGCCGACCGAGACGACTACGGCGCGTTGGACCCCTGCTGCGATCTCGATCTGCTCGCCTGATGGCGCGATCACCGCACGCCCCATGTTAGGCCGGCCGCGCCAGCAGAATATTCAATGCCGAGGCTTTAGCCCTTATGACGAGTGCAATCCCTGGCAGCATTTTTAGTCCTCACTCGGTCTTGCGGGCGCTCCGAGCAAGATCTTACACCCCAAACAAGCACCGACGCACCGGGTCAACGTCAAAAACCCCAGGGTGCGCGTCCGCCTGTCTCCTCTTTCAGTGCCAATCAAGACACTTCTAGCCAGGTGAAGCCCGTCAGTCTGCGACGCGGCGCGGCTAGCATTGCAAAATCCGACCAGAGTGGCGCCCGGCGGTTTGCTTGTTTGGGAAATCCCCCTTGCAAGGGGCGGCAGACATGCTGCCTCACGAGCCCGCTTCACTTTAGCTCAGGTCGCTTGATGGGCCGGAGCCTTGTTGATTTTTTGGCACGAAGATGTGGCCGAACGTAGGTACCCTCACATCGCATATAGCCGTCTGCAGAGAGCGGACCGAGGCGTTGCTGCTCACGCAGTCAGCTGCGACCTCGCAGGGCTCAGCTTCCAACACTGAAAATGATCGGCGCCATCTTTTGCGGCCAATCGCACTGCGATTACCAGGCTCACGCGTTGGTATCGCTCTGAGCGAACCCATCAGGTATCGAGACCATACGTAGCATCGTTGCGCAAGCAAGCTTTTTCATCGCAATCACACCGCAGTGTGCTATTTTGAAAATTCCGCCGCACTACACATTACACTCGTGTAGGATGTCGAGATGGTTGGCCAGATATCCCGATTGTTTTGGATCATCCCAGCGGCAATGTTGATCATTGCGCTCGCGCCTTGGCCATACATTTACTATCGTATTTTGCGGTTAGTGGTCTGCGTTTGCGCGGCGGTGGTCGCGCTTCAGAGTTTTGATCGGCGCGGTTGGCACGCCTGGACAATCGCGCTGTCGGTACTTGCGGTCCTCTTCAATCCGGTCATGCCAGTGCATCTGACGCGTTCAATCTGGTCGGTGCTCAATATTCTCGGCGCAGTGCTGTTGATGGGGCACCTGTGGGTCGAGCGAGAACAAAATTGGCGACCGCATCGATAAGCATGAGAAGGCTCGCATAGCGAGATCCCGACGCAGCCGAAGCAAGATGCGTCACACGGATGTGACGAACGGTGATCGTCAACTGTCAGTCATTGCGCGTCGGCCGTGGCTAGGCGATCCCGCCTCGCCACTTCTCGTCGCCTTGCAGCGGTGCAGGTCCATTCACAAACCCGTGCGCCCGGAAACCCGTGTCTTGCAAATCAGACGCCGCCTCGTTTTGGCTTCGGGGCGGCGCTCCGGTTGCGGCTTCTTGTGGGTGGGCATCGTCATAGGACTGCGCGCGAACGGCCCAGCTCTAGTGCAAAGCGTTGGCACCAATCCCAAGGGATGGAGATTCTGCGACCACAGGTGCCCGCGATACGACTGCCGCGGACATCGCAAGCGGACAGGAAGTAGGATTGACATCGCGCGGATCCGGAATCTGCAAGCGAGCAGCATTGCCGTTGCGGCAATGAACGGGAATGGCAGCTCAACCCGTTGGCGCAGCTTCCATTTTTTCACGACCTGGCCGGACGCGTCGGCCGGTCGGGTGCTGGTACTCCCACCCCGAGCAATCTATGCTGCCGGCCGACGTTTTCTCTTTGCCGCCCAAATGAGGTGCCCGTCATGGATCTCGAAGGCAAGGTCGCACTTGTTACTGGCGGCTCGGGAGACATCGGCCGCGCAATCGCCAAAGCGTTGGCGACGGCAGGCGTCGACGTGGCTCTCACCTACGTCGGGAGCGCCGATCGTGCCTCCTCGACCGTCGATGCCGTCCATGCGATAGGCCGGCGAAGCGGCGCAATTCAGCTCGACCAACGCGATGCGGCCGCCATAGAGGCATGCGTCGGCAACGTTGTTGGAGTATTCGGTCGCCTGGACATCTTGGTGAACAATGCGGCTTGGAATATCGGCATTCCATTCCGCGATCTGGTCGCCCTGAATGCAGATGTCTGGGACCGCATGCTCGAGACCAATCTTCGTGGACCATACTTGCTCGCAAGAGCATTTGCGCCACAGCTTAGTCGCCACAAGGCAGGTCGCATTGTGAATATTGCCTCGCTTGCCGGCCTCATTCCTGGAGGCAGCAGTATCGCCTATGCCTCGAGCAAAGCGGCGTTGATCCACCTCACGCATTGCTTGGCGGTTGCCCTGGCACCGGATGTGTCCGTCAACTGCGTCGCTCCCGGTTTGGTCGAAGGCACGCGCATGGCCGAGAGAGTTCCCGACGAAATGAAGCAACGCGCGAGGAGCCAAGCGGTACTCGGCAGGACCGGGAGTGCTCAAGACATCGCCGACCAGGTGGTCACATTTTGTCGGGCTGAATCCGTGACGGGACAAGTGATTGTGGTGGACGGCGGGATGCCCGGTGGCATGCGCTGAGCGTGTTCTGCCTTCTACAAGAATGCCCCACTGTGTTGGGTGGTCGCTTTGTGTGCCCCTATAACATTCCTTTCCTAAGTCCCGATAATGGCGCTTTACGGGGACCAAGACATTCCATCGAGCGGCATGCCCTCGACAACAAGCTGTTCACAGGAAGCTCTTAATCTCATGGCAACTGGGGCGTTAGGCCTTTATGTCGCCAATACCGACGCGATCGTTCACTACCCCTACACGACGGGCGATACGAAGATCACCGCGCCCGGCACCGTGTTGACGCCGCTTCCCGGCGGCCCAATCGATCACCACTGGACCAAGAGCCTTGTGGCAAGCCCCGACGGCTCACTCCTTTACGTCGGCGTCGGTTCCAACAGCAACATCACCGAAAATGGCATGGGGGCGGAGATGAACCGCGCCGCCATCTGGGAGGTTGAGCGGGCAACTGGCCGCTGGCGCATCTTCGCCAACGGCCTGCGCAACCCCAACGGGTTGACATTCGAGCCGGAAAGCGGCGCGCTATGGACCGTCGTGAACGAACGAGACGAGCTCGGCCCCAACCTCGTGCCCGATTACATGACGTCCGTAAAGGACGGTGGTTTCTATGGCTGGCCTTTCAGCTATTGGGGCCAGCATCGCGACCCACGCGTCCAGCCGCAACGTCCGCATCTGGTCGAGAAGCCAATCGTTCCCGATTATGCGCTGAGCTCCCATGTTGCCCCTCTGGGGCTCACCTTCTACACGGCGGATGGCCTTCCCCAGAAATACCACGGCGGTGCCTTCATCGGCGAACATGGCAGCTGGGACCGCTACCAGTTCAACGGCTACAAAATCGTCTTCGTCCCGTTCAGCAGCGGGCGTCCGAACGGCAAGGCCGAGGACGTCGTCACAGGATTCCTCAATGCCAACGGCGAAGCGCGCGGCCGGCCAGTCGGGGTGGCAGTCGACAAGAACGGCGCCCTCCAGATCGCCGACGACATCGGAAACACCGTGTGGCGCGTGACATCCGCAGACCAGCACGTGACCTCCGCTGGCCAGTGAGGCACGGCCCGCTGTCTGCCCAAAGGTGGTGGCGGCGCCGGTCGAAACAGGCGGCCTTCGCTCCCATTGATCGCAGAGGAAGCCGACAAGGATCGTTGGGAAAAGTGCAGCGGCCGCTGGCGCTCTCTATTGGGAGTTGGTGGCGATGGCTCGTAATGCTGGGTCAGATGCAACTTTCTTCATGAAGCTGTCGTCGATGAAGCTCTTCGGATCCGGCACCTCGGGGATGGTGCCAACCACCTTCATGAACTCGCCGATGTTACTCAACCATGTGTCGACATCGGATTTGCCCTTCGATCGATCCATGATCTTCACCTGCTGATCCAGATTGTAGACGGGCCGGTCGGCGAACTCAGCGTCCATTCCCTTGGCAGAAATTTCGACGCCCCCCTGCGAATAGAACGTCTTCATCATCTCGCGTGCCTCTTTCGGGTGTGCACCGATCCAGGCCCAGGCTCGCAGGTAAGCGGCCAAGTATTTGGCAACGAGGTCAGGGTGCTCTTTGGCAAAATCAGAGCGCGCGACCAGCGCACCAGGCACGATCGCGCCCGCGTCATAGCCGCTGCAAAGGAGCTTTGCTCCGGTCTTTTCCTCGAGCGTGTAATTGTTGGGCGCCCACACACCGGCATAATCACCATTGTTGGAGGACATGGCGGAGATGATCTGCGCCTGGGCCAGGTTCACCAGCTGCACATCCGACTTCGCAATTCCCCACTTCTTCAGGCACGCTTGAACCGAGTAGTCGCCCGTCGAATTGATAGTGAGAAGAATTCTTTGTCCTTTAATGATGGAAGGATCTTTTTTTGCGGGATCGTATTTGTCGCCCCGCGCCATCAGCACGTTAGCCTTGGATTCATCGTTGGTGATGCCAATGGTATGAATACCGAAGCGGGCTGCACCAAGCACGGCCGGCACCGACCCCATGCCGCCAACATCCCAGGACTTCGCCTGCGCGGCTGCAACTTGCGGAGCACCGGCGGGAAATGTTGAGAATTCGGGCTTCAGGCCGGCTTCGGCCCAGAAACCTTTTTCCGACGCCACGTAGTAGGGCAGCGACCAGTAAAGCGCGGGTTGGTAGCTGACCTTGATCGGCGTCTGTGCCAGCGCCGCGGGTGCTCCTGCGACGAGCATCAATCCGGCAACCGTCAACCTTCGAATCCACATCATCTCTGTCTCCCTTGCTGGCCTTGTCGAGACGGCTTCAAACGCCATATTCCGCCTCTCACCTCAGCCGTCCAGCGCCATCTTTTCATCGCGCAACAATCGCCAAATGTGCGTGCGCAAGTGCACAAAGCTTTCCAGATCCATGACATCCTCGACCCGCTCGTGCCGATCCCAGTTTTCAGCGGCGCGGATGGCGCGGACGTCGAGAATCTCCTTGATACGACCCGGCCGCCGCGTCATGACTGCAACGCGATCAGCAAGGTAGACGGCTTCCTCAACCGCGTGGGTGATAAAGAGGACGGTGCGCGGGTTTACTCGCGCAATGCGCACCAGCTCCTCTTGCATGACGATGCGTGTCTGCGCGTCGAGGGCACCGAAGGGTTCGTCCATTAGCAGAACCTGCGGATCGAGCACGTAGGCGCGCGCGATGGCAACGCGCTGCTGCATACCGCCCGAAAGCTGGTGCGGAAACGCCGTCTCGTAGCTTTCTAGCCCCATCAGCTTGATGACCCCGGACACGCGTCGCCGCCTTTCCTCGGCTGCCATATTCTTATTGCGCAGACCAAAGGCAATATTGTCCTCGACGCTCTTCCAAGGGAACAGTGCGAACTGCTGAAACACCACGGCCCGGTCCGGGCCAGGACCAGGGACCTGCATGCCGCCAACCAGGACGCGACCGGCGGTTGGCACCTCGAATCCCGCAGCCATACGCAGACAAGTCGTCTTGCCGCATCCCGATGGCCCGACCAGGGCTACGAACTCTTTGTCTGCCACCGTGAAATTGACATTCTCCAATGCGGGAAAGGTCTTTCCGTCCCGTTCGAATAGTCGGCTCGCGTCCTCGAACTGAATGGCGCTCATCGGAGGCCTCTCCTGCGGCGCACAAACGCCTCCAGCTGGCGCAGGGCCACGTCAATGACCAGCCCAACGACTCCGATGGCAATCATCCCAGCCATGACGGTTCGGGTTGAGATGTTACTCTGACCCTGCACCATCATGTAGCCGACACCAGCGGAAGCAACGATAAGCTCGGCACCTACCAGCGACTGCCAACCAAGTCCGGCGCCAATGCGAAGCCCCGCCACGATGGCTGGGAAGGAAGCCGGCAGCAGCACGTGCAGAATCGTGCGCCGATTGCCCGTGCCCAGCATTTGCGCCGCCTCAATATACGTGCGGTCGACAAAGCGTGCGCCGCGATACGCGTTAATGAGACAAGGCGGAAAGGCACCCGAAAATATGATCAGAATCGGACCTCCAAGCCCCGTGCCGAACCACAGGGCGGCGAATGGTACCCAAGCGATGGGCGAGATGAACCTCAAACCGTCAAAGACCGGAGTGATCATATCGTCGAGCCAGCGAAACCAGCCCATGAGCAAGCCAAGGGGCACGCCGACGGCGGCGGCGAGGGTAAAGCCAGATGCAAAGCGCTCGAAACTCCGCGCCAGATGCACGGGCAGGGTCGCACCGGCAAATGGTTCCCACAGCAAATTGTAGGTGCGCAACGCGACCTCCCAGGGCGTCGGCAGGAACTGCCGTGGCACCAAGCCGGAAATGGACGCCGCGACCCAGATCGCAACAAAACAGGCGAGCCCCGCCATGCCGAGAGAGAAAGCTTCCACTTTCGATGGTAGGGGGTTTCTGTTCACATGCATCGTCTCATGCTCTAACGGAGAGCCACGGCATCAGCCGTGACTCGATGCCGGCCAGAACCCGCGTCGTGGCCCAGCCGAGAACTCCGACCGCGACCATGCCGACCAGCACCATGGCGGGATAAATGTCGGTTTGAGCCACATTGAGCACGCGGCCAAGGCCAGTGATCGCGCCGACCAGCTCTGCTGCAACTAGCGTGGTCCAGGACGCCTGCAATGATAAGCGCAGGCCTGTAAAGATCATTGGTGCGGCGCCGGGCACTAAAACCTCCACTACCAGCCGGCTGCGGCCGGTGCCGAGCATGCGGGCAGCCTCGATGATGTGCGGCTCAATCGTACGGATACCTGTAAAAGTGTTGATAACGGCCGGCACGAAGGCAGCGAAAAAGATGACCATGATCTTGGCGGCGTCGCCTAGACCAAGCCAAAGAATCGCGAGCGGAATCCACGCGAGTGGTGGGATTGGGCGAATGAGCAGGAAGATAGGGTTGATGAAGGCCTCCGCGCGACGACTCCAGCCCATTAACAGGCCGAGCGGAATACCAAACGACACCGCGACCACGAAGCCCATTACCACAAGCTTCAAGCTTTGCATGGCGTGTTGCCAGAGCGTGCCGTCCGCGTAACCGACGGTCACAATCTGCCGCAATGACTGCCAGAATTGGAGCGGTGATGGGAAGCGCCCCGTATCAATGGTGCCGGTGACGAGTGTTAGCACTGGCCAGAGCACCAGCAGCGTTACAATGGTAGCCGTTCCGATAGCTAGTCGCCGCGAGATGTGCATTCCTTCGTTTATCCACACTCCGTTGGAGGTGGGCAAGAAAGGCGTGGCCGAAGGCCCTCAGACGGGTCGCTAAGCTTGCGCTCTTTGCCCGTAAACCCCCCTCGGAACAAGCGCTGCCTTACAGAGATAATGAGGTCATGAGCTTGCCGGCTCGCAAGGCAGGCCCATAGGCGACGTCGCCCCGCAAAATCGCTACCGTTTTGCGGCAAAACTCGAACAGACTGCATGCAGGGCTTAGACATCGAAGGATCGTAACATGGTGACCTTGTATCTAAAAGACGCCCAGCCGCAATTGCGTCAGGACAGTCGCGCGGTGTCCGACCGTGTGCGTGCCATGCTCGACGACATTGAGCAGAATCGAGATGCCGCCGTACGGCGCTATGCGAAGGATCTTGATCGCTGGGAGCAACCCGAGTTTCGCGTCACCGCCGATGAAATCGCGGCGGCGCGTCGAGCCGTGAGTGAAACTTTCAAGGACGACTTCGCTTTCTGCAAGAGGCAGGTCACGGATTTCGCCAAGCGCCAGCGAGACTCCATGCACGAGTTCGAGGCGGAGGTGAGCAACGGGATTACGCTCGGACAAAAGATCATCCCCGTGGAAAGCGTTGGTTGTTACATCCCCGGTGGCAAGTATCCGCTCATCTCTGCAGCCATCATGAGCGTTGCTACTGCGAAGGTGGCGGGCGTACCTCATGTTATTGGCGCCGCCCCACCGCGCGATACCAAGGGCATCTTTCCGGCTACGCTCTACGCGCTGGCGGAGTCTGGGGCGGACGAGATTTATACGATCGGTGGCGTGCAGGCGTTCGGCGCCATGGCCCATGGCTGCGTGGGCATGAAGCCCGTGGACATGATTACCGGGCCAGGCAATCCGTACGTAGCCGAGGCGAAGCGCCAATTGTTCGGGCTGGTGGGCATTGACCTGCCGGCAGGGCCGACCGAAATTCTCGTTATCGCCGACGACAGCGCCGACCCAGCGTTGGTCGCCACGGATCTACTCGGACAGGCTGAGCATGGACCGGACAGCCCTGCATGGCTGATCACCACCTCGGTAAATTTCGGCAATCATGTGTTGACGGAGATCGAGCGTCAGCTCGTGACGCTGCCGACGCGCGACACCGCGGGCATGGCCTGGCAGCGACTCGGTGAGGTCGCTGTAGTGGATGACGACGACGCTGCGATCGCGCTGAGCGACAAATACGCGCCAGAGCACCTGGAGGTGCAGACGTGGCGCAATGACTACTACCTGGCAAAGCTTCGCAATTACGGCAGTTTGTTCGTGGGCGAGGAGAGCACAGTCGCGTACGGCGACAAGGGGGTTGGTACCAACCATACTCTGCCGACAGGCCGCGCCAGCCGTTATACAGGTGGGCTGTGGGTCGGGAAGTTCCTGAAGACCGTCACCTATCAGAAGCTAACGGAGGAAGCGAGCCAGCGCATCGCGCCCGTGATCGGCCGCATGTGTGCAGCCGAAGGTATGCTGGCGCACGAAATCACGGCCACGGCGCGCGTCGAGCGCTACGCTCAGCGGCGGCGGGACAGAAGCTAGCTCATTTTGCGAAGAAACCTCGAATTGAAGTAGAAAGGACCTGCGGCATAGGCCATGCCCCAATGCGCCATAACGCATTCCGGATCAAACTCGAGCGCTTTGCGAAAGCATTTGGCGCCTTCCTCTCTGTTGAAGCCGTTGCACCAGTTCAAGCCCAAGTTGAACCAGCGCTGTGCTTCGGCGGAGGTCGTCGAGATCGTCCTGGCGTGGGGGCCGAGATCGAAGCGGTCCATCGTGCGGCGGCTCTAGGTCGTGTGTATCGGCTGCACGTTCAAGCTAGGTCGGGGTACCCGAGGTCTTTGGCTTCCTGCTCGTACGCAAGCTGAATTTTATAGCTCGGCGGGTCGATAGGCACGATGTCGCGCAACATGAGCCCGGCGCGAACATTCGCCCACTGGTCGGAACGAGCAACCGCGAAGAGTGCCTCGCGCAGGCATTCCTTGAGGTCCTCCGGGGCACTGCTCGAGGTCACGTACGGTATCGAAGGACTTGGCGGCGTGACCGCGAGCACCCGTGTCGAGGACCCGAGATCTGGCCGATACCGGCAGAAGAAGGCATACGTCACACAGTCGACGCAGGTGGCATCCGCGTCGCCGCGTGCCACGCGCTCGATGTTACCAGGCTGGCTATGCGTCTCCGTGACAGAGCCGAGGAACGGCTTACCGTTAGCGACGCTGGCCAGGCTCCTGCGCGGCAGGTTCATACCCGAATTAGAGTGGCGGCTGTTGTAAGCGAACCGGCATCCCCTGAGATCGGTAAGCTGCTTGTGGAAGGCGTCGCGGTGCACGATGAAGACCCCGGCATGATTGGCGCCGCTACAATGGGCGGCGGCGTAGACCGGCGCCGCGAGGATGGTCGCCTGGCGGCGATAGATTGTCTGCAGCGGATAGCCGCAGACCTGGGTGATTAGCGTGTCCGGCTCGATCTCCGCCGGCACGGGTCGGCGCTCGAAGTCGAGGGCCTCAGGGATGTCGCAAAGGCCGCGGCGTGTAAGTTCGGCCCTGAGTGCACCCCAAAAGGCCGCGTTGGCCGAGCGCATCTCGGGCAGATTGTACATCGGCAGGCTCACCCTGCCGCGATGGACTAATCCTGGCAACCCCATCCAGCAACCTTAACTTGAACCAGCTGGAGCTTATTCCAACAGCGTCGCTGCTGCCACCGCCGTGCGACCAGAATCGCTTCGTCCAGCCATCGATTGATCAGGGTCGTCGTCCGAGATCCGTTGCATAGGCTATCAGACGACATGGCTGGGCCTGCTTTTTGCCGTCCCGCGCGGGCGAGCGCACATGTCCACGGCCGAGGCATCGCGCCCAAGTTGCGGACTCCATCAAGGGCTCGTGAGAGTATCCCAATCCCGCAATGATCTGACAGCAGGCCACGGCGATCGTCCGTACTGGTCGGGAGACGCTGGGGCGGCGGGGACGTGGCCGGCATCGCCACTTCTGCTTTCACTGTCTTGACGTAGCCAGCCGGAGAGCGGACCCTTCCTCCCTGGTCCGCATGCGATCGAGGTGGCACGGCATGACACGCGCGGCGAGGAAGGCTTTCAGCGAAAGGGCGCCCGTGTACGAGGTGCTCGCCCACGACATCAAGGCGATGAACGTCGAGGCCGTGTTCGGCCTCATGAGCGACGATACGGCGCTCTTTGCTACGGCACTCGACACTGTCGGCGTACGCTTCTACGGCGCCCGTCACGAGAACGCGGCCATTGCCATGGCCGACGGCTACGCCTACGCCACGGGTCGCCTCGGCGTGTCGGTGATCGGCCGGGGCCCGGCACTCGCCAACGGGCTGCATTCGGCCATCTATGCGAACCGCACGGGATGCCCCGTGCTCATAATTTATGGTGAGGCCGCGACGATAGGCGCGCCGAACGGCCTCGGACCCGACTACAAGGCGCTCGATGGTGTCGGCGTCCTGCGAGCCGCGGGTCTCAAAACCTTCTCCGCGACAAGTCCAGCAGGTGCGCGTCAGACCCTGGCAGATGCCGCTGCGGAAGCGCTCAGAGGCGGTACCGTGAGCCTGCACCTTCCAACCGACGTCCAGCTCTCAGAAATCGAGCGGCCCGCGACGCCGCTTGCCGTGCGGCAGCCTGACCGGGAACCACGGTCGCCGAGCGAGGCCTCTATCGCGGCAGCGTCGGCCGTGCTCGCTCGAGCAAAGCGACCGCTCATCGTTGCCGGTCTCGGCGCCCATAGGGCCGGCGCCAAACGAGCGATCGAAGCGCTCGCCGAGCGTATCGGCGCCCTGCTCGTCACCACCGCGCGCGGCAAGGATTTGTTCAAAGGAAATTCCCGCAACCTCGGCATCATCGGCTCGTTCTCGCACTCGATCGCGCGGCGCATGGCAGACCAGGCCGACTGCATCATCGTGTTCGGCGCCGGTCTCAATTTCCTCACCACCAGCTTTGGCACCTCGCTGCCGAAGGTGCCGCTGATTCAGGTCGATTCTGTGCGCGGGAACATCGGCCGATGGCTCAATGCGGACGTGGCCGTCGTCGGCGACGCGCGCCTGGCAGCCGAGCGGATCGCCGCGGCCTCCCCCTCACGGCAGGCGGCGGAAAAGCCCTTTCACAGCGCCGAGGTTTCGGCGCTCATAGCGGCTTTCCACCCCGCGCAGGACTTCCAGCCCGCCAACACCTACCGCACGATCGACATGCGCGTCCTTGCCATGGAGCTCGAGAAGCTGCTGCCGGCCGATCGAAATCTCGTGGTGGACGGCGGCAATTTCCTGGGTGTGGTCCCCTATCTCAGCGTGCCCGACCCCGGTCACTTCAAGATGATCGGCGACTTCGCCTCGATCGGGTTGGCCTTCGGCGCGGCGCTCGGAATGGCCAAGGCGCGGCCAGAGAAGCCTACCGTCATGGTGATCGGCGACGGTGGTTTCCTGATGACCATGGGTGAGCTCGAGACGGTGGTGCGCGAGGACTTGCCGCTCGTCGTCGTCGTCATGAACGACTGCGCCTATGGGGCTGAGCTGCACTTTCTGAAGCTCCGCCAGCAGCCAGTGGCGAAATCAGTGTTCCCAGACGTCGACTTTGCGCCGATCGCCGCTGGCTTCGGCTTCGAGGCCGAGACCATCCGCACGCTCGATGACCTCGCGCGAATAGCCCCGAAGCTTCGCGATCCGCAAGGACCGATCTTGCTCGACTGCAAGCTCAATGCCGACGTGGCCGCCCCCTTCATGAGCGAGTTCGCGCACTTCGAGGGGCGGCACTGAAGGGAAGCGAGGCAGATGCGCAGTGGTAGCCGTGCGACGGTCAAGGTTGCCCGGGCCAGGTCCGCAAGCTCAAGGCGCTCGCGGTCACAGCCGGAGCCGCTCGACGGCACAGGCAGGAGTGCGTTGCAGCCATCGGCTCGCAGTTGCCTTTCCATGCTACTAGCAGACATCGTCGCCGGCGGGAGGCGAACACCGGAGGGACCCTAGCGTTCGCGCACCGAGACAGTTTCCGGTCACCCCGCGGAGTTGGGTGATGTTTGCCCCTGGGGCTCACGACCACTTACGTTGGCGAGGCGAGGAGGCGGCCCGCACCGACCGCCCCCCCTCCGCCGCACTGCCCGGTCGCCTAACGGCGAGCCCGAGAAAATGCTCAAAGTCTCTTTGAAACTATCTTTCAACCGCGCCCCGGATCGGGTAGCCACCCAGCAACTACTTTCTACAGCCACCGCTCTTCGCACCCAGCCCGCGTCGCGGCACCTTGCCGCGATGGGCGGCCAGCGTCACCATTGCCTGCAGGATCGGAGGCCCCGATCGTCGCCGCCGCTGATTCTCGCTTGCTGGCCCGGAGGGTGAACATAGAAGCCCGATGCAAACGCCGATTTGCCCGGACGTTGCGGCAAGGTTAACTATCGACCTTAAGCTGCGGCGGCCGCGCCTAACTGCTGACTGCGATCCGCCCATCCGCCGCGGGCAACATGGCATCATCGCTCAGATTGACGCGCAGGAGGGCGATGGCCTGCAGTGCGGCCTCTGCGGACCTCTCGGTCTCTACGAGCCGCTGCTCAAGTAGCATCGAGTCCTCGAGAGCGATTGCCGACTCGAGTTCTTGGGCCGCCTGATGAAGGGCCCGCAAGCCAAAGAACACCGCTGACCCCGCCAGACGGTGCGCACTCCTCGAGGCCTCTGCCACTTGGCAGTCGGCAAGAAATCTCCTGAGCGATCTCAGGCTTTCCTGGATTGACGCCTCGAGCTGAGCCAGAAGCTTGGCCGAGCGCGCCGCTTCAAAGCTGTCTAGGATCAGGCCGATCTGCTGGCGGTCAAACAACTCGGGTATCTGCACGCGCAAACCGGAACTCGGCCGGCGACCGGTGACATGACCGCTGACAGCCTGTGTAAGCTTGGCGGGGTCAATCGGCTTTTCCACCACAGCCGTAAGGCCCGCCGCGTAATAGGCCTCGACCTCTTTGGGCATTACGTTAGCGGTGAGGGCGATGATGTGCGGCGCGGCGTCGCCCAACCACTTGTGCTGCCTCAAGCGGCGCGCAACCTCGAGCCCATCCAGATCCGGGAGACGCATATCGAGCAGGACCGCGTCGAAGCGACGGTGTTCCACAGCGGCAAGCGCAGCCTGGCCGCTGGCGACGACGGTCACCTCGTGACCATCGAACTCGAGGAGGCCTTTGGCCACCTCCTGATTGATCGGCTCGTCCTCCACGAGGAGCAGCGACAGCGACGCCCTGGCGGGTTGCCGGTCCGGGGAATGGTCCCACGCGGGGCGGTCGAGTGACGAGGTGTTGCGGACGCGAATTTCGATCGTGAATGTGCTGCCCCTGCCAAGCTCGCTTTCGACGCGAAGATCGCCGCCCATTGCCGTTACAAGCCGTTTGGCTATGGCGAGCCCGAGACCGGTGCCACCGTGGCCCCCACGAATGGTATTGGTCGCCCGGGTGAGCGGCTCAAAGACAAGCTGCAGCTCGTCGGACGGAATGCCAATGCCGGTATCGCGCACGGCGAACACCAGGTGGATTTGATCCTCGCCCTGGGAAGAAGCGCTTACATCGATGGCAATGGTGCCATTCTGCGTGAACTTGACAGCGTTGCCGACGATGTTGAGCAGCACTTGCCGCAGGTGCGCCTTGTCGCCAACGACCTCAGCAGGAACGGCCTCAGCGATAGTCCAATCGATTCGCGATTTCTGCTCCAATGCCAGCGGCCTGACGATCTCGACGATGTCTTCGACGAGAGCCGATACATCAAACGGCTCCTGCTCCATTTTGAGCTGTCCAGCCTCAATGCGTGTGATATCCAGGACGTCGTCTATCAGCCGTTTCAGCACGTCGCCCGATCGCTCGATCGTCCGCAGCAGATGGGCAAGCTCATCGGTCATCGAATACTTGCTGACGGCGAGTCGGGCCATGCCGAGAATGCCGTTCATGGGCGTGCGCAATTCGTGGCTCATGGTGGCCAAGAACTCGGACTTTGCGTGGTTTGCCCGGTCGGCCGCTTCCTTCGCTATACGCAGCTCTCTCTGAGCCGCGAAATCACGTCGAACGTAAAGTTCCCGCACGTAACCCAAAAACAGGCCAAGCGCATATATCGTTACTATGTGATACGTGCTGTACATAAATCTCGCGGAATCGAGGTCTTTCGTTGCCACCATGACGCCGAGATAACCAATGGTCACGATCGCGCCCGTGGTCGCGCCGGCAAGAACTCGCAAGCCTATGATCAAGAAAGCAAAAATTATTACAAAGAAGTAGTTAATGATACCGACCCAGGTGGTGATAATCGGAGCGTGCGTTGCTGCTATCAGCTCGACACCATAAAGAAGACCGATGCTCGCAATGGAGAACACTACACAAACATAAGCTTGAAAGTGCGCCCTCAGAAAACTTGTGAACGAGCCTGCTAGCAACACCAAAAGAATAGGTTCGACAAAGAAAAGACGAATTGCATTCCCGGGCAAGGCCTCCACAGGAGCCACAAAATTGTCCACGAGCGCATCGATGAATATCAGGACGATTCCCAAGATCATCGCTGCTCGAAATTGAACAATGAACTGAGCATCAAAGAACTTCAAGAACTCGCGCTCAGTGTCAGCATCTGAGAAGCGCAGCCCAAGCCCGGTTAGCTCGGTTTTGGTACTCATAGAAGCCTCGTCGGCGGAGCTTGTTGGCGGTTACCGATGACCTTTCATTCGGCGTGCGATCAAGCGGGATGATGTGCAGGGGACGATCACGGCTGTCATCATGAATGGAATGTTAATCCCCTATTGCGCGTGTAGCCAACGAAGTGAGGACGCCGGGCGCGACTAGTGCCGGTGAACGGGGACGCCGATCCTGTATCCTACTCCCAGGACGGTGACGATGACTGTCGGTCGCCCGTCACCGCTTTCAAGCTTTCGTCTGAGGCGACTGACAAGCACATCGATTGCACGGTCCGAGCCCTCCGGATTCTTCGGCCTGATCGCATCAAGCAACATTTCGCGCGTCACAGCGCGACCGCTGGCCAGTAGTAGCGCCTTAAGGACATCGAACTCGGCGCGCGTCAGCGGCACGGTGTTGCCACCGCCGTCCCTCAGCGTGTACCGACCGAGATCGAGGACCCACTCAGCGAAGCGGACGATGTCCTCAGGGCCCTGCCGGGAACTGCTCCTATCGGCTCGGGCAATGATATTGCGCACTCGCGCCGAAAGCTCTCGAGGGTTGAAGGGCTTGGTGACGTAGTCATCCGCACCCAGCTCCAGTCCGGCGATTTTGTCGGCGTCGGTGGCTCTTTGAGTAACAAAGACCAGCGGGGTCGTGGAACTCGCTCGAATCCTGCGTGCCACCACGAGTCCATCTTCATCGGGCAGCCCCAGATCAAGCAGGATGAGATCGAACTCCTGCTTTTTGACCATGGCCTCAGCGCTGGCGGCCGTTGCCGCGCCCGCAACCTGATAACCGTCCTTCTCGAGATATGCCACGAACAGCGAAAGGATGGCGGGGTCATCCTCGACAACGAGCAGGCGGGGGCGGCGAGACATCAGGTCGTCTTCATCTCAAGCATCAACGCAGCAGCAGGTGATCGAAAACTGGTTTGCCCGTCCTCCCTGCCTCATTGGCCTGTCCTTCCTTCCGAGGAGCCCACCACGTGTAGACGAGACGTAACAATCCTTCACGTATTTGTCTTGTCAGTTGCGCAGTGAGCCAGACCGCCACAGCCCTGACCTAGCTGAGGCGTGACGCTAGCAGCCGCCGGCCACGCCAAGGTTTTGGGCCGCCTTATGGGTCTCACATAGCCCTGACCCCAAAGTGGAGGGAGGCGCCGAACATCGTTCACTATCCCACCCACTCTGCAGGGTGGCGCAATCCCATGGCGTAAAAAAATTTGACATGTACTGCCGACTTGTATGGGTACACTAGGTGTTGGTCACGTTTACGGCAGCTTCCCGCACCGCTGCTGTAACGGGCCAACCGGCCTCGCCCCGGCGGGGCCGGTTCTCTCCCGCTTAGCGAGTGCCTCCGCGCTGGCGACGGCACAACCATCGCCGCTCCAGGCACGTCGCACGCTGCCATCCGCTGCAAGAAAAGCCCAGTGATTGAGCGTCTCTGTATGCCGCGTTGGAACCGGGAGCTGCGTGTGTCCGCATCATTGAGCAAACGAACGCGGCCCGGACTATGAATTCTCTGGCGACTAAATGCCTTCTCCTCGCGCCCATTCGAGACGTGCTGGCGGAACCCAGAAAGCGAACGATTTGCTCGACAGGTCCTGGCCCGCTTCTTGAGGCCTCGCTGTCGGCAACGGCGAGAAAGGCATTGGCCGTCGCGTCCACGCTTCGGCCGTGGGAGGTCGTATCGACGAGTACCAACGCCTTGACGAAGTGACATTCGCTTGGCACGGCACGCCCCGCACCGTTGCTGCCTCCCTTGGGATATCCCTCCAGTCGGGCGAGTCCACGCTGCGCGCCGACAGAGACCCACACTCGGCCCAGCCGGTTCTGAGCCGGGCGCGTGCACAGGAGGCCGATAGGATCTAGCTCTGCTGCCCGCGGTTATCCCAAGCAGCTCATGCCCATTCCAAACTTCAGTCTCGGTATCAAGGCCGGCGAGCGATCCAGCTGCGCGCGAGCAATGCCGGTCTTCAGATTTGTAATGGCGCAATATGGGGTGGGATGGCAGTCTAGAGCCTGATAAGCGGCAGGCGGCATGCACAGATGGTCAACCAACTCTCGACCCGTTCGAGAATTTCGACGACACCTCGTCCCGATCCGGTGGAAAGCGATCCGCGGATTCCCGATCGGGCGGCAGCAGTAGTGATCGGCGGCGGCATTATCGGCACTAGCACGGCACTCGCACTGGCTGACAAAGGCATCGACGTCGTCCTCTGCGAGAAGGGAGAAATAGGTGCCGAACAGTCGAGCCGCAATTGGGGGTGGTGCCGAACGCAAGGTCGAGACCCGCGAGAGATCCAGCTGAGTCTTGAAGCAAATCGGATCTGGCAGGGGCTCAATGCAAAGGTCCAGGGCGAGACGGGCTTTCGTGCCGAGGGCGTCATATATCTCTGTAGCACCGAGACCGAGCTCGCCTACTATGAGGCTTGGCTCGATAAGGCCCGCATCTATCAGGTTGATGCCCGTATGTTGTCGAGCAAGGAGGTGGCAAAGCTCCTGCCCGGCGCGAGCCGCACGTGGCTCGGTGGCATCTACTCGCCGAGCGCGGGCCGCGCCGAGCCTCAGAAGGCTGCACCCGCGATTGCCAACGGTGCGCGCCGACTCGGCGCTACCATACTCACACGCTGCGCCGTGCGCGGCTTCGAGTCGACCGCGGGCCGCGTAAGCGCTGTCGTGACCGAGGCTGGCCACATCGTCACCGATACCGTCGTGCTGGCCGGCGGCGCTTGGTCGCGTCTCTTCTGTGGCAATCACGGCATCGACTTGCCCCAGCTCAAAGTGCGTGGATCGGTGATGCGCACGTCCGCCGTGGACGGGGTCCCGATGCCATCGGTCGCTGGCCGTGGGTTCGCCTTCCGCCGTCGGCTCGACGGCGGCTATACGGTCGCAAATCGTGGCTGGTCGGTGGCCGAGATCGTGCCCGACAGTTTCCGGCTGTTCTTTAAGTACATGCCGGCGTTGCGCGCACAATGGCAAGATCTGGGCTTCCGCATCGGCGAGCGGTTCCTCACCGAGCTCAGGACGCCGCGCCGGTGGTCGCTCGAGGCCCAGTCACCCTTCGAGGCTGATCGTACCCTCGATCCGGCGCCGGATACGCACATCCTCGATGACGCCAAGAAGACTCTCACGGCGGCATTCCCGGCCTTCGCCGGCGTAAAGGTCCTCGACCAGTGGGCGGGCCTCATCGACGTGACACCGGACGTGGTGCCGGTGATCGGCCCCCTAGCGTCAGTGCCGGGCTTTTACATCGCCACCGGCTTCTCCGGGCACGGTTTCGGCATCGGCCCGGCCGCGGGGCAGCTCATGGCGGACATCGTCACCGGCGATCGGCCGCTCATCGACCCGAAACCACTAAGGTTCGAGCGCTTCACCGATGGTTCCCCCTTGATCATCAACTGAAACCCAGGAGTAAATGCTCATGCTCAAGCAGTCTCTGATCTTGCTGTCGCTCGGTCTCGCGATCGCGGCCACGCCGTCGTTAGCACAGGACCTTCCCCCCGTGCCGGAAGCCATCAAGAAACAGGGAGTGCTGCGCGTCGGCGTGAAATGCGATTATCCCCCGGATGGCTACCTCGATGCGCAGGGCAAGCCTCAGGGGGTCGAGGTCAGTCTCGCCAAGCAGATCGCCGTGTACGCGTTCGGAAGCGCCGACAAAGTCGAGCTCACCTGCGTAACTGCCGCCAACCGGATTCCATCGCTCCAGGGCGGCAAAATCGATCTCATCGTCGCCACCCTCGGCGTGAGCGCCGAACGTGCGCAGGTGATCGATTTCTCCGAGAACTATGCCTGGGGCGGCAGCGACGTGCTGGTTGCGAAAGACAGCCCCATCAAGGACCTCAAAGATTTCGCGGGCAAGAACGTCATCGTGATGAAGGGTGCCTGGCAGATCGGCTGGTTCGAGAAGAACGTACCGTCGGCGACCCTGCTGAAGCTCGATGGCATCTCCGATGGCTTGCAGGCGCTCTTGCAGAAGCGCGCCGATGGCTTCGCTCACGATCTTGACGTGTTGAGGCCAATTGCCAAGAAAAATAGCGATGTAAAGCTCGTCGGCGAGATCTATCAGCTCGGATATCGTGCTGCCGGCATCCGCAAGGGCGAAAAAGATTGGGTCGACTATGTCAACGCGGCCATCACCCAGGCCAAGAAGGCCGGCCTTATCTCTGGTTGGGTCAAGGCGCACGTCGAAGCCGACCTGCAGCAGGCGGTAATCGACAGCTGGGACATCTCGAAGGCGCCGAAGAGCTGATGCGTCGTTGCTGCTTCTTCGCCAGTGGGCCGAGGCAATGAAGCACAACTTCGATATCGCCTACATCATCGCAAGCCTTCCGGCACTACTCGAGGGCCTGCGCATGACCATCATCGTGAGCGCGATCTCGATCACGCTGGCAATCGCCATCGGCGTTGGAGGGGCTTCGGTCCGCATCTTTAATACGCCGGTATTCTCGCAGTTGGCGCGCGGCTATGTAGAGTTCGTCCGCAATACGCCGCTGCTGGTGCAGATCTTCTTCATCTTTTTCGGACTGCCCGCGCTCGGTCTCAAGCTTTCCGTCTTCTGGTCGGGCGCCGTCGCCCTAACCGTTTGGGGCGGTGCGTACAACATCGAAAACATCCGCGGCGGGTTTCTATCGGTTTCCAAGGGGATGCGCGAAGCCGCCGAGGCGCTGGGTATCGACCGGCTGCGCTACCTCTGGCTGATTGCGCTGCCGCTCGGTCTGCGCGTGGCGATACCCTCGGTCCTCAACACATCGATTTCGGTGCTGAAGAACTCTGCTTACCTGCAGGCAATCGGACTAGCGGAGCTCACCTTCGTCGCCATGGACAAGCTTTCGCTCGATTTCCGCACGCTCGAGATGTTTGCTGCCATCGGCTGCATCTATCTCGGGCTGGTGCTCAGCTTGTCGTGGGCTGTGCGGCGCGCCGAATGGGTGCTACAGCGCCCGTTCCGCACCGAGTGATGCCGATGGCACTGCTCCTTGATAATCTCGGCTTCTTCCTGACAGGTCTCGAGTTCACCATCAGACTCGCGCTGCTGACGCTTGTCTGTGCGATCGGCGTCTCGCTCTTGATCGGTCTCATGAGCGTCTCGCAGTGGCGCGCGCTGCGCATCGCCGCGCTCTGCTACGTCGAGTTCTGGCGAGACATTCCGCTGCTGGTGAACCTGCTCTTCATCTATTTCGGCGCGCCGCTTGTCGGGGTGCCATTGAAGCCATTTACCGCCGCACTGCTCAGCCTCACGCTGTGGGGTGGCGCCAATGGCGCCGAGATCGTGCGGGGCGGCATCAATGCAATCGGCCGGCACCAATTTGTTAGCGCCACGGCGTTGGGTCTCAAGCGATGGCAGATCTATCGCTATGTCGTTTTGCCCCAGGCATTGATGCCGATCCTGCCGCCCATGACCGGCCTGTGCACGACGCTCGTCCAGGCGACATCGCTTGCGTCGTTGCTCGGCGTCAATGAGTTCTTTCGCATCGCCCAGATCGTGGTTGAGCGCACGACCATGCAGTCCGGGCACAGCCCGGCGTTTCTGATCTACGGGTTCGCGCTCCTGGTTTACTTTGCCATCTGTTCGGCGCTTACTTGGCTGTCGCGTTACTTCGAACAGCGCCTCCAGAAGACGGGCCACAGCGCCATTGCGGCCCCCCGCGGCTTCAAGGAAAGCGCGTGAGAACAACCGGCGGCGAGTGCCCGCGTGGTTGCATAGGTCGGACATGCAATCGAGCCAGACACCACTGATCGAGGCACAGAACCTGGTGAAGGCGTTCGGCCGCACCCGAGCACTCGACGACGTGAGCTGCGCGATCTCAACCGGCGAGCGACTCGTGGTGATTGGCCCGAGCGGTTCGGGCAAGAGTACGCTGATCCGTTGCCTCAACGGCCTGGTGAAGCCAGACGCAGGCAAGATCACGTTCGACGGCCAGCGTGTTGAGCCCACCTCGGAAGGTCACTGGCGGCGGCTGAGGCAGCGCGTCGGCATGGTGTTCCAGGACTACACTTTGTTTCCACACCTCACCGCGATCGAGAACATTACGCTTGCCCCAGTACGGGCCGGCCTGATGCCGAAGCCGCAGGCTGAGCTTGCGGCGCGTCGGCTGCTCGAGCGCGTACAGCTGGCCGAGAAGGCGACCTCGTACCCAGCCTTCCTATCCGGCGGCCAGCAACAGCGCGTCGCGATTGCACGGGCGCTGGCGATGCGGCCGCAGGTTCTGCTCTTCGACGAGCCGACCTCGGCACTCGACCCCGAGATGATCAAGGAGGTGCTGGACCTGATGGTCAGCCTTGCCCGAGACGGTATGACCATGATTGTCGTGACCCACGAGATGGGCTTCGCCCACGCCGTCGCCGATCGCGTCCTTTTCATGGAGGCGGGACGGATCGTTGAAGCGGGACCACCAGACCAGATCTTCGGCAACCAGAACGATGTCCGCACCCGCGAATTCGTAAGGCGCATCGCCTAACGCGCGTGCGACCAGAAGCTTGCAGGGACATGGGCTGAGTTGCCGACCGACGTGCTCAGCAGCGGATATCAAGTGCTAATGCACTCGGCATCGTCGCAGCCACAGCGACGGATGTCGGTTCACCTATCTCGGCAACTAAATCACACGCGGTAGAGTTACTTGCCCCCTTCAAGGCGCCGATCCAACACATGCGCCGTCGCGGCCATGACGCTGCCGTCATAGAAACGCAATAGCTGTGGCGAGGTTACCTTTGTGCCGGCACCGTCAGACGCATTGGCAAGCTGGCGTCGTCAGCACGATCCAAGGCCCAGACGGCATCGATCAGCGGTTGGATATTGTGCGCGGCGCACCAGCTCGTCGCGAGTGAGCGCAGTTTGTCTTCGATCTCTCGGTCGGCGAGCGGGCGCACGAGGCTGCCGCGCGCCGCCGGTACGCTGACAATGCGGCTCGCTCCGTCCTTGGTCAGCAGCTGGAGTGCAGCGGCCGCGACGTCGATCGTTTCATCTCGCTCGACATAGACTTTGGCTCGTAGTGCCAGAACGGCTCGATCCCGGACACAGGCGTCGGTATATTGCGCGAGGCTCGCTTCGCCGAACAGCAACGCCGCCGCGACGCTGTGCTGGACGCTCACCTGCGCCTCGCGGCCGGTCGTCACATTCGAGCGGTCAGCGCGTGCAGCGAGGAGGGGATGGCCGCGAACCACGATGCGTTCCACGGCTTCTAGCGCGAACCCGGGCTCCCGGCGCAGCGCAAGTGCCGCGTCGATAACTGGGTGGACGACGATGCCGCCCGGATACGGCTTATAGGCGTTCTTTGCGAGCTCCCATGTTTCTCCCAGGCCGCTTGTCAGCGCCGGCCAATCGATCGTCGACGGTGCGAGCGCGCTCAAATATCCCTGCCGACCCTCGATCGGTGCAGGCGGACCGCTGAAGCCGCGTTCGGCAAGTAGCGCCGACCACAAGCCGTTCCTCGCTGCATTCCCGACACTCAGGCTTTTTGTCGGGGTACCCAGGCATTCGGCGAGACCGCCGGTCTGCGTTGCCGCCGCACCGATCGCCCATATCATGCGTTCGGTGTCGAGCGCTAGCAGCTTGCCACTGGCCGCGGCCGAACCAAATGTGCCGCACGTTGACGTGATGTGCCATCCGCGGGCGTAGTGCTCGGGAGTAAGCGCATTGCCCAGGCGACACTCGATCTCCACGCCGAGAGCAAAGGCAAGCAGCAGGTCACGTCCGGAGACGGGACGCATCTCGGCGAGAGCGAACAACGCGGGAGCCACGGGAGCGGTCGGATGAATGACCGTACGCAGGTGCGTATCATCGAAATCAAAGACATTGCCGCTCGCAGCATTGAGGAAGGCAGCGCTCAACGCGTCAACCCGTTCGGTTCGGCCGATTACAGTCGCCTGCCCACCTTTCGAGAACATCAGGAGCGAAGTGAGCGTATGCTCAATCGCATCCTCTCGGCAACCGGCCAGCGCGGTGGCGATAAAGTTCAAGATCGCGCGTTTGCCCTCGTGCCGCACGGTATCCGGAAGTTGTTCCCATCGCGCATCGCAAACAAAGCCGCTGAGTGCCTTGGTGACGTGCGTAGGTCCAGTCATTCCAGCATTCCGTCCTAACAGATGGTCCGATCCGGTGACGAGAGACAGCATCCTTCGCTTACGCGCCGAACTTACATCGCGGTCATTCCGCCATCGACGAACAATAAAGAGCCTGTGACATACGAGGCGTCGTTCGACGCCAGGAAGAGGATGCAGGCCGCAACCTCTTCGGCCGTACCAGGACGCTTCAGCATGGTCCGGCTGGCCGCATCCTCATTGTATTGGGCGACGGTCCTGCCGGTGTTTTGTAGCCGACGCGCATGGAAGGGTGTGAAAATAGGACCCGGGCAAACAGCGTTAACGCGGATACCCTCTGCTCCGTGATCCATTGCCAAGCCGCGCGTCAAGCCCGCCACAGCATGTTTCGTGGTGTCATACTGGATGTTATTGCCTCCAGCGACAATGGAGCGGACCGATGCCACGTTAACAATGCTGCCGCCACCCGCCTGCCGCATGGCTGGGACGGCCCCTTTGGCGCAATAGGCATAACTCTTCAAATTAACGCTCAGGATCTCATCCCAACTCTCGGCTGTCGCCTCGACGATCGTCTGGTACATGCGGATGCCCGCGTTGTTGACCAGCACATTCACTCCGCCGAATCGCTCCAGAGCCTGCTGAATAAATGCAAGGCAGGTGGCCTCTTGGCCAACGTCGGCTTCGACAAAGTGCGCTTTGCCGCCGTCTGCCGCGATTTCTGCCGCCAGGTGGCGACCGCGCGTTGCATCGCGGTCAGCAAATGCCACCTGGGCCCCCTCGGCGATGAAGCGCCGCACGGTGGCTTCGCCGATACCCGATGCGCCACCGGTTACGGCAGCGACCATTCCATCCAGTTTGCCCATTTGCGATTCCTTTTCTGGCAAGCGAAAGCATACGAACAGAAAACGGCGCGTTACAGGGGCCGGTTGAACTGTTGAATTCACTCATGCGACGGGCACCGCAACGTCAGCTCTCGGCGTTGCCGCCGAGGAACTTGCTGGTCCAGTGCGCGTAGTCGGCCGAGCGGGTCAGCGCGGCTATGAGCTCATTGGAAGCGAGATTTTTGAGCTCCGTCGGTGCGGTGCCGTCGCGTAGAGCCTTCAATGTGTCGTGGATGGCCCGCACCGCTGCCTGGAAGGGCTGGTGACCCTGCAACGACACGCGCACGCCCGTGCCAGCAAGGTACGCGCGGTCCCCAAGGCTGGAGCCACCCCCGAGGATGATGGGGATGCGCAGTTGCGCCGCAGCAGCCTCAAGCTGATCCCTGGTCTTGACACCGACCAGGAACATGGCATCGACCCCAACTGCTTGATAGGCCTTGGCACGTCTGATCGCATCCTCGACCCCGGTAATGGTCATGGCACTGGTGCGTCCTGCTATCACTAGGTCTGGGTCGCGTCGCGCCGCCAGGGCAGCCTTCATCTTGCCTACGCCCTCTTCGAGGGAGAGCAACTCGGGCTTGTCCGACGGGCCATAGCCCCGCGGCAGGTTCGTATCCTCGATGGAGAGAGCTGCGACCCCCACATTCTCCAGCTCCTCCACCGTGCGCATGACATTGAGGGCGTTGCCGTAGCCGTGGTCCGCGTCGACGAGCAGTGGCAGTTCGGCGGCCCTGCCAATGCGATAGGCCTGATCGACGAACTCACTCAGCGTCAGCACCATGAGGTCGGGAGCACCGAGCACGGTCAACGACGCCACCGAGCCCGCAAACATGCCCAATTCGAATCCCAGATCCGCGGCTATGCGTGCTGAGACGGCGTCGTGCACGGAGGCTGGATGTACGCATGCTCCCCCAGCCAGAATTCCGCGAAACCGCGTGCGGCGAGTGCTCCAGCGCGACGGCATGTCATTCTCCTTATGGCGGCAAGAGTTTAGTGGTCATGCGGCCTGTGCTCCTCGCCGATTTGGCGCGCACGCAACAGCGGGACATGAAGATCATGGGAGCCTATCTAGTTCAAGCGCGGCGACAAGCGTCCTGCCCAGGAGGTCCGGGGCCGCGGACGCCGAAGAGCCGGCAACGGCCTCATCGGCAAATGTTCGCCCACGCCTTCGCGCGGCCAAGTCGTTGAATTGAGCGATGGGAGAGGTGTTGAGGGGATCGCCATAGTCGGCGGCCCCCGCGCCACTTGTCGCGGCGCTTGCCACACGCCTGCGGATCGTCGAGGCTAAGCGTCTCAACGCCAGCCCTTCGGGAATGCCCCATGGCCGCCAAATATGCCGATCACCGCGCGCAATTGAAAGCAATCCTGCTGGGCTGGGGTATGGCCGAGGACGACGCTGAGATTACCGCCGAGGTGCTGGCGTGGTCGGACCTGCACGGCGTTGATAGCCACGGGATTTCGATGATTCCGCGCTACGATGAGCTGCGCCGCAAGGGCCGCGTCATCATGGACGCCCGGCCGCGGATCGTCGGGCAGACGCCCGTGTCGGCGGTGCTGGATGGCGGCGGCGGTCTAGGCCATGTGCCGGCGCATTTCGCCATGTCGACGGCAATCGACAAGGCCAAGATTGTCGGCATGGCTGCTGCTGTCGTGCGCCGTTCTGCGCATTTCGGTGCAGCCGGATTCTACACACTGATGGCTGCAAATGCCGGTCTGGTCGGCATGGCCTGCACGTCGGCTTCAAGCATCCAGGTGGCTCCGACATTTGGCAAGCAGGCGCGGCTTGGCACTGATCCCTGGTCGTTTGCGGCCCCCAGCGCGGACGGCGTGCCGTTCCTGCTCGACATGGCGACGACGACGGTCGCGGCGGGCCGCATCCGCAACAAGGCGAACGAGAAGCTCCCCGCCCCGGACGGCTGGCTGCTGGACCGCGAAGGCCGCCCCTCCAACGATCCGCTGGTGGCCAAGGAAAAGGGCGGATTCCTGACCTCGCTCGGCGGCTCGCCAGAGAATTCGAGCTACAAGGGCTACGGCCTTGCAGTGATGGTGAACATCCTTGCGGCCTGCCTGTCGGGCGCAACACTCATTACCGATCCCGAACACACGAAGAAGGGCTTCGGCATGGATATCGGGCATTTCTTCATGGCTATCGACCCGACCATCTTCCGAGGCGCCGGCAATTTTGAGGCCGATGTGGCGGCATTTCTAGGAGCGCTCAGGGCCACGCAGCCGGTCGACCCGGCGCAACCGGTGATGGTGGCCGGCGATCCACAGCGGAAACTGGCAGAGATGCGCCTTCGCCACGGTATTCCTGTCGGTGCCGGATTGATGGCGCAGGTCCGTCGTATCGCGCAGGCCGCTGCGGTGCCTTGGCTGCTCGACTAGACTGCGTCAGCGGACGTCCGTAGGTGACCGTCTCGCGTAAGCGATGGCGATCAGCTTGCTCGGAACCAATGACAGTAGATGGCGCGCAAGCTCGATCGGGATCCGAACCCGACGGCCAATCGATCATGGACGACCTGCCCTGCCAGCGCTACCGTCACCTCGGAGGCTAGCGTGAACGGACTGCGGCCGATCTTGGCCGATCGCCGCTGGTTTGATCATCTTCGCGCAACAGCAACAGCGCTCGCGACGTGTTCCATGCAGACGTTCGCGCGGGCAGGAGGGACGCCTGACATGCCGACAGCCGAACAGACACGCGCCGTCGTGGTCGACAGCCACTCTCCAGGTAAACTCCGGATCTCGCCGGTGCCAATTCAGGCGAAAAGCCTGACCGATGTCACCGTGCGTGTCACTGCGATCTCCCTCAACCGCGGCGAGGTCAAGCGCGCGCTAACGGCCGCCGAGGATGGCTGGCGTCCGGGTTGGGATTTCGCCGGTATTGTCGAAGACGCGGTTACCGGGGCCAGTAGCCCGAAGATCGGAGCACGAGTTGTCGGCATGTTAGCGTCCGGTGCCTGGGCGGAGCAGATCCGCGCTCCGTCCGTCTCGCTGGCTGAAATCCCGGAAGGGGTTAGCGAGGCACAAGCCGTGGCCTTACCTGTGGCTGGCCTCACCGCACTGCACGCGCTTCGCAAAGGGGGCTTACTCCTCGGCAAAAAGGTGTTAATCGACGGCGCGAGCGGAGGCGTCGGTCATCTCGCAGTTCAGCTTGCAAAAGCCTCCGGTGCGATCGTGTACGGCCATATCCGGCGCGAAGACCAGCGCGACGCGATCGCAAAATCCTGCACGGGCGGCGTCGTGGTCGGAGCGACCTTGGAGGCTGCGCGCGCATTTGGCCCATACGATCTGATACTCGATTCCGTGGGCGGAACCACACTCGCCGCTGCACTGACCATGCTGCACCCCGCAGGAACGTGTGTGACCTTTGGCGTCTCGGAAGCCCCGAACAGCACCATCGAGAGCGGCGTGTTCTTCCGCCAAGGAGGCGTTAAGCTTTATGGTCTGATCCTATTCGACGAGCTCACGCGCGTGGAGCCAGCGGGCGAGGGACTTTCCGTCTTGCTGCGCCTGGTCCAGCAGAAGCTGTTGGTGCCGCAAATCGCGATTGAGGCTTCGTGGACGGAAATCGGCAAGATCGCCCAGCAATTAGTCGAGCGCAAATATCCCGGCAAGGCAGTGTTGCGGGTTGGCTAGCCCTCCATGCTCACACGAAAACTGCGCTATCGTATGCCACCAGGCCGAGCGCGTTTCCTCTCGAGTTCGGACGTTGCTAGCCAAGCGAGAACGCTGAGTGCCATTTCGGCGGCGTCTCGCCGAGAAAGTGCGTCGCACCCATACGCACCTCATCGTGCCGAACGGATGCTCGACCGTCTGTGCGTCGCTGACGTATGGCTTGCGGCTTCTCGTCGAGCCGGCGCTGCAGCTCCTCGAGTGCATGCTCATGACCCATCGCCTAATGCGACGCTCCTTGCCGGGGGTAGACATCCTTATCAGGCTGATCCACGAAGTTTGCTTGCCCCTGGCGGCCAACTCTTCGTTAGCGCCGTCAAGCGCTCGCACCGAACGGCAGAGTTTCAGGTCTTCAATTTCCGGCCGGGCGGCGACGGCCGTTCTTGAAACCGGCGCCTCGCGGGCGCAAAATGGGCAAACTCCGCTCGCGCCTTTCGCCGTATGACGGGACCCGTCACGGTCGGGATTCCAAGGGAGGATTTGAGCATGCCCCGCGAGGCAGTATCGACGGACCTACCGAGGGTCTCAACCGCCGAGCACGATCAAGCCATCCGCGAGCAGGTACGCTCGCTGATGAGTCAACTCTTGCAACAAGGCCAGATCGATCCCGCGGGCATCAAAGAGGTGATGCGTGCGTTAGCCGGCAGTGTGCCCTCCAAGGCCACTCCCAAGGAGGATACATCCAGCATGGACTTTGCCGATGCGGTACGCCGGCTGGATGCGGCGCTCGTCGTCTCCGCCGACGCAGCCCATCGTACTTTGGAAACCGTTGCAACGCGGGGCAACGATGTAACCGAAAATGACATAAAGGGTGCGCTCGCCAGCTTGTTGAAGTTACAGGAAGACTGCCTTGCCGCGGTTAACCGGTTGTCCGAGCGGGCAAGTGGCGAGAATTTGCGTCGCGAACTTGATCAGCTGGCTGTGCATGCGCAAAACGCTAGCATCGAGGCGAGCGCCCGCGCCGGCGCATTGATGAATGAGCTCTCAAGCCGCATTGCCGCTACCTATCGCGAAACCGCAGCCCCGAGCCTAGAAGCCGCGCGAGCGTTCAGCGTTCGCATGGCACTCTTGACGAGCGGCGTCATTGCCGGGGTTGCAGATGCACTCAGCGACCAGAGCGGACCGAAGAAAGCAAAATAGGTCCATCCATGATCTGGGGGACGCTTGGCGCAGCGCGTGACCTGTCACGGCTGCGCGAGATTAGTTCAGTACTCATCCGGCACGGTCTTGGCGATCTCGTGCGGCGCACGGGGCTGGCCTCCGCGCTCGAGCGGGCCGGGCAAATTCTGCAGTGGAGCGAAGCCGGCAAGTCAGCTGAAATCGAGCCACAGGAGCGCTTCCGGCGCTCTCTAGAGGAGCTTGGGCCGACGTTTGTGAAACTCGGTCAAGTGCTGTCGACACGGCCAGACCTGCTTTCGGCGAGCTGGATCACCGAGCTTGAGCGCCTGCACAGCGACGTCGCACCGGTCTCCTTCGATGAGCTACTGCCGCAAGTTGAAAAGGCGCTCGGGCGATCCCCGTTCGAAGTCTTTGGCCATGTCGAGCGGGAGCCTCATGCCGCAGCTTCGATTGCGCAGGTGCATCGGGCCAAACTACGCAGCGGGGCACCTGTTGTGCTTAAGATCAGACGCCCCGGCATCTCCGCCAAGATTGCAGCGGACTTGAGGCTTCTCGACCACCTTGCCAACTTGATCGAGCGCGAATTACCCGAGGCGCGCCGCTACGCGCCGGTCCGGGTCGTGGCCCAATTTCGACGTTCCCTGGAGCGAGAGCTCGACCTCGCCGTCGAGGCCCGCCATGTCGATCGATTCGCGCGCAACTTTGCGGATGATCCTTATATCCTAATACCGAAAGTATACTGGGAATTTACCAGCAGCTTGATGAACGTTCAGGAGTACGTGGCCGGTATTCGAGGCACTGATCTCTCTGCCATCACCGCCGCGGACCTTGACCGCAAGGTGCTGGCGGCACGCGGCTCCGATGCCGTGCTCAAGATGATTCTGGTCGACGGCTTCTTTCACGCTGATCCGCATCCGGGCAATGTGCTTTATCTCCCGGGCAACCGCATCGCCCTGATTGACTTCGGAATGGTTGGGCGCCTCTCAGCGCTTCGCCGGAGCCAGATGGTTGACTTGATCGGCGGGATTGTCGGCCACGACGATCAGGCCATGCTTGAGGTGCTGCTCGACTGGACGAGCGAGCATGGAGTGGATGAAGTCCGGCTGGCGGCCGACGTCGGTGAACTTGCCTTTGACTTCGCAGATACGGAACTTAAGGACGTCCGCATCGGCGCGTTGCTCCAGCGTGTGGCAGCCCTTCTCCGGGAGCACGCGATCCTGTTACCGGCCGACCTTACGCTGATGTTCAAGGCGTTAATCAGTCTTGAGGGGCTCGGCCGTCAATATGATCCCGAGTTCCGGCTCGTCGACCGTGTCAGGCCATTCCTCGACCGCGCGCTCTTAGAGCGATACCAGCCCGTCGCGGCGCTGCGTCGGAGCCAAGCGTCGTTGGCGAACGCCTTTGGTCTTCTCACGACCGTGCCGCGTGACCTCGCACGCCTGGTCAAGGATGCGCGCCGCGGCCGCATGCGGGTCGACCTCGACCTCAAGCGCCTCGATAGCTTTGGGGAACGCCTCCACAACACCATCGACCGCATGACGATCGGAATCATGACGTCGTCGCTCGTGATCGGTTCATCGATCGTCATGACCGTCGGGGGTGGCCCCGCCCTATTTGGGATTCCTCTGCTAACCTTGCTTGGCCTATTTGGCTACCTCATCGCATTCTTTAGTAGCCTTTGGATTATCCTCGCGATTTGGCGTTCGGACCGATGATCCGAGGTGCTGAAGAGGACGTCCGTGGCACTTCTTTTGCCAACGGCGCGGGCATCGATTTCGGCTTCGCTTCAACCCTGCCAATCGGCGATGGCCGACAATGGCTTCAGTTCGCCCAAGAGCAGACTTGATCGACCAGCCGGCGTCGCTCTTGCGCCCGGATACTCCTTTGATAGGCGCCGCATTGGCTGGCATCTGTTGTACCGCCTCTTCCAGGATGTGCCAGACCGGCGTGCGATAGACACACGTTGCCTCCATCGCCACCTGGGCGCACCCAACCTGCTCCAGCAGACCCCGGGTCGTCATGGGAAGTAGGCACACCTCCCACGATGGTCAACCGAAGGCAGGCCACCACTTCCGTCTTGGCACGTCGAGACCCGAGCAGCTTCTGTCTAAAGTCTTCATTCGCGCCTCTTTTTAGGCGCGGTCAGCGTGCGCCGCCCGCTCAAAATTATCTCCATCCATCGTGCTCCGGCACAGCCGCCAGGTCTCCAATCGAACTTAGTTGCGGGCTCGATAGCGCCAATCCAAAGCCAACTTCCTTGCCGACCGCGCTCCGGGATGCAACCGTTCATGGCTGCGCATCCGCGAATGGCAACTTAGGTGGGATTGATTGCTGCAATTCGAGTGCGACAATCCGGCCGGCGGCGCTACTGTCGAAGGCTGATGGGAGAAGAGATGCTACAGGTTGCCTCGAGCGAACTTCTATGGCTGGGACTGGCGATCATCGCTGCAGGGTTGCTCACCGGAATCCTTGCAGGCTTGTTTGGTATAGGCGGAGGCGCGATCATAGTGCCGGTGCTCTATGAGGTATTCCGCGTCTTGGATGTACCCGCAGACGTTCGCATGCAACTGTGTATCGGATCGTCGCTTGCCATCATTGTGCCGACAACGGTTCGCTCTTATTTTGCGCATCGCGCCATGGGATCGGTAATTCCCCAGGTCGTGCGATTGTGGTCGCCGCCGGCAATTTTTGGCGTTGTGCTTGGGTCTTTGGTGGCGACCTGGGCTCCGGGAGGGCTCTTCAAGATTTCGTTTGTGATTTTCGCCGCGTTTGTCGGCGCGAAAATGTTTTTCGGGCGGAACTGGAGCCTCGGCGTGAGCTTGCCCGGGCGATCCGCACAGCGCGGCTTCGGATTTCTGACAGGGCTGGTTTCATCGCTGGTAGGCGTCAGCGGTGGATCGGTCTCGAATGCGGCGCTGACGCTCTACGGAGTACCGATACACCGGGCGGTAGCGACTTCGGCGGGCATAGGCGTGCCTATCACCATCGTCGGGACCATTGGATACGTTTTGGCCGGATGGCGCTTTATGCCGGTGCTGCCGCCGCTATCGCTTGGCTTTGTATCTTTAATCGGCGTGCTGCTCGTGGCACCGCTTTCTAGTATAGCTGCACCCTATGGCGCGCGGATGGCGCATCGGCTCTCGAACCGGCAGCTCGAAATCGCCTTTGGCGTGTTCTTGATCGTAGCGTCTCTGCGCTTTATTGCCAGCTTGCTGTAGCAGCTTGTCTTACCGCTGCCTCGATAGGCGCCGGCGCTCGGCCGTTTGCCCGCTCGTTCCGACTGCAACACCACGAGCAGTAAAGAATTTGTTCCTGGTCCAGAGCAGAACGGCGCATACGACGAGGACAAAGGCAGTGTCCAAATGGCCGACGGCGGAGCAGACCCAGGTCCCAGGGCTGGCAGCAGCCCGGCGATCAGAATACCTTCAGTGCCGATGGCGAAAGCGCCAAGGGTATTTGGCGACGATTTGTTCGCGCAAATCCGAAGGAAACTGGTCGAACCCTTTTCCGAGCACGTCGAGGCTGACACCCGAATATAGTAAAACTACTTCCGGCCGCATGTATTGTGGGATGCCCGGTGTAGTGTGCAGGGCGATGGCTTCCCAGACAGTTTGTATCTGCTCTTGAGGGACGTTATGTGAGCTGAGGAATTGACGCGCGGCGTTTGCGCCATCGACCTCGAAGCGTGCATTTTGGCTAGAAAACTTGTTGCATAGACCGAGATCGTGAAATGCTGCGGCGACGTAGAGGAGTTTTGCGTCAAACCGCAACTTTTGCTGACGGCCTGCTCTACCGCAAAGAGATAGACGCGTACGGAGTGATTAAACAGCAGGTCGCTGGAATACTCACGCAGGACCTCTGTGGCCTCTTTGGCGAGAAGCGAATCGGGAATGTTGAGCGTGGAAGAGAGATTTGACATGCTCCCGCCTCTTCGAGATCAACCGTTACCGCGGCGAGCAGGCCTGGTGCAGAGGCCCGCTGCGGCCGCCGCTTGGTCTCTCACTGTCGTTTGCTCTCAATAAAAGCCCGGTTCCCGCAGCGTCCTTGGATGTCATCCCCTCTCACTACCGGAGTTGGCGTGTGGCGGCCTTGCCCAGGCAGCTCAACTTGCTTCGACAGCAAGCACGATCTTTCCTTTCGGACGAGGGCGCTCGCCTTCCAGCATGAGGTGAGCCTCGCGCGCATCGGCGAGTGGCAGGACTGCACCCACCCTTGTTCGGAGGTTTCCAGCGTCGATGAGGCTCGCAATCTGCGCCAGATCTTGGGTTGTGACTTTGACCAGAAAGAACGCGGCTTCAACGCCATGTCTCTGTGCGAGAGCTTCATCTGGATCGGAGACCGCGGAAATCAGTTTGCCGCCTCGACGCAGGACTTGAAAAGAACGCCTTTGTGTGTCGCCGCCAACGAGATCGATCACAGCGTCTGCCCCCCGAACCTTGTTCTCGAACCGCTCGGTCCGGTAGTCGATCACCGAGTTAGCCCCGAGGTCGCGCACCAAGGCCGCATCATCCCTTGCCGCCGTCGTAATAGTCCGCAAACCTGCACGCCGGGCGAGCTGGACCGCATAAGCTCCAACGCTTCCGGCCGCTCCGTGAATCAACACCGTGCGCCCGGCCTTGAGTTGAGCCTGGTCAAACAGCGCCTGCTGGGCCGTCACGGCAACCACAGGGACGGAGGCCGCTTCAGCGTAACTGAGCAAGGTCGGCTTGCTCGCTACCATCGCTGCCGAAGCCAAAGCATATTCCGCATAGGCTCCCACGAACTCAGGGTTCGTCACGCCATAAACCTGGTCTCCCACGCTGGGGCGGGAAACCCCTGGCCCTACGGCGATGACTTTACCCGCCAGATCCGAGCCCAGCGTCAAAGGCAGCGGTTGCGGCAAAGCGCTTTTGCCGGCCCTGATCCAGCCGTCCCATGGACCGACGCCCACGGCTTCGACCTTGACGAGGACGAAACCAGGACCGGGGTCAGGCCGAGGGATTCGCTCAAACCTCATGACGTCCGGCGGTCCATACTTATGCACGCGCCAGGCCATCATCGATGGAGAGGGGTGTTGCGCCATTATTAATTCCTGCGCGTGATCGGGCGCCGGAAAACGATCGTCTTGGGGAGCGACGAGTGGCCTGCGCCTTGCCGGGAACCCGGCATGTCGTAAATGAAGGCACCGAGCACGACTACCGTGGCTACCAAGGTCCGGGCTCTTTTAAAGGCCAAGGCACGATCGGCGCGACGCTCCAGCATGGACAAGCCGGCCGAAATCTCCTCTGCAAGCAGGCAGGCCCCGACAGGGACGGGAGAGCCCACCAACGCAGGAAATTGCCGCCAACCCTGCCGAAGGCCAGTCAACTGGAGCCGTCGCGAAGACCCTAAGCGACGCCACCAGCCAACGACCGGGAGATAATAATCCCCGACCCTATTGGCACTCCGAAGAAAGCCTCAGAGCCCGAACTGGTTGCACTTAAGGGTAGTGAGCCGGAGGCTCCCTGCCTGCGAGACCACGACCCCGTACGCAACCCGAAGGGTGAACATCAGCGCAGATGCGAAGCATCGGCACAAAGCCTGCAGAGGGCCAGGCCTCAGAGCATCTGGCGGGCTTCTTCGTTGGTCGGTAGCCGGCCTTGGGGTGTAAGGTGATCAATGACACGGGGAAGATGCTCGCTGAGCGTCTCGAGCAACTCATCCCGTTCCATTCCAGTTTGTCGCGTAAGATCCCGGATTGCATCCTCCCCGAGGGCTGCTTCCAAGTTCTGCGGCGTTATCGGGCGGTTGGTCCCCCGTCCTACCCACGAGCGAGCAATATCACCGTGTCCGGTCTGCTGCATGTCCTTGACCGTATTGTCGACGCCGCGGCTGAGCACGTCGCCGGGTATCGAGCCCCCGCCAAAGATGGTGCGCAGGACCCCGGCGAGGCCACCCCCATTTTCCGAGCTGCTGGGCTGAGCGCTCGGATAGCGAGAGGGCACGCCGGCCTGCGCTGGTTGTGGGTGGTTGAAGCTCTTGAACGCCTTGTAGGCAAGGAGCGCCAGCAGCGCCATCGTCGTCTTGGACATACCTCCGCTTCCAGGAGATGCCGGCTGTGCCGGGCCGCGCGGGCCGTTTTGCATGCCATTTAGAACGTCAAGAAGTCCCATCGTTTCACTCCTTCAGGAACGTGGAGGCCAGTTGGTCCGCGTGACACCGGGATCGTTGACAACGCGCTGAACAGCAAGCCGGTGCCAAATAACCAGCACGATTAGCGCGCCGATAGTGGCCCCGACAAAGCCCGCACCTTGGTCGGGTCGGTACCAGCCGACACTTTGGCCGATCCACGTGGCGACGAATGCGCCGGCGATCCCAAGGACCGCCGTCAATACAAATCCTTGCGGATTGTTCGGCCCGGGCAGCAGAAATCGGGCCACGACGCCAGCGATGAGGCCTACAATGAGGATCCAAATAAATCCGCTCAAGACGTTCCTCCAGCGCAGTCCGCGCAGCTCATTATCAGAAACAATGCTCACCGGTAGGGGAAGCCGAACAGCTCCCTACCAAAGCTTACAAAGCAAACCCGGCGACAAGGCCAGAGTTCCTCAGCCGGAGTTCCTCAAACTTTGATGGAGACGCCGGGCTCGTGGCGGGCATAAGCTTCTACTGCAGATGCGGGCTGTCAGGCTCCGTAAAACTTCAGCAATGATGGCCCAGCAGATTTGCCTAAGTTCTTGCTGTACGGCACCCCCTGTCGCGCCCTGAAAAGCGATGACCTCCGGCCGGCAATTTTCTCAACAAAGTAGGCGCTATTCTCGCAAATAGCGTCCGGTTTGTACGCCCGTTGCTTCCGGCCACCGAGGTCTCGACCCGCATTCGCAGAGCCGCCTCGCCGGCACGCGATCTCGACGACCAGTACGTCAGCGAGGGGCGTGGGCAATTAATCCATGACAACCATCGGCGAACAACAAAGCTGCATTCTCCTCGACCTCCTGGGCGCAAAATCGTGGCGAAAGCGGCAGCGATTTCAGGTGCCAGCAAACCTTCGGCATGCACTCACAAGCCTGCTACCTGCTTGGCCTTCTTCACTTCGTTCATGCACTCGGCCTCCTTGCCCTGGGCGTCAAAGGCACGCGCGCGATCGAGCGCACTGCTCGCCTCGACCTTGACGCCGGACTGGCGCTGCGCATCCTGCGCGGACGTCGCCTTTCCTTCCGTTTCCTTGCTCATCAATGCCGTCCCAGGGTGCTGGCTTTTTTGGTCACCGGCCATGGGCGCGGGATTGCCGGTGGTTGGACCCGAACCCGCATCAACCGCCGCCAACCTCTTCGTCACTGCCACGATTTCTTGATTACAGGGGCCCGCGCCGGCACCAGCTGTGCTGAGCCAGAAGATAGCGCACGATGTCCAAGCTAAGTGGGATGCACGCATGTAACTCTCCTCCACGCCTTTGCGGAAAACTTCTCATTTTTGTAACTGACAGAGCCTTTTCACGTTCCCTCGCGCAACCCCTTCTGAGCAAACTTCTCGGCGCTCACTCGCTTCCCATGCAATCGGTAGCTCGAGCTTGTTCTGGGCCATTCACATTCAGCTCTCAAAGGTGAACATGAATACGAGCCGGAACAGCATTATCCCATAACGAGGCTGGCACTACGTGTGCTCGCCTACAATCTCGCACGCGTGTTCAATATCTTGGGCGTCACGTAGATTGCGGTGATGAGGGCTAAAGGCGCCTCATGCTTGCTTGCCGGATAATGCGCCCCGGGGCCTGCGGTCCCGGGGCGCTGCACGCGGCCACGTTGGGGTAGTTGCGCCGCTACTCGCTGTATAGGAGATGGAGATTGAGCGGAATTTCCAGACATTCGCTAGCGGCTATCACACGCTGCTAGCGCTGGTTGTCAGACAGCTTGCGCAGTTTTTTTTGCGGCTATCGCTTGCCCGCTGCTCGCTTGCTCAAGCCCGTTGCAGGGCTGTCGTGCGGTATAGGATCTCGACAGCCCTTGGCTGCGCGCTGCCCTACTCCATTGTTTTCGAAACGCCATGTGAAATGCTGGACGGCAAGGGCCACGCAGCCCGCATCAAGCGCGGCGCGCTCGTCCGCCCGGGCATCCCTGTGGTTCCGTGGCGAACCGCCTCAAGTGCTGCGTCTGTGCGCTCTCATTCTCCGGAACATCCACGGCTCTTCAATCCTCTAGGACCTTGACGATCGCTCCTGCCATTTTTGCCGCCATTAAAAACGGCCTTGCAGAACTGATGGTTGCCGCGACCAACTGGCGACCCGATCGTTTCTTCAGACGCGGCGCATAGCGCCGGTGACTAGCGCGTGCTGAGATCCTGAATTCCGGTCTCTGCGCGTTGCCGGAGCGCGGCGTAACCGGAACCCACAAACACGGCAATCACGTAGTCGTAGACGGCGCGGGCCTCTTTGTTGCAACCAGCCTTCCGCGCTGCATCCGCAACATCCACAATCGTGGCGCCCAGATTTAGCTGCTCTTGCGGATCCATCCTGATTTTGCGCGTCTCAATGGTCTCGACTACGTTGAGCGCGTTTGCCACAGACTTGCGGAGATTCTCTGAATCGCAGCGAGGCGGGCTTTCATTAATGAAATGCGATAGAGGCTTGCGAATTAGGTCGAGTATTCGTGCATTGGCCTCTTCGAGTTCCTTTTGGCTCTCTTCAAGTTGCTTTTGAAGCTCCTCGAGCTTTGATGATGATTGAGCCGACGCGCCGGTCGGAGGGAGCGCCGCCAGAGCGCAACCGGTCAGCAGAAACAGTTTACGCATAACTTTTAGTTCCTAAGTAGGGCCGGGTGAGTGGTGTATCGGCCGGGAATCACCGCGTTGACGGTGATCTTATACTCGCCTAGCTCCAGGTCCGCCGACTTCATTAGACCGATGATGCTCCATTTTGAGGCCGAGTAGGCAGCACCATACTTCGTGCCGTGTCGCCCTTGCGTGGACGATGTGATGATGATGCGGCCTCCGCCGTTCCTGACGAGGTATGGCACAACGGCGCGAATGGCGCTGCACGTGCCCGTGAGATTGACATCGATCTGATCGTGTCGGTCCGCATCCCTCCACTCCAAGATCGGCTTGAACGACTGTATGCCTGCATTGGCGAACAACACATCGAGCCGCCCGAAAGCGGCGTAATCCGTGTCGGCCGGGGAAGCCAGGTTACGCTGATCATCGCGCCATTGTGCTGCCGCGGCGCTCACCCGATGGCCGGTCCCAACCAGATCGTCGGGGGCGCCGGCTTGACCTCGAGCGTCGCACTGACCGGTCCGGCAATGTCGATGCCCATCACGTCGGCGCCCTCACGCGCCAAGGCCACTGCTGTCGCCCGTCCAATCCCACGCGCAGCGCCGGTGATGATCACGGCTTTGCCGCGCAATCCTTGATTTGTTGGACTGCGCGGCTCGCACGGACGGAATCACTGGAGGATAGGGCCGACATTTCGACCGCGAGAATCAGGTGAAGACCTGAGTGGCATGCTTGGTGTCGTAACATCCAAGCAACCTGTGGCTCGCCGCAACTTCTGTCCGGATGCCGCATTTCGTCTGCGTCAAGCCAAGACGGTCGAGATCCCGATAGCTTGAGGCCAGTTGCGTCATGTTGGGGAACTCTCGCCCAACGCCCAACACACGCGCCCACAGACCAATCGTTCTGGCTTGTGCGCTCATGCTGCATGCAACGTCGGTCTGTTGCACAGGTTGATAGTCCGACGTCTCCCCTCGGCGTCACCTCGCCACTTGGCATTGTGCCTGCTGCGGCGGTCGGCCCGCAGGAATACCGTTGGGCGCCACAGGATTGGCCGCGCCCGATGTGAGCCCGCCGCCACGGCGCATCGACGTTGGGCTCGTTCAGGAGGTGTCGCCATTGAAGTAGCCGCGTCGCCAGGAAATGCGACACAGGTCGCCGATAAGATTGCAGCGATCACTGGTGACAGCTGCAGATGGCAAACAACGTTTGTGACAATCGTCCTACAGTGGTGGCGGCGGCGAGGCCGATTGCTTAAGCATCTCGCAGGACAGTCGACCTGGCGTTTCTCCGGTCGCTCGAAAGTCCTTGGCGCCGGGTCAATGCCATGGCGGTCTCCTTGCTAGGCGTGGACGCGAGGACTTTGGAAACGTTCACACGATCGTGTGGATCAAGATGGACGGCGGCTCGAAGAGACCCGGATGGTAGGCCTGGGCGGCACACGATGCCTCGCGATGCGGATCGCGATCGAAGCCATCTACTGCTCGTCTATGCTCGTGACTTGGTCCCAGGGTTATTCCGCAGGTGGAAACCCTAGGTCAGCTGGCGGGATGGCCGCTGCCAGAGCGGAGGCGGTTCAGCGTCGATAGCAATAGGCATTGCGCTGGGCGGCCCTGGCCTCCCCGAATGGGGGGATACAACAATCACATCGCGTGCAGATAGTCCGTCGCTCGCCAAATTGTGAATTCCGCAAAAGCAGCACCGATCGTTACTAGGCTGGGGCACTGCCGGCAACGCCATGGTGATTGCAATGCTCACCCGCAAGCCACCCGTCCTTGCCGCCGGCGCTCTCTTGCTGCTGTTTCCCGACGTCGCGTTAGCGCAGACGCGCTCGTCGGCAGGGGGCGCGCCGGCGTCCCTCGCCGCGCCGAGCCCCAGGCTCTCAGCACCGACCGCAACCTTGCGCACGGCCCCCAGCGTCTCTTCCGGCGCGACCACGCCGGCAGCACCATCGCCCTCGGCTGGGCCGACGCCCTTGTCGCCCACGCCGTCGGCGGGGCTGACACCGCCGGCGGGCGTGCCGGCGACGACCACGCCAACGACGGCGCAACCTGGATCGACCGTGGCACCGCTGTCGCCAATGTCCGATCCCCTGCCCAACCAGTTCGCAACCGAGCAGGGCGGCGGCGCCGCGCCCAATCTGGACCCTGGCACCTCGTCGGCGGCGAGCAAACCGGGTGGTGGTGGCAAAGGACTTGCCGACTGCATGGGCTTCTGGGATGCCGCCACGCACATGAGCAAGGGTGAGTGGCGCGCCGCGTGCAAGCGCTCGATGAAGGAATTTCCCGACATCAAGTGGTAGCAGCCAGAAAACGGCCCGCGCCGGGTCTGGCAGATTAAGCCGCACCGACGGCTGCATTTGCATTGGCGCGATGCGGTGAGGGGCAGCAAGCCGGCGTGACGCATGGTCGACCACGACAGTTGGGTTGGGCGGGCCACGGTAACGGCCGGCCCATTTTGGTGCATTTCACCTACAGTGCCGACGCCGGGGTCGTATTGCTGTTAAACGAGCGATGCAGAGTAGTCGGGCTCAAAGGCTGGTCGACGATTGCAGTGATCCGCGCTTCATGGGCCGGCTGACGCTTAGTTGCACTTCAGACTTGCGCAATGAGCTTTCACGGGCGGAAGCCGAGACCTCGCCATTGCGGCGTACTTTCAGCGCCAGCGGTGACGGGCCGCAACGACGAGCACCTTGGGGGGTCACGCATGCGCTGCCGCCCGATTTGTCGGACCCGGCGCCGAAATCATGACGACTTCCACCAAATCGGCACGAGCATCGCGACGCGCTGGCGATAGTGCCTGTACTCATCGCCAAACAGTTTGATCAGATCTCGTTCCTCCAGTGCAATGCCGACAAAAATGTAGGCCGTCGTGACAAGTGCGAAGAGCAAATGGCCGGCGGTCATAACCGGCGCCGCCCAGAAGGCGATGATGAAGCCAAGGTAGATTGGGTGTCGCACGAGCTTATAGAGCATTGGTGTCTTGAAACGCGGCGCTGACCCGGTTTTGCCGGCAAGATTGAGGACGACCTGTTGCAGCCCAAACAGCTCGAAATGGTTGATCAGGAACGTGCTCAGAAGCACGACGAACCAGCCGAAGAATGATAAGGCCAGCATTGCCATGGCCGTCGTGGGGTTGCTGACCTGCCAAACAACCGAGGGAATCGCTCGCCATTGCCAGAACAGAAGGATGAGCGCGAGGCTAGCAAGAACTACATAGGTGCTGCGCTCGATTGCGATCGGGACGAATTGTGTCCACCATCGCTTGAAGGGTGTTCTCGCCATCACGCTGTGCTGCACGGCAATAGCGACAACAGCAGAATGTTGACAACGACTGCTTCGCCCATAGGTGCGACCAATCCCATGTCGACCGTTTTCGGCACCACCAGGCCGGTCACAAAGCCGATGGCATAAAGAAATGTGCCAAGAAACACGAGGTAAGCGACCGATCCGTAGAGCAACGAGAGAATGCGCCCCATGACTACCTCCCTTCACTTTGTCGATGGCTGGGACCGCGCCATTCACCTGCGCCGGACCCAGAGCAGTGCCGCCAATTCGTTCGGCGCCGTTCCTTGCAAAAAGCATGTGGGAGCCCGATTTGCGGCAGGTACAGTTCAGGACACACCCAATCCCGTGCTAGTCTCAGAGCAGGGCCCCAGCGGTGGTTCGCGTGGCGGCTGGCCGACGTTGTGCCGTAACTAGCGCTCCAGCGTTGGAACGGGCGTTGGAATGGGCATGGAAACCGACAAAGAACTGGCTCAATCGAGAAAACGAGGCCGCGCCCGCAGCGAGCCCGGCAAGGCGCTGCGCGATGATTTCCACCTGCGGCTGCTCGGTCCTCTCAGCGCAACGCGTCAAGGCCTGGACATCCCAATGCCGTCGTCTCGCAAGGTGCGAGCGCTGCTCGGATACTTGGCGCTGGCGCCGCGTCCCAAGCTGCGATCTCACTTGTGCGAGCTTCTGTGGGATGTAGCCAATGACCCGCGAAGCGAACTGCGTTGGTGTCTGACAAAACTCAGGACCGTGATCGACGCTGCAGGGCGGCGCCGTCTTATCTGCAACGGCCAATGGGTAAGCATCGACGTATCCGATCGGGATGTTGACGCGATCGCGTTTTCACAGTCGATTGAGAAAGCGATTGCGGAAGGGTCGGTTGTCGATCTGAAGCGTCTGACGGCCACCATTCACGGTGAGTTTCTGGAAGGTCTCGCTGTGGATCGCAGCCCTATGTTCGACAATTGGCTCCACGGACAGCGCCACAGATTTATGAGTTGGCACTCCCAAGCACTCGCCAGACTTGCGTCTCTAGTGCCGGGTGATCATGAAGACGTTCTGGCAATCTTGCGCAAGAGAATCGATCTCGTGCCGCTCGACGAACAGGCCCACATTGACTTAATGCGGGCTCTAACTACGCAAGGTCATATCGTCGAGGCGGAGCAGCATATTGCGACAACAGTTGGCCTTTATGAACGTGAGGGCCTCAATCCGACGGCTCTGCGCGAAGCGTGGTTTGCGTCACGCCGTGTTCGAGTAACTGCGTCCCCCGAACTGAAACACACTCAGGCAAACATTGCGCTTGGCCAGGAACGCTGCCTCCACACCGACAGCTCGGGACAACCTTTCGATCCACCCCAATTGTTATGTGCTCGCCGAGCCTCGATCGCTATCATGCCCTTTGAGCCTCTAGCAGCAGCGGGAAACAGCCTTGCTGACGGGTTAACAAACGACATCATTATCGGCTTGGCTAAGCTGCGGAGCCTCTTTGTCATTGCGCCGGGCACGGCTTTTACGCTGCGCGACCGCGGCCTTCGTGCACCGGAAGCCGGCACCCTGCTTGGTGTGGACTATATCACCACCGGGACGCTGCGCATGGACGCGCCCCGCATGCGAATAAGCCTGCAGCTGTGCGCTCAGGAAAGTGGCCGCATTCTTTGGGCCGATGAGTACGATAGTCGTACCGACGATGCGCCCATGGTACCGGCAACCATTGCAACTCGCATCGTCTCATGCCTTGAGGCAGAAATTCGGTTAGCGGAGTGCAACCGCGCTATCGTCAAACCTCCGAACTCATTGGATGCCTGGGAGGCGCATCATCGAGGCCTATGGCACATGTATCGCTTCACGGAAGCGGATAACGATGAGGCACGAAGGTGGTTCCAGCGCGCCATCGCGCTGGATCCCACGTTCTCGCGTGCGTATGCCGGGCTTTCATTCACACATTGGCAAAATGCATTTACATTTAAGCCTACCCAGCGACAGCCCGAGACAGATCGCGCTTTTGATGCGGCCGGCCGGGGACTGCAAGCAGACCCTCAAGACCCAGCGGCGCACTGGGCTTTCGGCCGGGCCCTCTGGTTGCGCAAAGAGGAAGCAGCATCTCTGAACGCACTCAATGAAGCCGTCGCTTTAAGTCCCAGCTTCGCGATCGCACATTACACGCGCGGATTCGTTGAGTCTCAGACCGGTGACGCTGCAGTGGCAGTTCACGCCACCGATGTCGCGCGCCAACTCAGCCCATTCGATCCAATGTTGTACGCGATGTGCTGCGCGCGAGCCTTTGCCCTAATTCGCCTCGGGAGCTATGACGAAGCTGCTGAATGGGCGATTAGAGCGGCTCGCAAGCCCAACGCACATGTACAGGCACACGCCCTCTCGGCTCTGATCCTTGCCGTCGCTGGTAGGTTGAAAGACGCGTTGCGAGAGGTCGACGTGGTGCGCCGCTTGCGGCCAACATATACCATTGACGACTTTCTGTCGTCATATCGCGTGCTGGGTAGCGAGGAGTCCGCGTACAAGACTGCGGCTCGACAGCTCGGGATCAGCTGAACAAGCCGGGCAGAGGTGAGAAACGAAATCACCCAACCCTCATCCGTCCCGACTAGCGCTTCGCAGCGAGCGGCGGGGACCAGCAGCCTTGCCCAGGCCACTCATTACGCGCTTTATGCCTCCCACACGATGTGGCGCAGCTATGCTGACTTCGAGGCCTGGACCAAGTCGGAGGAGGCTTATGCGCGCTATATAAATGAAACCCAAGGTCGGCGGAACGGCTCGGGTCGGGTACGAATTATTGGATTACCGAAGCTTGTCGAGTAAAGCCCGCGCCCGCCTCAGGTCCACGTTATCCAAACCATTAGTGAAGCCAACATGGATCGGCTCGAGAAGGTCAAGGGCTGCTTTTTGCTTACCCTGATGTAGCCATCGTGCCGCGAGGTCGGTCGCGATTGTGAGCTCAAACGAACGCGCGCCCTGGCTTTTTGCGATCATTGCCGCCCGCTCGAGCAGATAAGACACCTGGGCATCGGCGTCCGGCCCACCTGCGGCGGCGATCGCTTGCGCTTTAAGGCGATAGAGCTCCGCCTCGAAAATTCGCTCTGAATTGCGCTCCGCGGTTTGAATCCCCTTTTCGATCACATCGAGCGCGGCTTCGGATCGATGTAGTAGCAGCAAAGCGCGGCACAACAACACATAGAGCACCGTGACGCCGAGCTGGTAGCTGGCACTTCGATATTCCTCCAGGGCGCGTAGCACTTCGTCGAGTGAAGACGCGGCGGGATCAATCATAGCTGTAGAGATGCCCCTTAGAGCCCGCGACAAGCCGCGCCAATGGCCAAATCCATGCTCATCGGCGAGAGTAAGGCAGGTGTCGGCACAATCCCGGGCAACGCCCGGTTCCCCCTGAAGGGCGTGGACAACGGAGGCATAGTAGAAGGCGTAGGCCCTAGTGTGCGGATGCCCGAGGTTGTCGGCTCGTCGAATGGCCTCGCCAATGCAGGCGGCGGCGCGATCGATATGACCGAGGAGCCAGTACGTCCATGACATGAGGGCTAGCGCGGCGACGCCGGCATCCTGGCCAGCCGCTCGCGCTGCTTGTCTGTCGGCTTCTTCGCTGGCCTCGAACGCGGCAAAGGCGCGCTCGATCGCCGCACGAGCCTCGACGATGCGGCCCATAAATAGAAGGATCATGGCCATGCCGCGCATGGCGTTGAGCAGCGCCGCCTGTTCGCCGCGCGACTCGGCCACTCGGATCAGGGTAGCGACCACCTCCTCGGCCCGCGCGAGCTCACCACGCACAACGCTGGCGGTGGCTTGCCAGAATACGACCTGAAGATATTCGGGCGGATCTCCCAAACGCTCGCATAGCTCGCGAGCGCGCGTGAACGTCGCCATTGCCTTGCCCGATGCGGGACCTTGCGTGGAAATAAGGCAGGGTGCGAGTGCGAGCTGGAGGTCGAGCTCCAAGCGATTTGTCGGGACTTCACTCATGAGAGACCTAATGGCATCAATCCCGCGCTCCAGATGCGCGATGGCCTCGACGTTAGCCGAGCGCTTGGCAGCATTTCGTCCGGCCTTAAGCCAGTAGCCCACTGCTCTATCGACGAGCGCCCCTTCGGCGAAATGACGTGCAAGCGTTTCGGGTTCTGCCTCGACTACCTCGGGGAAGGACTGTTCCAGCGCGGCCGCGATCGCAAGGTGGAGCTGAGCACGTCGGCTCTTCAAGAGACCGCTATAGGCAGCGTCCCGTACGAGGGCGTGCTTGAAGGTGAAGACCCCCTGTGGGATCGGCCCCCGACAGAACACGAGTTCCGAGCGAACGAGCTCCTCGAGCGTGTTCTCGAGCTTGCCTCTGGGCAATCCGGCGACGGCATGCAAGAGCTCAAACGAGAACTCACGTCCGACCACGGCTCCGATCTGCGCGACCTCTCTGACCGGCGCCAGCCGATCGAGCCGGGCCATTAGCGAAGCCTGCAGCGTCGTAGGAATCGCGAGGGCTGGCAGAGCCCGATCCAGCACATACCTACCGGCCCGCTCCTGCAAGAACCCGCTCTCAAGCAGTGTCTTCGTCAATTCCTCAATAAAGAGTGGGACACCGTCCGTTCGGACAAGGATCTCATTTGCAACGACATCCGGAAGAACCTTGCCGCCCGCGACGCGCTCGATCAGCAGGGCTCCGTGGCGTCGATCGAGGCGAGTGAGCTGCAGCGTCGTCACGTGGGCATCGTTCGGCCAGGGTTGCTTGAACTCGGGTCGCGCGGTGACGATGAGTAGCGCTGGCAGCTTCGGCATCAATTCCACCATCCTCGTCAACAGCTCGAGCGACGTCGGATCGCTCCAGTGGGCGTCTTCGAAAATGAGGAGCAGAGGTTGTTGAGCCGCGAGCCCGGCCAGATGGGTCACCAGCGCTGCCAACGTTGCCTCCTTACGCTGTTGCGGGCTTGTTTCCGCCAGGAGGTCCTGGGCTCTGAGAGGCAGCGAGAGCAGGCTCGACAACAGCGCGACATCTATCGGCTCCGCGCTGGTTCGTGCGAGCAGGGTCTCGAGCTTGGAGAGTTTCCGCGCCGTCGACTCGCCTCGCTCGAATTTGGCAGCCCGCTCGATCTGGCTGATAAATGGGAACAGCGCACTGTTGGAGTGGTGCGCCGAGCAGACGTACTGCATAGTGATGAGGGAGCCGGCATCAAGGCTTTCACGAATCGCGATCGCAATGTGCGATTTGCCAATGCCGGGCTCACCAGTCAGGACCACCACACGCCCCTCACCGATGACGGCCTGCCGCCACCGGCGCACCAGGATCTCAATCTCTTCGTCGCGCCCGAGCGGCGGAGCAAGCTGCGTTCGGTGCCGTGCCTCGAAAAGGCTCTCTACGCCCGCCAGGCTCAATACCTGCCACGCGGCAATCGGCTCCGACCATCCCTTGAGCACGACACGACCTAGGTCACGGAGCTCAAAAAGCTCGCTAGTGAGCCGCTGCGTATTCGAGCAGATCACCACGGTGCCGGGTTCACCGAGCGTTTGCAGGCGCGAGGCGAGATTGGGTGTTTCGCCGACGACCGCCCGTTCCCTGGCGCCAGTTTGCCCAATGAGCAGATCGCCAACGACCACGGTACCCGTTGCAATACCGATTCGAACCTTGAGGGCGGTCGCAAACTCCGTCTCGAGCTCGGCCACGGCATCGACGAGCGCGAGGCCGGCCCTGACTGCTTGCGCCGCATCGTCCTCGTGCGCCTGCGGATAGCCGAAATAGGCCAGAACCCCGTCCCCGATATAGCGGGCGACGACACCGTCGTAGCGGCGGATGAACTTGGTAACGCAGCCTTGATAGGCGCCGATGACGTGCCGCATATCCTCCGGATCGAGCTCTGCGGAGATGGCACTTGAACCGACCAAGTCGCAGAACATCACGGTAAGCTGCCGCCGCTGGGCCTCCTCTCGCCGTTCCGGCTCGACGCCGTTCTTGTCGAGGTCGGGCATCGCCGCCGCATGCAGCCCGGCAATTGCCCTAAGCAATCTGCGCCGATGCCCGAGCGGAAGGCCAAGGTCTTTCAAGTCCTGCTCCGTCAGGTCCCCGACGACGGAAAAATCAATGGCGTTTTGGGCGAAACGCTCCGAATACTCCCCGAGGCCGAGCGAGGTCAGCCACTCTGCAACACTTTTCATGGAAGGTCCGCACCTCTCCACGAAATCTTAGCACAGGTCGACCAAGGCCAGCAGAACGAACGACGAGATTCGACTTTGATCTGGCCCATGACCCGTCGTTGAACGACGTCCTCTGCTGTAATGAACAGTCTCTCGACCGGCGTACGGCCGAGCCCTAGGTTGCGGTGCACAGTGAAGTTGCGTGGCACGCACCGCCAACGTCAACCGAGGGCTTTGCTCGCCGGGAGTTGTGGGGGAGGCCACAGGGCAAGCGTCTGAGGCGTAGCTTGTAAACAGTTATCCCGCGAGCCCTGACGAAGGCCGGGCCGAGGCCATCCCGGTCACGGTCGTAATTTTCTGCGGCCACGAATGTGGCAGCTTCGCCGACGGCCACTCTTCGCTTGACCCTCCCCGTTTAGCCGATGCCACTTGGCTCAGAAGTGCTCTGAAGCGCCCACATCCGAAAGCGGGCGCTCCAAACGAAAGCCGCGCCAGGCTGGTCCGCAAGCGACGAGGCGTCAGCATTTGCACTTCAACTCTCGTCAAATCGAGCCCCCGCAATTGGCCGAAACAATTCACCTACTGACCTCGCCAACGCCTTTGAGGCATTGATTTGGCGACGAGCCCCGAAAATGCCGGGCGCAACAACCGAGAGCCCGGCGCAAGGACTACCGAGCCCCGACGAGCGCTTTTGGTTGCATCACCGTCTTCACCGTGTACTCCCCGATCTTGCGGCCCATCTCGTTTCCGATTCGGGTCGAAAAGCGGTAGTCGAAACCCGCCCAGATGCGTGCTTCTGACACTTCGTCAACGAGCCTTTTGAGGTCGGTCCAGCGATGTGTGATACCCGGCGCGGTCGGGCTGGTCAGGCTCAGTTCGGGAAAACCCGCCGCGCCAAACAAGGACTCTAGGACTGAAACGATTGTCGATGCCATGATGCAATGCGCGCACGGGTACTCTGGATGCATTGGCGTATCGGCGAGCGGCAGCCAGGTCGCATCTAGCTCAGTGGCCGGATTGTCGTCGATGTCGCCGTTGCGAATGGCGGTGATCGGACGCCAAAACTCGTAGTGGTACTTGGCATCGAAGACCGCAATGAAGGCGTCCGACCTCGCCACGGCGATCAGCGCCAACAACCTGGCGCTTTCGAGAACATCCAACCCCTTCGCGGCCGCGATTTGGCGCACCAACGGGTAGTAGATGATTGGACCTGGTGCCAGCCAAAAACGGGCATCCTCGGTTTGTCGAGCCGAGCGTCTGGTGCTTGTCCGGCTACCGTACAGCTTGATCTCGTTATAATCCGTTGCCCACTGCTCGCTCTGCAAGGAGATCGGAGGCTGCGGCCGAAATTGCGACGGGCTCTGCATGGCAAATGGATTCAGCTTTGGCCACATAGAGGCAACGGTTATCGGCGTCGGAACGTACACACCGGGCTTGCTTTGGGGTCGGTACGCATCCAGCGCGTCGGAGCCATCGCCGAGGCGCGCCTCCAAGAGGCGCAAGGCTACCTCTTCACCAATATCAAGCCCCTCTGACTTGGCTGCGCCTTCCGGGAGGGCGTAACGTATGCGGTTAAGGCGGCATTGAGCTCAGGCTCGGCTTCGGGATGCAAACCGAGAAGGACTTTCGCGGCCGCTGTAGCAGCAGCCATTTCCTTCGACGCAGTTGCGGACGCAGCGGGTCGCACCAGATAGGGCCTAAACCGCTTATCGATTGCATTAACGGCATCGACCATGGCCATGACGCGTTCGGCCTGTGGTGGCGGCATTTTGGCGCTTGTTACAAATGCGACGGTCTTCTCATTCCAGTCACTGATCACATCCGCGGAGGCGGCAGTGGACGCGGCCCAACTGAATAGGACGGGTAGTACAAGTGCGCTTCTCCTCAACACGGCACCCTCCTTATGAGTTGCGTAAGGCAGACCGAGATTGGTCGGTCCATGGGCGCAGTATGGCGAGGGTCGAGACCGTCGTTAGTCCATAAACTGGAGCATTCGCGGGTGGGGTTTCGCGTTATAGTGCCGGCAGGAGGAGACACAAATGATGCGCTATGGCCAATTTTGCCCGATCGCTAAGGCAGCCGAGATCGTCGCTGAAAGGTGGACGCCACTCGTCATCGCGGAAATGCTTTCCGGCAGTACGCACTTCAGCGACATCCGCCGCGGCGTTCCGCTGATGTCACAGACACTCCTGTCCAAGCGCCTCAAAGAACTTGAGCGCGTTGGGGTCGCAGTGCGCCGCACTACGGGTGGACGCCGATCGGAGTGGCACCTTACTGAGGCGGGCCGAGCCTTGGCACCCGTAATTCAGCTCCTGGGCGAGTGGGGTCTGTGCTACGCGCAAGACCCACTGCAGGAGGACGATTTGGATGTGACGATCCTTACATGGAACATCCGCAGGCGTGTCGATCCCAAAGTTTTCGGCGAACAGCGCGTGACCGTCCTCTTCGAGTTCACGGATGTTCCTCAAGCGAAACGCCGTTGGTGGATCGTGAACGATCGCGGCTCGCCGCTGCCGGGCTCAACGCTCCTTCCGCGGGCTCCGTCAATCAGGTCTTGATCGGTCGACAACTTGTAGAAAGGCATGCGATCGCAACTGTCGACTATGCATTGCAACTCGCTGGTGGCGCGGGATTTTATCGCAGCAACGGTCTTGAACGGAGATTTCGCGATATCCAGGGCGCTCGTTATCACCCTCTACAATCCGGATCGCAGGCCCGATATTCGGGAGCGATGGCGCTTGGACTACCCGTCGACCATATCTTTTGATGCGCGGTCAGCTCACTTCCGTAGTGGCCCTTGCACGTACCCCCCGGACTTGTCGAAAGTGCGTTGTCAAGTCGCCGCCAAACGGCAGGAATGTGTTCTCCAAGCCGTCAAATCGATTGCCGCTTTGCCAGCGTTCCTCATGCCTAACGGCGCCGGATGGTGATTGGCTGCTTGCTCGAGCAAGGACCGCTCAGATACCAGCCGGTGCTCCCAAGCTGGCGTCGGTCATCCAAAGGTAAGGGGCGACGTTACATCTTGATCAAGGCGGTCGCGTGCGCCATCCGCTCAAAGATAGTTCGAATGCTAAAGATCAGCATTCCGGTACTTACAATTTCGATGACGAGCGCAGAGATTGGGATCAGAAAGCTGGCGGAGAATTCTCTTCCAGCCAGCCGCAGCGCAGTTAGTACTCCATCACTCAGTACCGAAACGCTGAGCGCGGCCGCTGACACGGCGCTAAGCAAGAGCAGGTGACGAAGGCGGCTAGTGTGCCGGGCACACAGAATGGTTGAAGGCGCACGGCGGAGAACTAGATATGCGCAACCCGCGAAGCCCACGATGACCGACAGCCAGAAAGCGCAGGCATCGATGAACCCAACCGACGTGGCGACAGCCTTTATGTCATCGCTCAATCCCCATTGCGCCGCTGTATACCAGGCGATGCGGGTTTGCATGGCCGCAAAGACGGCGATGATGACTAGAATAACGGCGACGCCAACCTTCCTCGTCTGTCTAACGAGCCATACGCTAGCAAACTGCCCCGCGATAGCGTGAGGATCTCCGAAATTGGCAATAGCGCGTTCGATCGCCTCCCGTCCATTGCCCGGAGGATTAGCCGCTGCGGCCTCGCACAGGTGATCTTGGACCTCCTGCCGCACACGTCGCGACAGTGATGGATTGAAAAGGAGCTTGCCTGCGAGCAAGTCCGCGTAGGCCGCAATCATGCCGGACTCTTGCATGGTGCCGTTCCTTCCAAAAGCCCGCCGATGGCGTCGGAAAATCGCTCCCAAACCGCGCGCTGTTCAGCGAGCGCGCGATGGCCGAAGCGGGTCAAATTATAGACCCGGCGCTTTCGACCGGATTCGGCGGTTGTCCAGCGGCTGGAAAGCAGGCCCGCTTGCTCGAGACGATGCAGCGCCGGGTAGATGGTTCCTTCCGGCAGATCGAAAGCTTGCCCGCTTTTGCGCTTGATCGACTCGATGATGGCGTAGCCATGGGCTGGGCCCGCCGCTAGAGCGGCTAGTACGATCAAGTCAAGGTGCCCTTTGAGCATTTCTCCTTCCATACCTTGCAACGCTATGCCTTCCCCCTCGCACAGTCAAGGTTGGGACGAGGCGCTTGCTCCATCCAGCTGGACATCTCGCCGTTACACGACGGAGGCGCCGCTAGCCGCTGCGCAATTTGTTCAGCACTTCTGCGGTGTCGGTCAGATCCCAGTGCTCGGCGAACTTGCCGTTTTCGATGCGCCAAATATCAATGGTCCTAAAAGTGAAGGCTTTGCCCGTTGGGGGGATGTCTCGGATCGTTTGCGTGTGAGTTGCCGCATAGATATTTCGTGCGACCACCTTGTCGCCGGCAATGATGCGGTCCTCGACCCGAAGCCGGAGGTCCGGCATGGACGTCAGAATCCTACGAAAATTCTCGATCTGCGCGGCGAGGCCGGATGGGCTTCGTCCTGAATGCTGAATGTAGTTCTCGGTGAACAAGTCCGGGAAAGGCGCGGTGTCGTGCGCATTCACCGCCGCCACGTATCTATCGAGAAGCGAGTTCCCGACGTCGTCGGAATTGACCGTAGGCGGACAGTCTCGGGCCGCGAACGCAGTATGCCGGGATGCCGTGAGCACCATTACGCCTAAAGACCCGAGAGCAAGCACGTTACGCCGAGCACGCATGTGGGCGCCTTTCTGAGATGCCACCTTTACATAGTATAACTATGCCTAGTAATACTATGTGTCAAGGTCGGGCTGATGCAACCGCCGTACCCGATTGTCGCGCATGCCCTGAGAGCGAAGGGCGGGCCGGCTCGCGTAAGCCACCCTCCATATGGCCCCTCCAACGCCTCAAAACTCAGTAATGATGGGCAGAGGTGATGAAGGTACCCAAACGCACCAAGCAGGCATCGCGCGGGAGCTCATGGCGCGGACGCATTGAACAATTCGGGAGGGAACGGAGCGGATCAGGGCGGAGCGATCGCGGACGGGTCGTTGCGCGAGGCGGCTGACCGCACGAAAGCAGGCCGAACGGAATGCGCACTGTGGGGGCGCCCCTTACCCCGACTTTGCCTAGCCGTTATTGCGCGTCGCGATATCCGCCGAGAGACGCAAGTGCGATTGCGAGCTGCCAACCGGCCTCAAATTCACCAGGGTCGCTCCACCCCTTAATTATGTGGAGGTCATTCGGTCCAGCACTGAAACGTCAGCGTCGGGATGCCGCGGCGCACTATCGAAATTCGCGTCAGGCCCACCGTTTGCGATGCACACGTTGGGTGTGCGGCCTTCCGAGCTTACGGCGGCCGCCGCTCGAGGTACCACGGCTGCCGCTGCTTCATGCGAAAGGGGTCATAGGCTGTGCTTCTGATGAAGCTAACCCGGCTCGTTTTTTCTTGGATGCTCGTCACTCGGGAGGCCGCTTTTGTTAGCGCGGTCTTGTACACGGCAGTAATCTCCTTGAGAACTCGGCATCGTGGTTGCAGCTCACCCCCACACGCACATAGTTGGCTACAAATTGGTCGCGACACCCGCGGACCCGCCAGCTGTGGCATTTACGCCGGCCCCACGTGGCCGAGGTCGGTGACATTGCCATGTCGCACCCCCTAGAAGCCGCTCTTTCCATGGTCAGCCCTCGGCTTGCGGGAGTTGCGTCAAAAATAATGCCCCTGGTCCTAGCTTAGGGTGTTGCGCGGTGCCAATATTCGGGGCGATCTGCCTCTCGGCCCGCCGGCGCGCCGATCAAAGCCGCGGTAGATTTCCATCCGGTCGGTACGCCAGAGAAACGGCTATGATCCTGTTCAATGGCATTCTGGCCAGGGCGGTTGCAGTGTAACCGATCCCTTCGCTCGGCCCCGTGAAGTGAAAGGCTCCATGCGAACCGTGATCCAGCGCCCACAAATCTTGTTCATTGACGGGCTTCCCGGTTCTGGCAAGAGCACGGCGGCGGCGGAAGTGGGCCGTCGATGCCCGGATAGCCGAATTTTTCTGGAGAGCCAATCGGACCATCCATTACTCGTGGGGGTACCAGATCGAATGGGCGCTGCCTTCGGCACGATACACCAGGTTCACACGCCCGATTCATTTGCAACTGTGGCCCTCCTGAAGCTCGATGCTTTTCTGGAAATGGCCGGTTCTAACGTGAGGTATGTGTTCGAGAGCCATCCGTTGCAGAGCACCGTGCGGGTGCTTTTTCAATTGGATGCGCCGGAAACGGTAATATTGAAATTCTGGTCCGATTTGCAGGACCGGCTGGCGCCCGTGGAGCCTTGGTTGCTGTACTTGCGGGAGCGCGACCCGGGCCAAGCGATGGAGGCAATCTTTCGAGAACGGGGTGTAGCCTGGCAGAGTTATGTGGTTGAAGCCTTGAGCCAATCACCTTGGATGAAAAAGCGCGACCTTGCTGGGGTTGCAGGTCTGCTCGAGATGTTCCGCCACTATTCCGCATTGAATGATGAGTTGGTAGATTCCTGGCGATTTCCAAGGCTGGCGTTGGCTGCGCGACCGGAGAGCTACGAATGGCGGACAAACGCGCTGATTGAATGGGTGACGGCGTGCGGATGATCATCTAAACCCGGACTCAATCGTTCGCTCAGACGTCGGTGTGTTGCCAACCTCCCCGGGAGAAGCCGTCTTCTCGAGGGGATCGATCGCAGGCGCGGGTAGCGTGGGCACAGCGGTCACGACAATTCGATTGCTGGCGCATGCAACAATGTTTGCCGCCAGTTTTGTGTCCGCTGCGATCGCCGACGTCGACGCCATTCAAGCTGGTCGCACGCTATCCGAAAAACCGGGGACGCGTTCCAATTCAAAGCCCTGTTGATCAGACAAGCGGGAGCGAGAGCGCCGTTGCGGCGGCCTACGCTTTCGGCCGCGCCCCGGCGGTTGCGGCGCTTCGGCACGGCAGCACGGGGACCGCCCCGAGCAAGCGGCGAGTGTAGGCATGCTCGGGTTGCCTCAGCACGCGCTCGGCCGGACCTGTTTCCACGATCCTCCCCATCATCATTACAGCAACACGGTCCGCGAAGGCGCGAGCCACTGAGATATCATGCGTTATCAATAGGTAGGCGATGGCACGCTGTTGCTTGATATCGAGCAACAGATTGAGGATCTGGCCGCGAATTGAGACATCGGCCCCCGACAGAGGTTCGTCAGCGACAATGAGGGAAGGCTGCGAGGCCAGCGCGCGAGCGATGGTCAATCGCTGTCGTTGCCCGCCGGAGAGTTCGTGAGGCAGCCGGTGCAGATAATCATGCCCTGGCCGCAGGCCTACGCTTTCGAGCAGGGCGATCGCCTCCGCCTCCTTGGCAGCTCCACGCACGGCTAGGGCCTGTAGCAAGTGTCCCCTGGCGGATCGGCGCGGATTGAGAGCGGCGGCCGCATCCTGAAAGATCGGCTGCATTTCGACCCGCAGCCGCCGAAGCTCGGCGGCGGCAAGTTGGTGCAACGGGCGTCCGGCGATGAACACCGAACCGCTGTCGGGTGCGAGCAAGCCGAGCGCGAGCCGGCCGAGCGTCGACTTTCCCGAACCGCTCTCGCCGACCAGGGCCACCGTTTCGCCGGCAGCAACGTGCAGATTGACCGAGCAGACAGCGACAACGCTTTCCGTACGCGAGCGTCGGAAGGTCTTCGAGACGTCCTTGAGCTCCAGCAGGGGCGCGGTCACGAGCGCGCTCCATTGCAAGTCGCTACAGCCGCCGATTGGCCTGCACCGTAGAGCCAGCAACGCACCGAATGCTGCGGCTGCAGCCCGACCGGTCCTGGCATCAATTCCGTGCATTGCGGCATGGCGCGACTGCATCGCGCCGCGAATGGGCAGCCTGTCTGCAAGCCTGTCAGGTTGGGCGGTTCACCGGCGATGGTGACGAAACGTCCATCCCGGTCTCGATCCGCCTGCGCAGCATGCATTAAGCCGATCGTGTAGGGATGGGCGGGCGCCTCGAAAATGCTGGCCGTGCGGCCCCATTCGATGGTGCGCCCCGCATACATCACATAAATGCGATCACAAGCCGATGCGACGATGCCGAGATCATGGCTAATCAGCAGCATCGCCATGTTCAGCTGCGTGCGAAGCTCTTTGAGCAGGGCAAGAATTTCCGCCTGCGTCGTGACATCGAGCGCCGTCGTTGGTTCGTCGGCAATCAGCAGTTTTGGTCGACAAGCAATAGCGATTGCCAACAACACGCGTTGGCGCATGCCGCCGGAAAGCTCGTGCGGATAGGAGACCGCGCAGGTTGCGGGAAGTTTGACCTGCTCGAGAAGTTCGCGCACGCGACTGTCGACGGCCAAGCCAGGTGTATGCCGCTCCACGCTTTCGGCGATTTGTCGTCCCACCCGCATGACCGGGTTGAGATAACTCAGGGGATCCTGAAAAACGATCGCAACGGGCTGACCTCTCACTTCCACCCAGTCATCCTCGCCGAGATGGGTGACATCGCGCCCCAAGACTCGAATGCTTCCCGACTCGATGCGCGCGATCTGCGCGGGCGTCAGACCCAGGACCGCTCTGGCAATCGTAGATTTGCCGGACCCGGATTCGCCGACCAAGCCCACGGCCTCACCTTCGGCAACCGACAGGTTGACCGCCCGCAGGGCGTGCACCACGCGCCGACGCGTCCGATAGCTGAGACTAACGTCGACGATATCCAGCAGCGGAGGACCGTTCATGTCGACGCCGTGCGCGGATTGAGGGCGGATCCCAGCGCATCCCCGAGCAGATTGAACGCGAGCACGGTCAAGAATATTGCGGCGCCGGGAAACACCGACAACCACCACGCATTGAACAGAAATCGCTGGCCACTGTTGAGCATGCGACCCCAACTGATGATTTCAGCGCTGCTCAGGCCAAAAAAGCTCAGGGCAGCTTCGAGAAGGATCGCCTGCCCTACGATCAGGCTGCCCGCGGCCAACGCAGGCGCTAAGGCGTTGGGAATGATCTCACCAGCCAAAATCTTAAATTCCCGCGTGCCGAGGCAGCGGATGGCATCGACAAACTCCATATGCTTCAGTCGCATCACCTCTCCGCGCATTAAACGCGCGACCTGCGGCCACGCCAACAGCGAAATGACGGCAACCACTTGCGGCAAGCCAGGACCGGAGAGCGCGACGATGAGGGCGGCCAGAATGAAACTCGGCACGACCTGGAAAACTTCCGACACGCGCATGAATATGAGGTCAAGGACGCCACCGTAAAAGCCGGCCATCGCTCCGACCACGACGCCGATGGCTGTGGCACCGAAGGCCGCGGCAAAACCGACGCTAAGGGAGACCCGGATACCGTGCAGGATGCCCAGCAGAACGTCGCGTCCCAGCTCGTCGGTACCCAGCGTGTGTGCGGCCGACGGCGGCTGCATTACCGCGCTCGTGATGTCGTGCGGGTCGGAGCCGGGGGCCACCTCGAGCATCAGCATGAGCAGAATGAGCACCAGCACATAAAACCCGGCCGCCACTCCGTAGCGATGCGATGCGAAGCGAAGCCAGAACTCACGCATGGCTGCGCTGGCCCACTCGCACGCGCGGATCGAGCACGCCATAAAGAACGTCGGTCACAACGTTGGCAACCACCACGGTCATTGCCGTAAATAGGAAGATGCCCTGCAGCACAGGATAATCGCGATTGCCGATCGAGGTGATGAACAGATTCCCGAGCCCGGGCCAGGCGAACACGGTTTCCACCAGAATGGCACCCGTCAGCGAGTAGCCAAAATTGTAGCCGATTACCGTCACCACGGGGATCAGGCTATTGGGGAGAACATGGCGCCAAAGCACCGTGCGCCGGCTCAATCCCTTAGCCCTTGCCGTCAAGACGTAGTCCTGGGACAGCGTCTCCAGCACGCTTGCTCGTGCCACCCGTGCGACGACGGCAACGTAGAAGATGGTGACGCTCAGGGCAGGTAACACTAGATGCCAAAGAACATCCCAGACCGCCGCCCAGCCCGTTGGCGTGTTGCGCAAGGTTATCATGCCCTGCGCCGGCAGCCATTTGAGTTTGATGGCGAACAGGATGACCAGCAGCTGGCCGAGCCAGAAAATCGGCATCGAATATCCGACCAGGCTGAGAGCCGTGATGCCACTGTCGTAGATGCTACCGGCGCGCGGTGCCGCCGCCAGAGCCAGGAAGATGCCCAAAATTGCCGCCAGCGTGAGCGCGGGAAGCATCAACAGCAGCGTCATGCGAGCCCGATCAAGAATTAGGGCCAATACCGGCTGACGGTTGGCAAAGGAAAATCCGAGATTACCGTGCGCCAGGTTCCAAAGGTAAAGGGCGAGTTGATGCGCGAGTGGTCGGTCCAATCCGAACTCCTGCCGCACCTGCTCGATATATCCCGGTGGCGTCGGGAAATCACCGACCAGCGCCTGCACCGGGTCACCGGGCACAATGTGCACGATCAGGAAATTGATGATCACGATCGCCAGGACGATGGGAATTGCCCACGCAAGCCGCACCAACAGATAGCGAACCATCAAGCGGCCTTTCCCGCATCGCCACTGGTCAGAAGGCGTGTGAGTGTCCGCAGGTCGTCCAACTCGTCGAGCCGCGCAATGGTTGCGGTGATCTCGTTGCGTCGCGAGGCGCCCAACACCGGGTCGATCAGGGCTGCGACCTTATCGGCCAGTTCCGCGTCGCTCAGCGGGTTTTGTGGTGCACCTTTGGCAAACTGTACGTGACACTCAAGGCGACGGCCATCGCTGAACAGGACCTCGATGGGGGGATAATCGCCGGGCGCGATGACGCGGTCGTCCAGCAAGGTCGTAGCCGCCATCAACCGCCCAATTTCCGGGTCGCTGGTCCGCGGCGGGTCGAATTGGTCGAGCGTTGCCCGGCCGCTGACGGCCGCCACCGCCAGGGCGTACTGCATGCTGAACTGCGCGTCGAGCAGGTTTGTCGGCTTGAGCCTATCGAATTGAAGCCGGAATTGGGCGTTGCCGTGCACCAAAATCTGGGCGATCGAACGGCTGTCGGAGCGGGCTTCCGCCAAGATTTGCAGGAGCGCGTCGATCCCCGCGTGCAGACCGCGGCAGCAGGCGTACGGTTTCATCCCCGAGCGGTCGATCCGAAACTCCCGCCCAAGCCCATGCAAGGTTGCCGCGGGCGTGGCGATTCCCGGACCATAGGTGGAAAAGAAGCCTCCCCACTGCGTTTCCAACACGTGCCGCGGACCCGTCATACCGGCCGCAGCCAGCAACGCCGCCGACAAGCCGTTCTCGGCGGCTTTGCCGGGGTGGAAGCGCTTGGTCATGGCGCCGTCGGCCAGGAACGCCCAGATGCCGCCGGTGAACGTGCCGGCAATACCGAGGGCATCGGCGAAGCCTGCCGGTGCAAGCGCCAAGGCGCGCGCGGCAGCCGCCGCCGCTCCGAAGCTTCCGCAGGTCCCGGTGGAGTGCCAGCCCAAATCGTTGTGCGGGCGATAGCCGCCGGCCCCTTCCAGCACGCGCGCGGCAAGATCATAGCCCGCCAATAGGGCCATCAGCGCCTCGCGGCCAGCAAGGTTTCTCGAGCCAGAAAGGGCAAGCACCACCGGTGTGACAACCGCACCGGAATGGCCGCAGCCGCCGAAATCGTCGAGCTCGAAGGCGTGCGCCGCCGTGCCGTTTACGAGCGCTGCCTGCGGTGCCGGCAGTCGATCACCGCGCCCCCACAATACGGCGCTACCGGTCGTGCTCTCCGTGCCGGCGCGCGCTGCGGCAATGGCTATTTCCACTACGTCGCTGTGTGAACCCGCGATGCCTGCGGCAAGGGTGTCAAGCAGGAACCGCTTGCTCAAGCGCAATGCCTCGGGCGGGACATCCTGGTATCGCGCCGTCGCCCAGTAGTCGGCTGCCTGCTCGATCAGGGTGCCGGCAGCGGGCGCCTTGGCGGCGGAGCAAGCGACTACTGCGCCAGCCATATCTGGTGCCACCATTGATAGACCGCCGCCTTCCATTGATTGCGCAACTGCACCCCCGACACACCGATTTGAGCCTGCTGATGGATGGTCAGCACGGGTAGGTCGCGCGCCAGCATCTCCTGGACCTTGAAATAGTGGATTTTGCGCTCCTTTTCCGTCGCTGCGTCGCGACCCTTGTCGAAGAGTGCATCCACCTCCGGGTTCGAGTAGCCGCTGGCATTGTTAAAGCTTTGCCCTTGCTTGATCGCTTCGCTGTGGTAGGCGCGCGAAATGCCGAGCGCCGGATCGCCCGAGGTCGAATAGTTCTGCAGCGTCGCGTCGAAATCGTAATCGCTATACACACGCTTGAGTACGACCGGTCGCTCGGCGCCCTCAAGGGTCGTCTTGATGCCAACTGCCTGCCAATGGCGCTGCAGGGCCTGGGCCAGCGACGTGTACTCCGGCCGCCCAGTATCGAAGGAGAGTCGCAACCCAAAGCGCACGCCGTCAGAACCCGGCTTGAGGCCGGCTTCATCAAGGAGAGCCGCCGCACGCTTGGGGTCGTAGGCATAGAGCTTTTCGTAGTCCACGGCTCCATTGTAGGCCCATGTCAGCCGCGTATCGATGATGCTGCGTCCGACTTGCCCGGTACCCAGAAACACGTTCTGCAGGAGATAGTTGCGATCAATCGCCGTCAGCAAAGCCTGTCGCACCTTGGACTGATCGAGAGGCGCCTTGCGCGTGTTGAGAATGATAAGGTCGTCGCTCGGATAGCTCACTTCCTTGAGCACGAAGCGCGGATCCTTGGCCAACAGCTGGTGCGCGCTCAACGGAAAGTAATACTGGTCGATGTAATCGACCTCACCGGCTTGCAGTGCAAGCAGGCGGGCGGAAGAGTCGGGGATAATCTTGATAATAATGCGGTCGAGATAGGGCTGTCCCGGTGTCCAGTAGTTCGGGTTGCGGGCAAGCGTGAGGTGATCGCCGCGCACCCACTCCAGCAATTGGAATGGCCCCTCGCCGATGGGCGAGACGTTAGACGCCGGGTTTTTCAGGACGTCCGTGCCACGAAAGATGTGCGCCGGCAGGATGGCCGCATTCTGCTCGCACGCCAGCGAAAACAGGAACGGCCCGAACGGCTTGGAAAGGCGGATCACCACCGTCTGCGCATCGGGAGTCTCGATCTCCTTGATCGCCTTGCCGGGCGCGACGAACTTCGAGCCATACTTGGAGCTGACCTCTAGCAGCGTGAACTTCACGTCTTCCGAGCTCAGCGGCTTACCATCGCTCCAGCTCGCGGTGACGAGGTGAAAGGTATAGGTCAGGCCGTCGGGTGCGATCTCCCAAGACTTGGCCAGCGACGGCACAATATGAAAGCCTTCCGCGAAACGCACGAGCCCGTCATAGAGCATGCAGCCCGTTAAAACGTCCGGTGCTCCCACCGTCACGTTCGGATTGAGAATTGCCGGGTCGGCGCCAATGACGACGATCGCGGTGCCCCCGCGCTTGGGCTCTTCGGCGGCCCGGGCGGCCGATGCGGAGATAAACACAGCCACGGCCCCGACCAGGGCCCAGGCCCGCCGTTGCCAGCCAGCACACGTCATTTTTCGCAAGTCCTTCTCAAGATCGGGTCGCCAGGACGGCTAGGGTCCGCGCCATCTCGTTGGTCTGAATCATCAGCGCTTCATCCACCCCTAGCCCAGGCTTGGAGAGCATGAAGTCTGGCGAACAGGCAAGACCTATGTGTGTGCAAATGCGGGCGGAGTGATCGGTCTCATTCGCGGTGCCACCAAGGCTCGAGCCCATGCCTTTTTCACGGCAATAGATGACGGCCTCGATTGTGTTGTTGATGCCGCCGAGATCAGGGGTCTTGATTTGTACGAAATCCGCAGCGGCGGCATCGGCAAACAGCTTGATGTCTTGCAGGGTGTTGCACCACTCATCGGCGATCAAACCCACCGCGATCTGCTTTTCTTTCAAAAGCGCACGCAGCTTCTTGAAGTTGGCGATTTGCTCGTCCTGGGTCCTGGCAATGATCGGCGATTCCACCAGAAGCCCATAGGGCTGCGCTGCCTGCACGAGGCGACCCAAATAGTCCGACAAAGGCGCCATGTTCATGTCGAACAATTCACCGAGCGTGCCATAAACATCGAGATGGATACGCGGTTTGTAATCGGCATCTCCGATCTGTTTGATGCGTTTGGCAACGGTGCCGGCAAACGACAGGAGTTTTTCACCCTCGAGCCCCACGTGCTCCTTGACGATCGTGAAAGATGCATGCGGCAACAGCTCCACGCGCTTCAGTATAGTACGATCAAGTTGCAAGGGATCGTCCTTGTGACCTGAGGCGAGGATTGGAATCGGGTGCTTCGATATGCTGGTGCCGTACTCGGCGGCGATGATTTCCGCCATCAGTTTCCTGTGCGCAAGCGCGGTGGCATGCAGCAGGGCTTGCGTGAGACCATAGCGCACCGCGGTGTGAAGTGGTTTGCCCTCGCGCCGGTAGCAATCGAACTCTGCGGCATTGTCGCGAAATTTTGCGACATCTCGACCCTTAAGCAGGGGGCCGATCTCGCGACGCAGGTAGTCGATGTGATCCTCGCCACGAAAGGCTGGATCGCGCCCGGCAACGCCGGCCAAAATCACATCGGCACAATCGCCAAAGGCAATCTGTCCATCCTCCAACTCCAGCATCACGGAAACGATGGTGGCTGGTTCGACAATCCGCTTAAATCCGGGAGACAAGGCCTTACCGTGGAACAGGAAACCGTCTTGCTTGGCCCCCGATTTGATGCCCAATAGGTCGCGGTGCATGTAGCCCGACCGCCCCACAGAGCATATGACGGATTTCACGCGCATGTTGCCTCCCTTGCAGGTGCGGGTGACGCCCGAAAGATCACGCCACCGCGAAAAGCCTAGTTGAGCGGCACGCGCAGCGCAATTGATGCTTAGGCATGGCAACCTTGTCGCGCTGCAGGCGCGTGCTCCACGACCGACTGGGAAACCGCCGCAGACGCGCAGGCTTTCTCGCTTTCCAGGAGACCGTGGGACCGACCAATTCCAGCCGCGCGGCAAATCCACGCGCCGTTCCGGCTTGCTCGACGGACTGGGCTCGTACCTGGGCGAACCTGCACAGTTGCTCGGTGCGATCGGCCGGCGCCAATGCGGTGCACGCTTACAACGTCGAGGGCATCTGAATGGGCTTCATTTGGCGTTATTCCTCGAAGCTCTCATTTCAATCTTGGCTGCCAGTTCAGCAAAGATCGTACGAACACAGCAGTATCCAAGCAGGCCAAAGCCGTTGGCGCATCCGAGCGTGAATTTCGGCGAGGCATCTATCAGTAAGCGGTGAAATCTCGGGCAGGCAATAGCGCGCTCGCCAAGCACTAACGTATGTCGTCGACTATCTCACATATTTCTGCGCGGCCGCTATCGCAGGGGCGAGATCGGCAGCCGCATGTTTGCTTGAAAGCCCAACGGAATGCCTTGGCGCGGTGGCCACATTTAAATGCTTTTGGTTTGCGTCACTCGCCCTGCGCGCTAATTCTGTTGTACGAGCACAGACCATCGTTCACGCTTCCCGTGGCGGGTTGAGCTGGCCTTTCATGTGGTCTTTGCAAGCCCAATCGCGGGAGCCACTGGCTAGGATATTGAGTGCTCGGTATCTCCCAATTCGCCTTGACCCAATGTCCGCGCGATCCGCGCCACTTGAGTTTTTGGTGCCGTTCGTCAAAGCAAGCGATGCGCAGGATCAATTCGCCGCAAATCGCAGCGGCACGGAGGCCCACTCCTCGATCATCGTCGGCACGGCCGCTGGCCCCTTACGCATCCTCGCAGATCGTATTCGGGTCGGAAAAAACCTAAAGCCCGCCCACCGAGCCTGGCACTTCGGTGTGAAAGGGCGTTGCCACGGATCGCGAACACCTTGTCCGGCGGCCCATCGAAGGCGACCAGGCCACGTTCGTGGGTCTGAGGCGCCGTTTCCAGCAACACTTTCGGGTCTGCCATTGCCCTCGTCGGCGATTTCCAACAGACCGAGGACGTCGCGCGGAGGCCATTCCTTGCCGCGTGGGCTGCTGCTCCGAGCCTCGCAGAGCCGCTGCAGCTTGGCTTGGAGGCATCGTGAGACATGTCGTGTTGGCGCAGTTGCGCCGCCGCAAGCACATCCAAGTTTGTCAAACTGACGGAAGCGAGCCGCGTTTCAAGCGACGAACAGGTCATAGAGCATGGCAGAACAAAGCGCTTACAGTGGTCTTGCTTTAAGTCCAACACGCTGCCCTGCAATATCTATGACGGCCTTTGGGCACCCCATGATGACCTTGGACTCGCAGGTGCTTTTCGACTTGTGCGGTCCTGCATCGGTGCGCTTGTCGCAGCGCAAAATGGGAGCGTCCTTTGCATGCAATGACCGTCGGGCTTTTGAATTTCACAGCTTTGAATTCCCTGCTGGGCACGCGGAGGCCTGCAGGCTAAACTAGAAACTTGAAAGGCAGGGCCGCATTTTTGAGGTCACTCGCCTCCGGCCACTCGCCTCCGACAAGAGAAATAGTTGTCCGTACGCATGGACGTTGCCCCAGCGCCGATCCGCGAGAAGGGCTGCCGATAACCTGGCTTTCTCCATGCGTTAGCGAAGGGGAGACGCCATGAGGACCACCCAAACCGGGTCCATCCCGGTGTTCAAACATTTTGTACTTGGCCTCGCAGAGCACTGCTCACGCCGACACCTAATCGGCCTTCTCGCTCTCGCCCTAACGTTCAGTACCGCGGGTTCGAGCCGCGCTGCCGAGCCGGAAGGGCAACTTACCTGGGGCGTGCACATTTCCTTGGCACCAACGTGGTTCGACCCGGCAGAGACGCCGGGGATGATCACGCCTTTCATGGTCCTGTACGCTTTACACGATGCCATGGTGAAACCGATGCCCGGCAAGCCGTTGGCACCAAGTCTTGCCGAATCGTGGACCGGCTCCGAGGATGGGCTGACCTATGACTTCGTGATCCGCAAGGACACGAAATTCCACAACGGTGAGCCCGTTACGGCCGAGGACGTGAAATTCTCCTTTGAGCGATATCGTGGCAGCTCGTCCAAGGTCATCAAGGAGCGAGTGGCCGCGGTGGAGACTCCCGATCCCCGGCACATTCGCTTCAAATTGAAACAGCCGTGGCCGGACTTCCTCACCTTCTACGCGAGCGCCACCGGTTCGGGCTGGATCGTGCCCAAGAGTTACGTGGAGAAGGTTGGCGAGGAGGGATACAAGAAGGCACCGATAGGTGCCGGGCCCTACAAATTTGTCTCTTTCACACCGGGCGTGGAGCTGACATTCGAAGCATTCGAGCAGTACTGGCGCAAGACTCCCAACGTCAAGCGTCTGGTGTTCAAGGTGATCCCGGAAGAGTCCACGCGGCTAGCCGCGCTCAAGCGCGGCGAAGTCGACATCGTCTACTCGATCCGCGGCGAACTCGCGGAAGAACTGCAGCGCACGAAGGGGCTTACCCTCAAACCAGCGGTCATCCAGGGCACGTTCTGGATCTACTTCCCCGACCAATGGGACCCCAAGTCGCCGTGGGCAGACAAGCGCGTCCGGCTGGCGGCGAGTCTCGCGCTTGATCGCGTGACCATCAACCAAGCCCTGACGCTTGGCCATTCCAAACTCACCGGGAGCATCATCCCGGATAGCTTCGAGTACTACTGGCAGCCTCCGGCTCCTGTCCATGATCGGGCGAAGGCCATGCAGCTGCTGGCCGAGGCGGGTTATCCCAACGGCTTCGACGCCGGCGACTACTACTGCGACGCCACCTACGCCAACCTCGCCGAAGCGGTGCTCAACGACCTTCAGGCGGTGGGTATTCGCGCCAAGCTGCGACCACTGGAGCGGGCCGCGTTCTTCAAGGGTTACTCAGAGAAGGGCTATAAGAACATCATTCAGGGTGCCAGCGGGGCCTTTGGCAACACCGCCACGCGTCTTGAGAACTTTGTGGTCAAGGGAGGCGCCTATGTTTACGGCAGCTACCCTGACATCGACGCGCTGTTTGAACAGCAGGCGGTCGAACTCGACACCAAGAAGCGGGAAGCAACGCTGCACCAGATCCAGCGGCTCGTGCACGAGCGCACCATCTACGCGCATATTTGGCAATTGGCCTTCATCAACGGTGCTGGTCCGCGGGTCGGCGAGTCGGGGCTCGGCCTGATCGAAGGCCACGCCTACTCAGCGCCCTATGAGGACGTGACGCTGGCAGGCAAGTAGTCGCCGCTGGGATTTGCCTACTGGTCGTCCGCTTCCGCCAAGCGCCCAGGTTTTTCTGACAAACAACAGGCAAATTGGGAGGAAATCAAAATGGCTCGCATAACTCGCCGCAAGTTCATTAAGGCGTCGGGTGCCGGCGCACTGGCCGTCAAGACCGGTGGCATGGCCGGCATTTTGGCGGCTAGCAAAGCGCCAGCTTACGCGCAGTCCACAACCATGCACTGGCTGAAGTGGAACGATTTCGTCCCGGCCGGCGATCAGATCTTGCGCCAATCGATGTTGGCCGAAGCCGAGAAGGCGCTTGGGTTCAAGATCAACCTCGAGACCATCGGGCTCAATGACCTGCAGCCGCGCGCGACGGCGGCGATCCAGGTCCAAGCTGGTCCCGACATTATCATGATTTTTGACAACAAGGCTCAACTTTATGCCGATAGCTGCGCCGACGTGTCGGCTGTGTGCGAGGCGATTGGCTCCGCGCAGGGTGGTTACTACGACATCGCCAAGGCGAACACCCACGATGGTAAGAAATGGATTGCTGTACCCTATTGTATCATCGGCGCCATGATCGCTTACCGGAAATCCTGGTTCGACGAGATTGGTGTCAGCAAATTCCCGGAGACCTGGGAGGAGTATCGAGAAATCGGCAAGAAGCTCAAGGCGGCGGGCCATCCTCTCGGACAAACCCTCGGTCACACGGTCGGAGATGCGCCCGCATTCGCCTATCCCTACTTGTGGTCCTGGGGCGGTCGCGAAGTCGAGGCCGACGGCAAGACTGTCAACCTCAACACAAAAGAGACAGTCGAGTCAGTCAAATTCATGACTGCGTTCTGGAAAGAAGCGCACGACGAAAGTGGTCTTGCTTGGGACGACTCCAACAACAACCGTGCCTTTCTGTCTGGCACAATCAGTGCCACACTGAATGGCGCTTCCATCTACATTGAATCCTTGCGCAAGCCCGACCAATACCGGACCGACAAGGGAGCGCAGATGAAGACGGACATTCTGCATGCGCCGCTGCCCAGAGGGCCTGCCGGCCAGTTCGGTGTACACCCCTTCCAATGCATGATGGTGATGGGCTACTCGAAGAACCAGAAGCAGGCCATGGAGTTCTTGAAGTGGTTCCACTCGACCGAAGTCTATGACAAATGGTTCAACGTCCAGAGGGGGTTTGCCACTGGTCCCACCAAGCAGTGGGAGAATCACAAGATGTGGGGGGAGGATCCGGTAATGGCGCCTTACCGCGTCGCGCCTCGGCTCGGTCGTGTCTACGGCCATGCCGGACCAGCGGGACCAAAGGCGGCCGAAGTGCTCTCCAAATACATCATCGTCGACATGTACGCCAAAGCCGTCCAGGGCGCGTCCGCCGAGGACGCGGTCAAGTGGGCCGACGGCGAGGTGCGCAAGGTCTACGGCTGATCATTCGGGCACGTCGCCCGTTTTCGGCGCTCGAGGCGCACAGCGCTCCGAATCACAGCGCTCCGAATCTAAGGCCGCAAGTGGGGCAAGTGGGGTCGGTTTTTTTGAAGTTTGCCGACCTCATTTCCTGCCGCCGTTGCCTACCCTGTTGCAATGAGCCTTCCAGCCGAACGCTCCTCGAGCAAGCTGCGCAATGGCCATTGGAGGATCGGCGTAGCTAAATGGACCCTCAGATCGCCGGTCCGAGGCTCGTCCCTGGCGAAATACACCGGGGACCAGTTGTTGACCACGCCCTTTATGGCCGGTCTGCCCTCCAGTAGCGGCTGTGCCGACGAAGGGACGCCAGCATCCATACGCCACCCAGCACCATAATTCCGCCGACTATTGCATAGCCCAACAGGTCGAGGGACAAGCCGATGACACCGATCCCAGCGCCGAAAAGGATCAGACAGAGCGCGCCAACAATCCACACCATCAGTCACCGCCAATCGCTTTTGGCCAATCCCAACTACGCTTGCTACCACGAATGAGGTTTGCGAACCTCGGCGATGATCTATTGGCATTAATGGAAGATCCGAGTTAACCAAATCCGGCTGTGCCGATAAAACCGTCCGATCCGGCGCGCTGGAAACGACGCCAATAGGCAGGGCCATGCCGCGGGGCGCTGGCTTGTACTCGGCCGAGGCATCCGATCGTACCCGTCGGTAGTCGGCCGGCGTCATGCCGGTCACCACAATCCGCGCCGACTTGCTCGTGCTTGCCAATATTCCTCGCGATCAAACCGTACCCCCCGCCGCCTCGGCGTCGCGACCTGAGCCGACACCGGCGGGAGAGCGCGACAGCAATGATCGCGGTGCGGCGCACGTTGCTCTCCAGGACTTGCGCTTGAACTGGGGTAGGTGGCCTGACTGATGCTGTGCACCGGTTTAATATTACGATGCATTCGACGACGAATGTGTGTCTCCGCGCTGGGCAGTGAGTGCTCGATTGGCTCCTCGTAGTCGACTTCGGCAGGCCCTCGTGTTGGGGCTTTCTTCCTACGCATGGGTTCGCATCCTGTTCGCGATGACGAATGAAGCATAGGATTAGTGCACATCCGGTCTGGCGAAAGCCACGGCCGAGAACACCGTGAGGCGCGCATGCTGTTCGGAATCGATCCACTGCTGTCTCTCGGCGTTGTGCTTGCGACCGCCGCAACGGATGCCGTGTACGTGATGTTCACTTCTGCCGTTGTTGCACGACGCCGCGTGCCTGCGGCGAGCTGGAGCAGCGTTTGGTATTTGCTTTCATCATTCGCCGTGATTTCCTATACAAACAACTGGGTCTACGTACTGTTCGCTGCGATCGGCTCCTGGATCGGCGCTTACGCCACGATGACATTTCTGCATGGGCCGCCCAGTAATCCGCCAGCGCCCCTCAAGCCATCGCCGATCGGAAGCACAAATGAAAGATCATGACGGAGCAAGCCGAAATTAGTCGGCATGGGCGGCATGAGAGAGCTCAGCAGTCGAGCCAAGCAGAGATTGCCCCACACAAATCAAAGAATTTGGGAGTGAAGCAGTGTTCGAGATTACTGCCATTGACGCTACGCACGCGCTCATGGAGGAGGCATTCGCCCTGCGCCATCAAGTGTTTGTCGTTGAACAAGGGGTTCCGCAAGAACTCGAGGTGGATGACGATGACAAAATCGCCACCCATCTCGTCGCACTTTCGCAGGGTCGCATCGTTGGTACTCTTCGAATAGTGCTTCATGGCTGTACCGCAAAGATCGGAAGGATGGCAGTCTCAGCGTCGCGGCGGAAAAATGGCATTGGTCGTGACTTAATGGAGTTCGCAGCCGTCACAGCAGCGCGAAAAGGTGTCGAGGACATCATTCTCAACGCCCAAGTTTCTGCTCGCGACTTTTATGCACGACTTGGCTACGTGCAAGAAGGTCCGCTATTCGACGATGCGGGCATCCCGCACGTGTTAATGCGAAAGCATCTGAGCGAAGTGCTCGCATAACAGCGTCGGATATCGTCAAGGTGATCAACACGGTGGGTCGGCGCCGGCTGGACTGACGGACAAGGATCGGGTGGCGTTCGCCCTACCGGCGCGACCGCCAAGCTGGGCAACAGGTCCTAACCGCGATGATGGGCACGCGGCCGCAAACAGTCCGGCTACGGGTTGACGGACTCGTCGACCGACCTTGCGGCGTGAATGCTCGGTCATCCGAGGGTTCGCGCATGGACCTACATCAGCGGTGATCTCCAAAATAATCGGACGCGCTCGTGGACGAAGTGACACTCTACTGGCTGACGACCTCTGAAGGGATCAAGCAAGCTCCATCCCTGACTTGAGCAAATTTGGCTCAGCTCAGCCGACATGTTCGTCTGCAAATCGGCGGCCGTCTCGGTGCAACACCTTAGTAAGCGTGGGGCAAAGCCTTAGACCGTTCCTGCGGTTATCTGATCGCCCTAGCAAATGGGCGGTCCAATCCTAAAAACTCAAGTTAAATCAAGGATGAGTGATGTCACGTTCATGCTCTTGAAGCGTAGCAACGCTCTCATATGTTCAGTGTCGTGACATACCAGAAAAGGAAGATGATCATGAAGAAGGTGTTAGCGTTGTCGCTTTTGGCGTTGTCGATTTTTAGTTCGACCTTGGGGCCTGCAATGGCTGCCTCAGAAGACGCAGCGATCATGTCAGAGCGGGGCGCGCGGGGATGGGATGGGCCGCAGGATCCTTCGGGTCCATTCGCCCCTCCCGGCTAATAAGGGCTGAAAGCTTGCCACGGTGCGTTGCTTCCTCTTCCAGGCTGGCCCTGTACAGCGCAGCAACGCCCGCGGCACCAAAGCAACGGCCGATAACGCAGCCTTTGCGCCGTGGCGGAGGCCACTAGGTGTTTGCCGCGTCCCATTCTGACAACTCTCGCGGATTCGCCTCGTAGAAACATCCTGTCAAAGCTTGATATTCAGTAGGCTAGGGCAACTGATGCCATGCGAGTGTCTCGATTCATATGCTTGCTACCCTTAGTTTTGGCCTGCAGCACAGCTCAGAGCCAATCTCCTCAGATGTTTGAGGCCCCGAAGCCGCCGACGCAAGAGGTCAACGCCGAGTGGTTGAAGGCGTGCCTGGCAGATTGGGACTCGGGCACGCACATGACCAAAAACGAATGGGCCGTCACATGTCGCCGCCTGTCGGAGGAGCCCGCAGAGCGGGGCGATGCCTCCAATGACTTTGAACCTATCTATAGACCTGCGCGCAAGGGAACTCGCGGTTATCTTCCCGATGTGCCATGACAAACCCGGCGATGGCGTGATCCCACTCCTGATATGCTCGGATCACGCCTATCACGTGCACGGCCTTTGAACCACGGCGGCATCGCCGCCCACACGAGGCGGGGTTAATAGGATTTGAAGTGAGGCGATGGCACGCTCGTTGCGGCCCCTACACGCGCGCCGAAGCTGGCGCTCGATGAATCAAGCGCGGCGCTGGAAGGAGCAAGCAGTCATCGAGCGATTTTACAGACGAGACGAGCCGATGCGCCGGTGCTCAGGTGCGGCCGGCTGGTCCCGGTAAACCGGGCACTCAAATCGCTACTGGAAGCCAGCGTACTTTAGGGAGAGACGCTCAGACCTCTGGCTAGTCTGGGTTTGTGATACAGCGCACAGCGCCCTGAATTCGTCCGCCTACGCTCATCGCGACCGACCGATGGTCACCCTGCGTGGGGAGGCATTTGACCGACCGTCGTGGCCGGCTCTCATTGCTTCGTAGGAGACACAATCATGACTGACACGAATCGTCGCGCATTCTTGGGGGGACTAGTTCTTGCAACAGGAGGCCTTGCCGCCTCACAATCGTTGGCCGTCGGTAACGACGGACACGCGCTGGGCTACGATGTGGCACCAGCGGCAAATCATATGGCGTTGGTCCCCCGGCGCACGGGAGATCCCGTGACCTTCAGCGCTTCCCTCGACCAGTCCCCGATCAAGGCCACGTCAGGTGGCTGGGCTCGGGACATCACCAGCAAGTCTCTCCCAATTGCTGCCAGCATTGCCGGAGCGCATCTCTATCTCAACCCCGGTGGGGTTCGCGAGATGCACTGGCACAATTCGGCGGAGTGGGCTTACATCTTGACCGGGCACTGTCAGGTGACGGTCGTCGATCCGCAAGGCGAAACCGAGGTCGCAAACTACGCTGCGGGAGACCTTTGGTATTTTCCAAAGGCGCACGCGCACGCAATCCAGGCGCTGGGAACCGAACCTTGTCATGCAATCCTTGCTTTCGACGATGGTTTGTATTCAGAGCATGGAACCTTTGGTTTGAGTGATTGGCTCAGCAGGTTGGATCCGACTCTCCTCTCACGAGCACTTGGCCTACCGAAGGACATCGCGACTACGATCCCGACGGGCGAAGTTTACATCAAGCAGGGAGAGATGATCGCGCGTGAGAGTGCAATGGCCAAAGCCACGCAAGTGCTGGATCAATCGCGAACGCATCGCCATCGGCTGATGGCCCAGAAACCTCGGGTCAAATCGTCCGGTGGAACCCTTCACGTCGCATCGGCACACGAATATCCAATATCGACTACCTTCACGGGGGTGATTACCAAGTTAAACCCAGGCGCCATGCATGCACCACATTGGCACCCCAACGCCAACGAGTGGCACTATGTTGCAAAAGGACGCACGCGCGTGACCCTCTTTGCAGCGGACAAGCGCATGGCGGTTGCGGAACTATCGGTGGGAGATTGCGCCTATATCCCGACTGGGTGCGGACATACCGTAGAAAATATCGGTTCTGCCGAATGTGAGATTGTCGGCGTTCTCGACAGTGGTAGCTATTCGGAGGCGTTGTTGTCGGATTGGTTGACGCAGGTGCCGCGCCAGCTCCTGGCCAACAATCTTGGTTTGCCTGAAAAAGTGTTCGAAACGGTCACGAAGAAAAAGTCGGCCATTGTTGCGATGGGCTGAGCGTCCTTTGCCATAGCCACGGGCACCTTCGGTCAAGGGCAAAAGCTAAAGAGCATCGATCGAGATCCGCCACTTTGCTGGCACTGAGCACATGGGGCGGGGATGGATCTTAGGGTATTGAGTGAGCTTCCGACAAAGGCTATCGACCCCGCGAACTCCGCTGGTGACGCCATTTCTCGCGCCAGCTGAGCGTGAGGGCCGCCCTTGACCCGGATCATTGACCACTGGAACTGGATGAATGCTGGGGACAACGCTCGCCGTTGACCCCGCCGGTCAATTGCCACGTAAAGCGAAGATACGAAAGGCTGCTCGGCTACTTGAAATCGGAAGCTGTCGGGCAGTCCGTCGAAATGATCATCCCTCCGCACCTGCGCGGCCCACACAACGCTGGCTTCCACGGTTCGTGAAGACTGGCAACACCGGACTCGGGTGATACAAGAGCATGCAGCCTCTGTTCGACCTGCGCACCCTTCCCGATTCTGGTTGGAGCGAACCGCAGCAATCCGTGTCGATCCGGCCTCACACAGCGCCAGCAACCGATAACAGACTGCCAAGACGCGATCGCCGCGCGGGCTGCTGGCAGTCCCCTGCCAGCTCGTATCGAGGTGACGCCGGCATTTAGACGATCTTGAACCGTCCAAAGATCGCCCTGGTTCTTCTCGCCGCTTCCTCGGCGGTCGGCTTTCGGGTCATGCCCTTTTGCGTGATGTTGGCCTGGTGCCTGACCCCATATCTGCTCCGAGAGCACAGCCGAACGGGCGGGCCGGCCGCGGCTCACTTTCAACTACTGATTGAGAGTGTCCGGCCTGATGAAGCTTCTCAACAAGTCCTCCGCAGCGTCGATGTTCTTGGCGTCCTTCGGATAAGCAGGCCTTCTCGCGGCAAGGATAGGGAATGCAGCGGCCGCGGGTGTTAGTCGCGGCAATCTAGGCGACCGTTGGCGACACCAAAATGTCGGCCGCATGTTGAACAACACCGTGGCGAGAGAGTACGATGGCTCGATGCCAACGCGGTCGACGCGGCAGAACGTCAAAGATGCGGCGAGGAAGGCGGGGCGATGTGGTGCTTCGGGATGCTGTTGCTCCTGATGACGCGTTGACTAGCGCGGTACTGCCGCCGATGACGGTGCTCTGCAGATAGTCGCGAAGGGCGTCGAGGCGCAAAGTGGAAAGCTCATTTCGCGACGCCAGGGACCAGGTCTTAGCTCAAACTGCCAATCCGCCAGAGCCGCAAGGGTGCCCATGATCAAGCCTTGGATTTTCGAGTTCCTGTATGCACCGGGCGCCCAGGGAGAGGATGTCGGCCCGCAGACTGCCACGGCAGTTTTCGATGCGGGCGTTGCCCTCTGGCAGCGCATCGACCGGCTCGGGTTCGAAGGCATCTTCTTCAGCGAGCACCATTTCGGCCTGTCCTACAGCCCTTCGCCCAACCTGTTGATTGCGAGCATTGCCCGCTCCACTGAGCGATTGCGGCTCGGCACCATGGGCATGGTACTGCCGCTCTATCAGCCGTGGCGCATCCTCGAGGAGATTGGCATGCTTGACCACCTGACGGGTGGGCGGCTGGAGATCGGTTGCGCCAGCGGCGTGCCGCAGGAGCTTATCCAGATTGGTATTGCGGGAGAAGAGAACCGTGAGCGCTTCAACGAGGCCCTGGCGATCCTTGACGCCTGGCTCGAGCAACCGATGATCTCCCATCATGGGCGCTACTACAACTTCGAAAACCTGCGTATTGTGCCGCGACCTCTGCAGCAACCCTCCCCGCCCAAGTGGACGACGGTGGTCAGCACGGCCTCGGCGACCAAATCCGCCGGGCGCGGGTCCAAGATCTGCACGGCTTTCGAGTCCGTGGCGCGCATCAAGGAAATTTTCGATGCCTATCGCGATGAGGCCGACCGGCTCGGTATTGCTTGCGGCCCGGAACAGCTCGCCATCCGCCGTAACATCTCGATCGCGCCGAGCCAGGCCGAGGCGCGTGAGAGATCGCAGGTGGCAATGGAGATGGCTCGCAAGGTGCTCGCGGGCGACCACCGTGTGCGCCCGCAGGGCTCATGGTTGCTGGATGCGCCGAAGTCTGGCTCCGGCTTCTCGGTGCATGACGATGAGTTCATAGCCGGCACGCCGGCGCAGGTCGCCGAGCAGGTTATCACGCAATGCCGTGCCTGCGGCGCGGGTCATGTTCTAGCGATCCTGGGCCGCGCGGTCGATCAGCACCGCATGCGGGCGGTCGAGTTGTTCGGCGAGCAGGTGATCCCGATTCTGCGCCGCGCGGAGGTCGCGTAGGAAACCGGATCGCGAAAGGAATCAATGGGCGGAAGAGTTGAGGAGCACAATCCCGGCAACAGCGGTTCTCAGATCGTGATAGAGGGCGTCAACCACCTCTATCGCCCGCCCAAGGGTCGGCCCCTACTGGCGCTGGAGAATGTCTCGCTCGAGGTACGGCCACGCGAGTTTCTGGCGCTGCTCGGGCCATCAGGCTGCGGCAAGTCCACCCTGCTCTACCTGATCGGTGGGTTCTTGCCGACCGAGAGGGGGAGCATCCTGCTCGATGGTGCGTCGATCAGCGGTCCCGGACCCGACCGAGGCATCGTCTTCCAGCATTTCGCGTTGTTCCCGTGGAAGACGGTGCGTGGGAACGTGCTTTATGGCCTAAAGAAGATGGGCCTCGGGCGCGACGAACGGGAAAAGCGCGCACAAGCCTTCATCGATCTGGTCGGGCTGACCGGCTTCGAGGATAGCTACCCCTCACAGCTCTCCGGCGGCATGAAGCAGCGCACCGCCATCGCCCGGACTCTCGCCATTGATCCCAAGATCCTCCTGATGGACGAACCATTCGGTGCTCTCGACGCCCAGACCCGGCACCTCATGCAGAGCGAACTCTTGGGGATCTGGCGCCGCAGCCCCAAGACGGTGATCTTTGTCACTCACGACGTGCAGGAGGCAGTCCATCTCGCCGACCGTGTGGCGGTGATGACTGCGCGCCCCGGCCGCATCAAGACCATCGTCAATATCGGCCTCGACAAAGGCGACCCCGGCATCACCAAATCCAAGGCCTTCATCGACACCGTGGACGCGATCTGGGGCCTCGTCCGCGAGGAGGCCATCAAGGCGCAGGGGGCGCGTGTCTCGTCGTGAGTGTCCTTTTGCGCCACTTGCCGCTCGTGCTCATGGCGATCGCCTGGGAGATGGCGACACGGATGGGTTTGGTCTCGCAACTGGCCTTGCCGCCGTTGAGCCAGGTGGTACTGGCCTGGATTGAGATGCTCAAAAGCGGCGAGCTTGTCGCCAACGGCACCTCCTCGCTCTGGCGCGCGGGCGCCGGTCTCGGCCTGGCCATCGCCGTTGGCGCTGCGCTCGGCCTCGCCATGGCCTGGTGGCGACCCGTCAACGCGGCGCTCGGACCTTTGGTCGAGATGTTGTATCCCGTGCCCAAGTCGGCGCTGATCCCCGTGACGGTGCTATGGCTCGGTTTTGGCGACGGCTCCAAAATCCTGCTCATCTTCCTGGGCTGCATGCTGCCGGTGACGCTGGGCACCTTCAACGGCGCACGAGGCAGCGACTACGCACTAGTTTGGTCTGCGCGCAGCCTGGGCGCGAACCGACTTAGCGTGCTCTGGGACGTAGTACTGCCGAGCGCGCTGCCGGAGATGCTCAACGCCATCCGCACCGCGCTCGCACTCGCCTTCATCCTGCTGGTTAGCGCCGAGCTTATCGTGGCGCGCGAGGGGCTCGGTTACCTTATCGGCTACCTTGGCGCTAACGGGACCTATGATGCTATGTTCGCCGTGGTGCTGACGGTGGCGTTTCTCGGTTTCGCCGCCGACCGTGCTTATCAGGCGCTGATGCAAAGGCTGCTGATATGGCGCGACTAACTGGCATCCGCAGCGAGACGGTGCCGGCGACGCAGCCGGATGCAATCCTGCGCGGTCTCGCCGCCGCCGGGCGGTTGGCCCCTATCGTGCTCCTCGCTCTTGCATGGGAGGCGTTGGCGGCGAGCGGCACGGTCACGCCCTTTCAGCTGCCACGCTTCAGCGCCGTGCTAACCCGCATCTGGACCGACGCCATAGCCGATGATCTCGCTCTCAACACCGCCCTGACGCTCTATCGGGCTCTCGTCGGCTTCGGTATTGCGGCGGTCGCCGGCATTCTCATCGGCGTGGGCATGTCGCGCTACGGCGTGGTTCGCTGGCTGCTTGATCCAATTGTGTCGGTTGGCTTTCCAATGCCCAAGATCGCCTTCCTGCCCGTCATGATGCTCTGGCTCGGCGTTTATGACCTTTCAAAAATCGCCATGGTGGTCCTCGACGCCATCTTCCCTGTGATTACGGGGACCATCGCCGGCATCGCCGGCGTCGACCGGCAACTGCTTTGGTCCGCGCGAAACATCGGGGCCACCGAGCGTGAGGTGCTGTGGCAGATCGTGCTGCCCGCCGCCAGCCCACAGATCATGACCGGCCTGCAGGTGGCCCTGCCGATCGCCCTGATCGTCGCCGTGGTTGCCGAGATGCTGATGGGCGGCTACGGCCTCGGCGGCGCGATGGTGCAGGCCTCACGGTTCGCAGACTCACGCGGCGTGTTCGCCGGCATCGTCGAGATCGCCGTGGTCGGCTACGTGCTTGTCAAGGCGATGGCGCTGGTGCGCCGTCGCCTGCTGATCTGGCATCAAGAGGCGGAGGCGCCGAGCACGCTGTGAAGCTCCGAGCTGTTGCTTGGTCCGCGCCGCCGAAGATCGAGCCTATTTCAGCCGCGCCGCTGCTTCCTTAACGATGGAAAGATCCGTGTGCTGGGTCAAGTCCACCCGGCCCTTCACGAAGCCGAGATCCGTCGTCATGTCGAGGTTTCTTTGCAGCGCCTCCAAATTCGGCAGCATATTGGGATCGCGGTAGTAGTCCTTGTCGGTGAATAGCCAGCCGAAACGCTCCGCCGGTTGCTTGGTGACCTTGGCAGCAATCTCCGCCGCGGCTGTCTGATTGGCAGGGTCGAGATACCAGTGCACGATGCGCAGCGTGTCCTCCATGAAGTCCACCATCGCCGCCCGGTTTCTGTCGAGGAACGGCTTTCTGACGGCCCACACCAGCATTTCCGTCTCGCCGATAGCGTCACGCTGCTGGAATAACGGCCGCGCAATCTTGCGCAGCTCCGGGTCGAGCGAAAACGGCAACACGCCCGGGATGAGGTCAACCTTTTTCTCGGTCAGCATCGCCCGCATGGTCGGGAATGGCGTCTCCAGCACGGTGTAGTCGCGCTTGTCCTCAAGCCCGTTCTTGCGCAGCATCGCGCGCATGGCCACGTCAACAGCACTGCCGGCAGCGTTGGAAGCCACGACTTTGCCCTTGAGATCCTGCGCGCTTTTAATGGGACCGTCGGCCAGCACCAGGTACTCGTGCGTGTAGCGGCCGGGTACGCCGTCGCGAAACTCGTGGGCGATCACGCGCAGGTCGTCGAGCCCGGCGTTCTTTATGGCAATTGCAAGCGTCGAATAGGCAAGGTTTGCTACCTCCAACTCACCACTCGCCAGCGCCGTCACCATTGGCGGGGTCCCAGCGTAGCGCACCGCCTCCATGGTGTAGGATTTCCCGAGATGCTGTGCCAGTTCCTTCTTTTCCAGCATGATGGAGGCCCAATTCGACACGGGGGCCACCCATGATACGCGAACCTTGATCGGCTGCTGGGCGCTTGCTGGCAAGGCGCCGGGCGCTGCTAGCGCCATAGATCCAGCGAGAATGGCCGTTAGCACACGCATACATTTCCTCCCACTTCTGCGATTTGTTGGAAGCTTACTCGATGTTGTCACTTGGATGAATATTGCCCGTTATGATTTCAATCGCGCGCTCGTGCGACTGGTAGGTCCACCTGTGCGAACGTCGCAACAAGGCCCAAGACTTCCGCACCCCCGCGATCGGCGCCAGCCGCTGCAGGTTCTAGAGAGGCGCTCAGTCAATGCTGATGGCGGGAAAAAGTGACCGCATCCGAGCCGGTCCGAACCTGGCGGAGGCGATTGATTGGCTAAGAGTTCGGTACCAGCAAGCCTGCAAGCGCGCGCCTTGGATCTCAACTACGTAGCCGCGGCAGAGGCCACACGCAACCCGCGCGTCCACGACATTTCGCGGGCTTTTGAGATAGGCGCGTTCACCAGCTGCGGAATTAGAGCTTCCCAGTTCGGCGGCATGCTTCTGCCTAGCGCTCAACGACGTCATCGCCGAGAAACAGCGCCCGACCGCCGGCGCCATTGCGCTCACAATCCCTCCCACATCGGGACGATCACCAGCAACGGTCGAGCCTGCATCAGGGGTACAGCCCAAATCAGTGTTTGCACTGATTCTATGCCCAGACTGCCGGCGCCATAGTGCAGAGCGCTGCTCCTTTGCCAGCAGGCGCCGCCCGATCCGAACGGGCGGCGTGGCGTCCCACACGCGCGAGCCACCGTAAAGGGATGGCATATCGGCCATGTCCTGCAATCCGCAACGAGACGCCGGCATCGAAGCAGGCTCAATAGGAGCTAGAGGCCGCGCCGTATCGCCCGGAAGACGTGCCCTGAGGTAACCCTAGACGTTCAAGCCAGAGGAGCCCGCGATTGTCAGACGATCGAAATGGCCCCGAGCGATACGGCATTTCACTGTCCGATAGGCGCACTCGTGCGAGACTGGCCGCCATCGGGGCCATCATTCTGGCAATCGCTGGGTGCTTCGTCTATGTGGCCGGCTGGCTCTCACCCAACCTTCTCACCCAGGCGCGGGTGATAGATAGGTTCGAACGGGTGGATGGGGTCTATCCCGGCTTCAGGCGTAACCACGCCAAAGGCGTCTGCATCACAGGTAGCTTCGAAAGCAACGGTCAGGGCGCACGTTTGTCCAGGGCAGCATTGTTCAGACCCGGCCGTGTACCGATTATCGGGCGTTTCTCGCTTGGTGGGGGCCATCCTCAAATGCCTGATGGACCGATGGCCGTGCTCGCTATGGCTTTGAGCTTTCGGCCGGTCGGCGGCGAGGAGTGGCGAATGGCCATGGTCGACCTGCCCATCTTCATCGTGAAGGACGTCCAGGGTTTCTACGATAACCTGCTCGCTTCGAAACCAAATCCGGCAACAGGGCAGCCCGACCCTGCGAAGACGGCCGCCTTTGCCGCCGCCCATCCCGAATTCGTGCGTGCGATGCAAGTGATCAAGAACCATCCATCCCCTTCTGGCTTCGCCGACGCCAGTTACCATAGCCTCAACGCATTTCGCTTTGTCAATTCGGTCGGCGAAACACGAGCCGTGCGCTGGTCGATGGCGGCGGGCGAGCCGTTCGCACCGGCCACCGCCGAGCAGGGCAAGAGCTCGGACAAGAATTATCTGTTCGACAATGTGATTGCACGCCTCGCGCGCGGGCCCGTGCAGTGGCATCTGATTGTTATCATCGGGCAGCCGGCCGACGTGACCAACGACCCGACGATAGCTTGGCCAACTGATCGCGAACGCGTCGACGTCGGCACGCTCACGATCAATAGAGCAGAGAGCGAAGCACCTGGCAATTGCCGGGATATCGTCTTCGATCCGCTGATACTGCCGTGGGGCATCGAAGCATCCGACGACCCTATGCTCAGCGCCAGATCAGCCACCTACTCTGAGTCATTCAGGCGGCGTGAGGGAGAGAGGAAGACGCCGAGCGCAATCCAGGTTCCCGCCAATCACAAGGGATCGTGAGCATGGCGCAGCACCGACCGTTCACGCTGCTATCGCGCATTCTCCACTGGACGATGGCTGTCATGATCCTGACGATGCTGTTCATTGGCATTGGCATGGTTGCCTCGCTTGCAAACTACCATTGGCTCATCTCGATCCATAAACCGTTGGGCATCCTCGTGCTCGTCCTGGTCGCGGTCCGCCTGTTGAACCGCCTCCTCAACCCCCCGCCTGCGCTGCCTGAAGGAATGCCCAGATGGCAGCGATTTGCGGCACACGGCTCGCACGTCTTGCTCTATGCGCTGATGTTCGCTTTGCCGTTTGTCGGCTGGTCGATGCTGTCGGCCGGCGGGTATCCCGTCGTGCTCTATGGACCGCTGCAATTGCCGCCGATCCTGCCGCAAAACCCGACCCTCTTCGCGATGCTCCGTACGACCCATACCGTGCTGGCGTTCGTCCTCTTCGCCGTCTTTCTGGCTCACCTGGCTGCCGCGCTCCTACATGCGCTAATTTTCCGCGACGAGGTGTTCCCCAGCATGTCGTGGGGGTTCGGCAGTGCAACAACGAGCGGCGTTCACCCGGTCGTTCGGGCGGCCGGCCGGCCGGGTAAGCCATGAGCGTCCAAATCGAGGGCTCCGCTCCATTCGACGGTGGGGCAATGGCGGCCAAGGTGCCTGGCGGCGGGCATTCAGCGGGCCATAGTCCACTCGGCGGGTGGGGCAAGAACGACCCATTCTTCCTGCCGGCGGGCACGGAAGCGTTCAAACGTGACCTCTCAGACGCGCAAGTCCGCTCCATTGACACCAAGCACTTCGCGCTTGAGACGCACTGTGACGAGATTGCTGAGGCAATGCGCAATTTCCTCACGCGCTGATTGCGCACCCAGCCCGCCCACCCATCTGCAGCGGGTGGGCCACCGGGCCATGGAGAGCTGTGATGCGTGCAACGTTCTCGAGAAATTCGGTGGACTGGACAGCCTAGTCTATAGAGACATTCCCGAGCCGGAACCGAAGGTCGGCTATGTGGTCATTCAGATTGAGGCATTCGGCATTAATCACGCCGAGATGCACATGCGCCGAGGCGAATGGGCCGAAGCCGCTCCAGTCATTGGCATCGAATGCGTCGTGATGCCCGCCCCGGCGCACTGGGTACGCCAATCCGGCGCGGTGTGTTCCGCTGGCGCGGGTTCCCTTTGTCGACGCTGCGACGCCGCCCTCGCGGGCGCCGCCACACGACCCGGGGCGGGCGTGGTCCGCTAGTCCCTCACCCGTATGAAAGTTTCATTCACGCCACCACGCCGGTTTAACCGGCGCACGAGGAGAAAAGCTCATGCTTGGACGAGAAAATTATGATTGCCTGATCCTTGGCAGCGGACAAGGTGGTAAGCTGCTCGCCTGGCATTTGGCCCGCTCGGGGCAGCGCGTCGCGGTCGTCGAGCGCCGTTGGGTCGGAGGCTCGTGTCCCGCCGTTGCCTGCCTGCCCAGCAAAAACGTGATCTGGAGTGCGCGCGTTGCGCATCTCACTCGACACGCAGCTCATTTCGGCACAGAGACCGGTCCAATCGCCACCGACATGGCGAAAGTTCGCCGCCGCAAGCAGGACATGATTGATCGTGAGATCGCCTTCCACCTCAATGCTTATAAGTCCAGCGGCGCGGAGCTCATCATGGGTAGCGGTCGCTTTGTTGGACCGAGGACGATCGAAGTGGCCCTCAACGCGGGCGGCACGCGCCTGCTGACCGGTGGCAAAGTCGTCATCGATGTCGGCTCGCATGCGGCTATCCCCAGCATTCCCGGGCTGAAGGCCGCGAAACCGCTTACCCATATCGAGGCGCTGGAGCTCGATGCTCTGCCATCACAGCTCCTGGTGCTCGGCGGCGGCTACGTCGGCCTGGAAATGGCCCAGGCCTTTCGTCGATTTGGCAGCCGCGTGACGATCATAGAGGCGGGCCCTCAGATCGTAGGTCGCGAGGACCGCGACATCGCCGAAGAGATGCAGCGTCTTCTTGCCGACGAAGGTATCGGCTTCCTCATTGAGGCGGAGACCCTCAAGGTGCAGGGCCGATCTGGAGGAGAGGTCTGGGTGACCGTGCGTACCGCTTCTGGCGAGCACAGGATCGAGGGCAGCCACCTCTTGGTTGCTGCGGGGCGTATCCCGAACACCGCCGGCATTGGCCTTGAAAAAGCGGGCGTCGAACTGGATGGCCGCGGCTACATCCGCGTCAACGAGAGACTGGAGACGACTGCGCCCGAGGTCTGGGCGCTTGGCGAATGTGCCGGCAGCCCACAGTTTACCCATGTCTCGGTCGATGACTTCCGCATCATTCGAGACAATTTAGGCGGCCGGAACCGAAGCACGCGCGACCGGCTGGTGCCATACTGCATGTTCACCGACCCGCCGCTCGCCCGGGTGGGGCTGAGCGAGGGCGAGGCGCAACGGCAGGGCATCATCGTGCGTCTTGCGAAACTGCCAATGAGCAGCGTGCTGCGGACGGCGGCGACGGAAGAAACGCAAGGCTTCATGAAGGTTGTCGTCAACAGCGATGACGACCGCATTCTCGGCTTTACGATGATTGGCTCGGAAGCCGGCGAGGTCGTAGCGGCGGTGCAAATGGCGATGTTGGCCGACTTGCCCTATCCGAGGCTCCGCGATGCCGTCATTGCGCACCCAACGATCGCCGAAGGGCTTGGGCTTCTTCTGACCAACGTACCGTTGCGGTCAGATGAAAGATGAGCGCGCCGGAGCCGCAGGAACACGGCAACACCCGCAAAGCCTGAGCTACGCGTTGGGTCGGGCACGCCGGCAACATTTTGCGGCCAAGCCGGCAACTTCTTAGTGTTCTTGGTGTTCGGGTCGTGAGGCGCCGGCCGCTGAGCTTTATACGCCGCCGCGCACGGCTTCACCCGTCGCGCACTGAGCATCTACCGGAGCCAGCCTTTGCCTGCCACATGGCAGCGTGCGCCATCTAGATTGGCAGCCAACGGCGCTCGCTATTGATACCGTCGGCGGAGGTGATCGGCGCGCCTGGGGCCAGCGGCATCCTCCCGAGCCTAAGCGCGGCATATGGGGCAAAGCCATTAACGCACCTCGATCACCCGGCGCCGACCCGATCCTGGCTTGCAGGCGCGGATGAAAACCAATGTTTCCCGTTTTACCGCCCGCGGATCTCCCACGCATCCGAAGCCACACATCGGTATAGCGAGCATGCCCATTCAGGGTTTGCCCCAATGCCTGGAGACCTTACTCGAAAGCATGCTGCTGAGGATTTGTCGAAGAGCGGCGCAAACTGAAGACAGCATTTTGCACTTCGCCAGCGATGTCATCAACCCGTGTCCGCGTTGACCCTTGTAGGTAGCGGAGCACAGTGAGCAGGGACAGGCGGGATTGCGTTCGATGAGCAGGAGAGGCGACCCGCGGCGTGGCCTTCGGTGTTCAGGGGCGCTCCGCTGGCCAGTTGTTGGCTGTGCCGCTTTCTTCGCTGCCTCCTGTCAGTCCGCCGGCGTCCTGGATCCAAGAGGCCCGGTCGCCTCGGCAGAGCGGCTGCTGCTCATCAACGCCACGGCGATCATGCTGGTGGTCGTGGTTCCGGTAATCCTGGCGACGCTAGCATTCGCCTGGTGGTACAGGTCCTCCAATCCGCGTGCCGTTCGCAGTTCGCAGCTTGCCTATGAAGGCCGCATTGAGTTCGTTACGTGGTCAATCCCAGCGCTGACCGTAGTGCTGCTCGGCGGCGTCATCTGGATCGGCTCGCATCAGCTGGACCCGCGCGCGTCGATCCCCGCGAAAGCCGCCCCCCTGCGGGTAGACGTCGTGGCGCTCGATTGGAAGTGGCTTTTCATCTACCCCGATCAGGGCATTGCCGCGGTTAATCAGCTGACCATTCCGGTCGAGACACCGATCAGCTTTCGGCTCACCTCGGCGACGGTGATGAACTCCTTCTTCGTGCCGCAGCTCGGCAGCCAGATCTACACCATGGGCGGGATGACCACACACCTCAACCTGCTCGCGAGCGAGCCGGGTGAGTATCCCGGCATTTCGGCAAATTTCAGCGGCCAGGACTTCTCCCGCATGCGCTTCCTCGTGAAGGCGCTGCCGGACAGTGATTTCGAGGCGTGGACCGCCGAGGTGCGGCGTGGCGGATCTGCGCTAGACGAAGCCGGCTTCGCCGAACTGGCGAAGCCTGGGACCATCGCACCGGCGACCTACCGCTCTGTCGCGCCCAAGCTGTTCGAGCGCATCGTCGAGCAGACGACGGCCGGTCCCGAAAAGGTCGGTGTCACCGACTGGCGCTCGTCGGCGCCACAGAAAGGACATTGACATGTTGGGCAAGCTGAGCTGGGCAGCGATTCCCTTCAACGAGCCGCTTCCGCTGGTGAGCACGGCGGTTGTCGCCCTCATCCTGCTGGTCGCCCTTGCCATCGTCACGGTCAAAGGCTGGTGGCCCTATCTGTGGCGCGAGTGGCTAACCAGCGTCGACCACAAGCGCATCGGCGTCATGTACGTGAGCCTCGGGCTCGTCATGCTGCTGCGCGGCTTCGCCGACGCACTGATGATGCGCTCGCAGCAGGCCCTCGCCATCGGCACCGCACAGGGATACCTACCCCCCGAGCACTACAACCAGATCTTCTCCGCCCACGGCACGATCATGATCTTCTTCGTGGCGATGCCGCTCGTCATTGGCCTCATGAACTTTGTCGTGCCATTGCAGCTCGGCGTGCGCGACGTGGCCTTCCCCGTGCTCAACTCGGTCAGCTTCTGGCTGACCGCCGCTGGCGCGCTCCTGATCAACGTATCGCTTGTCATCGGCAATTTCGCGCGCACCGGGTGGATGGCTTATCCGCCACTGTCCGGGATCCAGTTCTCCCCGGATGTCGGCGTCGACTACTATCTGTGGTCGTTGCAGATCTCAGGGATAGGCACGCTGTTCACCGGGATCAACTTCGTCACCACGATCCTCAAGCTGCGGGCACCGGGCATGACTTACTTCCGCATGCCGGTGTTCTGCTGGACCGCATTGGCAGCAAACCTGCTGATCGTCGCGGCGTTTCCAATATTGACCGCGACGTTTCTGATGCTGCTGCTCGACCGCTACCTCGGCATGCATTTCTTCACCAACGATGCCGGCGGCAACCAGATGATGTATGTCAACTTGTTCTGGGCGTGGGGTCATCCCGAGGTCTACATCCTGATCCTGCCGGCGTTCGGGATCTTCTCCGAGGTGGCTGCGACCTATTCCGGCAAGGCCCTCTTCAGCTACCGCTCGATGGTTCTCGCCACCCTGGCAATCTGCATCCTATCTTTCATGGTCTGGCTGCATCATTTCTTCACCATGGGGGCTGGGGCCAACGTCAACGCCTTCTTCGGCATCATGTCGGCTATCATCGCCGTGCCAACAGGCGTCAAGGTCTTCAACTGGCTGTTCACAATGTTTCGTGGGCGGATCGTATTCACGACGCCCATGCTATTCCTGATCGGTTTTATCGTCACGTTTGTCATCGGCGGTTTGACCGGCGTTCTGCTGGCGATTCCGCCGGTCGATTTCGTTCTGCACAACAGTGCGTTCCTGGTGGCCCACTTTCACAACGTCATCATTGGCGGCGTCCTGTTCGGCGTGCTGGCGGGCTACAATCACTGGTTTCCAAAGGCGTTCGGGTTCACTCTCGACGACCGCTTGGGCAAGGCCAGCTTTTGGTGCTGGCTCGTCGGCTTCTATCTCGCCTTCATGCCGCTCTACGTCCTGGGCCTGATGGGCATGACTCGGCGCCTCCAGCACATCGCGGATCCGAGTTGGCGGCCCTGGCTGCTGGTCGCGGGTGCCGGCGCCATTGTCATCTTTTGCGGCATTCTCTGCCAGGTCGCGCAGCTCTACCTCAGCATTCGCACGCGCGAGCATCGCCGCGACGTCACGGGCGATCCTTGGAACGGCCGAACCCTCGAGTGGGCGACGCCGTCGCCTCCGCCGGCCTACAACTTCGCCGTGCTGCCCAGGGTCGAGACCATCGATGCCTTCTGGGAGATGAAGCGCAAGGGAGAGCAGCGCTGGGTCGAGCGGCGCTATCAAGCCATTGAGATGCCGCGCAACAGCGCCACCGGCTTTGTCCTCTCCTTCTTCGCGGTCGTCACCGGTTTCGCGCTGATCTGGCACGTCTGGTGGATCGTGATCCTCGGTCTCCTCGCCGCCGCGGCCACGATCCTGGCGTTCGGCTGGAGCGACGAGCGCGAGCGCGAAATCTCGGCCACCGAAATCGCGCGCATGGAGCGGACCCGGGTAGCCGTCGGAGGGGCCGGATGACGACTACGACGATCGAGGCAGCTTCAAACAGACTTGCCCACCAGCGCGACAGCGGGCCGGCCCCTACGCGCATCGTCGTCGCCTATGGGTTCTGGATCTTCATCCTCAGCGACATCGTCATGTTTTCGGCGCTGTTCGCCGCCTACGCGGTCCTGGCAGGCAATACCGCCGGCGGGCCCACTGGCGCCGAGCTGTTCAACCTACGCAATGTCTTCCTCATGACTATGTGTTTGCTGGTCTCGAGCTATACGGGCGGGCTCGGGGCGCTCTCCGCGGAGCAGCGCAAACCGGAGCGCTTCTTGCTTTTCGCCGCCGCCACTTTCGTGCTCGGCGCCGCCTTTCTTTTCCTCGAGATCGCGGAATTTGTCGGCATGATACACAAGGGTGCCGCGCCCTCGCGCAGCGCCTTTCTCTCGGCCTTTTTCACTTTGGTTGGCATGCACGGCGCCCATGTCACCGCCGGCCTTATCTGGCTCGTCTACATGATGGCTCAGGTCGTCGCCAAGGGCTTGCGCGCCGCCGTGCTGCGCCGGCTGTTGTGCTTCAGCCTATTTTGGCACGCGCTCGATATCGTCTGGGTCGGCGTGATGACGCTGGTTTACCTGATGGGAGTCCAGTGATGGACGGTAACGGATATCTGCCTGAGGACCGGAGCCCGGGGGTCGAAGAGCGCGAGTCGACAGCAACCGTCGCCTCCTATACGGCGGGCCTTGGCCTCGCAATCCTGGCAACGATCGGCTCGTTCGTCGTGGCGCAGACAAGTCTGCTCTGGCCCCCCGGCATACCAGTCGGACTGATCGTGCTGGCCTTGGCGCAGATCGGCGTCCACCTCGTCTTCTTTCTGCATCTGGGCAGCGGGCCCGATAACACGAACAACATCCTAGCCCTCGCATTCGGGGTGCTGATCGTGTTTCTCGTCATCGGCGGCTCACTCTGGATCGTCGACAACCTCAGCACCAATATGATGCCCGGCCCCATAAATTGATGGCTACCTATCGGTCAATGCTGCGTCTTCTTGCGCCGGTACGGCGATGTCGGATTCGCCTCGAGCCTAGGCTTGAACGACAAGAGCTCGTGCGCCAGCGCATTCCGCAAGATTGCGGGATAACGTCAAAACCACAGGCGCAGAAGCTCGCGCACCCCCCCGGAATTGATCGCTGTCCGCCGACCTCTTTCGTTGAAATTGGCGCCGCCCGCATCGCCTTGCAGCAATAATTGCCTATTTGCGCAAACTGCGCGCAAGACCGCGCTGGCCCATTGCGAGGATCTTGCTTTTCGGCGGGGAACGCCGGGTACTACGTCAGCCCGGGCATTGGCGTGGCCGGGAGCCAACAGAGATGACCTCAGCGACCAACGTAGCGCCAGCAACCGTGGCGACGGCGGCGCGAGTTAGCGCCAACCGCCAGGCTCCGCCCGCAACGCTGGTGATATTTGGTGGCGGCGGCGACCTGACCAAGCGCCTGGTCATGCCGGCGCTCTATAATCTCGTGCGAGCGGACCGCTTGGCCGACGGCTTCTCGATCGTCGGCGTCGGCCGCGGTGACGTCGACACGCAGTCCTGGCGCCACAGCCTGCGGCAGATGATGGAGACGCTCGTTACCGACGGCGGCGGAGAGTTCCGCGCCGACGGCATTGATGGGGGAGCCTGGGATTGGCTCGCACGGCGCATGACCTTTCTGCCGGGAGATTTCACCCAGTCCGAGATCTACGACAGATTGCAGCCATTGCTGGCGGGGCAGGGCAACGCTAACGTGCTGTTCTACCTTGCTGTTGCCGACAAGTTCTTCGGCCCCATCATCGAGCATCTTGGTCGCGCAAAGCTGACCTCCCAGACGAGCGACGGCTGGCGCCGCGTGATCGTCGAAAAGCCGTTTGGCCATGATCTGGCGTCGGCGCGCGCTCTTAACGCGCAGATCCTGAGAATTCTCGGCGAAGATCAAATTTATCGGATCGATCATTTCCTCGGCAAGGAGACCGTCCAGAACATCCTGGTGCTGCGCTTTGCCAACGGCATCTTCGAGCCACTTTGGAACCGCGATCACGTCAGTCACGTGCAGATCACCGCGGCGGAGACGGTAGGCGTCGAGACCCGGGGCAAGTTCTACGACGGCACGGGCGCCCTGCGCGATATGGTGCCGAATCATCTGTTCCAGCTCCTCGCCATGATCGCCATGGAACCCCCGGTGTCATTCAACGCTAACGACGTGCGCGCCAAAAAGACCGAACTGTTCTGCGCCATTCACCCGATTGCGCCGGACGATGCTGTTCGCGGTCAGTATGGGCCGGGCACAGTGCTCGGCAAGCCGGTTGGCGGCTATCGGCACGAGCCAAACGTTGCGGAGAACTCGGCGACCGAGACATACGTCGCGCTGAAACTCGGAATTGACAATTGGCGCTGGGCCCGCGTGCCCTTCTATCTGCGCACCGGCAAATATCTTTCGGCTCGCACCACGGAGATCGCGATCCACTTCCGCCAGGCCCCATACGCCCTGTTCCGGGAGACGCCGGTCGAGCGGCTGCCCCGCAATATCCTGACTTTGCGCATCCAGCCCGACGAGGGCTTGTCGGTGAGCTTTAGTGCTAAGCGTCCCGGCCAGGACATCGAGATCGACGGCGTCGCCATGGACTTTTCGTATCGCGACTACTTCGAGCCTCTCACGGCCGTCGGCTACGAGACGCTGATCTACGATTGCCTGATCGGCGACGCCATGCTGTTCCAGCGCGCCGACACGGTCGAGGCGGCCTGGTCTGCCGTTGAACCCGTTCTGGACGCCTGGGCCGCGCACCCGCCGAGCGGCTTTCCGAACTATGCCGCAGGAAGCTCGGGGCCGCTGGCGGCAGATCGGCTGCTAGCCCGAGACGGCCATGCTTGGCTGCCCATCGGCGTTGGGCCACGGGGTCGCCGATCATGAAGCCAAGCACAATTTCCCTGCTGCTGGCGGACGTCGACGGTACCCTCGTTACCCACGACAAGGTCCTAACCGAGCGCGCACAACAGGCCGTCCGACGGCTGCGGCAGGTTGGCATCCACTTTGCCATCACCAGCGGCCGTCCTCCCAAAGGCATGGCGATGCTGATCGAGCCGCTGCGCATGGCGACACCCATTGCGGGTTTCAATGGCGGCTTGTTCGTTCAACCCGATCTCTCGATCATCGAGGAGAAGTTGCTCTCTCCCGATTTAGCGGCGCGAACCATCGACCTCATCCTCGATCGCGGTCTCGATGTCTGGATCTATGCCGGCAACGACTGGTTAGTGCGCGATGCCAAGGCGCCGCACGTCGATCGGGAGGCGTGGACCGTCAAGTTCCCGCCGAGAGTCGTCAAGAACTTCGATGGCGTCCTGGACAAGATCGTGAAGATCGTCGGCGTCAGCGACGACCTCCGGCTCGTCCAACGCTGCGAAGCCGATGCCCAGGCCAGTATCGGTGAACGCGCCACCGCGGCCCGGTCGCAGCCCTACTACCTCGATGTGACGCACCACGATGCAAACAAGGGTTTCGTTGCTGACTACCTCTCACGGTCTCTCGGCATTCCACAGGCCCAGATCGCAACGATCGGCGACCAGCCCAACGACGTGCTGATGTTCCGGCGCTCGGGGTTCA